>Ga0208825_1002511_pt1 | contig 11984 bp, 4 predicted proteins | sample AD_UKC113_MetaG_FD_184450 | JGI IMG/M metagenome (GOLD analysis project Ga0208825, IMG submission 184450) | Active sludge microbial communities of municipal wastewater-treating anaerobic digesters from Hong Kong - AD_UKC113_MetaG (SPAdes)... | ecosystem: Engineered > Bioreactor > Anaerobic >...
CGAGACTGCGGAGCGCCCCCTGTCGCTCCGCCCTGACCGCGTGTCAGGTGATGCGACTTGATATTGTACAAGAACGAATTTGATGCTTTTTTAACGTGCTTTTACGCTACTTTTGGCGAAACTACAGTAACTATTACACCGACTTTGGCCTCTACGTCGCCAACAGCCGCGTCGTCGTCAGCGACACGCTCTTCGCCAGCAACGGCAACAACACCAGCGACTATGCCTTCTACGCCACAGGGGCAAGCGCAGTGGTGACGATTACCGGGAGCGTTTTCCAGAGCAATACCGGGCGTGCTATAGGCGCGGCCGGCGGCGCGCGCGTCATTGCGCGTCATTCGCGGCTCCACGATAATGGCAGCTACGATGCCCTTCAGACCGGCAGTGTGGCGCTGGACGCGCGCTACAACTGGTGGGGCGCGACCCCGCCCGTCGCCGGCGAATTCTCCGGCAACGTGCTTTACACCCCCTGGATCATCACCGAGACCTTCGCCGCCGGATACTTTGCTCTGACCGATGACGATTATGAACCCAACGGGACCTTCGCGCAGGCCACGCCGACGGAAGGGATCAACACCGCGTTGAGCGCTTTCCTCGACCCGGCCAGCGATGTGGACCTCTATCGCCTGGAAGTGGAGGAACCTGGCGACCTGCTGGCGCTGGCCGATCCACGCGGCACGCCGTTAGCGCTGCGCGTGCGCCTCTACGACGTGAACGAAGCGCTGCTGGCGACGTTTACCGGCGCGGCCGGCGCGCTCGTCACCACGACGGCGCACCTGGATGCCGGCGTCTACTTCATCCACGTGACCGGGGTGGGCGACGCCGCCGCAACCAGCAGCCACCTGCCCTATCGCCTCACCCTCACATTGACCGACCTGCGCGCCAACCTCGTGGCCGATACCGTAGTGCAGGCCGGGCGGACGTACGATTTCGGGACCTTCACGGTGAACCTGGCCCCCGGCGCCCACACGACGCTGATCGCGACCGCGCCGTCAAGCCTGACGACGCCCGGCGGCTACTACCTGACCGGCGCGCTGCGCAATGGACGCGGCCAACCGTTGGCCAATTCGGCGACGACGTTCTTTATCAGTGATAGCCCCCTGGCGCTCACGCTCCACACAGATCAGCCTGCCTATCAGCCCGGCCAGAGCGTCCTGGCGACGGGCGAACTGCGCAACACCGGCGCGAGCGCCAGCGGCCCGCACACCTTCACCCTGGCGCGGAACGGCGTCGCGTTTTACACGGAGAGCGTGACCCTGCCGGCCTACGCCGTCCAACCGTTCAGCGCCACGACGAACGCGCCAGGCATCACCGGAGCGTTCACCCTCACTGGGCAACTCAACGATGTCGTGGTGACGGCCAACGTTCCCGTGGCCGAGCCAGAAATCGCAGTCACGCTGGATGCGCCCACGCTGCGGCTGGCCGGCGCGGGCGCGTGGGAGGCTGCGCTTAGCCTGGCGAACCGGGGACAGGTCGCGGCGGTGCTCAACGTGGATTTCCACGGCGAATCGCACGCGCTGTCTTTGCTCCCCGGTGACCTGACGGTGTTGACGCGCACGCTGGACTTCACCCGGACCGCCACGCTCATCGTGGCCATCACCGGCGATGCCACCCAGACGCTCACGCAAACCGTCGCCGTCAGCGCCGCGCCGCTGCTTGCGCTCTCTCCGGCGGACCCGCAGCACGAAGGCGACGTGCTCATCCCCTACACGCTGGTCAATCCGGGGACGGTAGACCTGGTAGCCGAAGTGCTGTTTGAAACAGCGGTCAGCGGTCAGCGGTCAACAGTCAGCGGCCCGGTGCCGGCCGCCTTACAACAACAAGGGATCGCCTGGCTCACTCCCTCTACTGTTCCCCCTTCGCCCTCCGCCCTTCGCCATTCGCTATCCACCATTCTGACCCGCACCTACCTCCTCCCCGCCGGGGGTGTGCTCAGTGACACCTTAGCCGCCGACCTGGCGCGCGGCCTGCAAAGCGTCCCGGCAACCCTCCGCATAGACGCAGCGCACAACCCTGGCCTCTTCACGCACAGTGCCGGAGACGTGTGGGAGCAGTCCACCGCGGCGATCTTCACCGTCAAAGGCGACGACGACCTGCGCCTGACCGCCGGGCTGGGGCTGGTCTCTGGCCGGACCACCCCCACCGTCACTGCCGTCATCACCAATGTCGGCTGGAATGCTTTCAGCGGCACGCTGCGCGTCCTGGGGCAGCGCGAGGCCGCCTTCTCCCTGAGCGAGCAGGCTATCGTCCTCCCCACCGACGCCGCGCGGACCTACACGGCCACGGTGGACACGACGGACCTCGCCCCCGGCCCGTACACCGTCACCCTGGAAGCGTGGACGGACAACGGCGCGCTGGCCGCTACGGAGACGCTCACCGGCAGCATCCCGGCGCCCGATTTTGTGGTGACGCACCTGCCCACCCAGACGACGCTGCCCGGCAATCAGGACACGGTGCTGGTGTTCGGCGTGGAGAATCGCGGCGCCGCTCCTGACCTGGCCGCCTTCCACGTGAAGCTCGGCGACTTGAAAGACGAAACGCAGCAGCAATGGATTCCGGCCGGGACGACGGGCTGGTTCACGTTCACCGTCTACATCCCGCTGGATATGCCCACGCTGGACGTGTTGGGCGAGTACGCGGTGACGTCGCCATACGACCCCGCTGGCGACGCCGGACAGCAAGTCTTCCACGTGGACGGCGTCACGCTCGCAGTGACCGCCGCCACGGATCAGGCCACTTACGACGCCGGCACGCCGTTCACCTTTACCGTGACCCTCACCAGCACCGGCGCGCGCGCCACCGGCGACATGACGGCGCTGGTGGCCTTCAACGGTGTCACGCAGACGCAGGCGCTCTCGCTGACCACGGGGGAGGTGATGGCGCTGTCCTTCGCCTTTAACGCCGCGTTCACCGGCGACCGGCAGATCTTCTACGGTCTCTACGGCGCACAGACCGACCGGGGCGCGTATCTCAACACGCATTACCTCTACCCCCACTATCCCGTCGCCACCCTGACGTTGGATCGGCAGGTGTATGCGCCCGGCGCGACGGCGCGCGCTACGCTGGCGACGACACTGACACGCGGGAGACTCGTGGTCTACGCCTTTGGCGCGATGCAGACGCTGGCCGTGAGCGATGGCGCGTCTTTCACCTTCGTCATTCCCGCCGCTGCAGAACGCGGCTCGCACGCGCTGTACTATGTGATTTACGGTTCAGGCAACGCGGTTGACGGGCGCGAACACGCCGTGTGGTTCGATGTGGCAGCGTCCTGGGCGCGCGTCATTGCTTCTCACCTCGGCCCGCTGCCTGAGGGACCCGGCGGTGTGGTCACCGGCACGCTGACCATCGCCAGCAATGCGGAGCAAGATGTGGAAATCTGGGCCTGGCTGCGCTATCCCGACGGCCGTGAGGGCGCGCCGACGAGCTTCCCGACGCATCTCGCGGCCACGCTGGATAACCAGGTGGCAGTCAGCGCTCTCATCACGGATACGCAGATGGGGCTTTACCAGCTGCTGTACCTGTTGCAAACACCCGGCAGTTTATCCGCACGACGTATGCAGCGCGCGGGCGGGACGTTGGGCAATGTGCAGGCTGATGGCGGGGAAGCTTTTGATTTCGGTCCGGTGGGCTTGTTGCACGCCAGTACTGATGCTGCCTTCTATCCTAACGGCGACGAACCAGTACAGGCGCTGCTGGAGGTCTATAGCCTGGTGGATGGGGCGGCGCAGGTCGTCCTCACGCCCGACGCCGGCCCGACGACCACACAGATGATCACGCTGCGGCCCGGTTTCCAGACCCTCACTATCACCGTGGAGGGACCGTTGCCGGCCGGCGCGCGGACACTGGCGGTGCGGCTCGAGAGGGCCGGCTACTACGCGACCGGACAAACGGCCTTCGATTACGGTGTCAGTCTGCCCGACCTGCGCCCTGGCGCGCCAGTGGTCGTTCCAGGCGGGGTGGTCACACGCACGCTCACGGTGTTGGTGAGCAACGCCGGCTTGAGCGCTGCTGCGGCGACCACGGCGCGCTTCTACGACGGCGATCCGGCGCAAGGCGGAGCGCTCATCGGCAGTGTGCCCCTCAAGGCGTTGGCCACGGGGGAGATAGCGGTGCTGGTACTGACGTGGAATATCGTGGGCAAAGGCGGCGCGCACACGCTCTACATCGTGGTGGAGCCGGTGGGCGAATTCGACGAGACGAACAATCAAGCCCATGCTGCCGTCACGCTGCCCCGGCTGAACAGTAGCCTGGCGGTGACGCCGGCAAGCATCAGCGCCGGTGGGGCCGTGGCGCTCGCCGTGCGCCTGGAGAACCTGCAAGGGACAGCGAGCTTGCCGGTGACGGCCAGCGTCACGTTGCGCTCACCACTTGGGGAGATTATCCACCGCCAGGAGTGGACGGTGGTGCTTGCGCCGGGCGAAACACGCCAGTTGAGCAGCGTGTGGCAGAGCGGGCTCGAGGCCGGGGGAGGGGTGTATGCCGTGTTGCAGGAGGCCGTGGATGCTTACGGCGCGCGCGCCCTGCATGGCGGTGCTTTCAGCATCCAGGCGTGCTACGCTCTGAGCGGCATCGTCCTGAGTGGTCCAATCACCACGACGGTCGGGGCGGTGACGACGTTTACGGCGACGGTCGCCCCGGTGGGGGCGACGCTGCCGATCACCTATACCTGGCAGGCCACCGGGCAAGCGCTGGCTGTCCACAGCGGTGGCCTGAGCGACGTGGCGCACTTTACCTGGAACACGAGCGGGTCGCCGGTGCTCACGGTCACGGCGACGAACCGCTGCGGTGTCAGTGTCAGCCACACGCGCACGCTTATTGTGGGACAGGCACGTCCGCGCGCGGTGTATCTGCCGCTAGTACTGCGACAGTCCAGGTAGGGGCGTTTACTCTCCGGCAGTAGAGCGAAAAGGTAGGGCAAGCCATCGGCTTGCCCTACTTGTTATCTCACGGTCACGGCGACAAACCGCTGCGGTGTCAGTGTCAGCCACACGCGCACGCTTACTGTGGGACAGGCACGTCCGCGCGCGGTGGCAAGCCATCGGCTTGCCCTACTGTTATCTCACGGTCACGGCGACAAACCGCTGCGGTGTCAGTGTCAGCCACACGCGCACGCTTACTGTGGGACAGGCACGTCCGCGCGCGGTGGCAAGCCATCGGCTTGCCCTACCTTGTTATCTCACGGTCACGGCGACAAACCGCTGCGGTGTCAGTGTCAGCCACACGCGCACGCTTACTGTGGGACAGGCACGTCCGCGCGCGGTGGCAAGCCATCGGCTTGCCCTACCTTGTTATCCGTAGATCGAGCGCGAGGCGGCCTGAATGGCGCACGTCTTCATCGCGTCAGGTTTCAACATCGCGCCGGAGCGGACCCTGCCGGAGGCGGTGTGACGTCCGTCAGGCGGTACCGCAGCACCCCATCGGCGGCGGACACGGACACTCTCCCGCCCGCTTCCAACAAATCCAGATGGGCGATCACCTCGGACAGCCCCAGGAAGAGATCCAGCCGTTGCAGCCGGGGGAAGAAGCGCTGCGTCAGCTGATACACGGTCTGCGACTCGCCGTCCAGCAACGCCGCGATCTCCTCCGCCCGCCGGCGATGGAAGGCGGACAGCTCCTCCAGGTGGGCTTGATAGTCGTAGATCGGCTCGCCATGCCCTGGCCAGATCGTCGTGATGTCCAGGGCCGTCAGCCGCTTCAGGGATTGAAAATATTGGACCAGACTGCGGGGCCGTTCAGAGCTGCCGGGCCAGGGCGGCTCCACGCTGGGATTCGGCGTGATGCCGCGCAACAGGTGATCGCCGGCCAGCAGCGTCCCGCTGGGCCGATGGTAGAAGCAGAGATGGCCCTGAGCGTGCCCCGGCGTGTGCAGCGCCTGCCACTCGCGGTCCCCCCATGGCAGCCGATCGCCGTCGTTGAGCTCCACCAGACAGTCGGCCGGGACCCCGCGCTGGCCCTCCAGGCTGCGGAACAGCTCGAGCAGCTGCGCCTGTATCGGCTCCGGCAAGCCGGCCTGGCGCAGCCATTCACCATACCAGGCGTACCGTTGAGTCAGTTCGACAGGGGTGGCGGCAATCACCCGTCGGCTGAGCGGGTGACAATAGACCCGAGCGCCGGAGAGGGCCGCGAGTCGCGCCGCCAGGCCATAGTGGTCGGGGTGGGCGTGGGTGATGACGATGTGCCGCAGCTCCGTCAACGCATGACCGTGCGCCGCCAATCCGGCTTCCAGGGCGGCCAGCGCTTCCGCCGTATCGGGTCCGACATCCACTAATGTGAGTTCCGGCCCCTCCAAAAGATAAACGTTGACCGGCCCCACCGCAAACGGGGTCGGGAGCCTCAACGGGACGAGGAACGACGGTGATGTTGGGGTCACTTGATTTTCTCGATGCTCAAATTTTCACCTCTAAACTGTCTGCCCGCGCCGCCGCCTCCGCCTGAAGGCTCCCCGACGGGAGATGTCCCCCTGGCGCTCTCCCCTGAACGCGGCGTGCGTGAATATTCCGGCCCGACATGCCGTCAGGCCGCTGCCCCAGGCTCCGCTGTCTAATCCAGAGGTTGTTTTTTCGAAAACAAGCGAGTCAGCGAATCAACGAATCAGCGAATCCCAAAACCACTTGCGTGGCAAATGTAACGCAAACTTCAGATTGTGCTCAGGCCGTCCGCCCCGGAATGAATTCCGGGTCTGCTACGTCAAGGTCGCTGAAGCGAACTCCCAAACAACACGCTTCAGCGTGGTTGACGCCTGTCAGGCTTGGGATGGAATCCCCAGCCGACCCGTGAGCCGTCGCAGTCTCCGCTCACGACTCACATTTTCGTGCTTGCTTGGCGTGCGCCAGCGCATGCCGTCCCCTTTCAAAAGCATGAACAGAGACGGGCCATGAGATTGGACGGTCATGGCTTAACGGTTGAGGGGTTCGGCAGTCATGACAAACCTCGGCAGCAAGCTCAGACCGGGCAAACGCGGCCCCCTAACGCCTGCTCTTTCTGGCTTGAGGGGGAACTTCTTCATTGTATGCCTGTTTCCGCTTTTGGCCAATCAGTTGCCAGGTTGAAATGCGCCCCCGGCGGGAACGCCTATTGACTTCACATGAAATGTGTGATAGCATGAAAGAGCTCCACTCCATAGATTGACCTACTTGAGTCGTTTCCTCGTTCTTCCTTTCTATAAGCTTCTGTGAAGCAGTCCATGTATCGTAGTATCGTACAGGATGAGATAGAAAAGGAGGGCACCCATGACCATTCCACGGTCTCGCATCCATTGGGTATGGCTCCTGGCGTTGATCGCGTTAGGAGGATTTCTATGGCTAAGCCGCCCCCCAACACCGGCGGCAACCGGGGCCGGCGTTGCCGCTACTTCCCCGCCGGTGGCGTCGGCAGCCGACCTCACCCCGCAAGGAGATGTGCTGGGCACCAAGAAAGTGATGGTGTTGCGCGTCTACTTCCACGATTACACTGCCACCTCGCGTTACACGCAGGCGCAGGTCGAGGGCTTTTACGTGCTCCTGGATCAGCTCTGGCGCAACACGTCGTACAACAAGATCAACATCACCTACACCGTCTCCTCACTTTACCAGCTGCCCGACAACCGCAGCGCTTACATTGACGACTATAGTGATGGCGATCTTTCCGGCGGCGGCAAGTTCGGGAAGGTGCTGGGGGACGCGATCGCCCACGCCCCGGCCGGCCTGGATTGGACCAACGTGGACGCCGTCCTGGTCGTCATGGCCGAGACTGACCCGGCTCAGTTCCACCGGGGACAGGGGACCAGCAGTTGTAGTCTCCACATGGGTCCGGGCGGCCCGATCAAAACCGTCGGCTGCGCCATCTTCAGCGAGAACCCCGGCGATACCGACCTCCAAATCTGGGGCCGGTGGGCGCACGAGATCGGCCACGCCTTCCAGCAAGGCGGACCGGCCCATCCCAGCAATTACAACAGCCCCTTTGAGCTGATGGACGCCAACTATCCCGGTCAGACCGGCGTCTTTGAAAAGCTGGGCACCATGGCCTTCCCCGGCTGGATGCCGGCTTACAAGTACGTGGATTACACGGTCTCGTCAGCGGTCGGGCCGCCGGGCGCGGGCGTCGGCGGCGGGCGCACTGAGATTTGGGCCATGGAGTACAATCCCAGCGCTAAGCCCAACGTCCAGGCCGTGCGGGTCTACATCACCGACAACCTCTACTACATGATCAGCGTCCGGCGGAGGGTGTTGGGCGACGAACTGAACGGCTTCTACTCTCCCAATGGCATCCCCGATGAAGGCGTCTTGATTGAGCGGGTGATGGAGGGCGGCAACCCCAGCCTCAACGACTGCGCCCCCGGCGGGACCTGCCTGCGTTGGGTGGAGGTCAAGGGGCAGGGAGGCAATCGCGACCGACTCTGGCATTGCGGCCAGTCCTATACCGGCGACGGCGTGACAATCAACATCGTCCAGTGCGATCCAAGCGCCGATCCCGGGGATTTCTACATGGTATACATTACCTACGGCGAGACTGCCTTCAAGCCCGACGTGATGATCAGCCCGTGGCGCTCGCAGCCCGGCAACACCTGGGAGACGACCGACATCTGGGTGGATAGCCCGGTCAACGGCTACGGGACCTACCGTTACGGGACGTGGACCTCCATCTTTGGGGACACGGTCCCGCGCGGCAATGGCGACGATCCCACTGTCGGGCAGCTTAACCGGCTCTACGCGCGCATCCGCAACGTCGGCGCGCAGACCGCCTCCAACGTTAAGGTCTACTTTGACATCACCGACCCGCCCGGCATGGGCATCAACGGCGCCAACGGCTTCCTCAACCTGGGCAGCGTGACCTCGGCTCAGTTCCCCGGCCTGGCGAACATCGCACCGGGCGGCTACACCGACGTCTACTGGGAATGGACGCCGGACTTCACGCCGACGCCGGAGCAGCTGGCCGCCGGGGAATTCTACTTCCACACCTGCGTGCGGATCCGCATGGATCCCGTGGCCGGCGAGACTGTGCTGGGCAATCAGGATGGCAACGAGGAGCAGGAGAACATTGATTACTTCCAGGCCGTGGATCCCGCGGACGGGGGTGCAGCCTATGAGCACATGATCCGACTGCGCAACGATAACCTTACTTCCCCTCAATACTTCCATCTGAGTTACACCTCCCACCTTTCCCCGACCTGGGATCTGGACATCAACGGCGGGCAGCTGGGGCTGACGTTGGGTCCGGGCGAGGTGCGCGAGATCCCGATTGTCCTCAAGCCGCGCGGGAATGGTCCCGGCCCCGAACCGGGCACGACTTTCTGGGTGGACGTGTTAGCGCAAACCGAACGGCAGCTGAAAAACCCCAACCTGCCGCCCCTCCATCAACTCCACATGGAATTTCAGCCGTTGGGCGGCGTCCGGGTGGAAGCGCGCGTCATGGAACGGACCGAGGTCTTCTGCACCGCAGAGCGTACCAGAGACGGTGTGGTGGTGCGCGGCACGCTCAAATTCGACCCGGCCTATTACGAAGAGAAGGGGTTGTGGGTGATGGCGGAAGGAGTGGCCGGCCCTGTACGACGCTTCCTGCCCACCACGCTCAAAGTGCTCGGGGTCAGCAAGGACGGTAATTTCTCTGGGCTGTTGACCCGCAGCGACGATATTCCACGCGAAGTAATTTGCTTCTTCGGTGGCACGGAGAAGCTGGCCACGGCCTCCAGCGGCTATGTGCCCATCACCGACCCGCCGGTGAGCACCGTTATCGGCCCCGACGGCGGTGATCTCTTCAGCCCCAACCGCGACTTCCACCTGCACTTCCCCAGCGGGAGCGTGACCCAGACCGTCCACATCACCTACACCCGCTACCTGGCCGGCATGAGGCCGTTGGCCGGTTTCCATATTTTCCCCTTCACGCTAACCGCCGCCGATGAGAAGGGGAATCCGGTAACCCGCTTCCTGCAACCTTACACACTGAAACTCACCTACACGGAGGACGATCTCCGTCTGCTGGGAGTGGGCGAGGACTCGCTGCAGCTCTTGTACTGGCACGCCGCCCGATGGCAAAGTTTGTTGCCGTGCATCGGCTGCGGCATTGACACCCTCAACAACCACGTCACGTTAGTGGCCAATCACTTCACGGAGTTCACGTTAGCCGCCAGCCACCGGCTCTACTTACCGCTGGTGTTGCGGAATCCCTGATTCCTTCCCCGTGGCCGGCGCCGCCGCCGACACAGAATCAGGGATTAGAGGGGATTTTGGACGCTGGCCGTCCAGAATCCCCTCGCGCCGCGCCGTGTCTTTTCTCTGCGGCCCTGCGCGAGACGCTGGGAATGCCGGCGGTGCGCCTCCTTGAGCCATTTCCCCCCGCATCGAGTTGTCAGGTTGCCCCGACGAAGGTATACTCGAGCTATCCGCAGCTGGAAAGATCGCCGGGGAGGGCGTGCGGCGAGCAGGGACGTGCCCCTCAAAAAGTAAGACCATATGCGTATGGCGTAAAAATATCTTACGCACAAGGAGGCCTTTATGCAACTTTTACGCTGTCCGGCCTGTGGCGCGCCGGTTCCGCCCGAGGCGACGCAGTGCCCGTATTGTCACAGCTACTTCAGGCAGGAGGGCGCACCGTCCGCCGCGCCGAACGCTGACTTCCAGGGTTTCACCTTCGAGCGGCGGGCCGAGCCGAACGAGCAGGCGTTTACCCTCGCCGTGCCCAAAGGCTGGCTGCTCGAAGGCGGCGTCATCCGCGCCCATCACATGCAGCAGGTCGTGAACGTTCAAACCATCGCCGCCAAGGTTGATTTCGCCGTCAAACGCGACGCCGCCGGGACGGTCATGATCCGCTGGGTCCCCGAGGTCAAGTATTGCGACACCCGCATGTCGCCCGCCGCGATGTTCTTCCCCCAAGGGAGCAGCTACAACGGCATGGTGGTCTGGCCGCTCATGTCGGGGGCGGATTTTCTCGTGCGGCTGGTCTTCCCCTGGGCGCATCCCCAGGCGCAGCAGGTGGAAGTGCTACGCCAGCAGGCCCAACCCGCGATGGTCGAACACTTCAAGCGCGAGGCCGCTAAACTGGGCGGGACCGCCCCCTTCCAATACGATGGCGGTGAGGCCGTGTTCCGCTACACGGAAGGCGGCGTCCGCTACGAGGAGCACGCCTTCACCTGCATCGAATTCATGGGACCGCTGACGGGTGGGATGTGGAGCAACAAGAACACGGTGCTGCTCCGCGCCCCGGCGGGCGAGTTCGAGCGCTGGGAACCGGTGCTCAAACACATCTGGACCTCCGGCGTGCTCAATCTGCAATGGGCGGCTTACGAACAGGCCAGCCAGGAGCTGCTCACTCACGCCTTCATGAACGCTCAGCAGGCCGAACAGGCGCGCGCCCGGCGCGCCCTCGAAATCCAGCGGGAGCTCCAGCGCATGGATCAGGAAATCGTCGAGCATCACCGCATGACGCACGCTGAGATCCGCAATGACGGCTACCTGCTGCTTACCGGGCAGGAAGAGTACGTCAATCCCATCACCAACCGCGTTGACATCGGGTCGAACGAGTGGCAGCACCGCTGGGTCACCGCCGACAACACCGAGTTTTACACCGACGACCCCTCGTTCAATCCCAACAACGATGACCGGCTCAATCAGGTGCACTGGGAGTACACCCCGGTCAGGCCGCGATTCCCGCAATGACGCGATGTGAACACGGGGGAACGTGGGAAGGTGCGAACGTATTCTATTCGCTGACTCGCCTTCTCGCCTTTTCGCTTTTTCGCTGATTCGCTGACTGCTGACTCGCTGCTCTCTATTTCCCGAGGAGACGCCATGTGCTGGCGCACACTATCCAAAAAATGAAAATGTGCGGTGGCTGTTCAGCCTGGCGCCAGGTGGCTAGCCGGCGATGGATGAACCTTTGTGAGCTGTAGCTTTTGCCCCACCCCCTGCCCCCTCCCCAACGGCGCAGACGCCGTTGGGGAGGGGGAGAAAAAAATTGGGGCTTTGCAGGCGGGCGTAGCCCGCCTGCAAAGCCCCACAAAAAAAAGTTCC
>Ga0208825_1002514_pt1 | contig 11977 bp, 6 predicted proteins | sample AD_UKC113_MetaG_FD_184450 | JGI IMG/M metagenome (GOLD analysis project Ga0208825, IMG submission 184450) | Active sludge microbial communities of municipal wastewater-treating anaerobic digesters from Hong Kong - AD_UKC113_MetaG (SPAdes)... | ecosystem: Engineered > Bioreactor > Anaerobic >...
GCAGGACGTGTGGGTAAAACTGGGCGAAATGGGCCTGCTGGGGATGACCATCCCCGCCGAATTCGGCGGCAGCGAGATGGGCTATCTGGCGCATCTGGTGGCGATGGAAGAAATCAGCCGCGCTTCCGGTGCGATCGGCCTGAGCTACGGCGCGCATTCCAACCTGTGCGTCAACAACCTGTACGCCAACGGCAACGACGCGCAACGCGCCAAATACTTGCCCAAGCTCTGCACTGGGGAACACGTCGGTGCGCTGGCGATGAGCGAGCCAGGTGCCGGTTCCGACGTGGTGGGCTCGATGAGCTGCCGCGCCGAACTCAAAGGCGATGTGTGGGTGGCCAACGGCAACAAGATGTGGATCACCAACGGCCCCGAGGCCAATGTGCTGATCGTGTACATGCGCACCGCCAGTCGCGAGCTGGGCAGCAAGTGCATGACCGCCTTCCTCGTCGAAAAAGGCATGCCGGGCTTTTCCACCGCGCAGAAGCTGGACAAGCTGGGCATGCGCGGCAGCAATACCTGCGAGCTGGTGTTCGAGAACTGCGAGATCCCGCAGGAGAACGTGCTGGGTGAGGTCAACAACGGCGTCAAGGTATTGATGAGCGGCCTCAACACCGAGCGATTGGTGCTGTCCGGCGGCCCGATCGGGCTGATGCAGGCGGCGCTCGACATCGCCCTGCCCTATGTGCGCGAACGCCGCCAGTTTGGCCAGGCCATCGGCACGTTTGAACTGATGCAGGCCAAGATTGCGGATATGTACACATCGCTGCAATCCAGCCGTGCGTTCGCCTATCAAGTGGCGCGTGATTACGACGCCGGCCACAAGAGCCGCATCGACGCCGCCGCCTGCCTGCTGCATGCATCCGAAGCCGCGGTGCAAGTGGCGCTGGAAGCGATCCAGTCACTCGGCGGCAACGGCTACATCAATGAATTCGCCACCGGGCGGATTTTGCGCGACGCCAAGCTCTACGCCATCGGTGCCGGCACCAACGAGATCCGTCGCATGCTGATCGGCCGCGAATTGTTTGCGGGCAATCACTAAGACTCACACCCCCCTTTCACGCCAGCCAAAGGACGCATAGACTGCGGGCAGGGGGGGCCTCTTGGACGCCAATTTTTTCGAAGCCACGCGCATATCTGCCGACACACCGTGGAAGGTGTTGATTGCCGATGACGAACCCGAAGTGCATGAGGTCACTCGCCTCGTGCTGGGGAGCTTCCGCTTTGAGGAACGCCCACTCACCTTTCTCTCCGCGTACAGCGCAGCCGAAGCTTTCGAACTGATCCAGTCACAGCCGGATATCGCGGTTCTCCTGCTCGACGTGGTCATGGAAACCGAGCATGCGGGCTTGGAAATCGTTCGTCGCATCCGACAAGAACTTGGCAACCACTGTGTACGCATCGTCCTGCGTACCGGCCAACCTGGCCAAGCCCCCGAGCAAGACGTCATCAGCTCGTATGACATCAACGATTACAAAGAAAAGACCGAACTGACAGCGGCGCGTTTTCAAACGACTCTGTTTGTGGCATTGCGTAGCTACCGCGACCTGATGACGATCGAATCTAGCAAGCAGGGCCTAGAACAGGTCATCGATGCCAGCGCGGATATTTTTTCGCAGCGCGAAAATGCCAGTTTTTCAGAAATGGTGCTCAAACATTTGTCGCGTCTTTCCCAAGGCGATGGCATTACATTGTTATGCCGCATCAATCATTGCACGACGTTGCAACATCGCTTTCCGATTGCCTTGGCAACCTCACCGCATGCGGCTCTTGTCGGTCGCGATGCCGAACAAGTCCTGCCGCCATCCCACATGGCATCACTCGATGCCGCTTTGCGTGATCGCAGCCATGTGTTTGCGGAGGATCACTACGTCCTGCATTTCATCGACAGCAATGAGCATGAAAGCTTGCTCTACATTGGTGAGGGTGGGGTAATTGGCGATGTCAACCGCAAGTTGCTGGAAGTATTTTCCACCAATATTTCGATTGCCTACAAAAACCTGCACTTGAATCAAGAACTGGTCGATAGTCAGCTGGAAATGATCTGGCTACTGGCCGGCGCCGCCGAAACCCGCTCGCGAGAGACCGCCAACCATGTCTTGCGCGTCGGCTTGCTGGCGGAGCTGCTCGGGCGCGCCGCAGGTATGGATATCAGTGCCGCCGAAAATTTGCGCTTGGCGGCCCCCTTGCATGACATCGGCAAAATCGGCATTCCGGATGCCATTCTCAACAAACCCGGCTCGCACACCCCGGAAGAAACCATCATCATGCGTTCGCACGCGCAGCTGGGTGCGCAAATGCTGGGGAATTCCAAACGACCACTGCTACAACTGGCCGCACGCATCTGCCTTGAGCACCATGAGAACTGGGATGGCAGCGGCTATCCCAGAGGACTGCAAGGCGAAGTAATCAGTTTGGAGGGCCGCATCGTGGCGCTGGCCGATGTGTTTGACGCTCTTGGCAGCACCCGCGTGTACAAAGCCCCGTGGCCACGTGAGCGTATCCGTGATTTTCTGATCGAACAAACCGGACGCAAGTTTGACCCGCATCTGATCGACCTACTGTTTGCCCGCTGGGACGATGCCGAAGCACTACGAGAGCAGTATCCAGATAGCTGACCTGCGATCATTAGCGATGCGCGAAGCGCAATATGAAGCGCGTGCCCTTCCCCGGCCCCGATACACACTCGATGCTGCCCTCCAAGGTCTGCACCACCAAGTTGTACACAATGTGCATCCCCAAACCTGAACCACCTTGGCCACGCCGCGTGGTAAAGAACGGATCATAAATCCTGCGCCGCACCGACTCCTCCATGCCAACGCCATCATCCGAATAACCGAGGATCCATCCATCCCCTTCGGCACACGCCTCGATGCGCATCTGCCCATGGCTGATGCCAACAAACGCATGATTGAGCGAGTTAGTCACCAGATTGACCACGATTTGATAGATCGCCCCCGGCTGGGTGAATACCGTCAACCCCACTGGCACATCAATCACCAACACATGCGGACTGCGCTTGAGGACAGGCTGCAGTGACACCAAAATTTCTTCCATGTAGGCAGACAAATTGATCAAGCGCGGCTGCTCGCTGGTTTGATCCACTGCCACCTGCTTGAAGCTGCGTATCATTTTGTCGGCACGCTGCAAATTGCGTAGCACCATGGCGCTGGCATCACTGACCGTCTGACTGAATGCTGCCGCTTGCGGCCCTGTAACCTGCCCATTCGCCGCGACTTTCTGAAACTGCTGGGCCTGTTGCTCCAGATGTGAGGCCGCAGTCACGCCGACCCCCAATGGCGTATTGACCTCATGCGCAATCCCAGCCACCAAGCCACCCAACGCCGCTAACTTTTCTGACTCAACCAATTGGTGCTGGGTCATGCGCAGTTGATCAATCGTACTGCTCAGCTCGTGATTGAGCAGGGTCAAATCCGCTGTGCGCTGCGCCACCCGTTGCTCTAATTCTTGGTTGACACGTTCCATGGCGTGTTCGTGCTCGCGCAGCTCCGTGACATCCACCGTCACCCCTGCCATGCGTAACGGTCGGCCGCTTGGGTCTTTTTCCACCAACCGCCCGCGTGAACGTAACCAATGCCAATTGCCATGCACATCCTGCATCCGATACGTGTTGTCAAAATCCGATTCTTTGCCACTGATGTGACGCGACAACGCCTTCGCCAGACCGTCTTGATCATCGGGATGCACCACTTTGATCAAGTCAGAAAACCCCAGTTCATTGATATTTTCAAAATCCTTGAGATGGCGCATCGGGTTGATGCGCACAAACCTTGCGGCTTGCAGATCCGCATCCCAAAACTCATCGCCGGTTCCCCACAGGGCCAACTTCAAACGTTCTTCACTTTCTTGCAGCACCGCTTGCGCCCGTGCTCGTTCCATGGCCAATTTGCGACGGTTCCAACCCCATAGGGCAAAGGGTGCCAGCAACAGCAGCACCAACCCCAAGCGCGCCCATACGGTTTGCCACCATAACGCCGCAAGATGCACATCCACCACCCGCTCAGGGCCATAGCTTTCGCCCGGAAAACGCGCGCGCAAACGCAAACGATAGTCACCCGGAGATAAATGCGGATAGCCGGCAGTGCGCTGGTTGGCGTCGGCTTCTATCCAATCACTATCCAAAGGCTCCAATCGATAGCTGTACTGCACCAACTCAGGGTCAGAATAGGTCAGTGCGGAAAAACTAAAGCCAAATCCACCCGAGCCTGCACGCAACCACAATGCATCTGACTGCTCGCCACCACCTTTGCGATACCGCCACTCCTTAACGGCGGAATTGGAGCTTTGGAATGCCCTCACATCCGTCAGTACCGGGCGATGGATGGCATCGTTGGAGAACACCGCCGCAGGATTGAAAATCGTCAGGCCACGCAAGCCGCCATAAGCAATGCGCCCATCCGGCATGACCGCACCGGAGCCAACGAAATAGCCTTCACCTTGTGCACCCGAACGTGAACTGAAATTTTGAATCAGCCCCGTTTGCGGATCCAAGCGACTGATTCCAAGCGTGGTAGAAACCCAAATTTCGCCACGTGCGTCTTCAAAGATTTGGCCAATTGCTTCTGCGGCCAGCCCCTGCTTGCGCGTATAGGTTTGCAGGCGATAGCGCCCACCTGCTACCGGCGTTAGCCTGGCCAAGCCTCCTCCCTGCATCCCCACCCACAGTTCGCCATTACGAGACTCATTGATCGATGTGATGGCGCGTGGCAGGTCGCTAGCGGGTGCAATCAATACATCGAGCAGTGGTGTCGAACGACCGCTTACCCGGTCGAGGATCGACAAACCACCCGGTCGCGCACCCACCCATAATTTCCCAGTATGATCTTCAAATACCGCGCCTATCGTTTGTCCCGGCAAACTATCGCGCCGAGTAGCATCAAAATCGTAATGCCGGAACTGCGTGCAGCCACGGCATAGGGCATCCATCCCCTTATCTTCATAACCCACCCACAACGTCCCGGCGCGATCCACATACAAGCTAATGACATTGCTATTGGTTGCATGCCCAGCAATGGCAGATTGCGATGCCAGTAATTCGAATGTGGATGCCCCTGGCCGTCGTCTGGCTAAACCCAGATCGCTGAAGCCAAGCCAAAGCCCACCATCCAGATCTCTAGCAATTGTCTGGATGCGGTCACTTGGCAGATGGAATGGGCCTTTGCCATTACTGTAAAAGCGCTCCAGCACACCACGTTCAGGGGAAAAATGAATCAACCCACCTCCACCTAACGAACCCAACCACAAACTGCCGTCAGGATTTGATAAGACCGCACGCACGCCTGTTCCGGGTAGGCCACGTGGGTCCTCCTGATCACCGCGAAACTCACGAAACGTGTCGGACCCCGGCAGATAGACATGGGCACCGCCCAACCATGTCCCAATCCAAATCAAGCCATCGCGGTCTTGCAACATCGCATGCACGCGCCCAGACGACAGTCCGTCGATGCGGTTGCCACTCCCTAACCAATGCCGCGCAACTGCTCCCTCAGTATCGATGCGTGACAAGCCGATGTAAGTCCCTAGCCAGATGCGCCCCTGTACATCGACCAACAGCGACCGCACATCGTTGCCAGCCAAACCATCTGCAGCTGTCACTTGGCGTAACACGCGCCCTGTGATGTCCAGCTCAAACGCGCCTTTACTCGCCGTGCCTACCCAGACACGCCGTGTGCTGGTTTGCAAAGCGAGCGCTTGCACATCGGAATCCTCCGCTGTAAGCGTGTCTGTAGCCCATGGTTGCACTTGCTTAAGCGCGCGACGCCAAATCAAAATCCCTTGCGTAGTACCGATCAAAACATCCCCAGTGGGCATGGGCAGCAATGCACGAATCTGTGTTTGCACAGGGAGTTCGATGGTGACAAAACGGTCATCGGTCTGACTGAACTTCTGTAGATGCCTGTGCCCGCTTGCTACCCACAAACTACCGTCTTGTGCCGATGCAAGTGCAATAACGGGAGTTGCCGCTACCGCATCATGACGGTTAAGGGCAATCGGATAGTTGAAAAAAGCCTTTCGATCGGAGTCATAGCGCCCAAGTCCCCCGGACTGGGTCCCCACCCACAAGCGGCCTTTGGTATCGGTTGCCAGCGCAGTGACGTGGTTATCGGGCAAGCTGCTGCGGTCTTGCGCATCATGGCGAAACACCCGAAACGCATAACCATCGTAGCGGTTCAAGCCATCTTGGGTACCAATCCACAACATGCCATCACCATCTTGCGCAAAGGCGCGTGCGGTGGATTGCGATAAACCCTGTTCCACCCCCAAATGTTGCAGGCGCAAGTCAATTTCGCCGGGCACCTGCGCTGTCGCAGGCAACATCCAGCTTGCAAGCATTAGCAGCAATGTCAGCCAAAGCTGTTTCATTACAACGGATTCATTGCCACTGCCTCATTGCTGTTGCCCCCTGCGTATACACAGCGTCTGTCTTGTTACCTTTATTGATGGCTGCACTCGCTAAAAACGATAATCAGCTTGCAACACCGCCATTGTGGATGCACCTAGCTGGCTTGCACGTCGGCTTATATCAAAACGAAACTGGGTGTGTTGCCGCAACCGTGCCGACAGCCCCACCCCAACCACCTGCCCGCGTTGCGCAAGCGACATGCCTTGCAGGGGTGCCCATTGGCTCAGGCCCACATAACTGGCATCCAACAGTGCCCCTTGCGTGGCCAAGGTGTGTTGCCATTCGGCACGCGCATCCATTTGCATCGGCACATCGCCCAGCCGCCACTGGCGGGCCGCACGCACCCCTGCCATCGCCTGCCAACGGCTGGCATCCCACGCATTGGCACGCAGCCCAAACCCGGTGCTGCCACGTTCATCAAACCCGGCATTGGCCACCTGCGCATAGTGCGTGCCCAAATACGGCGTCAACATGACGCCGCCAGCCTCAAACCGCCGACCCAGTTCGGCATATGCACCTAAATAATGGCCGGACAGCTGCGTTGCCACCGCATCTTGCAGATTACCCAACACAAGATTCCGTTGTATCTGTCGCTGGAAGCTACCGCTACTGAGTTGCGCCTGTAGCTGCCACGGCCCTTGCCAGCCGGCTGCATAGAATTGCAGCTCACGCTGGTGACCACGGCTGCGATCACCCAATGCGCCCAACCAGCTACTTTGCTCTTGCTTGTTGATGGCAACCCCTAATAGCGCATGTGTACCGACGCGCCAATCGTTGCCAAACATCTGCCCGCTGCTCTCCATACCCACACCATCCAGCCCGGCCTGCGCCCATTGCCCACTGCTGTTCAAATCACGGTACCAACCCCCCACTTGCTTGGGGGCCAATGCCAAGCTGTCGATACGTTGACCCAATACACGCCGACCGGCATCGATCCCTGCCAACGTCAACGCGGTGGACGCGCTCAGCAGTTCACCGGAAAGACTGCGCAATGACAGATCGGCATTGGCCTTGCTGGAGGATTGCTGCAATGCCCCGGCAGCGTCGATGAAGCTGGCACCAATCCCGCCCGGTGTTACCCCGCCCAGTTGCAAATCGATGGCCTGCATCGCCGCCTCCACCCGCACCGCCGAGGCCACGCCGATACCCTCCAACCCCATCCCGGCCACAGCCTTGGTGACGTCGATGCGGTTGATATTGAGGAAGACATTATTGGGGTCGTAAGCCAGCGATGCATCCAAGAACACATTGGGTGCCGCCTTCAACACCGAGAACGTGCCGTTGACGCCACCGCCGGCATTGAGCAAGGTTTCCTTGGTGCTGGTGGTGTAGCCACTCTTGACGCCCAAGATAGACATCGTGCCGTTGAGCGAAGCAGTACCAGACACCCGCAACGCATTGCCCAACCACACCCCCAAATTTCCGCTTGCCGATTGCTGGTAATTCCCGCCAATCGTGGTCGCCGCGTTGGCCCCGGTGAAGAAGCGCCCGTCATTGCTGATATTGCCGGCAAACGCGCCGCTACCCCATAGCGTGCCTGCACCTGCAATTGACACATTCGAAAGCAACCCCTTGCGCACATCCAGACCACCGGAATTGACCTGAGTCGCGCCACTAAACTTGCCGGCCTCGGTCAGCGTCAAAACCCCACTGCCATTTTTGATCAAGCCACCATTACCAATGATTTCATTGCGCCAAACAGAATTGCTGCTGGGGGCTACCGCAAAATCACCCCATGCAAAATTGCTCGGGCCCATGGCCGACTTGGTGACATCCAGCAGGCCCCAGCCAAATACCGGATCCACCCCGGTCGCGCCCAGATCCTTGGCACCGCCCAACAGCAACTGGCGCACTTGATCATTGCTCATATACGGAAACGCCGACCACACCACCGCCGCCGCACCCGACACCAAGGGCGCGGCATACGACGTGCCGCCTCCTTGATACAACTTGTAACTGGCGTCCCCGGTTTTGGCCTGCGGGTCGATAAACACCGTATTGCCGGGGGCCACCAAGCAATAGTTCATCGCGGTTCCACAACGCTGGGAATAACTGGTGAGCTGGTTGGGGGCGTCCGGATTCAACGCCCCCACCGTCAGCCAACCTTTTTCCAGCTGCGCATCATTGGCCAGTGTGGGCAGCCGCGCATTGTCGGAAGGGTTGTCGACATAGCGCGAATCCTCACCGCTATTGCCATTGGCAAACACCACGATGCCACCGCGATTGACCACAAAATCCTTCCACGCAGTAGCCAATTCCGTGGTCAGCGCCGGGTCCTTCCAATACAAGCCGCCCCACGAGTTGTTGATGATCTTGGCCCCCGCATCGGCCAGCTCACCATTGATGGCCTTGAAAAAATCGCCATACCCCTCGCCAGCGTGAATCTCCGTACCGGCACCCGAACCATCATCATCCGGACGCTTGTCGTTGATGATGCGCGACGACACCAAACTGGCATTCTGCGCGATGCCGCCACCCCAGTTGCCCAACTGTCCACCGCTATAGGTTCCGGTGACGGGCCGACCGGCCGCCAACGAAGCAACGGTGGTGCCGTGGCCCACCACATCATCCACACTGGTGTTGTTGGTATTGGGGTCGATATGGATGAAACTGGCCCCCACCCGCCCACTCAGGGCCGGATGATTGCGATTGATCCCGGTATCCACAAACCCAATCGTCACCCCCTGCCCCTTCAGCCCCGCACCCAGCGCCCCTGCGGCATTGGTCAAACTGAGGTGTTTGTTGATCGCAGGATCGGTGAAGGTGACCGGTGCACCCAAGACCGGCACCGCAGGCGGATTGACCACGATCGAGGCGTCATTGACTACCGTCGGTGTAAATCCTGGGCCAGTGGGTGTGGCCGGTGGCGGGTCAGATCGCACCGTGCCGCCGCCACCGCCGCCCCCACACGCCGTCAATACCAAAGCGATTGTGGTTGGCAGTATCGCCACCAATGGCCGTTGCAAGGTCTTCGCAGGTGAGAATTTGGACACGACAACCTCCATGGATGTGCAGCGCAACCCCGCACTGCGATGAAAAATATACGCCCCGTTGTAAGCCTGCCCCATCCAACACGCAATGGGGATAGCACGCACAGATGCCGCATTGCAGCAAGCCGCCACGATTCGCGCCATAATCGCCATTCCCCCGGCACCGCCGGCCCCACGGATTTTCCGGAGCTTCCCATGAGCGACGTCGTCATCGTTGGTGCCAAGCGCACCGCCATTGGTTCCTTTTTAGGCCAATTTACCGGCACCCCCACGCCCGCCTTGGGCAGCGCCGCCATCCAAGGCGCGCTGGCGCAGGCAGGCCTTGCCGCCGATCAAGTGCACGAGGTGATCATGGGCTGTGTATTGCCGGCCGGTCTTGGCCAAGCGCCGGCACGCCAAGCCTCGCGCGCCGCCGGTATCCCCGATGCCGCCGGCTGCACCACCATCAACAAGGTCTGCGGCTCCGGCATGAAGGCGGTGATGCTGGCCCACGACATCATCAAGGCCGGCTCCGCACAAACCGTCGTTGCTGGCGGCATGGAGTCGATGACCAATGCCCCGCACCTGCTCAATGGTTCACGCACGGGCGTGCGCTACGGCAGCGCCGAGTTCCTCGACCACATGGCATTTGATGGCCTGACCAACCCCTATGACGGCAAGGCCATGGGCGTGTTTGGCGATGCTGCGTGCGCCAAATATGGGTTCGATCGCGCCATGGTGGATGCGTTTTCGGCTGAAAGCGCACGCCGCGCGCAGGCCGCGCAAGCTGCCGGGACATTTGATGCCGAAATCGTGCCGGTCACGGTCAAGACCCGCAAAGGCGAGGTAGTCATCGCCAAGGACGAAGAACCCAGCAAGATCGACCTCAACAAGATTCCCGAACTGCGTGCCGCATTTGGCAAGGATGGCGTGCTGACGGCCGCCTCTTCTTCCAAAATTTCCGATGGCGCCGCCGCACTGGTGGTGATGTCAGCCGATGCCGCCGCCGCCGCTGGTGCCAAACCACTGGCGCGCATCAAAGCCCATGCCACCCACGCGCAGACCCCGGAATGGTTCACCACCGCGCCGGTCACCGCTGTTCAGAATGTGCTGGCCAAAGCCGGCTGGACGGTCGCCGATGTGGACTTGTTCGAAATCAACGAGGCGTTTGCCTGCGTCGCAATGGCCCCGATGAGCGATCTTGGCATCCCCCACGACAAGCTCAACGTGAACGGCGGCGCACTGGCGTTAGGGCACCCAATTGGCACCAGCGGTGCCCGCTTGCTGGTGACGCTGATCCACGCATTACAGGCCCGTGGCGGCAAGCGTGGCGTGGCCTCCCTGTGCATTGGCGGCGGCGAAGCTACCGCCATGGCGATAGAATTGGCATGAGATCATGCAACGCCGGACTGAAAAAAATCCGGCCAACCGCTTGACACGCGACATAAGCACGGCATCATGGTAGGGCACGCAGGTTGTGCGTGCCCAGAATTAACGACGAGGAAACCGAAATCATGTCGATCAACAAGATCCTGCTGGCGATGGCACTGGGCCTGGCCCTGACTGCCTGCAGCAAGTCCGAGCCGGCAGCTGACGCCGCCGCCGCCGCTCCGGCTGCCGACGCGCAGGCCGCTGCCGACACCGCCGCCACTCAAGCCGCAGCTGCCCCGGCAGCCGATGCAACCGCTGAAGCTCCGGCTGCAGATGCTGCTGCACCGGCTGCAGATGCCGCTGCCGCTCCGGTAGATGCCGCTGCAACCCCGGCGGACGCCCAGAAGGCAGCTGACGCTGCTGAAACGGCGGCCACCTCGGCCGAAGCGAAGAAGTAATCGAGCCGGCGGAGACATAGCCGAATCGAGTACTATCAAAGAATCGAATTAGCCGTCGGTGAGCCGGCGGCTTTTTCGTGCCCCGGGCAACCGGGAACGTCGAAAGTCAGTGAAACGACCCCCGGCCCTGGCCGAATTGCCAAGTGCACCGGCGTTGCCTGATTTACCAACCTAGCTTTTCAGTCAACCCTCTTTTTGGAGATTCACATGAACAACAAGCTTTTCGTGCTGCTCGCCGCTGGCGTCCTGGCCCTGTCGGCCTGCAAGAAGGAAGAAGCTGCTCCGGCCGCTGACGCCGCCCCGGCTGCTGACGCTGCTGCTGCTCCGGCTGACGCCGCTGCTGCTGCTCCGGCTGCTGACGCTGCCGCTGCTCCGGCTGCTGACGCTGCCGCTGCCCCGGCTGCTGACGCTGCTGCCCCGGCCGCTGCTCCGGCTGCTGACGCTGCCGCTGCTCCGGCTGCTGACGCTGCCAAGCCGGCTGACGCCGCTGCTGCCCCGGCTCCGGAAGCTGCCAAGAAGTAATTCTGGCGGGCTTCAAGCCTCTGACAAAGCCCGCTTCGGCGGGCTTTGTTTTTTTGTGCGCTGTGCTTTTCTGTTCTGCCTCAAACCGTCATTCGCTGCGGCTACAGCCCCCGCGCGCAGTTGCGGCATCCAATGCGTCAATAAACGCCGCCTCCAATGGATAACGGCCCCACCAGCCGCACTGGGTGCCAGTCAACACCCGCAGCATGTGTCCACGCACCCAAGGCAATGTT
>Ga0208825_1002515_pt1 | contig 11976 bp, 15 predicted proteins | sample AD_UKC113_MetaG_FD_184450 | JGI IMG/M metagenome (GOLD analysis project Ga0208825, IMG submission 184450) | Active sludge microbial communities of municipal wastewater-treating anaerobic digesters from Hong Kong - AD_UKC113_MetaG (SPAdes)... | ecosystem: Engineered > Bioreactor > Anaerobic >...
AGCGGATCGAGACCGAGATCGCACGGGTGGTCCTGATGTCCACCACCTTTGACGTGACCTCGGTCTACGCCCGGCAGCGGAAGAACCGGATCGCCTACCGCATCGTGGACGAATACGGCGGGGAAACGCTCACGGCCAAGACCAGGAGGACTTCTACCCGGCCCCTGACCCTGAAGGAACTGGTCGACTTCCTCCTCCGGGGCTGGCCCTTCCTTGCGGTCCTGCGCATGAACTATGACCAGGACACGGAAAAGATGCTCGGGTTCTTCCGCGGGGAATCCGCCTTTTACCCGGACTTCCACGAAGCCCTGGTCGAACGGGTGATCGAGAGGTACCCCTTGCGCGGGGAAGAAATCACCGGGAGAGAACCCTGAATCCCATCCTCCTGGGAAGCCACAACGGCCTGATCTTCACCCGAAAGGGCTCTGCGAACACCGTCAGAAGTTCCGGTCTGGCCCGGAAGTTTCTCACGCCCTGCGTGCCGGACCAGAAAGGCAACGTTGAACACTCATCAAGAGCATGAAGCAAGAACGCGTCTGGCAGAACCATTTTGAATCCCTGTCCCAGGCCCAGAGTGTAATCGGTTCCTGGAATCATCACACCAACACGGAACGGCATCACCAGGCCCTGGGATGCAAGACGCCGGTTCTGTTTGACAAGGTTCAGGAAAAAAGCGCGTAAGTTGTGCCGTTTTTAGGGGATCATTACAATGGTCTGGTGCGGACCGGGCCGGTGGTGCCGCCCGGCCCTTTTGATCGACTGCGGAAGCTGGGAACTTTTGGGCTGGCCCTTTCCTCCCGGGGCCATGCCAGGACAGCGGAAGCCGCCTGGAAGAATCACTGATTCACCGCTTCGGGCACCTCGGGGGAACCAAGAAGCCGATCATCCTGAGAAGCGACAACGGTCTGGTTTTTACCAGCAAGCGCTACACGAACACCGTCAGAAGCCACGGGCTGACCCAGGAGTTCATCACTCCCTGCACGCCGGAGCAGAACGGCATCGTGGAGCGGTTCATCAAGAGCCTGAAGGAAGAGTGCGTCTGGCAGCACCGCTTCGAATCCCTGTTCCAGGCCCAGAGTGTCATCGGTTCCTGGATTCGCCACTACAACACGGAACGGCCCCACCAGGCCCTGGGGTACAAGCCGCCGGTTTTGTTTGACAAGGTTCAGGAAATAAGCGCGTAAGTTGTGCCAATTACAGGGGGTCAATACATAATCTCCATGAAACAATAAAACGGATAAATCGCCTGTAATTGACGCTTAGGTTTTACGGGAACCATCGTTTCCTTTTCTCTTTCGCCTCGCCACCACAGGAGTTTCGGCAGGATTTCTTGCAAAGTTTCCATGAGATTGTCCCTTACAAGAAGGGTGCGTTAGACTGACGAGCGTCCTTTTACGATTCCTTTCCGAAAAATGTGAGGATCATCCAATGGCCGATCGCATAGACTCCGAGACGCGAAGCAGAATTATGAGCAAGATTCATTCAAAAAACACCAAACCCGAAATCCTTGTAAGGAGGTGGTTGCATTCTCAAGGATATCGGTTTACTTTGCACTCTAAAGACCTTCCAGGCAAACCTGACATCGTCCTGCCTAAATACAGAACCGTGATTTTCGTGCATGGCTGCTTCTGGCATGGGCACCCTGGATGCAAGAATGCGAAGAGACCTCAGCAAAACTCGGTCTTCTGGAATGCGAAAATAGACAGGAACATAGAGCGGGATTCCCTCAACATGGACAAGCTAAAAGCCTTGGGATGGAATGTGCTCGTAATTTGGGAGTGCATGGTTTACGATAAGAGCTTTACTTCACAACTTACGGATTTGAAGTTTGAAGGGAGAGTTCCTAGATGATTACCGCAAATGAGCCCAGCGTGTGGGACAAACACGTGCCTGTTGAGGAAAGCGGGTACATTTTCAAAGAAGAACCGGAACTATGGTTGGGAAGCAAAAATCAGATTTCCGCGGAGAAGCCTTTAATAGTCGACCTTTTTTGCGGTGCCGGAGGGGCTTCTACCGGTTTTGAAATGGCGGGGTTTTCCGTTCTCTTGGGAATAGATCACCATATACCTTCTTTGCAAACGTTTTTTTTTAACCATCCCCAATCGACATGCATTCTAGGTGACATTCGTAAAATAAAAAAGGAATCCATCCCTAGGTCAATACTTGAAAAGAATATAGATGTTCTTCTTGCCGGCGTTCCTTGTCAGGGTTTCTCGCTAAACAACCGAAAGAGACACTCTGAGGACAAGCGCAACTTCCTTTTTCTGGAATTCATTCGCTTCCTGAAGATTTTCAAGCCACGTTTCTGTGTTCTGGAAAATGTGTCCGGAATGATGAGCACCGCAAACGGGGCCTTCTTGGATCAGATAGAAAATTGCATTGTAGAAGCCGGGAAAGAGGTCGGTTGCGATTATGTCGTGGAGAAACGACTCTTGAACGCGGCCGATTTTGGAGTCCCTCAAATCAGAAAGAGATTGTTCTTCATCGCAAGACCTCGGGGAACTCGTTTTGATTGGCCAACTCCACGATTTGGCAAGGAAAGGCCCTATAGAACCGTCCTCCAAGCCATTGGGGACTTGCCGTCGCTTCCCTCTCCCGGAGAGGAAAAAAACTCGTATGACAAACCCCCTTTTGACGATTACCAGAGGGAGATGCGAGAAGGAGCCATTACGCTTCTAAACCACAAAGCTCCAAAGCACCCGGCGGAAACCATCAGAAAAATAGCGGAAACGCTTCCCGGGGAACCCATGTATGACAGATTCAATCAGAGGATTCGCCTAGACTGGGAAAAACCGAGCCCGACTCAAGTGTGCGGCGGGATCAGGCCTCAGTTCCAATTTGGACACCCATCCGAACCCAGGGGGCTCTCAGTAAGAGAAAGAGCCAGAATCCAAAGTTTTCCGGATAGGTATAATTTTCTCGGAGGGATCGTGCAAGGGCGCGTACAGACAGGGAATGCCGTTCCTCCTCTTTTGGCCAAGGCGATTGCCGAGGCGATAAAGGAAAGCATGACATAGGCTGAAAAGGCAACCGCACATGAATGAGGAAACGGTTACCCTCGCTATCGTTAAGAGGCTTAAGCAGGAAGGATATCAGGTCCATTCCGTCGATTTTCCGCCAAGCGGTGCAGGCCTGAGACTGAAGCCAAACAAGAGAGTCAGGGGAAACAAGGGGGTCGTGATCCCTGACATTATCGCATCTCGAAACGAGATTTGTCTGATTATGGAAAACAAGGATCATTTTTCCCCTCCCGACTTTGAAAAATTAAACACCTTGTTTTCAAGCGGCGAATATTCTTTAGCCTTGGAGCAACTTTCCTCTGAATTGAAAACCACGCTATTCCTCAGGGCGATCGGACTTCCCAAAGAGGAATGCGATCCGGAAAAAGCCACTATACTGCTTAACCTCGTCGATTTCCTAGTTGGCGTGGAACAAGATGGCAGTTGCCTGATTTTAAGGAATATTAATGTCGGGTGGGAGGAGCTTTAGAATGGATTTCACCGTCTGGCACAGTTCCCAATCGGCAGCAAAATGGCTAATTTCAAACACCTCGCTATCCGAATATCAACCGAAATGCTGTCCCTTGCATGAAAGCGACGCAAGCAAGCCAGGAACTTTTCATTCCATGCCCGATCACCTGAAGAAAATCTTGTATTTAGATGCGCCAGATTTGATAATTGAATGCGATTCGGAACCAATACTGGCCATAGAAATCACTTCCGAGGCTGGGACAGGGCACAACGTTTTTCAGCGTTTCTCAAGAATAGCGGCTGCGGCTGAAAGCGGGGTGCCGTCCGTCTATATCTATCCCCGTGCTGTCTGGGTTGCAAGAGAAAAAGCCTCCCGCTGGGACGGGATAAACCCTGCTGTTTTTTTCGCTTTGGAAAAGCTTATGCAAATATTTGACAATATGCCGGCCCTATTGTTTTACTACCCATCCCTGCATCCGAAAGCACCCGTCAGCTTTGCTCAGAAGGAAGCAAAGGGCCTGTTGGTAGACCTTACCCATCCAAGCTTGCCAGATAGTTCTTCACAGGAAATGCGGGTTTTTTTCTCGTTCATTGACACTCTTATCAGCTACGTAATTAGGCATGGCATTCCTGGGGCGCTCAAGCGCATAAAAAGAAGTCAAATCGTAAGCGACAGAAGAATCTGGATGCAAAGCCAAATGAACATCCTGGGATATTTCAGTCGGCTCTGGTCACCTGAGACCGCTGTTGAAGATATACCTACAGAGAACCTACTGCGGTACCTTTCGAGATTTTTCAGCTCCCCGAATCAAGGGCAAAACTCCCTTCTTCGCAGAAGAGATCGAACGATCATTTACAAAGTTAACGCCAACTTCCGGGGGGACCCCTATCCTGGGGTCCTCGCAGCCTTAGATTACATGAAATGCCGATCTGGCCCGACTTACGAGGACCGAGAGAAGAACCTCGTTCTGGCTTGGGGAGAAACAAGCATTGACCCGACGAGCGGGCAATTGACCATTAGAAATTCCGGCGCTTCGATTGAAGATTATATTTCCAAGGTAAGAGGAGTCAGGAACGAAGGCAAATGCATATTAAATTGTCAAAACTTCGCCCAAGTAAGGAGCGCTGGAATTCCCCGGTATTTCATGCAATCGAGGTATGGTTGCAGTTTCACCAAGCCAAAGGAGATTCGAGTTTACTCATATTTTGCGGATGCCATTCTTTTCCACGATGGTGCCTTGTGGAGAGAGGAATAATGCATTAAAAATGTTAAAAATCCAATTAGGTTTAAAAACCACCCACACAAAAGGATAACGTACGATATCTTTCGCACATTTAGGTTTAAGAAATAGGCAGCAGCCCCGAGGTGGGGGTAAAGTTTGGTTTGCGAAGACCTAAACCCAACCCACTCGACCAGGAGGCTGCTGCAAGATGAACGATAACACGAACGAAGCGGGCGTTACAAAGGGAAAGCCGGAACTCATCCGGATCGACGAGGAGAGATCAGAAGCCACCTGGACCAGATCGTCCGGGGGACCGTGGAGGAAACGCTCAACGCCCTGCTGGAAGCCGAGGCGGACGCCATCTGCAAGGCAAGCCGGTAAGAACAGTCCCCGGAAAGGACAGACACCCGGGCCGGCCACTACGACCGGAAGCTCCACACCAGGGCGGGGGTAGTGACGCTGAAGGTGCCGAAATTGCGGAGCCTGCCCTTTGAAACGGCCATCATCGAGCGGTACCGGAGAAGGGAAAGCTCGGTGGAAGAGGCCATGCTGGAGATAAACCTGGCGGGTGTTTCGGTCAGGAGGGTGGACGATATCACCGAGGCCCTGTGGGGGACGAAGGAGAGCCCCTCCACCGTGAGCGAGATAAACCGGAAGATCTACGAGCAAATTGAAACCTGGAGGAACCGGCCCCTTGCCGGAGAACACCCCTGCGTCAACCTGGACGGGATCTGGCTGAAGCGCAGCTGGGGAGGCCAGGTGGAGAACGTTTCCGTCCTGGTGGCCAACGGGGTGGACGAACAGGGCTACCGGAAGGTGCTAGGCGTGAGCGAGGGGTCAAAGGAGGACCGGGCAAGCTGGAGAACCTTCCTGAGGCATCTGAAGGAACGAGGCCTGAAAGGAACCCGGCTGTTCATCTCGGACAAGTGCCTGGGACTAATCAAAGCCCTTGAAGAGGTCTACCCGGACTCGAAATGGCAGAGGTGCGTGGTGCATTTCTACCGGGATATCCTGCTCCCCATAGCCAACAAGCGACGAATAAGACATTCTAGAGGGGTGTCTGAAAGGGGTGTTGGGGATGATGGGAGACACGGAAGAACGGCAGGACGAAGTGCAGCGCTGGACGGCAAAGCGGCGGGCAGCCCTGGTCCTTGAGATTCTGAAGGGGAACACGACGACCGCGGAAGCGGCCCGAACTCACGGCCTCACGGTGGCCGAGGTGGAACGGTGGAAGGAGCGCTTCCTGGCGGGTGCGGAGAACGCCCTGAGGAGCCGGCCCCGGGACGAAGAGGAGCAGAAGGACGAATTGATCAGGCGCCTGGAGCGGAAGGTTGGGCGCATGGCCCTGGAGCTTGACATCCTGCAGGAGGCGATGAAGCCAAATTAGCCCTTTCGACGGGAAGACGTCCAGCGAGTGAGGGAGGCGGTTCCGGAAGCCTCGCAACGGAAGGTCTGCGAAGTGCTGGGCGTTTCCAGGAGTCTCTGCCAGCCCGGAAGAAAGAGGAAACGAACCGATTTTCGTGTGGTTCCGGCCGTGAATCCGGAACTGTCCGAAAGGATCAGGCCGTTGATCCAGGAACACCCGACCTTCGGGTACAGGCGGATAGGGGCCCTTTTGAGACACCAGGCGGGGGAATTGCCGTCAACCGCAAGGCGGTCTACCGGACCCTGAAGGTGAAGCGGTGGTTCGTGCATCACCGGACAAAGCCCCCGAATCCCCGGGTCCAGGGAAGCCGGGGTGTGGCGGAAAAGATCAACGAGAGATGGGCCATCGACATCACCCATGTTCCCTGCGGAAAAGACGGTTGGGGGCACCTGGTGGACTGCCATGATCGGAGCTGCATCGGGGTTGAATTGGCCCTTCGGGGCTGGGCGAAGGAAGCCTGTCTGAACCGTTTCGGGACCTTGAGGAGCGCACAGTCCAAGCCGGTGATCCGCAGCGACAACGGCCTTGTGTTCCAAAGCCTGAAATTCCGGGAAATGTGCCGTGATTACGGGTTGCCCCAGGAATTCGTGACACCGTACACGCCGGAACAGAACGGGATGATCGAAAGGTTTTTCCGGAGTCTGAAGGAAGAGTGCGTCTGGCTGACGAATTTTCATTCTTTCGAGGTAGCGAGGCGGGAAATCAGTCGCTGGATCCACTGGCACAACGAGGGAAGGCCCCACCAATCTCTTGGGTACCTTTCCCCGAAGCAGTATCGACAAAAACAAGCGGCTTTAGTGGCTTGATTTCAGGGGAGCACTACACTTGAAGTCGTTTGGGAATCGCTGCAGGGGCCTAGCAACAGGATGCAGCAACACCAAGAGCCGCAGCTGATGCCGAGCGTAGGTACTAAATGGGGGCGTTGTATACGATGAAAATGGCCAGCCTTTCCATCACAAACTACCGAGCGCTATGGGATGTGACGATCCCGCTGTCGCACTTCGGCTGCCTCATTGGGGAAAACAATTCAGGCAAGTCGTCGATTCTACAGGCTTTATCTTTGTTTTTCTCAGGCACCAAGCTAACTCCGAGCCACTACTTCGACGAATCCAAACCTATTCGGATCGCCGTAACCTTCGAAAACATCAATGATGCGGATTTTGCACGATTAACCGACGAACATCGCACTAGGTTAGCGGGAATCGTCAAGAATGGACAGCTTGTTCTTGTAAGAATCTATGACACTTCTGGGAAGAGTTCGCTATTCTACAACACACTCACGCCGAAAGATGCTCGATTCTCCGTTAACAGCATTGCTACGCTCGTGAAGAATCAGCGACCAGGCGCAACATTCGCCAATAAAGTGATCGAAGCGTTTCCAGAACTGAAAGATGTCGTCGATACGAGCATGAATCAGGAGACAGTGAAGCAGAAGATTCAGGAACTCGCCGACTCATTACCTGATGACCAGAAGACTACCATTGATCAACCTTTGCCCACAGGGATCGACAAGAGCATCGAGCCAATGCTCCCCAACCCGATCTACATACCGGCGGTAAAAGACCTTGCTGACGACATTAAGACAACTGAAAGCACCCCGTTCGGCAAAATCCTGGCCATCCTTTTGCAAGCCGTAGAGCCAAAGTTGCCGAACGCGCAAAAACTTTTTGAAGAACTCAACGCAAAGCTTAACCGCATTCAACGGCCTGACGGAACGGTTGTGGACGGTCGGCTCGAGGAAGTGACACTGATCGAGTCCACCGTAGAGAAATACGTCCGCGAGAGTTTCGCCGATGTGTCCCTTCACATCACAATCCCTCCGCCGGAATTGAAGACCGTATTCTCATCCGCCCGCATTTATGCCAACGATGGCGTAGAAGGCCTGATGGAGTCGAAAGGAGACGGATTGCGTCGCGCGATTGTCTTTTCCATCCTTCTAACCTACGTGGAACTCAAGGCGAGGCTAGCACCCGTTGTGACACCGGTGGAAGAAGAACCTGCTCAGTCCACCGAAACGGTCCAACCACAAGTGGAACCTGCCCCTGCATCCTACATATTGTTGTTTGAGGAACCGGAATTGTTCCTTCATCCAAAGGCCCAGCACATTCTCTTCAATGCCCTTCGAGTCTTCTCAAAGGACCACCACGTTCTCGTTACGACTCACTCCCCGATGTTCTTCGGTCCCGAGGCAACCGGCACCTTTGTTAAGTTACGCAAGGTGTCGGATTCTGCGATAGCGCCCAAGCCATTTACGCAGGTCCAACCAGTAGATCTGTCAGACATCGCTGCCAAAGATCAGTTCCAGATTATCTGCTTCGAGAACAACAACGCCGCCTTCTTTGCGGATACGGTCGTCCTGGTGGAGGGGGACAGTGATTACCTGGTTTTGCCACACATCGCTAGGACACTTAATCCCGAGTGGGACGTAGCGAAAGTGCCCGTAATGTTTGCACGGATCACTGGTAAGGGCAACATCAGGCGGTATCGAGAGTTCTTCAATAGATTTGGGGTGCGAGTAGCGGTCATTTCCGATCTGGACTTACTGATCACCGGCTTCGAGCAAATTGCTCCCGACGAAGCCCTTACGAGCGCAAGAGTGAGTCTATTAAAGAGAGTTGATGAATTGATTGTGCCGGATGCAAACGGCCCTTCCGCAAAAGAGGCAAAAGAGGCTCACGATTCTGGTGATCTTCGCAGCCTATGGCGAAAAGTCAAGGAGGCCCAGGAAGGGCTTAAGGCTGGAACATGCTCCCTAGCTAGATTCAATGAAATTGTGGAGGCGTTCTTTGCTTGGCAGAGAAAGGATGACCGCTTCACTGTACTCAAGAACAGCGCTGACTCACAAATGTTGCAGTTGAAGCATCGCGTGCTCGAAATGCTCAGAGGGATCGACGTCTACGTACTGGAACGTGGCGCGATTGAGCAGTATTACCCCAACACGATCACAGGAACGGATAAGCCATCGCGTGCTCGGGACTTTTGCTCAAAACTGAACACGCGCGACGCGATTCTTGGATGTTGCGGTGAAACGAGGGTCGAACGCTCGGGCATACAGACAACTGTCAAGGAATTCGACCTCATTTTTGATGCGATCTTTTCCAAATAAGGACATGATCAATATACTTACGTGTGTGGCTGAACCTAAAAAAGAGCATTAGTTGTTGACATTTCGCCTCGCAATAGCATTCAGAGCGTTAAACAACTATCTCAACATTCTTGCAGCCAGCTTCCAAGGTTTCCTTCTTGCTTGGCCTTTTCAGTCAACATCTGAGCGGCTGTCTTTTCTAATGCAGTAAGAATGCTCACGATAACCGAGAATGTTCCCCATAGTAAATAAGCCATGAACAAAACCCCTTATAGGGTTTCGGGGATAAGAGGAAGGTCTGCGAAACCTTATAGGATGTGTGTGATCTCCATCCCTCCCCACTTCTCCTTCAGCCACTCCGCCGCTAGCCTCCTGTGGCAGTGGTCCGGTTTCTCCTCGCTGCAGAGCAGGCAGGCCCGGTCGAAATCCTCGGGCTTCAGCTTTGCTAAGACCTGGCGTTCCTCCAGCAGGTCCAGGTAGGTGGCTTCGTACTCCTCCCAGGAAATTTTGCCGCTCCGGAACCCCTCCATCAGCTCCTTTGTGGCGGCCAGCAGGGGAACGTACTCGTATTCGATGGCGGCGATCACCTTTAAAAAGTACTTCAAGTCGTTTTTCTTGGTGAAGCCGGCGAGCTGGGAAACGTTGTTCAGCCGAACGTCGATCACCTTCCGCACCCCGTTCTTCACCAGGCTTGTAAAGAATTCCTCCGCGCTCTTGCCCGCAAACCCGATCGTGAACAGTTCCACTCCTCTCACTCCTTTCCACCTCCAGTTTATCCCTGGACACGAAAAAACCGGGACCCCTTTCCGGGATCCCGGTTTCCTGGTTTTTCTCCTCTATCCTGTTTCCCCCTCGCGCACGAGGGGGGCGAGTGTTCGGCGGATGGAGCCCAGGCGGGCGCTGACGGCCTGCTGGGTCAGGCCCAGCTCTTGGGCGATCTCGCCCTGGGTGGCTCCCTCGGCGAGCCGCAGCACGATCAGGCGGTCCTGGGGGCTGTGAATCTTTCGCAGCAGCAGTTCGATTTCCATCGGTTCGTCGAACAGGGCGGCCAGGTCGTCCGGGGCCGCCAGGTCCCCGTACCGTTCCATGTCGGCCGGGGGTTCCTTCCAGCGCAGGCGCCGGGCGGCGTCGCGGACCGCCCGTTTCACGCCGAGCCGTAGGAAAAGGGCCAGGTGCTCTTCCCGGGTGCATTTTTCCAGCAGCCTGAGCACCGCCAGGCTGCCTTCCTGGCAAAGGTCCTCGAATTCCGCGCCGCGCCCCTTGTACTGGCGGGCGGCGGCCTTGATCAGCGGTCTGTAATCCCGCACGATCTGTTCCTTTCGCGCATCCGAAAGCATTTTCCCAATTTTCCCTCCTCCCGTCCGGGGAGGCCTCTCCCTAGGAAGAGGCGGCCCCGGAACGGTTGAGTGCGGCCTGCAGGTCCCGGATGGCCAATGTCAGGGCCTCGAGCTTGCTTTCCATCCGAACCAGCAGGTAGCTGGCCACGGCGATGGAAAAACCGCTCTGCAGGGCCGCTTTCACCAGCTCTTCCACGGGATCACCTCCTCGGGGGCAGCGTTGGGGCGGGGAGCGGGAAGCTCCCCGCCTTCAGGCTTGACCGTCCATCCTGCGATGCCGGGACGGGGCGGAGCCTTGCCGGTTGGAAACGGGGCGCTAGTCGCCGAAGACGACGGTCACCGTGCGGTCCACGATGTCCGCGCCCAGGCGGCTGTTGGGTCCCGCGACGAAGACGTTGCGGTCGATGACGGCCTGCATGGCCGTTTCGATCTCGGCCTGGGTCAGCCCTTCCTTGGGGTAGGGAAGGGACAGGACCATCCGCTCGTTCGCCACGGGGGTTCCAAAGGTCATCCGAAGGGTCTTCATGGGTTCACCTCCTCTCGTTCATCGCCGGGCACGGGCCTTGCGGCGCTAGGCCACGAGGTCGCTGTCGATCTTGCTGACGGCGGATACGGGGTACGCGAGCAGGGCCCCGAGGGCCGAGGCCACGGCGGCAACGTCGTCGGCGATCGCGGCGGCGTCCAGGCCGGAGAAATTCAGGGTCCGGTAGACGGGTTTGCCCTGTTCGCTGGTTCCCGTCTGGATCTTCAGGGCCAGGCGGGAGGATTCGGGAGTGTAGGCTGCCATTCGGCTTCACCTCCTTTCCGTGGGGTTCAACCGGTAAGAGTGGAATCGAGTCCCGATTTCTACAAATGACAAAAGCGAAAAAAAGCGTTCATTTTTCGCGGGGATGGGCAGAGGGTCAGCAAGCTGTCATAATGAAGCGAACCAGGCTGAGTTTCATTTCGGGGGAGGGGTGCTTCGTGAGGGAAATGCGCCGGAAGGACAAGCAGATCACGGACAGGAGCGAAATCGAGGCGATCCTGAAGCGGAACAACGTGTGCCGGATTGCGCTGTTCGACGAGGAGGCCCCGTACATCGTGCCCCTGTGCTACGGGTACGAAGACGGCTGCCTCTACTTCCACGGTTTCGCGGGAGGAACCAAGCTGGAGCTGATCCGGAAAAACCCCTCGGTTTCCTTCGAGGTGGAAGAGGACGTCCAGGTCGTGACGGACCCGGACCCGTGCGAGTGGTCGGTGAAGTACCGGAGCGTGATCGGCCGGGGAGTGGCGGAGATCCTGGAGGACCAGGCGGAAAAGAAGGCCGGGCTGGACGTGGTGGTGAAGGCGTTCGCGGGGACGAAAAAGGAATTCCCGGAGCAGGCGCTGCGGGCGGTGAGCGTGGTGCGGATCCGGGTGACGGAACTGTCGGGGAGACGCTCGGGGTACTGAGAAG
>Ga0208825_1002517_pt1 | contig 11965 bp, 6 predicted proteins | sample AD_UKC113_MetaG_FD_184450 | JGI IMG/M metagenome (GOLD analysis project Ga0208825, IMG submission 184450) | Active sludge microbial communities of municipal wastewater-treating anaerobic digesters from Hong Kong - AD_UKC113_MetaG (SPAdes)... | ecosystem: Engineered > Bioreactor > Anaerobic >...
CAACTTGGCGATAGTATAAGCGTTACAGGAACCGTTCAGGAATATTTGCAGGGAACGAGTGGAAGCGTGGGACGAGCGACGCGTCTTGGCAACGTATCGAATGTTACTATTATCGAACGTGGAAAAGCGCTTCCGGAGCCTGTTGCGCTCCATACGGGAGATTTTGCAGTACTCAATGGCATCGAGAGCGCTGAAGCGTACGAAGGAATGCTCGTGCGATTTGATAATGTGGAAGTAACCGATACATATCCAACATACGCCGATGAAAAAGAGTTTATTCTAAATGATGGAACCGGTCCGGTTGTCGTTCGTTCCTCAGACGGAAAGAATCGTTTTACACCCAATCCTGTATCAGCCACGAATAAGACAACGGTACTTCAGGTCGGCGATCGGTTTAGTTATGTTCAGGGAATTATTTACTTTAGCTTCAATCAATATAAATTTGTTCCTCGTACCGATAGCGACTTTGGAACGTATTTCCCTGTCAGCGTCGATAGGATAAACTCGCAACTTCCAGTAGCGTACAATCTTGCGCAGAATTATCCCAATCCGTTCAACCCGACAACGAAGATTGAATTTTCTGTTCCGAAAGCTGAAAAAGTAACGCTCAAAGTCTATAACATTCTTGGACAAGAAGTTGCAAAGTTGGTCGATGACTTCTATAAAGAAGGAACATACAAAGTGGAATTCAATGGTTCGAAACTTCCGAGCGGTATGTATATTTATCGTCTCCAGACTTCTAATGGAGCAATAGCAAAGAAAATGATTATGATAAAATAGGAATATTGAATTGATGACGATTCAGATGGTTCGATTACAATGGAACGTGCGGCGATAAGCTCTATGAACAAAGCGATTCGTCTCACGGTCATTTTATTGGAAGCGGCTATCCTGCTGTTTGCGGTGGGCTGTGTGGAGCGCCATTCCACACAGCTCAATCCGAACAAGCAGCCTCGTACGTTCTTCTGGCTCATGCCAGAGAGTACGCTTGCTTCGGGAATTAGCAAACAGGAACTTCACTGGTGGGCTGAGGATCAGGATGGATTTGTAATCGGATATCTTGTTGCCGTCGTTCCGGATATTGCAACCATACCAGAACCTGATACGCTATCGTATGTATATACAACCAAAAACGATAGTCTGTTGAGTTTCCCGATTCGTGTTTCGAACCAAACATTTTTAGTGGCTGTTCGTGCAATTGATAATTCTTTCAATATACAATTACCAGAAGGCGCTTTCGTCAAGCTTTCGCCGGAACCATTCTGGGATAAGAATTCGAACGGCGTGTACGATGCAGGAGATGTATTACTTCCATTGCTGCTGAATTCTATGGACCAACAGGGCGCAAAGGAATGTTTCCCCGTAAAGAACTCGCCGCCGACAATCGATTATGATGTTGATCTGGCTGATCCGTCGGTGATTGCTGAACCTCCGAAAATAACATTTCCCGTCGCCAGCTTTTCCTGGATAGGTAGCGATATAGATGGCGATGAGACAATTGTTTCATATCGCATATCGTTGAATGACTCGACGTTCTCCGCTCCCGTTGTGGTTTCACGCAGCGTTACAACTGTTACGCTGGCTGTGCCTCGTGCAACACTCGATGGAGCGACTGGCTCGACTGTAACTGCCGATGTCCTGATTGGCTCATTCCCAAATCTTATCAAAGTCGGCGCTCTTTCTGGCTTGCGATTAGAAGATACAAACAAAGTCTATGTTCAGGCGGTGGATGTTGCTGGCGATAGAAGCGCTCCTTTACGATTTCCATCGAAAGGGCGTACGTGGTATGTAAAGAAGCCGCATGGGAAATTGCTTATTGTTGCAGATTATATTGGAAGCGGAGATTCAAGCGCTGTTCGCCGCTATTATATGGATAGCGTATTCGCTCGTATCACCGCTCTGCAGAATGATGGATACGATTACCTCAATATCCGAACAGACACAACATCCACCAGAGCGTTAGGCAGTTTAGTGCCAGCGCTTCAGCATATCAATCCTGCATTTGTAAAAACGCTTCAACTCTATGATTGTGTTCTTTGGTACACCGATGCTATGCCAAGTCTCGATGTTGCTCAATATTCTCTCTATCACTATTGGTCGAATGGCGGGCATGTAATATTCACGACGAAGTTTACTGATCCTTTTAATAACCATGATCCGGCAAAGGCGTTTCGTGATATTGTGCCAATCGATACGTTAGCAGAAGTTCCTTTAGCAGATTCTACCGGAAGCGCAGTAACCAAATTTTCTGGAAATATTGTTCCGGATTCATCATTGAGCGAAGATGTGTATCCTGCGCTGTGTTTTAAGCAACGAATTGCCGCTGGCTTTTGTATCTATCCAATTGTAAAGAGCGCTGGAGCCAGATATCTTTACTATTTGCCAGCAAAGACAGGTAGTGATGGATATCCGCAAACGCCAATTTGTGTCATCGATGAGAATAAACGCGTAATTTTTATAACGCTCGCACTGGAACGATTATCAGCAACATATCCAGTCAATGGCGGCGTCATCAAATTTTTTGAGAAAGCTTTTCAGGATTTTGGATTGTATCAATGAAGATGCGGCGGATACATACAATCGAGTTGTTAATCCTTGCGCTGATTTTTCTTTTAGAGCCAATGTATGGGCAAACGCCTGGCTCATTAAAAGGAAAAGTCGTGGATAAAGCAACAAGAGAACCGCTTCCAAGCGTCAACGTGGTTGTTAAAGGAACTTACTATGGAGCTTCGACAGACGTCGATGGGAATTTTGTTGTTTCAAAAATTAACCCTGGCGTTTATGTCGTTGAAGTGAAATTGCTTGGATATAAAGTTGTGCAATTCCCTGCGGTAAAAATTCAGGAAGGAAAAACAACCGAGCTCCAGGTTGAACTCGAAGAAACTGCGCTTTCATTAGGACAGGAAATTGTTGTGCTTGGTGAAAAGCCGCTCTTCAATATCGAAGAGACGTCGAGCAAACGTTCGATTGCCAGCGAGGATTTAACCGCTGCCGCTGTAAAGAATGTTCAGGAAGTTGTTGCCTTGCAAGTAGGCGTTGTTCAATCGGATGATCAAATTCATATTCGCGGCGGACGGAGTTATGAAACTGCTTATATCATTGATGGCATTTCAGTGCAGGATCCTCTTTCTGGAACAGGCTTTGGATTGCAATTGCCTCCAGGCGCAATTCAGGAAGCTGAAGTCATCACTGGCGGATATAATGCCGAATATGGGCAGGCGACATCGGGAGTTATTAGTTTAACAACCAAAGATGGCGGCGATCGTTTTAGCGCTTCATTGAGTCACAAGCAGGATCACTTCGGTCTCAACGATGATGCTCGGTCAAACTTCAATTCGGATATTTACGATGGAATATTCAGCGGTCCTGAGATTATTTCAACCTATATTCTTCCAGAGCTTGGAGTAAAAGTTCCTGGGAAAATTTCTTTCTTTGTTAATGCAGATGTCAATCTAACCGATGGATATACGCGCTGGGTCGAGCGGATTAACGCGGATGGTGTGCCGGATGGATGGATTGTAAAAGCTCCCGGCGGATTGAAGTCTGGAATTATAGATCAATCGTGGTTAGCTCCTCGTCGAAGCAACAATTGGTCGTTGTTCGGTAAATTGACATGGAAGATTACTCCAACAATAAAATTATCGTATGCTGGAACCTACGCAATTATGGTGAATCAGAACACACAATCGGTTCGCACAACGCTGGAGTATCAGGAGCCGCAGCCTGGCTATCAGTATCTCTTTCAACAAATTCCAGATAGCGCCAATACGTATGCGCAGATTAACTCGCAGCAAGCTCTATCTCTTACGCATACGATCAGCTCAAGAACATTCTATGAATTTCGTCTGAGTCGTTATACGGCTCATCTTCGCGCGGATGCAAACGGAAAGAGTTGGAAATATTACATGGAACCGAAGGACGTTGTAACATTTCCGCTTGTCTATAAAAAAATGGATGGAGATTCTGTTATCGTAATACCAGGGGATGGCTTCTATGATATCGGAAGCCCATCTTCATGGCGCGATCAATATCTGGATGAGTATACGGTGAAGTTCGATCTTACAAGCAACTTTACGGAAAAGAATAAATTTAAAGCAGGATTTGAATCTCGCTTTCAGTATTTACAAATGATTGATATTTATAAACCATGGGTAAAACCGCTCGGTTACGATAATGACCTTTATAGCGTACACTCTGTAATTGGAGCTTTCTATGTGCAAAACAGCTTGACGTATGGCGGAATGATTCTCAATGTCGGTCTGCGATTTGACTACTGGTTCCCCGGAAAATATGTCGACGATGCAATGCGGAATGAAACGGAATCCTTAGTCAGCCCAACGATCCGCAATGAATATTTTAAGAATACGTACAACCTTTTTGGGTACCGCTGGAAGGGCCGCTTGAGTCCTCGACTTGCAATTGCGCATCCTGTTTCGGATAATCAAACGCTGTTCTTCTCCTATGGACATTTTTCGAAGTTTCCTCGTCCGCAATATGTATACACAAAATTGCTACGGAGCAGCGCGCGTTCTACATCGCAAACAATCGGGAATCCAAACCTCAATCCCGAAACGACCGTTGCGTATGAGCTGGGCTTGCGGAATCAAATCACGGAAAATGATGTACTGAATGTTACCGCATACTACAAAGATATCTTCGATTACATTACAACCCGTACCGTGCAAGTTGCGCCGACAGGATACTCGACAGGCTCTTATACAACGTACATCAATTTGGACTACACACGCTCACGAGGAATCGAAGTCGAATACAAGAAACGATATGGTGAATGGTTCCGTGGCACTGCATCGGTTGCGTATTCCATTACAACAGGAAAAAGTTCTTCTGCGGAAGAAGCGAAGTACAATATTCAGAGAGGATTGGTCGAAACAGTAAAAGATACTTACGCTGAGTGGGATAGGCCATTTCAAGGTTCACTGATTTTGAATTTCCGAGTCAAGAAAGGAAAACCGCTCTTTGGTTTTGGCGAAGGAATTCTTGACGACTACAATGTGTATATGCGCACGTTCTATCAGTCGGGGAAGCGCTACACGCCGCAAATCCTGATTGGCTACGATGCAAGCAATGGACGACCGGTATACTCGGATGATTATTCGAATCCGTATGCAAAAATTGGTAAAGACGTTATCACCGTCAATCTTAACATTGAAAAATATTTTGTTCTTGGCCCATCGCGGTTGACCTTCTCGATCGAAATTACAAATCTCTTTAATAGAAAGAACGCTCAAATTTTGAATCCGGTAACAGGCGATGCATATACTCCAAAGAATTCGGATGGAAGCTGGGTAGCTGTGCCGTATAGCTGGAACGATCCGCACTATCCCGATGTGCAAGCTCCAATCAGTCCGTATCCATATAATCCTGCGCGGTATATGGAGCCAAGAAGGATTATGTTAGGCATAGGCGTATCATTATAGTATGAAAAGATTTCTTCCATATATTGTCAGCGTGCTGTTTCTTGCGCAAACAATGACGGCGCAGATTATTCCTAATCTTGGAGGACAACGAGTTGGTATTTCGAGCCTTCAATTTCTGAAGATTGGAATTGGCGCTCGCGGCACTGGAATGGCTGAGGCAACAGTTGCAACCGCAAACGACGTTTCGGCTTTGTTCTGGAATCCAGCCGGAATCGCAAACAGCAGTGAAAATGAATTTATGGCTGCCTACAGCGCTTACGTCGTTGATTTGTATCATCAATTTGTTGGCGTAACGTATCATCTTACGACGGATGATGTTCTTGGTTTGTCTGTGATTGGTTTGCAATCCGATGATATGCCGGTAACGACAGAAACTCAGCCGCTTGGCACCGGCGCGTATTTCAAGTATAGCGACATTGCCGTAGGAGTTACGTACGCACGGCGAATGACAACGCAATTTAACTTTGGCATAACGGCAAAGTATGTGGAAGAAAATTTAGCTGCGCTGAAAATTCAGACTGTGTTGGTGGATTTAGGAACATATTACTCAACTGGTCTTGGTTCATTGCGGATTGGAGTTGCAGTAACAAATTTTGGTTCAGATGTTGCTCCAGATGGCACAGCGCGCTTGCTCGATGGTTCGAGTGTGTCGTCGTTTCAATCATTCTCGCCGCCAACGATGTTCAAAGTCGGCGTTGCCTATGATGTTATCAATTCAGGCGATCATCTGTTGACAACGGCATTGCAATTGAATCATCCAAATGATAATGCCGAACATATTCGCGTTGGAGCCGAGTATGGCTGGAAGTCGTGGTTCTTTGTGCGCGCAGGAGTAAAACGTACGATCGGCTCATCTATGTTCAAGGAAGATGAAACTGCTGCGGAAAATTACTCATTCGGCGTCGGCGTACACATTCCAATGACGCTGACAACATTGAAATTCGATTACTCGTTTACCGATTTCAATTTGTTAGGAGCTATTCACCGTATTTCATGTGGATTCGTTTACTGATGAAAAATTTCTATCCTATAGCTTTTGTTCTTGCCGCGCTCCTCATTGGCGGTTGCGATGAGCCGTATCCGATGGATTCTGTCTCTTCGTTGGCGAAGGAAACTTACACTGTTGGCGATACATCGTATCTCGAAATATCTCCGCCAATAACTGGATTCCTTGCGCCGTCGGTACTTTATGTTGGGAATGATAATCTTCTATATGTAGTGGACTCGACTCGCATCGTGATGATGAATTTTGCAGGAATAATGATGGGCGAGCGCTCGATTGATAAACCATCGGCAATTGCGCAGGATTGGAAACTTGATTTAATTGTTGGTGGAGTCGTTCAGCGAAATACCGGAGGAGCAACGACAGAAGTTCCCGCTCTCTTCCGGATCCATTTACTTGATTCGACACGACAGATGTATCACGACCTTGCTCACGCATACATTGACACAATTCGGGTGGAAACGTCGCGACCAAATCGAAGATATGTTGGAATCGGAGTGTTTCCGGATAATTCTTATATTGTCGCTCGTACTGGACCGGATAATAGTAGTCCGATAGATCCTGATACACGCGTGATGATGTTTTCTAAAGCGGATAAATATGTTACTCCAATCACTGATTTGGCGACAGGCGTTGGAAATGGAATTCAGTACATTAACCAGCTTACGACGTTAATTACATTTCCCAGCTCGCGAAATTTTCTATTAGGTCAGCAACAAACAGGCGTCGCCTATGGAGTTCTCTGGATGATATATCAGAAGTCAGAGGATTTCGACGGCTGGCAGCCAAAATTCAATCCTACGACTTCCTCTGGAGCAAATATAGATTTTATTAGACCTTATCGGTTTGTGTATCCTGCTGGTCTTGCAGTGGATAACAATCGCCTGGATGTTTTTGTTGCCGATGCAGGACTTGATAGTGTGATGAAATTCAATAGCAAGGGAGCGTTCAAGAAGGAATCCTTTGGGAGTGCAAAGATTGGGCATCCATTGCATCCATCAGGCGCGGCATTTTTCGATAGAACGCTCTACATTTCTGATAAATCACAGGGCTGTATCTTTCGGTTCAAACTCTCGACAGATTTTTAGATTCTTAGAAAACCTTTCATCTGATTTTGCTCTCACCTCAGCCACCGTCAGAGGTTCATTTTTTTGTTTCCCAATTTTTTTTTATGTTAGATAAGCGTTGGTCCCGTAGCTCAGTTGGATAGAGCAACAGCCTTCTAAGCTGTGGGTCGCGCGTTCGAATCGCGCCGGGATCACAAAGAACTCTCGATAAGGAGATACGATGTTTATCTTTGACCAACCGTAGTTCGTCTTTCCAAAATTACCAAATGCAATCACAATCCATTCAATCCAATTCTTTCATATCCTTTTATTCAGAATGGAAAATATATTTTCCATTTTTCATTGGTATCGAAAGTCGAGCAAGGCTTTGCCGTCAACAAGATTCCATTCTTGAAAATTTCTGAAAGGGAAATCTATGGCAATGTTTTCTAACATCCGAAAAAATTTCCAACCAGCGTTCTGGGTCGCAAATGGAATGGAGTTGTTCGAACGTCTCGCTTACTATGGACAGAATGCAATTTTTAGCGTCTATCTTCGGGATCATCTTCATCTCTCAATTGCAGATGCTGGAAAATTGCAATCGCTCTTTGGTGGTTTGCTCTATGCGTTACCGGTTATTGGCGGCGCGCTGGCAGATAAATTTGGATTTCGGAAGGCGTTTGCAACTGCATTCTCAACGCTGGCAATTGGATACTTTCTCATTGGTTCAGCAGGAATGGAATCGATGAATTCGCTCTATTCCGCCCTGCCGCTGATGCCAATGCTTTCCCTGTGGATTATCATTACAGCCTTTGGCGGAAGTTTTATCAAGCCATCGGTTTTGGGAACGGTTGCATTGACAACAACAGAGGAATCGAAATCGTTTGGTTACGCTCTCTACTATTGGTTGGTGAATATTGGCGCAGCGCTTGGTCCTGTTCTTGCGTTTGCAGTGCGGAGCAAATTTGGCATTGAATTCGTTTATCTCGTTTCCGCAATTAGTTGTTTGCTGATGTTTGTTGTGAATCAACTCTGGTTTAAGGGAGTTCAAAGCACAGCGCAGGGAGAAAGTCTTGCAACCACGTTCAAGCAATTTATTGCTGTTCTTCGGAATGGAAAATTTGTTGTGTTCCTTCTCATCTTCTCTCTCTTTTGGATGATGTTCTGGCAGGAGTTCATTATTATTCCATATTACATTCGAGATTTTATTTCGCCGAACGCGCCGTTCGAAATTATTGCTTCGGCAGGAGCTTGGGGAATTATTGTGTTCCAGCTTATCATCAACCGATTGACAAAAAATATTTCAGCGCAGCACGCAATTGTGATTGGATTTGCGATTGCAAGTTGCGGCTGGCTGCTTCCAGCTTTCTTCTCGTCGATTCCGGCAATCATTGCAGCGATCGTTATCTTCTCTATTGGCGAGATGGTTCAGGCGCCTCGCTACTATGAATATATTTCCTCGATTGCGCCAAGTGGACAGCAAGGGATGTATCAAGGATTTGCATTTTTACCAATTGCGATTGCCTATGCGTTTGGCGGAGTGTTCGGCGCATGGATGTACAACACTCTCGCAATTTCCATGCAAAAGCCAACAGGAATCTGGTTCGTCTTATGCGGCATTGGAGTTATTGCAACTGCCTCGATGGGTCTTTATAATAGAATCAACAAGCCGTTAGCAAAATAGATTTGTGAGGAACGAATGAAGGAAGCTCAACAATCTCTTTCGGAAGTTCATGGAAGCGTCCACATTCCAAAACGCTATGGAGCGATAAGGCGTTTTATTGCTTTTGCGGGACCGGCGTATCTTGTTAGTGTTGGATATATGGATCCGGGAAACTGGGCAACCGATATTGAGGGCGGAGCTCGATTTGGTTACCAGCTACTGTGGGTAATTTTGATGTCGAACTTGATGGCTGTTTTGTTGCAAACGCTTGCCGCTCGATTAGGTATTGTTGTCGGAAAAGATTTAGCTCAGGCTTGCCGTGATGAATATCCAAAACCAGTTTCGATTGCTCTGTGGATTTTGTGCGAAATCGCAATTACCGCATGCGATTTAGCTGAAGTGTTGGGAACTGCAATTGGATTGAATCTTCTCTTCCACATTCCACTTGTGATTGGAGTACTTATCACGGGATTCGATACACTTCTCTTATTGCTTCTTCAAAATTTTGGTATTCGGAAGATAGAATTTTTTATTGTAATGTTGGTTTCAGTGATGGGATTATGTTTTGGAATAGAATTGGTCCTATCGAAGCCGTCGCTCCATGAAATTGTTGGAGGATTTGTTCCTCACTTGACGCCGGAAAGTTTGTATATTGCAATTGGAATTCTTGGCGCAACGGTAATGCCGCATAATTTGTATCTTCACTCTGCGCTTGTCCAAACACGAAGCATCGAGCAATCGCCAGAAGGGAAAGCGCAAGCATGCCGATTTAATCTTTTAGATACATCGGTCGCCTTGAATGCGGCGTTCTTTATCAATGCAGCGATTTTAATTGTCTCGGCATCGGCATTCTGGAAGAATGGAATTGTAGTTACAGAAATTCAGCAGGCTCATCAGCTTCTCTCGCCTTTGCTCGGCGCCACCATAGCAAGCACGCTCTTTGCGCTTGCGTTACTTGCTGCTGGACAAAGTTCAACGCTTACAGGAACGTACGCTGGTCAAATTGTAATGGAGGGATTTCTACGACTCAAACTTCATCCTGTTGTTCGGCGTTTGCTTACGCGCTTCCTCGCAATTACTCCTGCGGTGATTGTTCTGGCAATCAAAGGCGAAGACTCTGCATACGATTTGCTCATATTCAGTCAGGTTGTGTTAAGTATGCAGCTTCCGTTTGCCGTCATACCTCTGGTCAAGTTTACAAGCGATCCAGCGTTGATGGGTTCATTTGCAAATAAATTTGTCGTTAAATTTTTCTCGTTCATTATTTCATTAGTAATCGTTGTGTTGAATATAGCTCTTGTATCGAATGTATTGATAAAGTGGTATGTCTCAGGCGGTGGAGGAAGTTGGGTGTTCTGGGGAATTATAATTCCACTCGTTGTTGCTATTTTATTTTTGCTTGCGTATGTATCATTACCAAAACGATGGAGGATCCGTATGATGGCGAAGCCAGAAGAAAAAGAAGAGCTCGAACCAGTATCGCCTCACTATGATGTGATAGGCGTAGCGCTGGATTTAGGCAAGAATGATGTTTCAGTGTTATCGCACGCCAGACAATTAGCTCAAAGTCATAATGCGCGTGTTGTTTTGATGCATGTGGTCGAAGGCGTTGGAGGACAAATTTATGGACAGGAGGCGAACGACGAGGAGGCTCGGAAAGATTTTACTCACCTTGAGAATCACGCTAACCAATTGCGGGAAGCTGGGTTGGAGGTGATTTCTGCGCTGGGATATGGAAAAGTGCCAAAGGAAATTGTACGAATTTGCAATGAACACAAAGTGAAATTACTAATTATGGGAGCGCATGGACATCGAGGTATTAGCGATATTATTTTTGGTACCACCGTCAATAAAGTGCGTCATGCACTGAAAATTCCCGTTCTTGTGGTTCAGCAACCTGAGTGAAAGAGAAAATGAAATAAGTCTGAAATGATAACACTGAACTCAGCCGCCATCAGAAATCCGGTTGCCGAGGCGCCGAAAGTCGTATCGAGGCAACAAGTTACACTTTTCTTCAGTCTTGAACCCAAACTATGCAGTAAGGATATTTTCAATTTCTGTAAATCTTTTCTATGCATAATTCGGGTAAACTTTTTGTTCTTTTCTTTCAAGAGAAAAGAACAAAGAATGATGGATTAGATGTAAAGGAAAAGATAAAGCACAAAGCTGAAATTACACAACCCTTCCCTCTCTACAAGAGGGGAATAATTCCCCTTCACAGAAGGGGTGTCAACCGAAGGTTGACGGGGTAGTCTATCAAGCCGGTGGCTTCGATACGAGCTATCGCTCTACTCAGCCACCGTCAGAGTTTCGGTTGCCGAGGTGCCGTAGTCGTATCAAGACAACAGACTTTGTAAGGTCAATTTGGATTCATTCCTTGCTTGTACTTTCTTTTTCTTGTACTATAACAATAACATCTTCACAAAGGGATAGGAAAATTATGAAACTTATGAAAATTTGCAGAGTCGAGTTGCTTGCCTTCTTACTTTGTCTTTCGACTGCAATGTCGCAATATGTTGTAAAAACATGGACAACGGATAACGGCTTACCTCAAAATACTGTCAATGCAATTGTGCAGGATGAAAAAGGCTATCTATGGATTGCGACTTTTGGCGGTGTGGTGCGTTTCGATGGTATGCGATTTTCCCATGTTCCGCAGCTTGAAGAACGAATGCTCTCGATTCGTATCCTATCGCTTGCTTGCGGAAAAGATAATATTCTGTGGCTGGGCACCGAAGGCGGCGGATTGACGCGATATGATAATAACTCAATCTATACCTACACAACTCTCAATGGACTTCCTGATGATGTCATC
>Ga0208825_1002521_pt1 | contig 11959 bp, 22 predicted proteins | sample AD_UKC113_MetaG_FD_184450 | JGI IMG/M metagenome (GOLD analysis project Ga0208825, IMG submission 184450) | Active sludge microbial communities of municipal wastewater-treating anaerobic digesters from Hong Kong - AD_UKC113_MetaG (SPAdes)... | ecosystem: Engineered > Bioreactor > Anaerobic >...
CTGCTATCAATTTCATTCTCTTGAATGAAATCAGTTATTATTTCTACAAGTTTTTCTGCTAAGTCTTCAGCTTCTTTCATTGTTAGCTCCTTGAGTAATGAGCAAATCCATTGTGCCCATTAATCACAAAATAATTATAGATTATATTTTTATTGGGGAATGTTATAATAGAACTTGCGTTATAATATGTTGTTTTGTTTTGGAATTTCTCGAGAAGAGTTATTAATTTCTTTGTTTCGTAATAAGGAATGTTGTTGCGTATATCAGAATAATTTTCATTTAGCGGGTCTACACGGTCAAGCTCTTGGAGTAAATCGTGTATTATTTTTTTCCTTTCCATTGGTTCCTCCATTAGTTAATTTATTAGTTAATAGCTATTTTTACATAGCTATGTTAATTATTTTAATCATCTAAACCATTACGTTAACTAATGGATTCTAATTTCAAATTAATTTTTGTTTCAATTATTCTTATTAAATAATTTTATTAAAATTAAAATCATATTTTACAAAAATTAATTTTTCCTAAACTTTATTAGTTAACATAATAGTTAATATTAGTAAATTTTATTTAGAAAAAAGTCATTCTTTTTTCTCTATTTTATATTTCAGGTCAGGGGTAATTTTTTCTCTGAAATATAATTTGTTCTCATAAGCATAACTAATTAATGCATTAAGATAACTGCTTTTATTCATTTTCTTACCTCGTGAAGTTGTGCTACCCTCACAAAGTTTTTCTAATTTTTCTCTGTTATCCCCGTAAAATCTTATAGTTGTTGTTTCCATTATTCTTTCACCTCAACAGCGAAACATAATTCATCATTATTTTCTTTTTTATAATTTACCCTGAAAATAACATAAGGGTAATTAATTTGAAATTTTTCTATTTCTCCCAAGTTATCAAAAATAAAAGGCTTTGCCTCAAAATTTATATCAACAAGACAAAGCCTTGAACCTTGATTTCTATTTACTGCGTTGAAATAATATTTAACAGAATCTTCTGCAATTTCTTTTAGCTCTTGATAGAGCTCAATATTAATTTTTTCCATTTTAATTCTCCTTGAAATTAATTTAAGTTAAAAATATAAAAAATATTTATACTTTTTTAGTGTAAAAATTTTTCCTTGAAATTTTTATCACTATTCCAAATTAAAATTCTTTAAACAAATGTTTATTTTGTGCTCAACTTGTGAAATATGAATCTTATAAAAATTACTAACTGCTAAATTATTCCTATTCTCAATACAATAAAGTAAATTTTCATCAGCTTTATAATATTTACAAGTTCTATCGTTAAGCTCAATTGTATCAATATATTCTAATTCCATTACATCAATATCTTCAATAAAGTGAATTATCCAATTTGACCCATCCCAATATAATATTGCGCTCTCAGAATTATCATCAAAAAAAACTTCAGGTAAATATTTTTCATCTAATTCATCATAAATATATTCAGGCTCTTCGACTTTTTTAAAATCGTCATAACTACCTATAGAATAAACATAATATTTCCCTTCATTTTCCATCAAAAAATAACTATTATCATAAACCCTATTATCTGAATAGCAATTATCAAGTCGTGCAATTCTTACTAATGCACTATCTTCAGCTACATAATAATTTGTTCCATCCTTATAAACTGTAATTTCTTCTTTCATTGTTTTTCTCCTTTATTTTAATTAGATACTTTAATGGTAATTCATTTTTTACCATAATTTCAGGGAACAATCTCCAATATAATTTTAATTTTTCTGAATTACCATTAATATTTTCAATAATAGCTTCAGAAAGAAATTTTTTCAATCCTCTTTTCTTTCCGAAAAACCAATCTGGATTTGGTAATTCTTTAAGAAAATTTTCAATATAATTAGGAAAATCTTTTCCTGAAATAATGGAATTTTTGAAATATTTTATATTTTTAGGTGTGTCGCAAAAATGTAAGAAATCTCCTGCTGTTGCAACATAGCAAGATGGTAAGTTTAAAATTTCTGGTGAAAATATAAATATTATTTCACCATAATTTTGTGGTTGATGGGAAAGAAATACAAAATTATCTCTCCTATATCTTCTATCAATTTCACCCGTAGAAGATTCTTTTATTAATCCTAATCTACGAGCTTTTTTTTCTGAAAATATTTTATTGTACTTCAAGATTTTTTCAAGATTTTCTCTTGAAGTACAATGATAAAATTTAATTTTCATCTGTATTGCTCAAAATATAATTTTCTCGTTCCTCCAATATATATTTTGGGGATTTTTAATCCGTTAAAATAGATTTTTGGGAAAAATCTATTTTTATGTGGATTGAATCCAATAGTTAACCCACAAATATTTATAACGTACGAAGTCAGGTAAAATATTTCTTCGTACCAATCCCAATAACCAGCCCATACATATTCTCTATCTGGTGGGATGGTTATTTCGAAAGGATTTCTCCCTTCTCTACCAAATCTTCTGATTAATGCTCTTGGAGTTTCACCTTCAAGAGCATTATTCTCTTTTCGCCATTCGTCCCATAATTTATGACAATGTCGATTGTGATTGTGCTGTTCTTGTTCAACAGCACAATCAAAACCATTGGGATAACGTGAAACATATTCGTTATCCCAAACACCAATGACCGCACCACAACCGTTCTGGCAATGAACGATGTGGTCAAATTCTTCGTGCTGTTTGGAATGCATTACCCACGCATCCTCAACAGCATGATTAAACCCATTGGGATAATTATTATAATAATCAATATCCCAACTATTTATTTCTTTATTGCAGATAGAGCAATATGCAATTACTCTATTGTTTTCAAAGTTTAAATTATAATACATTTTAACCTCCTTTTAATAATTTTTTTCACATTTTAATATTGCAAAGAAGAAACCCATATTAAGAATTTCTTCTTTGTTTTGGGTTGATTATTTCTACTCTGACCCAATCAGAGTAGAAATTTATTTTTATTTCACTTTCTACCATTCTAATCGGGTAGAAAATGAAAATATTATTTTTTTCAATGAGGTCTCCTTCCCAGACCTCACCGATTTTTACCAAGCCTATCTTATTCCTATCAATCAAGATAGGCTTTTTATTTTCATAACCCCCGAATGGTTCGGAGGTTTTTTTTGATTTTAAAATTTCTAATTTCTGTCTCATAAAATTTTAAAAATTCATTAAATGTCTTTCATTTTTTATCTCAAATTTGGCTTTAAAACCAAATTCTTTTAAAAAATTCTTTGGGGTATATTCTATCCCATCATAAATTATATTTGTTTTAATTTCTTCACTATTCCCTATTTCTTCACCAATAAAACTAATGGCATAATATTTATTCTCCTCTTTCATAAGAACGACTTGGGGAAAATTATTTTGCATATCATTATATTCACATCTTTCAAGACTTGCTACTTTTTTATACGTTTTCATTTTTTTCTCCTTAATTTTAATTAAACTTCTGATACAAATATAATATATTAATATTCATTTGTCAAGTCTTTTATATATCTTTTTTAGGTCAAAAATTTATCTCTTTTTATAATATAAATGCTTATTTTTTAATATTTTATTTAATTTTACTAAAAATTCTATATTTTTTTTTAAAAAAAAAATATAAAAAGTACTTGACAAAATATTATAGCTATTACTCGCTTTGTTTTATTAGTAAAATAATACTTTTTTAAAAAAGATAAGAAAATTTTTTTTTAAAATCCAGAATAATTTTTGATTTTTGTAATTATATTCAAATTGGAGGTGTAAATAAAAATGTTTTTTTTATTTTCTAAAAAACGGGGTGGTATTCATATTGATAAATCATTTGAACGCTTGAATGCGATATGGGGCTTTGAGGTAACAAAATGTGATGTCAAGAGCGAAATAGCAGAAATATCAAATAAAAAAAAATATTATTTACAAATATATTTATCGTAAAAAATGAACCCAATTAAATTTATCGCGAAACATTTTGACAAATCGGTTTTGCCAGAACCGATACAAATTAATTCTATATGTGCGTTCACTGGCGAAAAAATAACTGAAGGATATGAAATTAATAAAATAATATCTTCTTCTTTCACCGACTACGAATATCTAAAATATAAAAGTGATTATGTTTCTGTTGACATTGCTCTATTACTATCTAACAGATTAATAAACGGTAATTCGGGATTAAGAAATTATTCCTTTTATTGCACCGAAAAAGAACTAAAAATTCTAAAACGTGAAGAGATTGAAGATATATTAATCAACCCCAAAGAAACACCATTTATCTTCTGCGTTTCTTTCAACAACAAAAAACATATATCTTTCAAATCTAAAATAAATTATAACAACGATAATTTTATTATTCAAACAGATTTAGCACCTGTCAAAATAAATATGAAAGAATTAAATGAAGTTTACCCTATTCTCAAAAATAGATATAGTGTAATACCAGAAAAAAAAGAATCAACCTTACAACCAACATATTTTTCAAAAGAAGAAATTGAATTTGGTTGCACCAATTATAAGAAAATAGAATCTTACGGAGCTGAAAAATATTTCAGAGAGGAAAATATTTTAAATAAATATCGCAAATCATATTTTTTAAAATTATTAATTTTTATTTAATGATTTATTCCATAACCACACTGATAATTCTGTAATATATCGTTATCCACTAATACAATATAAAATAATTGATAAAAATCTTATTATTATTGGTATAAACGAAGGTGCTGATGCTCTTATAAATAATTTACCAATAATAAAAACAATAAAACTAAATGATAAATATTTAGATGATTTTATCTGTAAAGAGAAATATTATAAAATTGAAACTTCAGATAAAAATAATTATTTATTTCTTACCCCGTGGTTTGCTCTTAATTCACATAATTACAAATTATATAAAAGCACCGATGAGCAAGAAATTTTATTAAAAAAAATTCTTATAGGTAATATTTTATCTTTTTGTAAATTTATGAAGTATAAAATTGATGAAAAATTAGAAGTTGATATTGATTTGAAAGAATTAATATCGTTTTACAAACTAAAACCTTATAATTCTTTTTTAGGCAAATTTAGTGTCAACATAAATTTGCCAAATATGATTGGTTTAGGTCATCTTGTATCACACGGTTTCGGAACAATTTATAAAAACTCAATTTTTATATAATTTAATAAATTTATTATAGCTGATTATTTTTACTTGCCCTATATCATATATTTCATATGTTTTTTGGTTCTCAAGTTTCAATATTTTTTGTAATTCGATATAATCCTCTTCGTTATTACAAGTAATTAATATATTATATTTTTCTGATTCTTTAGGATAGTTTTTCTCTTCTATCTCAAAATTACTCTCAATAAATTTATCTATATCAAATTCAGGAATATCGATTTGTGTAATTAATTCTGGCAATTCTTTTATTAAATCATTTTTGTTTAGGAATTCATTTAACCCGTCATCATTTATTTTTCTGTATTGCGAAGACAATATTAATACTGCTTTTGCCGCCTCTTTTTTATTTTTCAAATCCAAAAAATTACAATAAACTTTTTTGGGTGGGTTCTCCCCCTTTTTTTCTTTTTCCTCATATAGTAATTTTCGACCCACCCCATCAAGCAAATATATTTTATCTTTATCTTGCCAAACAGTCCACGCCATAAGAGAACCGTTTTTCTCTATACTCTTCTCAAGTTTCTCGAAGTCCTCTTTTGTCATATCTTTCAGGTTATCATTCTGGAATGGAATTAATTTTTTCCATTCAACAAAACCAGATTTTATTATCTTATTCTCAATCAAAATGGTATCTCTTCAATTTCATTATTTTTTTCTGCACTATCAAGCATTATCAGATTATTTAATCTAACATAAGTTATACTTTGTTTTATTCCGTCTTTTTCATACTCTTGTTTTTGTAATGAGCCCTCAATAAATACCTTACTACCTTTTTGTAAATATTTTATACAAATTTCTGCAAGCTTACCAAAAGCTATTACCCTATGCCATTCTGTTTTTTCTTTTGTTTCTCCATCTTGTTTGTATTGTGTACTTGTTGCTACAGAAAAATTAGTGTAAAGAATATTGTTATTACTTTTTTCGATTGGGTTATTACCCACAAAACCAATTAATAATACTTTGTTTAAACATTTCATAAAAAATTCCTTAAATAAATTAACTAAAATAATATAATATATAAAATCAAAAATTATTCTAAAAATCTCTTAAAAGCTTCATTTACATTCATTCCCCATTTGCTAATAAAATAATTTTCATTATTGAAATTTATACTTTTTATTTTATTATCTTCAAATAATTCAAAAGTCTTACTCCCAAAATGATAAATAAAACAATCCTCGATTATTGCATTGATATAACCACAATGTAATACTTTCAAACAAATATCGTCATCTTCATAATTCCCTATAATATAATTCTCATCAAATCCTTTCACTTCAAGGAATACATCTTTTTTCATTAGCATACAGAAACCCCTTATTTGCGGGAATATTCGTATCTTATTAAAATTTTCTTTTTGCACAAGTTCTGATTTTTTCTTAACAAAATAATCTAATGCTAATGAATTCAAATCAAAATTAAGATTACCATCAAAAGCGTTCTGCATTCCAGAAATATTATTTCCTATAGCCCCAACAATTCCAAGATTAGTGAAATATCTATAATGTTTTGTTAATAACTCTGTCCAGTTTTTTGTAACAATAACATCATTATTCAAAAATAATAAATAATTACCATTAGCTTTGCTTGCCCCTATATTACAGGCTTTTGCAAAACCATAATTCTTTTCTAATCGGATATAATTTATATCCTTTTCACTTCTTAACGATTCTGTTACATCTTCAGAATTATTATCAACAATGATTAATTCATAATCTTTTGTATTTTCTCTGATTGATTGAATCGTTCTTTTAGTGTAAATAAAATTGTTATAAACAGGTATAATTATACTTATCATAAATCAAAATTATATTTATTACATAATTCTTTTGCGTCTTCAAAAGTTAAATAAAAATCAATCCTTTCTTCATCATTTATTCTTATGCCAATATCAATAAAATTATAATCAAGCTTAAAATCTATTTTTGAATTCTCATTGATTTTATTCAATACTTCATTTCTCTTATTCAAATATTCTTCTGGCTTTATTCCCCAAAAGACAAATTTATTATAAAAAATATGTTGACAGTTATTAAAACAAAACTCTGCTATATCTCTAATCATCTTAATATAAAATTATGTTCTTTCGCATTATGTAATTGCAAATCATATACACCATTTACCCCATATTCCTTATTTACACCAAAAAACTTTTGTGATATTGGAGATTTGTTCCCAAACTTTGCAAGTGAATACTCGTTCAATCCGATAATCGAACCATTAGTTAATGTCTGGTCAATATAAGCTGGTTTGTGAGTGTGTGCGTTGAGCCAATAATCAAAACCACCAGAACTCTCGTATAGTTCTTTTATGTTTGCGAACCTTCGTTTCAATCCATAATAACTAATCTGATTCCAACTTTTCACATCGTCCCCGTGCGAATGCAAAAATTTCCAGCCAAGTATTTCCCTTATGCCATAAGGTGAAGTATTAACATACATTTCAACACGATTGCTATTAATATAATTCTGTAACCGTAATTTTATAATGTTATATAATATCGTGTCAAAATTAACGTATCTATTTTTATAGGTTTTTTTCTGTGTTATTCTGCCGTGATTCCCAAAATCACAATCAATAACAATTTTATTGAAATATTTTGTATAGATAATTATCATCTGTGCTAATACATCGCTTAATATCATAATAGAATCACTTACATTGCTTTCGTTTGTTTCGATTAGCTCATCGTGTATTATCCCACTTAACATATCCCCAAGAAAAAATATATTTAATTGATTTATGTTAAATATTTTTTTGTCGTTCTCTGTTATTAATATGCTCGCTTTGAGAAATTTCCATAATCGTTTGAGAGCAACCTCTTGATTGTATTCATTGAAATTCATTACCTGTTCTTTTTTTACCACTTCATCAAAATGTACATCAGAAATCAACGCTACTTTTACTTGCTCGATTTTATCTTTTTTTATTTCAATTTTTGGCTCTTTGGTTAGTATAGGTTCTGGTTTTACTACATTTTTTAAATAACTTATTATCTTTTCGTTGACAGAATAATTATCTTTGTAAATTTCTATTTGTTTTTTTAGCTCTTTTATTATTATATCTTGCTCTTGTGATTTTCTAATAGCCTCTTTGTATTCTTTAGCTGATATTTTAATAGAATTCTCTTTATCAATTTTTATTTCTAATTCATCGACTTTATTTTTGGGTTGAGAATAATAATTTTCGTAGCTATCCATTTCTGCCATTACTGTACTTATTGCTCTTCTTATAGTCTCAACCTTTTTATTTTGGAATTCTGGTAATTTGGAAAATATTTTTGCTATTTCTCTTTGTGTGTATTTATTTAAGTCTTCTTTTTTCTGAAATTCTTTCAAAGCAAAAAAAATACTCTCTTCAAACGTCAATTAGATACTCCTTATAATTGTTTTTGTTTATATTTCTTTCCCATTTACCAGTAGTTGCAAGTTGATACTCGCAAATCCGTCTTATAATCAATCCTATTGACTTATTACCTTTTATTTTACACCAATCAGTGAAATTTTTTTGCAATATTGGTTTGTTATTATTGATATTTTTCAGAAGTGTTGAGCGTGCAAAAGCCCCTAACCCGATATTATAACTCAAACTAATACAGGCCGAATATAAATTATCATTTATTTCTGCTTTGATTAATTTATTTATTCCTTGCGAAAATTCCACAATATCGGAAAGTAGTAAAGCCTCTGCTTCTGGCTCTGTAAGAAAAGATAAGTTTTCACCTGATTTTATTACGTGGCCATAACCGATGGTTAGATAGCCCGCTGGACACTTATAAGGCTTTCCCCTATAGCCTTCAAAATGTTTTATTAATTCCAATCCCTCTTTTATTAGTTTCATAATAAGAGGGGGATTATTTTCCCCCTTATAATCCTTAATTTGTTTTACTTGAATCAGAGCTAAAGAGACCTAACAGAAAAACTATTATAGCAACAAATGAATCTTGCACCTCTTGTGGTACTTCGATTTTGAAAATAACTTTTATGAGTATTGCTATAGCTCCGATAATTCCAATAAGTGTTGTTTTTGGGTCTTTGAACATATTGTTCTCCTTAATTTTATTTTTGTTTTTACTGTACCAGCCATATATTCTTATTATATGGGGTAATATTGGTGCTATGATTTTTAACACTCGCCAGAATATATTAATATAATAATAAGTTTTTTCGAAAAAGCTTATATGAATTTCTTCATCAAACTTTTTTATTTCAACATAGTCAAGTTTTTTTATTTCAGGTTTCTGTATTGGCTCTGGTGTTTTGTATAGTTCTTCTATACCTTTTAAAGGTAGAATGCTCAATGCTTCTTTTTGAGCCAACTCTTCAACCACATCCACAGAGCTGTCAGGTTGACTAATGTTGGTTTGTCTATCGGTGATTTTGCCATCTTGCATTAATATGATTCGTATTTAATATAAAAATATATATCTGGATTATTAAATTTTAAAAGTATATCACTTAATTTAGAAGCATAAAGAGTTATTTTATCTTTAACTCTTAAACCTAATGGTATAGAAATGTCTTTATCAAAATTATATAAATAAATTTTTCTATTGGTTGTTATTATAGAATCAGATAAAATGCTATTAGTATTATTATTAGTTAAATAAATATAAAATGAAGAATCATTATCATTTGTTAAACCTATTGTTACTGAATATATTTTTTTATCAGTATCAAAATAAAATAAAGTATCACCACTTGAAATATAAAAAAGGTCAGATAATTTAATAAAATAAACATTACTATTATTATCAGCGTTTATTGCTAATACATAACTCTTCAAATTAGTAACAATAGTGTCATCTACAACGTAATGGTTCACTGGTCTACCGTTCTGGTCAACAGGTATTCTCCCCTTCAATACCTGCGAATAAGATAAAGCTGTAAAGAAAAATATGATAATAAATAATTTTTTCATTTTTACCCCCTATTTTTTTGTTCCTTTTTTTCCGCCTTTAGTCTTGCACATAATAGCCTCCTATTTGTTTAATTCGTTATTTAATTTATTGTTTAATTCATTAGGTTTATCAGAACTTTCTTTCACTTCAAACAATGCACCTGTTAGGTAGTCCACACCCATATAAACAAAAGCTGATAGAAACAATCCACTATTACCTGCTATAACTGGTACTAATACACCCGCCAACACATCACAACCCAACACACGTAAGTTTAAATCATTTGTTTCTTTTCTCGTTTCTGGTATATCACCATCTTTTATACTATAATACAAAGTACCACAATTAAGAAATAACAAACTTAATAATAATATAAATAGTTTTTTAATAAAATTCTTTATTGCTTTATATAAATCACTAATATTAATCATTATATTTGGTTTGGGATTTGGCTCCTTTAACATATTAAATATCCCTTATATATTTATAAATCACTTACTTTATCCCTTAAACTTTGTTGATATTCTAACATAGCAATAAATTCTTCTTCTGATTGCTTTGTTTTTTGTAACTTACCTTTTGCAACTAACCTCTCTTGACATAAATATCTGATTATTTTCCAATCATATGACGCAATTTCTTCCCTTAATTTATTATCCCTATCAATCCTTTCATTTTCTAATTGTTCCAATAAAAGTATATTTTCTTTGTTTGGGTCTATAATTACATTATTATCTACTATCTTTACAAATCTATCACCTGACACTTTCTCTGGCACATTCTCTTTTATCCATTCTTGATATTGTCTGTAATTATTTGGGTCATCTATTATCCTAATTATATTATCATTATTATCATATTCATATACTATATATTTTTCTATATCAATATAATGATGTTTATATTTATATTTCATTATAACCTCCTTTTTAAATATGGTTTATTTGGCAAATAAAAATATTTAACTCCATATGCTACTTTATGGTTTATTTATTGTAAAGTTTTGTGTATATCTTGCTACTCCTTTACTAAATCGTATATGTTGCATAAATCCAATAAAACCGTTTGTGGAATTTGGAGCAAGTTGGGGAAGTCCACCAAAATAGAGTTTATAATTTGTGCCAACTCCAAAATTAACGGTAGTATATATTTTACTTATAAGTCTCCCATTAATAAATAAATAAACGGTATCACTTTTTCTACATTGTGCGATATGCGTCCAAGTGTTTAAAGGCATTGAATTATCAGGTGTACTAAAAATTATAACCCACGCATCACATGTTGAATTTAGAAATCTTACTTCATTTTTATTAAAAACATTATATGTCGCTGATGTAGGTTGATAGTTTGTAGAATAACCGTTGCCCCACAAAAAACGATAGTAACCATTATTTGCATATGTGTTTACTGTTGGGAATGCCCACATTTCTATCGTCCAATCTTTACCATAAACCAAAGGATTATAGAAAGGTTCGTAATTAGCATAAAATTGAGTTGAAACCTCGCCATTTATACCTAAAGCTTTATTCCCAAATTTCGCCGTATCTGCTTTGTATATTCCGTTTGCTGTAATTGGTGTCCCGTTAACTGCCGTATTTCTTGCAACTCCATCCTCCCCTGAGATATATATAGAATAATATCTATCTGGCAAACATCTTTGAAATTTAAATTGACCTAATCCTATTGAAAATATAAAAAATAATAAAATTATATTTTTCATATATTTACTCCAAAACAAACCACATTGAAACTGTTAAATTCCTTGCATCAGGCGTTGTGTCCGCCCGTATCATTCGCAAATCAATGAAATCGTTGTATTCTATTTTATAATTAGAAATATTAATATAAGATGGAGAACTAAATACCCAAGTGCCAGCTCCTGTAGTCATATTGATACCATAATTACCT
>Ga0208825_1002533_pt1 | contig 11888 bp, 11 predicted proteins | sample AD_UKC113_MetaG_FD_184450 | JGI IMG/M metagenome (GOLD analysis project Ga0208825, IMG submission 184450) | Active sludge microbial communities of municipal wastewater-treating anaerobic digesters from Hong Kong - AD_UKC113_MetaG (SPAdes)... | ecosystem: Engineered > Bioreactor > Anaerobic >...
CGATAGAAATCAGCGACAGTGAAGATTGCATTGATGTGATATGTACTGTAAAATATTCTCAAAGCTGTTTTTCTAACTGTTGCATTTTTATGTGGCAACTTGCTGTACTTTTATTTTACAACACACAGTTCCAAGCGCAACCTAAAAATAAAAGATATCGTTTCATAAGTGGAACCTCAATTGAAATATATATTATCTATTTGTATTGTATGGCAACAATTTGCCCTGGTAAACCGCAAATCTATTATTGCTTCTAGACAGCTTATCAATAACCAGCTTTACTTATACCTCTAGGCTAAGGATGAGCTGGCTTATTTATGTCTTCATCTTCCATCATGTACCCTACAAGCAGGTTTTCGGGTGGAATGTTACAATATGTAAAACAAAGAATAAATATATTGAAACCGATAAATTATTCTGGTAAAATAATGTAAGTGTGCGTAAAATATAGAGGAATTATGGAACAAGGTGAATTTGTAGGTCAAAAATACAAAATAATAAATAAATTAGGTGATGGTGGCACTGCGAGCGTCTATCTGGCCGAGAATATAATCCTTGGGAACAAATGGGCCATAAAGGCCATCAGGAGAGAGACTGCCGGGCTAGCCAACGAGCTGCAGGAGATCCATATTCTAAAGACCTTGAGTCATCCCATGCTTCCCAGAGTGGCAGACCTCTTTGAAGACGAACAGAGTATCTATATCGTCATGGACTACATCAAGGGAGAAACTCTTGGGGATATCATCAGCCGTGAAGGCCCCATGAAGGAAACCAGGGTCATCGACCTTGCCATACAGCTTTGTGATGTATTGTCCTATCTCCACGGGCAAAAGCCATCCCCTGTGATTTACCGGGATCTGAAGCCGTCCAATATCATGCTGGATGAAAATGATAGGCTTCACCTTATTGATTTTGGCACTGCCAGAACCTTTAAGGAGGAAAAGCAGGACGATACCGTTTATATCGGCACCTATGGCTATGCAGCCCCCGAACAGTTCGGGAGCGGAAGGTCCGACGAGCGCACCGATTTATATAACCTGGGCATGACACTGATCCACCTGGTGACCGGTGTCCATCCCGCAAGCATGGGGCAGGACTTACTTTTGCAGGTACTGCGGAATAAGGGCGTTTCAAAGGGTTTTTCATCTGTTCTGGCCGATCTGATTCAGTCTGACCCGGACAAACGCATGAAGAATACCGGGGAATGCCTTAACAGGCTTAAGGCCCTCGGGAAGGAGCCTGACGGGAAGCCCGGAGACGTTAATAACTTGAAGCGGATGAAGCTGGCTGTCGCCTTTATGGGTATTGAGCGAGGTGTGGGGACAACCCTTGCAGCCCTCAGTATGGCCATGATCTTCTCCAAAAAGGGATATAAAACTGCTTACCTTGAGCTTAACGACAGCGGGGATATGGAGCGGCTGGAAAAGGCCCTCTATCAGGCTACCTGGATACCTGCCGACAGAGGCCAATCCTTTGTGGCCGAAGGCATCACCTTTTACAAGGCCATCAGGGAAATCACCGAAGTACCGCGGAAGGGCTTTGACATCTTAATCCTGGATTTTGGCTGCTCCTATCAGGAGAAGGTCTTCCACGAGTTCAACAGAGCCGATATCCGGCTGATGGTATGTTCGGGAATGGACTGGAAGCTCGAGAAAATACGAGACTATCGTAACGCCTATAGTACCATGGATCTCCATGAAGAATGGATTTACCTCATTTCTCCTTCACTTCCTACAGAAGAAAAACTCATCCAAAAGAAGCTGCAGATAAAAAATGTCGTAGCTTTCCCATTAATACAGCATCTCTTCAAATGCGACAGGCATGAACTTAAGCGGATTGAATCTACCCTGGAAAAAGCCCTGGAACTGGCAGGAATAAGGGATGTCATAAGGAAATGACATCTGAAAAGTATTAGCTGCATTGCATAACACCATAAAGGCTGGATGCGGCGAGAGGCATGCCCACAAGCAAGACGTCTGATAAGCCGCCTGCAAAAGGTGGGGCCGGTAAGAGTTTAATCCTGAGTATTATGAATGAGGAGGAAATCCGCTTGTTTATAAGACCGCAGCGTTACCGCATGGTTCTTTCCTTTCTGTTGGGTCTAGTTATATCCATTGGCCTTATTATCATCGCGTTTTTCTACTACAGATCAAACCAGGCAAAGCTGGCTGAGGATCTTCGAAAAAGCATCAGCGAACAGCTTGAGGCCGAGTTCGCAGAGAATCATCCACTTACGCTGGTTTATGTGTTTGCAAAGGATAAAAAGGCCGGTGAAACCATCAGTGACACCGATTTGACGGCTGCAGAAGTGCCTTCAGGAACGGTTCCTGCCGATGCCGTCGCCAACCTCGAGGAAGCTGTGGGGCTTGTAGTTCGATGTGATATCCCGGCCAATACCGTGGCGTCTAAAGCCTTGTTTTTTAACAAAGAGGAATATCCCGATGATTTAAGGGTCATGGAATATACCATCCTGAACCTGCCTGAAAAGCTGGAAAACGGCAATTATCTGGATGTTCGCGTCATGTTCCCCAATGGCCTTGATTATATTGTGCTATCCAAAAAGAAGGTCATCGATCAGACCCGGGGAGAGGGAGGTCAGCCTGATTATATCTGGCTTCATCTTAATGAGGAGGAGATTCTGAGGATGTCCAGCGCTATTGTGGATGCCAGCCTGATAGAGGGCTCTATCCTTTATGCCGTAACCTATGTGGCTCCGGATATCCAAAAGGAAGCCATAAAGACCTATCCGGCCAACCATGAGGTACTGGAGCTGATAAAAGCCAACCCCAATATTGTGACAAAAGCCGTGGAAGCCCTTGAAGAAAGAAACCGGGAGGCTTTTGAGGAGCGCATCAACAAGGAGCTGAAGCAGGCGGGCAAGAGCGAGGCCTTTGGGGATAACACCTATGCTGCTCAGCCGGTTTATGCCGCTCCCCAGAGCACAAGCGGGGAACAGGGACAGCAGCCCCAGAATGAAGCTTCATCAGCACAGACGCAAGAATCCCAGGATGCCGGCGGCAGTTCTGAGAGTGTGGGCCTGGATGGCAGGCTATAGGAAAGGATTGCCCATGAAAATCGTTGTTTTAGGTGCCTTCACAGAATACAAGAAGTACTTCATCCTCAGCTTGGCGCGTTTACTCTCAGGCCTCGGGCCCACCAGAATCCATGCACCTGAGCCCTATACCTATGAGGATTCCAGCGATGCCTACGACCTCTTTGGCGTATTTGTTCAGCAATACCGGGATGAGGTGGACCTGATAACCGCACTGGCATCGGATGCATATGCATGTGAGATCATCGATATGATAACAGCCATGAATATCGGAACTGACTTGAAGGTTCTGACTGTATGTGAGCCCGAGAGAGAGCTTTTTGAGAAGGCGGCACGGCTCACGGGTACGTTCACCCACCTGTATCCTTTCACCGACATTTATCTGGTCCTGGCTAATCTTCACGAGTACGGAAGGATCAGCGAGAGGTTTCTGATAAAGCTGTTTGAACGCTATATACGGGGCGCTGTCACCATCATAAAATGCTTCGCCCTTTACTTTGAAGAGAGAAATACTGCTGTTTTTCTGGAAAGCATGTATGAAGAACGGTTCCGATTCAGAAGGCTCAGCAGGCCCTATAAGTATCAACTGCTTCAGATCGCAGAAGCACTGACAGGGCTAACCGAAAAGCAAATTAAGCCTGGTCTTAGGAAGGCAGAAAGGATGAAATAGCCATGCAGATCGCGTTTTGGTCCAACCTTCACGGGCAGGGGGCTACAACGGCCACCACCGTTGCCACCGCTTGCATCGCGGCCCAGACCACAGCTCAAAAAACCCTCATAGCCCATAACCATATTGAGAAGAACGCGCTTGAGGGATACCTTTTAAGAAAGCAGGAAAAGGCAGCCATAAAGATGCTGGACTTCTCCAATCAGGGGCTTGATGCGCTGATCCGCCTGTATCGCAACGGACGCCTGAAATCTGCCATGATTCCCGACTACACCTTTTCACTCATGAAGAATCACGCGCTGGATATCCTTTTCGGAAGTGAAAAGAAGGATGGCCTGGCCGAAGATACCCAGCATATCCTCCTAAATATCTTCGATCGTGCCAGAGAGGCCTATGACGTGATCATGCTGGATCTCCACAGCGGACTTGACGGCACCAACAGCAGGGTTCTGCTGGAGACCTCGGATATTGTGGTTTTCTGCCTTTGCCAAAACCATATCCTGCTGGAGAATTTCCATAAGGTGCTGGAGGAAAACCCCGTGTTAAAGCGTAAAAGATCGGCCTATATCCTATCCCGCTATGATGAAACCTCGGCCTTGACGCGACGGAATATTGCGCGGCGCTACCATATCGACAGCGATGCCTTGTTTGCCATACCCTATCAGACCGGCTTTATGGACGCCTGCAATAGTGGCCGGGTATTTGATTACATATCCTTCGGCCTTTCATCCAAACGAAGCGACCGATTCATTCAGGAGCTATCGCGGCTTACCCAGTTCGTCATGGAAGGATGTCATGTGCAAGCATGTCCCAGTTGATTAACACCCTATTTATCATTCTCATATCGGGTTGTGTCGGGCTTTTTCTCTTCCTGTTCTTCAAGAGCCGGAGATATCAGCCGGAATACAGGGCCGACAGGGATGCTCAGAAGTTTAACATCCCCAGCCTCATCGAACATGTACGCGAAGCCATCAACGAGCTTACAAGAACCAATCTCTTCGAGCTGGGTTTAAACGAGATTGAGTTTAAGAAGCACACCAACAAACGGGCTGAGCTAAAGAAGGCCTTAAAAAACTGCATGTATGGCTCGATTGAAGATAAGCAGTTCGTCAAGTCTTTTATCTATGATATTCTTGAAGCCTATATTCCCAAGGATAAGCTCAATGCCGTCATTCCCTTCAATAACCCCTACCTGCTCCCAGTGAAGGATAAGTTCTTCATTCTGCTCTATGCCTATAAAAAGCGCTACGGCCTGGATGCCCTGTCGGTCATGATAGAGGAAAACAAGCTTGATCAGGTAAAAAGGGGCAGCGGTCAGGATGATTCCCTGTGTTACCGGATAACCACCGAGGAGATCGATGCCCTCTATGAGCGTCAGGCCATGGTTTTAAGGGATGAGGATAAGCTGGAGATTATTACCCAAAGCGTCTATGAGAAGTATAAAGGCCTGGGCGTCATCGATGAAATCCGGGATATGAATATCGACGGTGTGTCGGGAGGTGTGTCGGGTGTCACCGATGATGCCTTCAACGGGAACTTTACCTTCTTTGATGAAAAACAAGTCTATGAAAGCCGGAAGATCTCACGCTGCTATGAGAGCATATGGATTTTCTTCAAGGGTAAGTCCATCAAGCTGGATTGCCTGAGCTTTGAAAGCGAGAAGGAGCTTCGTAGGGTTTGCCAGAACATCTACCGCTATAACAGGGGCGGGCAGCTTTCGGAAGCCAACGGCTACAGGGTGAATGAAATGAAGGATGGAAGCCGCGTGCTGGTGGTAAGGCCGCCCTTCTCCGAGTCCTGGGCCTTCTTCGTAAGGCGCTTTCATATCAAGAATGTTACGTTGGAGATGCTCATTACCGACGAGAACGCCCAGCTGCCGATTGAGCTGATAAAGTACCTGGTGATGGGCTGCATGATTACAGCTGTAACCGGTCAGCAGGGAAGCGGTAAAACCACCCTGCTTATGGCCATGGTGCGCCATATCTATGCCACCCTTACCTTAAGAATTCAGGAGATGGCCTTCGAGCTGCATCTTAGGAAGCTGTACCCCAACAGGAATATTCTGAGCTTCCGGGAAACTGAGAACATAACGGGGCAACAGGGGTTGGACATCCAAAAGAAGACCGACGGCTCGGTAAACATTCTCGGCGAGGTGGCCGCCGACCCGGTTGCGGCCTGGATGATCCAGATGGCGCAGGTTGCGTCGCTTTTCACGCTTTTCACCCATCACGCCAAGACCACCCGGGACTTGGTTTATTCGTTGAGAAACTCACTTCTGAAATGTGAGATGTTCACCAACGAGCATATTGCCGAGCAGCAGGTGGTCTCGGTTCTGGACTTTGATATCCACCTGGTGCGGGACTTCAGGGGCAAACGCTTTATCGAGCGGATTACCGAGATCGTTGAAACCCCAGCCCATGAGCCCTATCCCCTGGGTCACAGAGCCGAGAGCGAGTTTACCCATAAGGTGGAAGCCTTCCTGGATACGACGGCTGAGTACTATGCCCGTTCCACCGATCGCACCACCTTCGAAACCAGAAATATCATCGAGTATCGGGACGGACGCTATGTTGCGGTCAACCCCATCAGTCCGGCCAGGCTTCAGCGCATGAAAAATGCTATGAATGGTGAGGACTGCCAGGCCTTCTGTGCCTTTTATGCCCGAAATTGGGGTGATGGCTCATGAGCCCCGCAATAATAATAGCCATCCTGTGTGTTGCCGGTGCAGGATTTCTGGCGGTAATGGCCATAAGAACGGGAAAGAAGGGAAAGAGCGGCAAGAAGGGAATGGGCAACAGCCGGTTTTCTCTGGCCCTGATCAACTTTTACAACCTGCTCAATCAGTACAGCTTCCTGCGTTCCCTGATTCAGCCCATCCGAAGAAGGCTTGAGTTCTATAGTGACATTGACGAAAGGACCATCAGGAAGAAAACAGTCACTGTCTTCTTAATCGCTCTCTGGGGATTCACCCTGTCCATGCTGCTTTTCTGGATCATCACTAGAGACCCGGGCATGCTGCTGATCTTTGGCTTGATCCTGATCTTCATGGTGGATGCGGTTGTTGACATTTTTGTGACCAATATTCATACGCGGCTTCTGAAGCAGCAGCTTCATTACCATGAACTGCTCCGGCACAAGTATTATGAAATGAAGTCTGTAGAGGATGCCAATTATGAGGCCTGCTCGGAGCTGAATAAAAAGGATACCTTTGAGATCTACACCCAGGCTGAACGGATTAACGATATCATCTCAGCCAGGGATACCGAATCCAGCCTGGAAAACTACTATGATACTGCTCCCAATAAGTATCTCAAGCTTCTGGCCGGTATGATATACATGACCAAAGAGTACGGTGATACCCAGATAGACGGTGCGTCTGTGTTTATCAAGGGCATAGGCCACCTGAGCAATGAGATACGTGCTGAAGTCTTTAAGCGGGAAAAGCTGAAGTATGCCTTAAGAAGCCTTAATGTGATTGCCATTCTTCCGGTCTTTTTTATAAAGCCCATCAGGGAATGGGCTGGGAAAAACTTTGCGCCCCTTGAAAGCTTCTATACCGGCAGGCTGGGGATAATTCTGGGTATCGTCACGGTGGTCATCGCCTTTATCGCCTACATGACCCTTAAGCGTATCCAACGCTTTGACAAGCCGGCCAAGCCTGACCTGAGCAGAAAAACACTCATTGAAAAGCTCTACGAAAGGGCTTTGCATCCCATTGTGGATAGGCTGATTCCAAGAAGCTATACCACGAAGCGAAAAAAGCTGGATGAGCTGATCAAGGGCAGTATTTCAAGGCTGAACATGAAAAGCCTTTATACCAAACGGATTCTTTACGGGACGATCGCCTTTATCTTCGGGGTTGCTCTTTTTATAGCCCTGAACATTAATACCAGATACAGAATTCTGCATGTACCTGAAATGCCGCGAGGATACCTGGGCGGTCAGTTATCGGAGCAAGAGCAGCAGCGGCTTCAGGCCATCACCGACATGGACCGCAGGATTATAGAATCACTGAAAAAGCCCATCAACCTGGATGTACTTAAGGAGTTCCTGGCTGAGGACGGTATAACCGACAATGCCTCGGTTGAAATTGCAGTCAACCGGATACTGGACAAGCTTTCCCGGATGGAGGATGCCTATTTCAAATGGTACGAGCTTCTTCTATGCCTGTTGCTTTTCCTGGCAGGGTACCAGATGCCCATCATCAGCCTGCATTTTCTGAAGTCGGTCAGGCGGATCGATATGGAAGAGGAGGTCTCCCAGTTTCAGACCATAATCCTCATGCTCATGCATATGGGGAGGATTCATGTGGAGGAGATCCTGGAATGGATGGAGATGTTCTCATCCAACTTTAAGGGGCCTATCCAGCGCTGCCTGCTCAACTTCAGCTCGGGCTCAAGCGAGGCGCTGGAGCGGCTTAAGGAGGATGTGGCATTTCCCCCTCTGGAGCTTGTCATCGAAAATCTTCAGCTGGCCAATGAGGAGCTTGGCGTGCAAAGGGCTTTCGAGGAGCTGGAGAATGAGATGCTCTTCAACCAGGAGAAGAGAAAGCAGCTGAATGAGCACATTGTGGAAAGCAAGAAGAATCTGGGCAATATGATCGGTTTTATGCCGGTTTACGCCCTTGTCAGCCTCTATCTCATGATACCCATGATCATCTCGGGGCTTGAGAATATATCGGCCTTTTATCAGCAGATTTCAGGATTCTAAGCCCTTTATAACATAAACCATTGAAAGGAGAAAGAATTGTATGGATGGCAATATCTCAAAAGCACTGTGGCTAGGCGTTTCCATTCTGCTGTTCATCGCTGTAGTGACCATTGGCATTACGGTTTTCAGCTCAATGAAGGATGTGAGCAATGCGGCTAATGAGAAAATCGGAGCAAGAGTTCAAAATCTCACCGACACACAATTTGATGCCTACAACGGGAAAGAGGTAACGGGAGACAAGGTTATTTCGGCCATCAGTGAGTTTTCAGGTGAAAGTGGCGACATCATCATTCTGGTGGCCACATTGGGGGCCAACGGCGGCAGCGCTGTCAACCTGGATCCAAGCAATAATACTGTCCCCAGTCTCTCCTACTTTACCCAGTATGTATCCAAAACCAGTGGCACGCTCTCGGTTAAGGATAAGTGTGTCGTCCTTTCGGTGAGTTCGGGGAACCTGTTGGATAAGGTGAGTCAAAACCTGCAGGATGCCGCGAAAAGGGATGCAGAAAATGCCAATTTGACCGGAAAGTATATCAACCCCTCGGGGAAGTTTATCGCTCATCTCATTTATGATGCCAACAATAAGATCCGTGGTATCATTGCGGCACAGGTGAACTAAAGTATGGATGAGCATGTGAACAGAGCCCTGTCCATCGGGGTGGCTCTCATTTTGTTTATGCTTGCCTTTGCTTCTTTTATATCCAGTTATCGGGAGAATGAGGCCTTTCTTCAAAAAGCCATAGACACATCCTCCAGAAACACCTTGTATGGCGAGAAGGAAACGGGCTTAAGTCCCCATGCAACAGGGGATGAGGTCGTATGCTTTATCCTTGAAAAGACTCGGCAGGAGCAGGAAGCTGCCTTAACAAGCCTTTATGACAGTCAGGCAGGTCAGCCCCAAGATCCTTTGCCGGATATGTTTGTTGACGGCATCAGCTATGATCTCTATGACATAGCAACCATTCGGTGGGATGACCGTTATGCCCTCAGATATGTAGTGGATGCTCAAGGTAAGATCATTAGGATGGATTTCACAAAAAGATAGGGTGGAAAATCAGTGGATAGTTCGTTGTGGAAGGTTTTAGGGTTCATCATCGCAGCCATACTCCTGTTCCTTGTGCCTCTGATGAACATACTTGAAAGGCAGGACAACATTGCCTATACGGTTGTTTTTTCTGAAGCAAACCGCTTTGTGGATGCTGCCCGGGACACAGGCTACATTACGCCCAATATGTACCTGGAGTTTCGCGATACCCTGAATGCCACTGGGAACACCTATAAGATATCCATCAAGCATATCAAAAGTGTTGTCAATCCCGTTTATAAAAATAACGGCACCATGCTGGACTTCACGGGCGAGTATACCATCAGCCGCTATACTGTGGGTGAGTCCGAGATTCTTGCGACCCTTTTTCCGTCCAACAGCACTGCAGGCGTTCATGACAAAACCAGACAGTATACCATGAAGGCCGGGGATATGCTCTTTGTGGAGGTCAGAAATGAGGGGAAAACCATGGCTGCCTCCCTGAGGGACATGGTGATGTTTACCGACACGCAAACACCCGGAATCTTTGTGAGAGCCGGAGGCATGGTTCGCAATGAAGCTGACTAATCTGGCCATATTCTTTCTTTTGATTGTCTTCCCATTTATTTTTATGAATGGGATCAAGGCACAGCTTTATCATGAGGACACTAAGCTCAGGGTGTATTATGACCAGGTTATCGATAATGCTGTACAGGATGCCGCCTTTATCTGGGCCGGGTATCAGAAAAAGGCCTCCTATGACAGCTTGTATTCAGCCGACAGCGCCCGGGAGGTTGCTGCTAAAACACTCACCGATTCACTCTTCTATTCCATGGGAGTATACGGCGACCCCTCTGGGATGGCACGTATCAGAAGTGCTGTTCCCGTCATCTTGTTTCTGGAGGAGGATGGCTATTATCTCTATGGCCTGACCGAATATAAAGGCCCCGACGGCTATGCCATCATCGATTATTGCTGGTATCCCAGGCATCCCTATGTGGGAGAGGGCATCACCGGAAGCTATCTCATCCGCTATACCCTAGGGGATAAAGTCTATGTGTATGATTATGCCAGCGGGCAGGAGACTGTTGGGCTGTACTCCGATTTTACCCATGTCATACCCGATTTCGGCAGTAAGGAGAGCTTTGAGGTCCTGAGGCTGTCAGCCGTCAGCAAGACCATAGAAAAGGACTTGAAAGGCTTTATAGGCCAGTTTAACCTGATCAGCAGGAACATGGGCGTGACCTATGAATTCCATTTTCCGAGGATTGATGAAAGTGACTGGAGAAGAGCCCTGGTGGATCAGGGCATTCTTGTCTTCGCCCAGGGTTTTCCGGTGCTCACCGGCAATCAGTATGAAATGGAGGCCTTCGGAGGTGCCAGGATCATGCGGGCCCCAGGCCTTGTGGGATATACGGTTGATGGCATAAAAACCTACTGCAGGGAGAACTGCTCCCGGTATTTGAATGCAAGCCTTGCGCCGGGCTTTGATCCCGATGCCATACTCTTTTTCTCCACGGCAGTTGAGGCCGCATCAAACGGGTACTATCCCTGTGATGTCTGCAGGCCGTAGCGCTGCAGTGCTTACCCATTGATGCGAGAATAGTCCGAGAAGAATGAATAGAATCCCCTGGAGCGGGGTAATAAGTAAGCGGATCAGATGTTTTAGACAAAAGGTTAAGGGGGAACAGCACTATGGCAAATGCAGAATACAGGGCAAATCCGGGGGATTCCGATGCCATCACAAGGGAGTATATGGACTCACTGCTGGTTGAGATGAGACATATCGATTCGGTGAAGCCCTCAACCAGGCTGGAGCTGTACGGGGAAGTCTTTGACACCCCTGTGATGATGGCGGCGCTTTCGCACCTGAACAAGGTTCATGACAATGGCATGGTGGAAATGGCCAGGGGCGCCCATGCAGCAAATGCAGTCAACTGGGCCGGAATGGGTGATGAAGCTGAGCTGGAGGCCATAACAGCCACCGGTGCACGCACCATAAAAATCATTAAGCCTTATGCCGACAACGACTATATCATCCAAAGGATCAAGCATGCCGAACGCTGCGGTTGTATGGCTGTGGGGATGGATGTGGATCATAGCTTTTCAGGAAACGGCGAATATGACAATGTCCTGGGCTTTGAGATGAGGCCAAAAACCCTCGATGAAATCAAGCAATTCGTGAAAGCCACCAAGCTGCCCTTTATCATCAAGGGCGTTTTGAGTGAGCAGGATGCGGCCAAATGCCTTGAGGCCGGCGTTCAGGGAATCGTGGTTTCCCATCATCATGGGATCATGCCCTACGCGGTACTATAATGCCCCCACTTGTCAAGACAATTTTTTAGCTTTTCTAAGTTAGGTTCTCCTTTCTTTATTTTTGTATAATTATAACATTTATGCATTCTGTTGGAGGATGTCAAGGGCGAGCGTAAGCG
>Ga0208825_1002535_pt1 | contig 11877 bp, 3 predicted proteins | sample AD_UKC113_MetaG_FD_184450 | JGI IMG/M metagenome (GOLD analysis project Ga0208825, IMG submission 184450) | Active sludge microbial communities of municipal wastewater-treating anaerobic digesters from Hong Kong - AD_UKC113_MetaG (SPAdes)... | ecosystem: Engineered > Bioreactor > Anaerobic >...
CGAACTTATCAAAAGGATTACTTGGGACACAAAAATGAAGAATCTTGCTTGATGGAATTGCTGCCGCTGCCCTCCCCGCGCACAAGTTCGTGGGCTTATGCGCATTGGTCAACGCTCCCCTTTTTAGCTAAGCGGGAAACATATTACCAGCAATTCTACCATCAGCGTAGCGCGCATATTCGCGAGCGAATCCAAAAGAACCGACCTAAAGTGGGGATTTTTTACGGGATAGGATATCGCACATTTTGGCAAGCTATTGCCGGAAAAGAAGTCGAATTCCAGAATCAGGATGGCTTTTTGTCAGGTATCACTTCCCATACAGTTTATCTCATAATCAAGCATCCAAATGCTGGGAAATTAAGTAATACTTATTTTGAAAAGGTAGGCGCTTATTTGCGCGAACATCTGCAAACTTGATCAGCGGCTCATGAGCTTGCCTGACATAAACATTTCCGTAAGCTTGAGGACAGGGAAACAGTATGATTTACGGGCTTTCGCTAGAGTTTTTTTCGCTTTGCTGAGAGTTCCGCATCTGTACCAGTTCTACGAGGGTGAGGGGCACGGCTTATCGTTGTACCTAGTTTGCTATACTTGGTCTACGCCGGTTTTAGGCCAAAGCGTTTCCTCATCCTCCCCACAATTGTCCATATAGAGGTATAATCTTGTTCTGAACATTCCATGAGTTTGGAAATGCAAGATTACACGGGCTGCTAAATTAATGCTTGGGGATGTTCACTTGCCGATTTCCTCTTTTCTACTACTTTAAGATTATGCCGTCGAAACGATATTTCTCAAATACAATATTAGCTGGTAAATCTCAAGGAGCCCTCTATGACCATTGAACTGCTCATCGCCCCGGCTGCCACTGGAAAAACAGCGACCTGTATTGATCAGATCCGAGCAGCACAAAAAGAGAACCCCTTAGCCCAGGTGTGGGTTCTTGTGCCCAATCAGCAAACCGCAGCGCAATTCCGAGCCAGGTTAGCCGAGTCTGGCGGCGGGATGGGCGTCAGGATTGGGTTTTTCCACCATTTTTACCAGGAAATCCTGGAGGAAAACGGGCGTTTTGTACCCGTGATTTCCCAGGCGCTTTCGCACCGTCTGATTCAAGAGACAGTGCGGGAAGTTTCTACCTCGGGCGACCTTACGCATTATGATGCCATCAAGGATAAGCTTGGCTTTTTCTCGGTTCTCAAAGATTCTTTTGCAGAATTGCGCAGCGCGCTGGTCTCGCCCGAGGCCTTTTTGGACTACACGCGTGGTTCCACGCCAGCTCGGCATGAGCTAGCCATTTTGTACGAGCGTTTTCTCGCCCACCTTGGCACCCTCGGCTGGATAGATAGCGAGGGTCAGGTTTGGTTGGCCATTGAGGCTTTGGAAAATAATTCCGCTACAGCTTCGCATGTGAGCCTGGTGGTCGTCGATGGGTTCACAGCATTCACCGCTGCTCAGAGAAGATTTCTCAAGCTCCTCGGCCAGCAGGCAGATGAAATGATCATCACCCTCACAGGAGAGCCCGAGAGCGCACGCATGGTGCATCGCCGCGCGCAAAAAGTTCTGCAGGAACTGGACGCCGATCTTTCTCCAAAAATTATGACGGTAAATCATCCTGCACTCTTGGGGACGCCTAACCTACATATGGAAAAATACGTACTAAATCCAGAGGCAGTGGAGGAATGCGAGCTGCAAGAGCCGATAATGCTCGAGGCGCGTTCCCAATCGGAGGAGGCGCGCGAAGCTTTGCGCTGGATTAAGCAGCTCCACGTGCGCCAGAGCATTCCTCTCAATAGATGCGCAATCTACACAGCCGATCTGAATACTTATCAACCCCTATTGCGAGCAGCTGCGGACGAGTTTGGGCTCAACCTTCGTTTTTCCCAGCGCGATCCCTTATCCGAATCCCCAGCTATCCTTTCGGTGTTAAACCTGCTCACCCTACCTTTGGAAAACTATCCTACCCGAACCTTACTCAACGCTTTGCACTCTCCCTACTTCCAATTTGGTTTGGAGAACCAAGATGTTGAAAACCTGGAGAAGGTTTGCCGGCAAGCCATCATTGTCACGGGGAAGGATCAATGGGACGCAGCCTGGAAAATGCTGGCCAGAAAGCGCCAAGACTATGCAGAGGCATTGGATGAGGAACGCTACAGGCCGGACCTCACTGCGAATGTTGATCTCTTAGCATTGAAGCAACGGCTTGAGCGTTTTTGGGATTTGTTTGCTCGGATTGAATCTCCTCGCTCACAAGCTAGATGGGTGGAATGGCTAGAGACCTTGCTCAGCAACATGAGCTTTTACGACCTGATCTCCACTGAACGTGATCGAGCGGCCTGCAGTTCTCTTGGAGAAGCTCTCAGAGCCTTGGTTGTCAGTGAAAAGGTTGTTGGAGAGAGAGAAGTAGATTACGGCCAGTTTATTACTGACTTGCAAAGCGCACTCAATAGTGTGAACTTGGAAGAACCCACAGAAGCCCGCAAGAACGCAGTGTTTATCGGAAAGTTGGTAGAAGCACGCGGTTCTCGGTATCAAGCCGTGGCTCTGCTGGGCTTTTCGGAGGGGCTTTTCCCCATCGTCGAGAACCCTGATCCATTTTTGGATGAAGATTTGCGCAAAGACCTGGGCTTGGAGCCGCGCCTGCAACGAGAACAAGCCAGCACTTTCTACCAAGCCTTCACACGCGCCAATACCCACCTGCTCATCACGCGTCCGTACCTCTCAGAAGATGGAGAGGCCTGGGAGCCTTCACCATATTGGCAAGCGGCAAAGGCGCTTTTTACAGGGCAAGCTATCATCAAAATTCAGTCGTTCGAAGGCCGTCCTCAAGCAGAGGCAGCCTCTCCCCAAGAGCTCCTTTTTTGGGGAGTCCAGCAAAGGCAGCTAATCTACGCCGAATATGATGAGCTACAGCAGCGCTGGCAAAACCTAGCCAACGCTCACCGCATCCTGGATGCACGCAGGGCCAAGCATGCTGAAGGTGTTTATGAAGGGGATCTTTTCGAACAGGCTTCCAGTCTCGCCCAACGTTATTCGGCGGGCCATTCCTGGAGCGCTTCGAGGTTGGAAGCTTACGGCAATTGCCCTTTCCTTTTTTTCGTCAATTCGGCCCTCAACCTCGAAATTTCAAAACCGCTTGAACCAGGCTTAGACCCGGCTCAAGTCGGGAGTCTCTATCACCGCATCCTGGAGTTAGTCTATTCCGAATCAATGATAAACCATACCGATCCGCTGGAAATCCTGGATAGTGTAGCTGCAAGGGTCTTCGAATCTGCGCCTGAGATGTTTGGTTTTCGGCCTTCGGCTTTATGGGAAGTTGAGAAGAGCCAGCGTCTTGAAAAATTGCGGAAGAGTTTGCAAGCATTAGAAGCAGAGCGCGGCGCTTGGCAACCCATCGCGTTCGAAAAGAAATTCGGCATTCAGGGCACTCCCCACCTGGAACTTAAGCTTAGCGGAGGAAAAATTCGCCTGCACGGTGTCATCGACCGAGTTGACAGGAACCCGAATGGTGAGATCCGCGTCATCGATTACAAGACAGGCAGCTCTCATCTCGGAAGGCCCGATCTCCAAAAAGGTTTACGCCTGCAGTTGCCGATTTACGGGATGGCAGCGCAAGACGCCCTGCAGCTCGGAGAGGTCGTGGATGGGTTCTATTGGAAGATCAATGATGCTTGCGCTAGTTCTCTCCAATTGTCCAATTTTGAATCCGAACACGGCAAAGGCATTGAAAAAGCCTATCAAGTGACAAAAGATTATATTTCTAAGTATGTCGCTAGAATACAGGAGGGCTCTTTTATGCCTGAACCGCATAATACTGTATGCCCATCATATTGCCCAGCCAGCCAATGGTGCTGGAGATATCGAGCGGGGTACAAAAATGAATGAATCCATAGCTGAACGAGTTTTGAATTTCTTCTCTTTGAAAGGTCCTCAGCGCACTGCTGCCCAAGCGCGCGGCCAAGACGTGGCCGTCACAGCGGGCGCCGGCAGCGGCAAAACCCGCACGTTGGTCGCGCGCTATACCTGCCTGCTTGCTGAGGGAGTGGAACCAAGAAGGATTGCCGCCGTCACATTCACTGATAAGGCTGCCATGCAGATGCGCTCCAAGGTGCGCGAAAGCTTAGCAGAGCTGGAACGCCAAGCTCAAGACCCAGACGAACGCCAAAAATGGAGCGCCCTTTCCACGCAAATTGATTCAGCACGCATCGGAACCATTCACAGCTTGTGCGCCGAGATCCTGCGCAACCATCCCGCCGAAGCAGGTCTGGATCCGCGCTTTGAAGTGCTTGATGAAGGGCCCTCGGCAGCGCTGAGGCAGCAGGCTGTGGAGGATACGCTCAATCAACTTGTGGAAGATGAAAAGTTCATGCCGCTCCTGGCCAACATCCAAATAAAAGATCTTAAGCAGCTGTTCAGCGAATTATTGAATAAGCGCTTTGATGCTCAGGAGGTATTTGAGAAAAAAGTCGACAATCAGGCTTATATCCTCACGGAATTAAATCGAAACTTGAGATCTCCATTAATTGAGCCATATATCCAGAAGTTGCGCGAAGTGAGTTTCTCAGAGATTGAAGAGGATTTTGGATTTGAATTTGCTGAAATGGTGCAGTGTTTACTAGAACATTGGTCACAAGCTGAAGATGCTTTACTGGCAAACGATCCCATCAATTGTGCTACTCATCTCTATCACGCGCGCCGTAGTTTTCCTGATCTCCGCAAAGGAAAAAGAGACAGTTCTTTAAAGCAAGTCTTGAGCGAGCTGAGGTCTAATTTTGATTTGATACTTCAGCCAATAACTCATGGGAAAGGAGCCGAAGAGCTGCCACCCTCGGAAGAAGAAGAGATTTTGGCCGAAAGTCTTTTGCCACTTTTACATGATGCTTTCAATCTTATCCATCAGGCTTACGAGGGCATGCTGCAAAAGCGTCAAGCATTGGACTTTGACGCCCTGGAATACTATGCTCAACAGCTCCTCAAGCGCCAAGACATCTGCCAACATTGGCAGCAAGAATTGGATGCCGTCATGGTGGATGAGTACCAAGACACCAATCAGCGCCAACGGGATATTGTCAATGCCCTGGCTGGCAAGCGTGGATGTCTCTTTTTAGTTGGTGATATGCGCCAGTCTATTTACAGGTTCCGAAGGGCGAATGTGACTGTCTTTAGAGATGAGCAAGAGCGAATTGCAAGGGAAAATGGCTTGCTGGTTGATCTGGATATCACCTACCGGCAGCATGAGCCGCTCCTCAACGCAATGGCTGATCTATTGGCCAATGCCATCGGCACAGAGGAAGACCCAGCGCGTAAGTACTATGTGCCCTTTACGCCCATGGTAGCTTATACAAAAGAGCAGCCGGAACACATTCAGCCGCCTTATGTGGAATTCATCATTGGTGGGGATACGGACGCACGAATTGCTCGGCAGATTGCAGCTCGTGCGCTGGTGTCACGTTTGCTCGAACTGAAAAAAGAGGAGCAGATCACCAAATGGGACGATGTGGTATTGCTTTTCCGTGCCTACACTGGTTTCCCGCCTTACGAAGAAGCTCTGGAAGAAGCCGGCATTCCATTTGTCACCGTGGCTGGACGGGGCTTTTATGACCGCCCTGAAATCCGTGACCTGATCAACATTTTGCGCACGCTCTCAGATCCATTGGATGACCTCTCATTTGCAGGGTTGCTGCGCTCGCCAGCTTTTGGGCTCAGTGACGGGGCGCTCTACCTACTGCGCCTTTCCGGATTGCCTTATTGGGAAGCTTTGCAAGGCGACCTTTCTGCACTATCTGGAGAAGACCAAGCCCGAGCAAGACGCACTTTGGAGATTCTCAATGCACTTTTGCCTATGGTGGATCGGATCCCCGTTGCAGAGCTGCTCCAGAAGGTTGTGGATGAGACGGACTATCGCGCTATCCTTGCCACTGCTGATGTGGAAGCTAAGGAGAAGAAAGCCAGCGCCACTGGCGGCCGCCTCTGGCGCAATGTGGACAAGTTATTGATCGATACCCAGACGAGCCAAGCAGTCAACGTGCGGGATTTCTTGGAAATGTTGACGACTCTAAACGACGTCGGCGCACGGGAAGGCGAAGCGCCTGCGGAAGCCGATGGCTCTATCCGCCTGATGACTATCCATAAAGCCAAGGGGTTGGAATTTCCCATTGTTGTCCTTGCGGACTCCGGTAGGGAGGTGCGGTCGTCAAGTGAGCTGGTCTATCTCTCGAATGAACTTGGAGTGACTTTTAAACTCGACCCTGCGCCGATGCTTTATACCATGGCAAAGGAGCTTGATAAAGACCAGAACAGCTCAGAGGAACTACGCCTGCTTTATGTCGCGCTCACGCGTGCACAGCATAAATTGATAATAAGCGGTCATGCCACTATTAAAGATAAAGGTGAACTTACATTGGGAGGTTGGGCTAAAGCTTTAGATGAAGCTGCCGGCAACCCATCGCGGAAATACTTGAGAAACTTTGATCAACCCTTCGTGACTTCTACATTGCATAATTACCCATTGCGCGTCTGGTTTACGCAAACCGTGCCTCCTTTGGTTTACGACTCCAATCATACTTTGGTGCCAGAAGCTCAAATAGGAACCGAATTATCACCTCTTTACCGCCCAATTGAAGGTTTTGGGCAAGCTGAGCTCGAGGACGAGCTAGACTTATTGGCCGAGAGGCAATCCTGGCAAGTCTTTCAAATGGATGAAAAGCTCTCTGGAGATATACTCGGCAGCATCGTGCACAAAGCTATTCAACGCTGGCTCTTCCCTGGAGATCCAGGTTTAACAGCGCTTCTTGAGATGGAAATCTACCGCGCCGGTTTGGTAAGCGATGAACTACGGCAGGCCGTGATTACTCGTGCAACTGAATTATTGGCACGCCTGCGCCAGCATCCGCTGTGGGAGGAGATTAATGGCGCCCTAGAGCGCTACTCAGAGTTGCCATATACAATCAACCTTGGGGGCAAGCTGGAAAATAGGGTTATCGACCTACTTTACAGGAATGCCGGCGGTTGGCACCTTTTGGACTTCAAAACCGATTCGATCGGGTCGCTTGCGGAAAAAGCAAAGCTCGCGCAATACTACACGGATCAGGTACAACGTTACGCGCAGGTTGCCCAGTTGCAAATGAAGCAGCCCGTGCGAGCTAAGCTATGCTTCCTTGATGACCAGGGGCAAGTGGCAGTCGTGGAAGTTTGAGGCGCCTTCCACAATCCTTCCATTAATCGGCAAATTTTGCCTATTGACATTCTCCCCGCGCGTGCTATAATATAAAATAACAAAAATAATTAATAATATTTGAATATTCTCCGGCTTGTCCAGCCCTGCGTTCTCGAGGAGGTTCACTCATGAAGCTAACTCGTAACCTGCTGCGTCCAGACGATTTGCTAAATTTGCAGATCGAAACGGATAACCTGCGCTTGGATATCTCGCGACACAACGATCCGGCACTTATCCTGGATAATCCCAAAAAGCCTGGATACCTGATTGTTCATTTTCCACCTCAGACGGTCGTGGAACAGGCTGTGTATGAATCTTCACCTTCGATAAAGACCGGGGATGAAGGTAAACCCTACAACACCGAGGTTCCGCCAGAAACGCCTCCGAGTCTCCCCGCGCAAGCTCGAATTGGCGGCCCTTCGCGGTTGGTTTTTCGTATTCCTGAAGATTCGGACCAGCGTATTCCGTATACCACGGCCGGGCTGCTCGACTGGGAAGACCTAGACCTGGTGGTTTCGCCGCTGGCAGGGGTTCCACCGGAGCCAAGCTCCCAGGAAGCCCAACAGGCGCCGAGTATCCAGGAGCCTCTCCCGACGGAAACCGCGATTGAACTGCCTTACCGCCTGGTGATATCACCGAACCAGAACGTTGCCTGGCGCAATGCGCTTAACCCGGTGACGCATCGCGGGTTCGCGGAGCTATGGCACACTCGCTTGGTCAAGCGGGCAACTGATGGTAAGGTTAGCGAGCTGACTCGCTCCAATCCGGCGCCATTACGCGCCATCTGGTCCCCTGACTTCAATTTTGATAAGCTAAAAATGACTGATCCGCCGGTCTTTGCCGCTCCTGATCAGGACTGGCCCGGTGTGCTCACACCGATGACCGCCAGCGACCGCCATGAGATCGTGGTGTTGACTTCTGGCTTTCATGGATATATCCGGGATATCGAGGATTACCGCAGCTACGAGCCGCGCCCATTCTGGGCAGAGAAGCTGATGCTCTCGCCGCTGGGAGGTTGGTTAAAATCGCGCGGCGAGTGGGACCCGCCTGTGCCCTTCCGCCCCTTTCCTTTTGTCACACCGATCTACCGGACACTCTGGAGCAGTTACTTGCATGACCTGACTCTCCTTCAGCAAGCTCCGAGGGTTGGCCAACAACGGCGAGCCAAACGCGCCGATGTTCCACCGAATTTCCTTCCGCTGCCCGAAAACCTTTTCAAGCCTGGAGAAGATACTGCCAATTTCGCAGAAGGTAAAATCCTATCGCCTTTAACTGACGGGTTGGAAGACACCTTACCGCTCTATACCAACGTCATCGGCAGCATCATCTGGCCCCAACCGCGTGGGGAAAAAGGTAGCCTGCTGAACCTCTCGGAATGGACGCATATCGCCACCCTGGGCCGCGACCACTACGTGCGCATTGTCTATGAAGGTCACCTGTACCCGTTTGGTCACCGTGCAGCGTTGATCAAGGTCACTGAACGTAAGATTCGCGATGTGCCGATGCCGGATGGCACCACGGCTCCGCTGGCTTACCTGATCCAACGCCAGTTTATTGTCGTCCGGCAGCCGCTGCGGGATTACATGACGCCCGAAGTGCACCAACAGTTGGAAGATGGCGGGCGCGGCCTGCCGTTACGCAGCATCCGCCTGACCGACCTGGTGACCCCAGACATCGCCGACCCGAAAAATGGTGCCCTCATCCCTGGATCCGCCTATTCTTTCTGGGTCCGTCTGGGCACCGGCGCCGACCCAGAGGATGACTTCAAATTCCATTGCATTGCCGAAGATATCGCCGGAAATTTGGTCAATTTCACAACCTCACTGATTTTCATCCCCTTTGGCGAAGAATTCACCAATGCCAGCGATCCGGGGCCCAAGACTGGGCGCGCAGCAGTATATGACCGTTACCAGAAGAGTGGCGAAGAACGCGCCTGCCTGGTGTTAGGCCAGAAAGTTAGCTATGCCCCCGCCGAGGCTAGTAATGAGAACACCACCCTGACGACCAACGCTCTGTACTTCCAGACGCATGACGCGCCACCCGGAAAGAAATTCGGCGGTTTCCTGCCCAAGCTGTTGAAAGCCAGCGTAAAACTCCCCGCCGTGGAAGCTATGCTAGGGCGGCCGGCTGAAACAACCATCGGCTATTACGAGCCTTACCTAAAACAGGCGGCCAACAACACTACCGACCTGTTCGCCACCATTGTCAAAGAGGTCCTGCCGGGACAGATTGGCCCGGATAAGCTACTCTCCGCTTTTAGTGCGGACCAGGCGGGCGGATTTGCCACGCCTAACCTGGCAATTTCGGGATTGACCAGCACGCTCGGCCCGCTGGCCGGGGACCTGGCGTCTGCGGCTAATGATATCTTCGACCCTTCCGATTTCTTTGGCGACGCGCTGGTAAAAGACGCGGCCAAATTATTTGGTACCTTGAGCCTGGGCGACTTGCTCTGGTCATCGACGATGAGCGCTGGAGCGCCCAAGATTCAGCTGAAAAAAGAAGAGGTGCCTGTTCCCCCGCCGGCTCAAAAACTAAAACTGATCGCTACCCTGGATTGGACACCTGAGCTCAAACCGGAGGGCTTTAGCCTGGTGATCGTCAGTTTCCACCCCAAGAAAAAAGGTGTGGATGGAAAACTGGTTGTCCATGGCCGCATGGAGAAAATTATCGAGCTTCCACCGCCGGCAGTTGCGGACCCCGGCTTTATGAAGCTGGATGGCTCGCTAACGAATTTCACCATCGAGTTGCTGCACGTGGTTGAGGTGTTGTTCAACGAGTTCAGTTTCCACACCGAGACCAGCAAAAAGCTCGATGTCAATGTCGATCTTGATCACGACACGCCCGTCCGTTTTATCGACGACTTGCAGTTCGTCGAAGAGCTGCGCAAAGTGATCCCGCCAAAGCTGTTCGGAGATGGCCCCAGCCTAGATATCAATCTCACCAGGGTGAAGGCCGGGTTCAATATCGGCCTGCCGTCGATATCGGTGGCTGTATTTTCACTGAGTGAAGTGACGCTCTCTGCGTTCCTGGAGTTGCCCTTCCTGGATGGCCGCCCAACCTTTGACTTTGGTTTCTCCAGCCGCGAGCACCCCTTCAACCTGACTGTGATGTTCTTTGGCGGCGGGGGCTTCTTCCACCTCCAGGTCGATACGTTGGGTGTCAAGATGCTCGAAGCCGCGCTTGAATTCGGCGCAAGCGCCTCAGTAGACCTGGGGGTCGCCAGCGGCGGCGTGCACATGGCAGCCGGTATTTACTTCAAGATGGAACGCAAGACCATCGAGGGCAACGAGGTGGACGCGGCGACCCTGACAGGATACTTCCGCATGGGCGGCGAGCTGTCAGTCCTGGGATTGATCTCGCTCTCGCTGGAATTTTATCTAGGCTTCTCTTACGAGTTTAGTAAGAATGCGGCGTATGGCCGCGCCACGTTGACGGTCAAGGTGGAGGTGCTGTTCTTCAGTACTTCAGTTGAAATCACAGTTGAAAAACGATTTGGTGGCTCAGGCGGCGACCCGTCCTTCCTGGATGGCTTTACCACTCAGGAGGTCTGGGATGAGTATGCCGGGGCTTTTGCGTAAAGGAGAATTCCATGGCTCAACAGACCGTTCTTTTTACAGTGATGCCACGCGGGGTGCAGGTGAATCCCGTCAGGCCGGGCGTATCAGTGTTCGTTTCGCCTCGATTGGAGGGCGCTTCAACCCTGGATGCCTTTCCCGACTGGCTGAATTGGACGGGGATCCTTAAAGATCAGGGCCTCCGATTGACCTTCCGCATCGGGTCCAAGACGATCACCATGCCCATCCAGCAGAAAGTGCTCGAGCCGCGTCTGTGGAAAGCTATGTTCAATGAGAGCACATTCGTGCGCTCACATACCTTCCAGGACTATACCGACCGGACAATTTTCTCCTACCCAGTGCGGCTGGCGTTGAGCACGATTAAAGCCATTTACCAGGAGGCTGGGCTGACGCTAGGCCTCCCCGACCGGGGGGGACAGGCAGGCGAGAAGGATCGCTCTCCCCGGCGACAAGCACTCAAAGGGCTGCTCGGTGGCATGGAGGTCAACTGGAATGAGCGGACCGGCAATAGCCTGCGCGACAATTACAGGAAAATGTTTGAAATATCCCACCAAGCGAGCGGATACCAGCCAGAATGGTTAGCCCCCGATGGCACCTTGAGCATTCTTCACGACCAGTCCGAAGCTACCCAACGTGACCTGCGTCAGTTTGTGGCAGAGCGGTTTTCCGTCTATTCCCATATGCCGCAAGGCGCTCCCGTCCATGATAATCCACCTAATTTTGACAAGTTAATTGATTTTCACCAGGCGCTCTCCTCGTTAAACTCCTACCCTGAGCTGTTGCGTGCGCTGGGCCTGGTGCTTGATTTCGACCTGCCGGGCAGTTTTGTCGCCCAGACCGGCGACGGGGAGACTGGACTGATTTCAGTCGTTGATCTGCCCGAAAAAAAGTGGCAAATCGACACCCTGGCCGTACCGGACCAGAAGCCGCCGCTGGAAACGGCTTATCTCTATTTTACCGTCGGCAGCGGAGCAAACGAGTCGAAGATCTTCACGACAGCCCCCGGGATTCTGGATAAAGAACTGCCCCGCCAGGAGCTTGAGATCTTCGGGCTGGTGAACCTGGACCCAACTCGCTATGGCCTGGCGCAGG
>Ga0208825_1002537_pt1 | contig 11874 bp, 10 predicted proteins | sample AD_UKC113_MetaG_FD_184450 | JGI IMG/M metagenome (GOLD analysis project Ga0208825, IMG submission 184450) | Active sludge microbial communities of municipal wastewater-treating anaerobic digesters from Hong Kong - AD_UKC113_MetaG (SPAdes)... | ecosystem: Engineered > Bioreactor > Anaerobic >...
ATATGAGGACTGGTTTTAAAGAATAAATTCTTATAACCTTAAGTTTGTAGTGCTATTTTTTGTTTTGTGCAGGAGGTTCAATACTTAAAGATAATATTATTTTGGGATTATTATTTAAAAATGAAGCGAATGGATATTATTTTGGATGATTTTTGATTTTAGTAGTGAAAAACAGAATTTAATATGATATTATGAAAAAAGCAAATACCTATCTATCTTCTTCAATGTGGGGTCGAGCATACATTCAACGCTGGCATAAAAATTGTTCATATCGCAATGAAGTATGTTTCGCATTATTTCAGAACCCCCTTGACTTTTTAGGAAGTTTAATGTAAACTATATGTAGTTCAACTTCCTGTTTCTTATTATACGCAGTTCAAGTACAAATGTCAAGAGGCAACAAGAAGTTAAACTACAAATTCTTAATTAAGGAGTGAACGCAAAGATGACATTCGGTGAAAAAGTCAAAGCCGGAAGGACTAAACTCGGTCTTACTCAGGAAGAGTTGGCTAATAAAATAGGCGTTACCGTTCGTGTAATCTGTTCTTATGAAAAAGATAAATCTCGTCCGAGAGGAATGGAAAGATATAAAGCATTGGCAGAAGCCCTCGGCGAAAATGTAAACTATCTGCTTTCGGAAGATGACGCATTTATCGCTGAGGTTGAAGATAAATATGGACGCAGAGGGGCAAAGCAGGCTCAGGAATTACTTGCAGAAGTAACCGGTCTGTTTGCCGGCGGCGAATTGGCAGACGAAGATATGCGTGAGATGGTTGACGCTATTCAGGAAGCATATCTTATTGCCAAAAAGAACAATAAAAAATACACCCCGAAGAAATATCGCAAAGACGAGCAATCCTCGAAGTGAAACTTAGTCCGCTTTATGGGACAGTATTTAGTTTATACTTTATTATAGGGTAAATATCAGGTACAATTATCCTACAAGGAGGTGAGCCGAATTGGGATATTACACTACGGCTGAGATTGTAAAAATCGTAAACAGGCTCATTGACCGCTGTGGCACTCGCAACCCTTACCGGGTGGCAAAAGAGCTTGGCATAAATATCATCTATCGGAACTTCGACAAACAGCGTGGAGCATATAAGGTCATATTAAAGAACCGCTTCATCTTTCTCAAAAACGGTATGCACCCTGTCGTGGAACAGATAGTACTGTGGCACGAAATCGGTCACGATATTCTTCATAGACAAGAAGCTGTTGCGGCAGGTGGTTTCAAAGAATTTAATATATTCGATATGCGAGAAAACCGTATGGAGTATGAAGCAAATATCTTTGCTTCTCAGGCTTCGCTGCCTGATGACACCATTTTGGAGTACATTGAAAACGGCTACGACATTCAGCAAATTGCACGAGCAATGAGTTCTGACATCAACCTGATTGCTTTGAAAGTAGATACGCTCATAGCGCAAGGCTACCAACTTCGGAAGCAAGACCACCGAAACGACTTTCTTAAATACAATCATAAAATATAAGACCGTCAAGTCTCATTTGAGATCTGACGGTCATTTTTATGTCCTTAAATTCCGCTCTTTCTTGGGAACAGCGTAAGCTCGGAGAACTTGCGTTATTCAATCCTAAAGATGAGCTACCTCAAATATTTGAATATGTCGATTTGGAGTCTGTTGTTGGCACAGAGATGTTGTCGCATAGGACTGAGGTAAAGTCATCTGCTCCATCAAGAGCGCAGCGACTTGCTCACACCGGGGATCTATTCTATCAGACTGTGCGTCCATATCAAAAGAACAATTATCTTTTTGAAAAGCCCGATAATAACTATGTTTTTTCGACTGGATACGCACAAATGCGTCCCTATGTTGACGGGTATTTTCTGCTCAGCCTTGTTCAGAGCGAACGCTTCGTAAAGGTTGTTTTGGATAACTGCACAGGAACAAGTTATCCAGCAATAAATGCGAATGATTTGGCTGAGATTGAGGTGGCTGCACCATCGGATGAGAGCGAGGCACAAAAGATTGGCACAATATTTCGTAGCATAGACAACCTTATCACCCTTCATCAGCGTAAGCGGTTGTCGTCAATTCAAACTTGATAACGAACGCATAACCAAATCTACATCCTTGTTTTCAAGTTCCTGAATGATATGAAGATAAGTTTTCTGCGTGGTTGTCATACTTGAATGCCCTAATCTTTGTGCAACACTTGCTATTGATACTCCGGCAAACAAAAGCAGTGAAGCGTGTGTATGTCTGAGCCCGTGAATTGATATTATTGGAATTCCGGCTTTCTTACAATGTCTCGTAAGAATATCATTCACGGTAGAATTATATACTTTTCCCGAAATAAAAATCGGTTCATCTTGCGGCAGGTCTTTAACTAATGTCGAAAACTGAATTATCAGTTGCCAATCTATCTGTATTCTTCTAACAGAAGATTGGTTTTTAGTTGGCATAAAACCTCCGTTGCCCTTATAATCCCAAGTTTTGTTAATTGATAACGACTGCTTCGAAAAATCGAAATCATTTGGTGTTATTGCTAATGCTTCCGAAAATCTCATTCCTGTTTTCGCCACTAATAAAATAAACCAATCCCAATTAAGTTCTTGGTTAAGCTCCAGTCCTGACAATAATTTGTGCAGCTCAAATTGATTGAGATACTTAATCTTCTTATGTCTCGGCTTTTTCCCCTTAATGATAGCTTTTCTTGTCGGGTCTCGTTCAATAAGACCCTCATCAACAGCGTCCAATACAGCCCCTTTTAGTTGATGATGGAAATCCATCGTTGTCTGCCTCTCGTGTTGCTTCGCATAATCGTTAAGCAACTTTTGATATGTTATTCTTGAAAGCTCACATACTTTCAATTCCGGCGCTAATCGTTTTATCCACGAAAGCGTAAGCAGATATTTGTCCATCGTGACTTTTCTTATCGCCCCTTCCTTGTACACTGTTATCCATTGAGCGTAGTAATCATAGAATAAATCTGTTTTGTTTATGTTATTCAGCATAATTTCCTCCAATTATTATAAGGGCTTACGCTGATGAAGGGTGATAAGGTTGTCGAGCTGCTTGAAAAATGCACCAATTTGCTGCTGCTCAGCGTATCGGGGAACCATAATGTTCTTTGCTAACAGTTCATCTTTAGTTATGCCTTTAATCGATGTTCCTTGTACTGCATTGAGCTCTGATTGCAACTTTTTATAGCAGGCATAAACCGTGAAAAGAGGTTCTGCATTGAGCTTGCTCAATGATAGGAAATCTTGGCTTGTAGCATAGGAATACGGCATAAATGCGAGCTTTCCAACACCTACACGGGTAATAATTGCTATTGAGTTTCCCGGTATGAGTTGAGCAGCGGAATTGTTTAATCCATCCTGAGTTATCCACTTTCTTGGTTCTACGCCAAGCAGCTTACCATCCACTACATCAGAGGACTGTATCCAGGGAATATCTCCGTTCCAATATGCCTCATTTGATGTTGTAGGAGTACCTCCTCCATAGGTCTTTTCAGCCAAGTCCGACACCTTACGCTGTTCCCAAGAAAGAATGAAAAAGGAGCCAAGGGGATAAGCCCTTGACTCCAAAAACAGTTCAATTATTCATTATCTGTTGGCATTTGGATTTCATAACCGCCGTTGATAATAAAATCACGAAGTAACTTGTCAACTTTTACATTGACTTTGGGTGGTATTATTTTAGTTCCCTCTATTTTTTCAAAATAATTCTTTGCTACTGCTTTATCGACAGTTTTTTTCAACTCGTCATATCTACCAAATTCATTGAGATTATTCTCGTTAAGTTTCAAACTCATAATATTTCTGAGTATTTCTTCATTTAGACCTAACGCAGTTGCGATTTGATGGATTTGGTCATTTTTAGCCTTTGACATATATTCATTGATATAGTCTCTTAACGATTTGCCCTCAGTTACTACGACATCACCTCTTTGAATATCGTGCAGGAAAATATTAGCATATTTCTGCTCCTCTTGAGAAAGCGTAGCAAATGTTTTATGCAACTCTGTTTCCGCTTGCTCTATTGCTTCCTGTGTCGTTCCATCGGCGTTAATCAATTTAATATACTTATCAAAACGAGAGTTCATATAATCCGAGTCGATTAAGCCTGTATCAATTTCGGTAATGTAGCCTACAAGGTCATACGGAACGTCATCACCACCGTCTGTACCTACGCTACCGCTGGACAATTCCTTATACCTAAGAGCCAATATCAAATATGTGTTTTCATCTATGGTTACATCAACGACTTCTCCGGTTGTTTCGTCAACATAAGAAGAAATGCCCCATTTGAAACCTTGTATTTTTGCAGCTTCTAAATATATATTCATTGAACTCATTAAAATCTTTTGCAAATTTCCTACAAATCGTGGTATCGGTTGGCAGTTTTTCAAAGTTTTCAATTCCTGCGTTGTGGAATAAATCAAAAATATTGCCAAAGAGTTCGTTCATCCGCTTTAAGTTTTCAACAAGATGCTGAACAAATAAGCCAAGATGTTTGTCGCCTGAATATAGTTTTACAGCAGCGTTAATGTTTCGCTCCATAGTGTGCGGCTTTCGATAATAACGAATAGTACCGAATGGTTTATCCGGTCCGAACAAACGATTTGTACGAGAAAATGCTTGAATAATATTTTCATATTGGAGGACTTTATCCAAATACAAAGTGTTAATCCACTTAGAATCAAAACCCGTAAGCATTTGGTCAACAACAATAAGTAAATCAATTTGTTTTGCAGGCTCGTTTACAATTCTCTCATACGGTCTTTTATGTGCAAGACGAGCTGCTATATCCTTTTTCATTTTAGCAAATGTAGGAATAGTAAAATCTTGGCTGTACTTTTCATTGTAGTCGCTTATTATTTCCACAAGTCCATCTTCCTTAAATTGAACTCCTCCATTGTTATCAATGCTTGGGTCAAATAAGGCTGTAACTTTCAGCTCCGGCTTCATTTCTTTGAACAATCTATAATAGTCAATTGCTTCCGGAATACTACTTGTAGCAAAAATAGCGTGAAACTTGTTATTGTGGCTGAGTGTTGTCCAGTTTTCTAATATATCTTTTACTACTGTTTTAGTATGTTCTTCTGTCTTATATTGAACACTTGGTATATAATCCTCAATACCTTTTATATAGTCGCCTTTTTCATCAAAGTGTCCGACCATACCGACTTTGCTTGCATCCATATATTTATAATATACTTTGCTTTTAACAGGGTCAGAAATTGCTTCCTCTTCGGTTTGAGCCTTTGCTTTTTCTAAGGCAACTACTTTGCGAACATCCTTATCCTTAAATGTAAGCACTTTATATGGGTCAAACCCAAGTACGTTCTTATCCCTAATACCGTCAGCAATACTGTATCTATGTAATTCATTTCCGAAAACCGTAGTGGTTGTGTTCTTCTTTTTTTGATTTTCATCTTGAATTGGGGTGCCGGTAAAACCGAAAAACATTGCTTTAGGGAATGTGTTTTTGATAGTAATCAGCATATCGCCAAAAGTAGAGCGATGAGCTTCATCAACAATAAACACGATACGCTTATCGCCTATAAGTTCAATATCACGAGCATTCAATCCTCCTGCTTCGTCTTTTATATTGCTCATCTTTTGAATAGAAGTAACAATCAATGTATCAGCAGGGTTTGAACTTTTTAATTTTGTTATTAAAACTTTTGTGTTTTCGGTCGCTTGAACAGCCTCATTTTCATCGGCAAAGCCACGATACTCTTTAAGTGATTGTGTGCCGAGTTCAATTCGGTCCATAAGGAAAATAACTTTATCCGCATCTTTAGAGCTTGCAATTAACTGAGCAGACTTAAAGCTGGTCATAGTTTTACCTGAACCGGTTGTATGCCAAACATAACCGCCGAGTTGATTGTTGCCTTCCCATTTAGCTTTTGCGACCTTATCAGAAATAGCACTTGCCGCAAAATATTGGTAACTACGCATTACTTTCAATACACCGTCGGAGTCATCAGCAACAGTATAGAAGCCTATAAGCTGGTGTGCCATAGGAATAGAAAGTAAAGTAGATGCAACTTTATCCCATTCGTTTATAGGTTCATTATTAAAATCAGCCCAATGGAAATAATAATCTGGATTGAACTTGCCATCCGGACCCGGATTTGCAAAGTAAACAGCCTCGTTCGGTTCCATTGCAACAAAAATCTGAACCAAAGAGAATAAACCGCTAAATATTCCTTCGTGTGAATACTTCTCAATTTGATTGCAAGCTTGACTTACAGGGATGCCGCTTTTTTTCAACTCAATATGTATTACCGGCATACCGTTAATAAGTAACATTAAGTCTCCACGACGGTCATTCAACAGCTTTGATTTTGTAGGAAATTTAGGTTGTTGAACTATTTGGTATCTGCTTTGACCTGCTGCAATTTCACGGCGGTCGTAAATTTTCAAGCTGATTTCTTTACCAAAGTGCAACTTATCCTCAGGATTATCTCTGACAATAGATACACTTCTTCCGTTAATAAAGCCGTTTAACTTTAACGGTGTTCTAAGAGCTTCAATTTGCTCTAATATTTGCTGCATTTCACTGTCTGTCAGAGGATAATCGTTCAATCGGTCAATATCTCTATTATTTTCAAAGAGTATATTTGCCCAGTTTCGCAACAAATCTTGTTCAGAATAGTTTTTAAGAACTTCTTTTTCCCATCCTTTTTCAGACAGTATTTTAATCAGAGCTTCCTCAAAATCCGACTCTTTATTAAAAACCATTTCATTTTCCCCCCTAACTATCAAACAAACATATTTTCAAGGCACGATTTTTTAATATTTTTCAACTTTTCCAACTCACGCTGATGAAGGGTGATAAGGTTGTCGAGATGGCGAAAGAAGTCACCGATTTGTACTTGTTCCGCTGTTGTTGGCACTTTGACTTCAGCATTTTTTATATTGTCCGAGTTGAGTGATTCAAATGTTGAGCCGCAAGAAAGTGTTTTCCAAAAGCCATCCATATCCATTTTCACAAGCAGCTGATATATGAATTCATTCCCTTTGATTGCTGCAACGCCACGCCCAATTACGGCATTATAAGCGGTTTTTCCCATTGCTCCAGCTGGAGCACGAACACTCATTATCAAGTCGCCTGCGTCCGCTTTCTTGGTAATCTGCGTTGTCCAAATACGAGGACAAACCCAACCGTTTTGCAAATCGGCATTACCTTGGACAAGAATATAATCACTCGGCTCATCAGAATAGGTACTACCATCTGGTGATTGTCCCATAGTTATCTGAACAACATCTCCGAGCTTACGCTGTTCCCAAGCTTCAGTAAATCCCTTAAAACGAATTTCGGGTACATTTGAACCGTTTTTTGGAAACATTTTTTCAAGCATAGATTTTTTGACATTGGTCAATTTGTCATACTTACGCTGATGAAGGGTGATAAGGTTGTCGAGGTTGTGGAAATATGTTCCGATTTGGGTTTGTTCACATAATTTTGGGAGTGGAATGTCAATCTCCATAACCCTATTTTTTGATATGTTATATCTTGAAATACCCTGAGCTAAAAAAGTAATCTTTTTTCTTACAGCGTCTGAACGCAACATATACGCTAAATAAAGATAGTCTATTTTTTCAGTTGGTCGATAGCCAAAACAAAAACTATTAAGATAAGTATTTGGCTTATTTTCAAGCATTACAGATGTCATTCCGACTTCTTCTGGTGTTTCTGATGATGTTGTGAAAAATACATCACCGACTTTTACTTCATTTTGCCTGCTGTCAATTTCGACAGGTTCAAGCATATCAAGGCTTGCTATTGGATTAGAAAACACATTCATATATGTGACGAAATTTGCATTGCCATGCCCAAAATCTTCTTTCGTTTTTCCTGACAATCCAGTGTAAGTAGTACCCATCTCCCCCAACTTCCGCTGTTCCCAAGTGTCTGTAAAGCCCTTAAATCTAATTGCCGGAGTGTCTGATTTTTTCGTCATTTTGCACTACCTCCAAGTAATTTTTTCAGTTCTGCCAATCCAAGCATATCAAATTCACTACCGTCAAGGTCGTCTATCATAGCAGAAAGAGATTTTTCCGTTTCTTCGATTTGGCTTTCCACCTCTGCAAATGTAGTTTCGTATTTTTTTGCAAGTGCTTCAAGTTTTGAGACCAATTCAGATACAATACTATCGGGTAGCTGCATAAGGTTTTCAATAAGCGGTCTAATCCACTTTTCTTTAAGAAGTTCAATAACCTGCTCGTCAGACAAACCCTCAATAGTATCTTTGGTTTTTTTCTCAAGTAATGCACTTTCAGTCTTAATTGCTGATTTCAAAGCCTTTTCTTCTGTATTAAGTGCCGCAACAGACTTAAGTTTTTCCTTTGTTTCTGCTTCAATACTATCCGACTTCAATGCTTTATTGATTTCAGCAAATACAAAGCTATCCTCTTTTACAAAGTCGCACTCTTTTTCTTCTTCCGAAAGCGTATCAAGTATTTCTTCGTACTCAGAAGTAATTTCAGAAAGTCTGTTTTCTTTTTCTTTTATTGCTTTGCTGTCCTCGGCAAGAATTGTACTCTGTATAAGTTCAAAAGGAATAATATGTCCCTTCCAACCCTCTTGTACTTCTTGCTCAACATTGCCTTTTTTCTTGACTACCATATTGGCATCAACAACTTTTGTTGCCTCAAAACCCTCGGTTTGGATAATTTCCAAATCAACGGCAATTTTAGTCCAATCATCGTCAAGAAGTTGATACGCTTCATACTTATCAACTAACGGAATATCGGTCATTCTTGCAAAAATGTTGTCTGCCAAAATTTCCTCTGTTTTGGATATGCTAAGGCTATCCATTTTTGCAATTAACTCGTCATACAAATACTCATCAAAATTGCCGAAAACAGTCTGAAATTCACTTTCAAAATTCTTAACATCAGCGTGTTCTTTAATTGCCTTTTTAATATCATCAACAATGAGCTTGCAATACTCTGAAGATGTATTTTCAAACAAGGCTGAACGAAGTGCGGGGAACGCTCTCCAATATTCTTTAAGTTCATCTATCTCGGAAATCGGAAGACCACCAAACATAGAAGCGTAAATATCCCAAGACTCGGCAGCCTCTGAGGAGTCAACATATCTCGGAATATTTAAGTTATAGTCATTCGCTCTGATTTCATCACGGCTGACAACTTTAGAATACTTTTCAACGCTCTCTCTGCGTGTTACAACATCAACTATTCTCTTAATATCCGAAGCCCGAAGTTTATTATTTTTACCTTCTTTAACAAATCCTTTTGAGGCATCAACAATTAAAACATCGGTATTGCTTCTCTTTTGTTTCAAGACCATAATTATAGTCGGAATACCTGTGCCATAAAAGATATTTGCAGGCAAGCCGATAATGGTGTCAATTTTATTTTTTTCAATTAAATTTTTACGGATTTCACCTTCTTCACCGCCACGGAATAAAACACCGTGAGGAAGAACAATAGTCATAATTCCGTCAGGCTTAATGTGGTAAAGGTCGTGCAACAAAAAGGCATAGTCTGCCTTACCCTTTGGCGCAAGTCCATAACCTGCGTAACGAGGGTCAGTCTCTTTATCGGTAGGGTTCCAAGCCTGAGAATACGGAGGATTGGAAACAACAGCATCAACATAAAGCGGGTTATATGTTCCTGTCGGGTCGTTTTCGTCGAAATACGGCCAGTCATCCTCCAAAGTATCTCCGTTGCGAGTTACAATATTATCGGCTTCAATACCACGCATAACCAAATTCATACGGGTAAGGTTATATGTATTTTGTTTTAATTCTTGAGCGTAATATTTTACTTTATTGTCGCCCTCAATATATTTAGAGGCACTCTTACCAATGTTAATAAGAAGTGAGCCTGAACCGCTTGTAGGGTCAAATATTTCGATTTTTTCTCTGTCCTTCAAATGATTAGCAACAATCTCGGACATAAGTAAAGATACTTCGTGAGGAGTATAGAATTCACCGGCTTTTTTACCTGCGTTTGCAGCAAATTTCTCAATTAAGTATTCATAAATAAAGCCAAGAACGTCATAGCCTTGCTTACCGTCCATAGGAATATCTTTGATAAGCTGAATAAGGTCGCTGATAGATTTAGACTGTGAAGATGCACTATCTCCCAATTTTGACAAGCCTGTTTGAAGTGTATCAAAAACGCCCTCAAAAACTTTTTTATGTGTAGGATTGATTAAACGGCTAAAAGCAGAAAGAGCGTCACGAACATCTTGAACGCTAAAATCACTTCCCTTTGCAAGCCAAGTTGAAAACAAGTTGTCATAAGAAATAAAATAGCCTAAATTCTTTTGAATGCTTTCAACAGTTTCTGTATCTTCTTCGGTCAGTTCCGGGAGATACTCGTCTGTCCAGTCATTTGCTTTAAGATATTTAACTTCTTTTTCAGAAAGAAATTTATAGAAAATAAATCCCAAAATATAGTCTTTATATTCATTCGCTTCGATTTTTGAACGCATTTTATTTGCAGACTCCCAAATCTTAGCGGCTAATTGTTGTTTGTTCATTAGAAACCTCCGTATAAAGCTAATTATTTTAATTTTATCAAATACCGTGTACTATAAGACGGACTTAGTTTTGTTCTTCCGGAATAAAATCCATAATATCTTCTACTTTACAATCAAGTGCCTTACATATTCTACCGAGTACCTCGGTATTAACATTTTCATCTCTGCTCATTTTGCTCATTGTGTAATGACTTAAACCCGCTAAGTTTTCTAAGTCTTTTTTCTTCATATCTCTATCAAGAAGAATATGCCACAATTTTTTATAACTAACAGCCATCTATTGCACCCTTTCTCTGTTAAAGTGTAAGTGTAAATATTATACCATAGAAATCTGATAAATTCAATAAATATGCGATTTTTCAGCCGAAAGTACATTTTTTCGTACTTGTATAAATTGCTATGTAAAAAACAAATAGCAGCAAGTTACAGTCTTTCTTGGGAACAGCGTAAGTTGGGAAACGTGGCTAATTATAGGAGAGGTTCTTTCCCTCAACCATACGGAAAAAGCGAATGGTATGATGGAGATGGTGCAATGCCATTTGTTCAAGTTGCAGATGTATCTGATGAAATGAATTTAGTAGAAAACACCAAACAAAAAATCAGTATGTTAGCTCAGCCTATGAGTGTATTTGCAGGGAAAAATACTGTTCTGGTTACTTTACAAGGAAGTATTGGACGTGTTGCAATTACGCAATACGGAGCTTTTGTCGATAGAACAGTCCTGATTTTTGAAAAGTATAAAGAAAAAATTGATACTACATTTTGGGCTTACATTGTTAAGCAAAAATTCATAGATGAAGCTCGAAAAGCACCGGGAGGAACAATTAAAACAATAACCAAAGAAGCGTTATCAGATTTTGATTTATCTATCCCAAATTATAAGGAACAGCAGCAAATTGGAACATTTTTCAAGCAACTCGACAACCTTATCACCCTTCATCAGCGTAAATGGAAGCGTATAAATTTTGCTGTTCACACTGATTAGACAATAACTTGGGAACAGCGTAAGCTCGGAGATGTTGTTCAGATAACTATGGGACAATCACCAGATGGTAGTACCTATTCTGATGAGCCGAGTGATTATATTCTTGTCCAAGGTAATGCCGATTTGCAAAACGGTTGGGTTTGTCCTCGTATTTGGACAACGCAGATTACCAAGAAAGCGGACGCAGGCGACTTGATAATGAGTGTTCGTGCTCCAGCTGGAGCAATGGGAAAAACCGCTTATAATGCCGTAATTGGGCGTGGCGTTAATCAGGGGATATATTCTCCAAGAGAGCCACGGAAAAATTATTATTATAGGTGCGTAGAAGAGAATTTTGAAGTTTTGGAGAGAGTGTGGGATGATAGGTACCAAAATACATACGGTTATTGGAGA
>Ga0208825_1002542_pt1 | contig 11852 bp, 10 predicted proteins | sample AD_UKC113_MetaG_FD_184450 | JGI IMG/M metagenome (GOLD analysis project Ga0208825, IMG submission 184450) | Active sludge microbial communities of municipal wastewater-treating anaerobic digesters from Hong Kong - AD_UKC113_MetaG (SPAdes)... | ecosystem: Engineered > Bioreactor > Anaerobic >...
AGAAAAGAGTGGGCTGGAAGAAATTCATTTATTTCTACTTGATGACGGGGTTTTTGTCTTCGCTGGCTACTCCCCTAGTTTACCTGGTCAGCCGGCAGGAATTCATGTCTTCTATCGGTGCCTCCGGAGCGATAATGGGCATCATGGGAGTTTACGCCGTCCGGCTTTTTTACCGGAAGCTCGTTTTCCCGGTTCCTCTCCTTCCGCCTATTTTCCTCGGATTTAAGGTCAAAGTGAATTCGCTCCTTCTGATCGCCACTTACCTGTATCTTCAAATAGTGAGCGTGCCCAACATGTTTAAGTCCCATGTTGATTATCTGGCCCATATTGTCGGACTTCTATCCGGTGTCTATCTGGCCAGCCGGCAAAAAATTCAAGAGGAGGGGATTGAAGATATGCTGGTGGAGAGGGCCACTAACCTCATTGATAATAAAGAAGATTATGCTGAGGCCAGGAAAATGCTGCTGGCCGTCGTCGAACACAATCCAGAAAGAGTGGAGGCCATCGTGGCTCTGGCCCGGCTGCTTAAGCCATCTGAGGAAAGCCGGCAGTTCTATGAGAAAGCGATTAGAAAGCTTCTGGAGACCAAACCGGAAGAGTCGGCCCGGCTTTTTGCTGAATACTTTGTCATCTACCGGGAGCCATTTGAGCCAGAAACTCAGGACAGATTAACTCCCTGGTTGAAGAATATCGGAAAAATCAATCTGGCCTGCCGGGCGCTGGAAGTTCTGGTTGACCGGCCGGAGACGCCGGCTGAATGGAAGAAGAACTTTTTACTGCAGGTGGCCATGATGCTGGAAAAACTGGAACTGTATGAGGCGGCGCTTAACCGTTATCAACAACTTCTCCAAAGTTTCCAAGACTTTTCGCCGAAAGAGTTTGTTTTAAGAAAAATAGAGGTGCTAAAAAAGCTGGGTGAGGGAGGACAGGAAGGCATGGCTGAAAGCGCAGGCGAAAGGGCGCGCTAAAAGGCACGAAATGGGAACGAAAAGGGCTGGTTTTAATCTTTTGCAAACCTGAGTGAATATCCTTATGATGGTCTGGTTAGGCTTGAAGATTGGCTCTGAAAATTAAGCCTGGCGATTAGAAAAGAAGGCAAGGTGAAAGGAAAGGTCAGTGAAAAAAGTATTAAGCTCCATTATGTTAGTTATGTTACTAACGTTAATTCTGCCGCCACTGCGAGGAGCAGTGGAAGCCAGAGATTACAAGGCTTCACTGTTCGGAATCAAATCTAATGGGACAACCCTCAATACCCGCTCAATTCAAAAAGCGATTGATTTTATTCACGACAGAGGCGGAGGCAGACTGGTCTTTGATGTCGGACGCTACCTGACCGGGACCATTTATCTTAAATCCGGCGTGACGATTCATCTGCTGGAGGGAGCAGTTCTTGTCGGCTCGCCAAACCCTTTTGATTATGACACCCAGCATAACTGGACGGCTTTGATTTTTGCCTTAGAGCAGGAAAATGTAGGAATAACAGGCGAGGGTGGGGTCATTGATGGCCAGGGATTTACCGTGGCCAATAATCTGGTTGACCTCATCCACAAAGGGCTGGTCGACGATCCACTGCGTAATGACCGGCCACGGGAAGCCATCCGGCCGCAGAATATTTATTTCTGGCGATGCGCGGGAGTGAGGATCGAGGGCCTTACTTTGAAGGATCCGGCCAGCTGGAACCAGCAGTATGATCAGTGCCGTAACGTAGTTATCAAAAATCTTATCATTGACAGTAAATCCTACTGGAATAACGACGGGGTGGATATAGTTGATTGTGACACAGTCGAAGTGGCTAATTTATATATTGATGCGGCTGACGATGGCATCTGTTTGAAGTCGCATGACAAAAATGCTGTCTGCCAGAATGTTTATATCCACGATAATGTGGTGCGAACCAGTGCCAACGGGATAAAGTTCGGGACAGCTTCGCTGGGCGGGTTTAAAAATATCAGGATTATTAACAACCTGGTCTACGACACTTACCGGTCGGCGATAACCATGGCGGCGGTGGACGGCGGATTCGTAGAAGAGGTGGTGGTTGACGGTCTTAAGTCCATCAATACCGGCAATGTGATTTTTCTAAGGATAGGCGAGCGCTGGCAGCCGGGGAAAAAGGGCAGGATGAGGAACATTTCAATCAGCAATGTTTATGCTGAGGTGCCCGAGAAGAAGGCTGATGCTGGCTATAATTATGAGGGACCATGGGAACATCAGCCGCGAAATATTTCGCCCTCATCGATTGTCGGACTGCCCGGAGCTCCGATAGAAGACGTTACCCTGAAGAATATTGAAATTCATCACCCGGGCGGCGGCGATCCAAATTTTGCCCGGATCGGACTGGATGAACTGGATAAAGTGCCGGAGCTACCGGACAGTTACCCTGAATTTTCGATGTTCAGGGAACTGCCAGCCTGGGGCTTTTATCTCAGACATGTCAAAAACCTGACGATGGAGAATATCAAACTGGTGGCTGAAAAGAAAGATTACAGACGGGCCATCGTGATGGATGATGTCGAGGGAGCGAGAATTAAGGGGCTTGAGGTCAAAGAGCCAGGGCCGAAGAAAGACCCCATCTTTAAAAGGGGGACGTGATACTCTGTCCCTTTTTACAACACGTGCCCTGCCTGCGCTAATTTTTTCACAAAAATGGGAAATATAGACTGCGCCTGCATTTTTATGTCCATGTTTTTAAAGATTTTCGGCGGAGGTGAGAAAAAGTTGTCCTGGTTGATCGTCTAACTGATATGATTGTGTCAAGGGGTTAAAAACCAGGATATATTGGCTCTCTGTCGACACCGGATTTATTATTATCCTCACACTTTTTTATTAAGCTAACAATTTCTGGCTGTTTAGTTTTCAAAATTTTTATTAAGCAGCGAAGGGATAAAAAATGTCACCGCCCGAAATCATGTCAAAGATCTTCGAGGTCATTATTGAGGCTATTCAGGCTGATTGTTTTGAACTGGTGGCTTTTGATTATCGGCAGCAGCCCTTCTTCAGTCAGTCAAAAGGTAGGGAGCCAGCAGTTTCCGAAAAAGACAGGTCGGATCTCATCAACCGGGCTTTAAAATCCGGCCAGCCGGTCGTCAGCCACCTGGATCATGGGCAGGATATTCTTGTTGCCTGCCACCCCTATTTTTTCCAGGGAAAAGTGTATGGTTACGCCTACTTTGAAAAACCCAATAAAGGCAATTCCTCCCCTCAAGAAGAGATGGAAATTCTCTCTTCCGCCCTGCCGGCGGTCAAGCTTCTCAGCCAGGAAGCCGCTCTACCTCACCAGCTTCCGGTTGAAAATAATGAAGGGCAGTTCGAATTTCTCGGTATCAGTCAGGCGTCGAGGCTTATCCGGGAGCTCATCAATAAGGTCAAAGATATCGACTCACCGGTTCTCATCAGCGGGGAAAGTGGAACCGGCAAAGAACTCGTCGCCAGATTAATCCACCAGACCGGCCACCGCCAGCGAGGCGAGTTTGTAGCCATCAACTGCAGCGCCATCCCTGACAGCCTTCTTGAATCAGAACTTTTTGGTTACACTCGTGGCTCCTTTACCGGCGCCCTTCGGGATAAACCCGGGTTGATTGAGGAAGCCAACGGTGGAACCTTTTTTCTGGATGAGGTTGGTGATCTGAGCTTGCCCCTTCAGGCTAAGCTTTTAAGAGTTCTTCAGGAGAAAGAGTTGAGGCGTCTCGGCGAAAATCGTTCCCGACGGATAGATGTCCGTTTTATCAGTGCTACCAATCGCCAGTTGGAGGCAGAAGTCAGCACCGGCCGCTTCCGGCAGGATCTTTACTATCGCTTGAAGATCATGGCCATTGACATTCCACCTTTACGGCGCCGGCCAGAAGACATTCTTGTTCTGGTCAATCATTTTCTCGACTTTTATGCCAGGGAAATGAACAGGCCTCGTGCTTTTTATACACCGGAGGCGCTCGAGCTTTTGCTTAAATATGATTGGCCGGGCAATGTCCGGGAGCTTCAAAACGAAATTCAGCGCAATCTGATTCTTTCTGGCGGTGAAAAAATCATCCAGGCTGACTATCTGTCGACGCCCATTAAAAACGCCAGAGACAAAGTTCTAACTGATCGCTGGGATTACTCCCAGGCCAAAGCTGAATTTGAAAAGAAATTCCTGGGAGAAGCTCTGCGCCATTTTAATTATCACCGGGCCAGAACTGCCGCCGCCATTGGCTTGACCAGACAGGGACTTTTCCGCCTGTTAAAAAAACACGGGCTGGACCAGCCGAAAAATTGAGTTGAATCGACCAGCCTTTTTTGTTAAAACTCTTAATCATGGAAGAAAAAACAAAGGGTGATAAAAAGGAAAAGGTCTTCCAGGTAACCTGCCCTCATTGCGGATCCAAACTGTGGGTTGATTCTGATTTAATGGCGGTTATCCAATCGGAAAAGGGTGAAAAGAAGAAAGCCTCTTTCGACGACCTGCTGCTTAAAGAAAAGAAAAAAACCGAGGAGCTGGGAAAGAAATTTGAATCGACGGTTGAACTCCGCAAGAAGAAACTTCAGCAGGCCGAGCAGGAATTTAAAAAGGCCTTAAGCCATCTGGACGATCTGGAAGAAGAAAGTAAGGAAGACAAGGGAGACGAAGAAAAAGGCTAGCCTCCTTGTTTTCTAAAGCTTATAAGAAGATTATCACACTGTCATTATCTCAAGGCTATCAAGCGTAAACTCAACTTCCAGCCTCAGTTTCATCTTCTCGTTTTCTTTGAGCCATGGTCACGCCGGTCAGGCCAAAGATGGCCAGAATAATGACTGCCAGATAATTGGAAAAAGCCCAGGGCAAATAGGAAAGAACAGGAATGCCCAGGGTTCCGGTGACGTAAACTCCGGCCATGCTCCAGGGAATTAAGGGCACAATAACCCCGCCTGCTTCATCGATTATTCTGGACAGGTTTTTAGCAGCCAGTCCTTTTTTCTTAAAGGCATCGCCCAGAAGCTCAGCTGGAATAATCATGGCGAGATAAGAGCTGCCCGTAATAAGAGCTGACAGAATTGCTGTTCCAATGGTGGTCAGAACCAGGCTCCAGACTTCTCTGGCGAACTTCATTATCTTCTCAAGAATTGCAGCCAGCATGCCAGTTTTCTGCATGATGCCGCCGAAACTAAAGGCGGTGAAAGCCACCAGCTGAGTTTCCATCATGCTCATTAAACCGCCCCGCGAGAGTAACCCATCAACCATCTCCACACCAGTTTGGGCAGCATAGCCCGAATTCATAGCCTGAGCCACACTCACCAGTGAGGTCTTCTGGAAGATAACAGCCAGGATGGTAGCTACCAGCGAGGAAACCATCATCCCCGGGATAGTCGGCTTTTTCGTGAAAGCATAATAAAAAACGATGAGTATAGGTAAAAGCAGTAAAAGATTAAAATGAAAATTTTTTTCCAGGGTGGAAGCAATCAGCTGAACGTTTTCCCGGTTAAATTCCCGGCCAGCATATTTGAGTCCCATAAAAAAATATATAACCAGACCGATGAGCCAGGCTGGTACCCCTGACCAGAGGGTATGCTTGATATGATCAAAAAGGTTGGAGCCAGCGGTGACCGAAGCCAGGTTGGGTATATCAGATAGCGGTGATAGTTTATCACCAAAATAAGCGCCGGCGACGATCGCTCCAGCTGCCGGCCCCAGGGGAATTCCCAGACCGGAAGCAATGCCGATAAAGGCCACGCCGAGCGAACCGATGGTCCCCCAGGAAGTCCCGCAGGCCAGGGAGGTTATCGAGCACACGAAGCAGGCTGTGACCAGAAAATATTTAGGAGAGATGAGCTTTAGCCCGTAATAAATAATCATAGGAATGGTGCCGCTGGCCATCCAGGTAGCTACCAGGACACCAACCGTGAGCATAATCAGAATAGCCGGCAGGGCTTTTCTAATACTCTCGACAATACCTGACTCCATCTCTTTCCAGGAAAACTTAAGCAGTGCTCCCAGACAGGCAGTCAGGAAAGCGGCTGCTACCAGCAATACCTGAGCCTTAAGGTGGTAAACGCCATAGCCCACTCCGAGGAGAATAGCCATAGCAATGATGGGGATGAGGGCCAAACCAAAACTCGGTTTTTTTGTTCCCGGAGGCAGATTTTGCCCGCTCTTGTTTTCTGAATGTTTCTCTTCCATGCTTTCCTCCCGACAGTTAAGGGTCAGTCATTGTTTTTTGTTGACTTCTGATTCTCCCGTTTTGCCTGTATATTTCTGTATATCAGTCTTGCCAGAATCATTGGTTTAAAGAAAAAGTGCCTTTGACTTTCAACTGGCCTTTTTCTAGGAGTGCTTTCCCCCGGCTGAAGACGTATTGAAGTTCCGCCGATTCATTGATGGCCAGAAGATCAGCTTCAAAACCTGGCTGCACCTTGCCTTTTCCAGGCAGCTTGTAAAAACCGGCAGCGTTGGTTGAAAAAACCTGGATTGTTTCCTGCCTGGTTAAAATATTTTCTCGCCAGATGTGTTGAAAAGTCCGGAGAAAATCTCTTTGATTGGCGACAGTCAGGCCCATCAACTCGCCTTTCTCATTAAATACTGGCAGGCTACCATTCGAATCAGAGCTAACTGTCACATGATTTAGCGGTAGGTGAGCTTCCTTTATCCGCTTCAAAGCATCGCGGACGCTTATTTCTCCTTTATCTACCGGCTCGGGGCCCGTGGTAAGATCAATAAACCCACCGAGTTTTAGCCACTCCAGGGCCTGCTCAAAGAGCTGCTGATTGCGGCTGGTATGGGTAGGAATAACCTGAGTGACTGGAATTTCAGTCTCTTTGACCATTCTAAATAGATATTCCAGCCCGCGCTTCCCATCACCCAGATGGAAGTGTGCTAGGCCCGCTTTCCCGCCGAGCATCCCTCCAACCCGGCACTCGGCCACCAGTTCCAGGAACTGTTCATAAGTAGGCTGGGAAGAACGGTGGTCAGACAATGCGATTTCTCCAGCCCCGATGACTTTATCAATCAGGACAAGATCAGAACGGACACTTCCTGTTATAGTTGGAGTTGGCAGGTTATAGGCCCCGGCATAAATCCAGGCGCTAAGGCCTTCTATTTCGAGGGCTCTGGCTTTGGCCAGAAGGGAAGATAAATGCCTGGTAATGCTGTCTGTTCCCAAACAGCCTATTACTGTTGTAACTCCAGCCAGGGCACAATCCTCGACCCTGATTTCCGGGGCTCTGGTCGCCGGGCCACCCTCACCTCCGCCGCCCAGAATATGAACGTGGGGATCAATAAATCCTGGCAGAATTATAAGTCCCGAGCCATCGATCCTTTTGAGCTCCAGTCCTTCGATTTTAATCTTACCCGGTTCTTCGATAGCTGTTATTTTTTCATCAGCTATTAAGATATCTTTAATTCCAATGTCCTCCGGTGAAAAAACCCTGGCCTGACTGATAAGTTGAAGCATCTTTATCACCTCTTTTGACCTTTAATTAAAAATGACAGATTTAAACAAAAACCTGATAAAAAAGATATTATCATCATTTTGTCATCAGATTTAAATTAACTTAACACGGTTTGGGCAGACTGACAAGATAATTTGAAGAGCTGCCCTGATGCCAGCTGTTCGTTGCCGTCAGCCTGACCAGTCACCAGCAGGATATCTGATGAGGCTTTATAGTAAAGGCGACTGTTGTTCAGCCTGGCTGACCGGTGGTTGAGTTCTATTATGTGTCTTAAAGATAAAGCTGAGTTAAAATTATGAGGTCAGAGCCAGAAGGAAATAAACGTTATCCCGGGCACAGTCGTAATATCAGTGAAAGCCCGAAGAGAGGTGAATTAAGGAAAAAAGAGCAAGTTCAGGTTATTCAGGCTTGAATGGAAGATAAAAAAGACCTGCTGGAATTTCTGGAAAAAGAGGGAGGAAGTCTTATGTCTTTTGCTCTGGCTCTGCTCAAAAACTGGCCTGATGCTGAGGACGCCTGTCAGGAAGCAATTGTCCAGCTTTTGCGGCACTGGGATGGTTTTGACCGTAATAAGAATTTAAAAAGCTGGGCTTTAACCATACTTTATCATAAATGTCTGGACCAATTGAAAAAACGTCAGCGGTTCGGGCGGTTTTTTAAGCGGGCAGCTGAAAATTACCGGCCGGCGAAAGAGGAACCATCAGAGGAATATATCGACCGGTCCTGGCGGGAATCGGTTTTTAATCAACTGAAGCCAAAAGAGAGAGCCTGCCTTCTTCTCTGGGGGAAAGAAGGTTACCGGGCCGAAGAAATAGCCGGCATCCTTGGCTGTGCTACCGGGACGATCCGTGTTCATCTTTTTCAGGCCAGGAAAAAATTAAAAAAATTGATGGAGAAGGGGAATGGATAAAAGAAATAGGAGAATTAACTGCTTCTTGATTGGCCTGCTCTGGAAGCTGGTGCCGCTCACCGGCTTCCGCTGCTGGCTGCTGGCTATTCATCTTGAGGCCTGTCCTCACTGCCAGCAGGAACTAGCCAGCCGAGAGAATATAAAGGCAATAGTGGAGGACCTGAGCAATGTGAAGCTACCCACGGCTCTCATCACCAGAGCCTCCAGGCAGGCAGCCGTGGCTGAAGACAGAATACCGCCTGTTCCTTCTGGCCGAATTTCTATAATCCTGACCAGAATTTATGCCGTCGTCATGACGGTTGCCATCTTTGTTCTGCTTCTTGGCTTTGGCTGGTATTTCAGCCAGCCCGGGTCGGAATCAGTGGCATTTTCTCCGGGGGCCAGCGATAGGGTTAGTAGCTATTCAGCCAGTAATTATTCCGCTCTGTCCCTGAACTATGTCCGGGCCAAGGGGCAGCCGGCGGATAGCCTGATGATTTATAGAACCAGTGAGCCTGAGATGATCATTATCTGGGTGCAGAGTCAGAACTGAGGTAGTATTGAATTTTTAAATAATAAAATCAGAAAAGACAAAAGGAGATTTACATGAGACAAAAAATAATGGCAATTTTATCAGGAACTTTGTGCCTTGTACTCAGTGTATTTCTGGCGGGGGAAGCTTTAGCCCAGACGAAAAGGACTACCTCGCTACCAGCCAGTCCATCACCTGCGGTTGAAATGCAAATTAAAGTCTTTGAGGGATTGCGGGGAGGAAAAGTTGAGCCGGTTAAAACGGTCACCTCTTCTTTCTGGCGCTACACGCTATCGGCCAGCATAAAAAGCGAGGATACAGCTGATAAAGAAGAAAGCCAGATACGCCGGGTCTTTAACCTCAAGGAATTGAGGCTTTTAACTCAGGACAATTTTAGCTGGGTTAAAACCGGGACCAAGGACTTCCACATCTTCCGCCTGGACAGCAAGGAATATGCCATTATGATTACCTGGCTTAGAACCCTGTCCGGGGAAAGAGTCACTTGCCGGGTGGAAGTCTTCGAACAGGATCAGAGCCAGAAAACAAGTCTTCTGGATACCGAACTGACTCTGGAGAAGAATTCCATAACCGCTTTTGGCTTTGAAGATGCCTCCGGGAAACCATACTTCCTTTCGCTGAAGATAACTGCTGTTCGCCCCATGTCAGGGGAAACATTATTCGGTGGGAAAATTGAACCTCCCGTTCGGGGTGAGGTGGGAGGGGTGCTGGGAGGCGAACTCAGAGGAGTCGTCGGCGGAGAAGCCCTGCCTCTTGATACGGTCAAAGCCCTCGGCGGAATCAAGCCACCACAGCTGATAAAAAGAGTTGATCCGGTTTATCCCGAGGCGGCCAGACAGGCCGGCGTGGAAGGCACGGTTATCCTGGAAGTTACAACTGATATTTACGGTCGGGTAGCCAACATCAGAGTTTTGAGGTCCGTACCATTACTTGATCAGGCGGCGATTGATGCTGTTAAACAGTGGGTTTATGAACCTCTGATCATTGATGGCCAGCCCAAAGGTGTCATCTTTACCGTGACGATCGACTTCAAGTTGCGGGAGGAAGAGAAGAAAAAGGTAGAGGTGATGAAGGTAACCTGAGCCCCGATTATTTTTTTGTTGTTAGATGAATCAGATGAATTTGGTGGTTTATAGAGCCTGGAAAAGAGATCTACCCCACAGTAGAAAAGAGGAACTGGACGGAGCGCTGGTTAAAGATGCGGTTAGATAATGCCGGGGAAGGTTCTTAGACTTCAATCGGGACCCAAGAAGAGAGCGGAGACGAAGTTTTTCTAATCGACATAAATATTTATTAATGTTTATAATACCTGAGGAGGGGTTGAAGACATGAAAATGGTGGCTATGGTTCACGCTTCTGTTAAAAAAGTTCTGACCGGAAAGCTTAAGCTTTTAGCGCTGATTATTGTGCCGCTCACAATGACGATCATCAATTGCCGGACAGGCAAGGTCATGGTACCTGTAGGACCAGCCTCGCCTGAAAAAGAAGCAAAAGTTAAAGCCGAAGCTCTTTATCAGAGAGGTCAGGCCGAGCTCGAAAAATTTACCATTCCCGGCTACCAGGAAGCTATAAAATATTTTGGACAGGCTCTCCGTCAGCAGCCAGATTTTTACCAGGTCTATGGGCGCCTGGCAGTTACTTATGGACTATGGGCCAGAGAAAGGAAAGAACTCGGCCTGGGCAACCTTGATCAATGGGTAAAAGGCAGCTTTTATGCCTCCAGAGCGGAAGAACTGGGACTCCATCAGGATTATTTAAAAGCCGCAGCTTTGGTCCTTAACGCGAAAACTTTCATGACTGATTCTGAATACAGGGAAATCTTCCGTTCTTACTATCGTTATCTGCGTGGAGAGCCAGCTGAAAGGCTAATTCCCTACTTAAAAGATCTTTTTGAAAGCGGTTCTTTTAAATACGGTACTGTTGAGCCGGCGTTGAAGAACCTGGATGGAGTTTTGAAGGATAATCCGGAAGAGGCCGAAGCCCTGCTTTTTAAGCCGTTGGTAGAGATGATGACGGCTGATGATGATAATCTAAAAAAGGTAATGAGTTTAAAGCCGGAATGGTCATTGCCTTATTTTCTTCTGGGACGTTTCCAGAAACTCCGCGGTGAAATCCCTGAGGCAGAAAAATGGTTTAAATTGACGCTGGAAAAAAATCCCCGGCACCCTCGTGCTTTAACTGAACTGGGTGAACTGGCTTTTCTTGACAGGAAATATGAATCAGCTGAAGAATTTTTAAGGCAGGCCCTGGCTCTTGATAATGAGATGCCGCGGGCTCATCTTCTCTCCGGATTCATAAACAGAGAAAAAGGCAACTATGAGGAGGCTCTAGCTGATTTCAAGGCGATAACCTCGCTGCGGTCGGATGACGAAGAGGGAACCTATCAGCAGGCTTTAATTTTAATTGAGTTGGCCCGCTGGCCGGAGGCAGTGGACAGTCTTACTACGCTCATTAAGCTATCCGGCAGTTATGAGATGTTTGGCTATGCTCTAAGAGGTCTCTCCTATTTAATGCTCGGTAAGCTGACTGAAGCTGAAGCCGATTGTCGCCAGGCTCTGACCATCAGTCCCGGCTATTACCTGCCTCATTATCTTTTAGGGCTTATTTGTTTTAAAAAAGAAGATTTTAAAAAAGCCAGTGATTATTTTCTGGAGTCACTCAAGGTCGATAAGACCCTATCCGACTGTCATTATTACCTGGGACAGACCTATCTCGAACTAAAAATGGTGAAAAAAGCGGCAGAAGAGTTAAAAAGAGCCGTTGAACTGTTCAATTTTGAATCAAGGCAAATTGATCAGCAAATAGAGGAGGCCCTGGCCAGGGGCTGGACGAAGAAGGTTGAACGACTGGCCGGAAGAAAGAAGGAACTTGAGGCTAAAATAGCCTATTGTCAGGAGCTTTTGGACCCAAAATAGATTTTGTTTTTTGGTTTATACTTCTTTTTCCTCTTTATTAAGCGGTAGATCAGATGATTGATCCGTTTCTTTTTACCGGGCTGCCAGAAATGAGTGAAGT
>Ga0208825_1002544_pt1 | contig 11848 bp, 11 predicted proteins | sample AD_UKC113_MetaG_FD_184450 | JGI IMG/M metagenome (GOLD analysis project Ga0208825, IMG submission 184450) | Active sludge microbial communities of municipal wastewater-treating anaerobic digesters from Hong Kong - AD_UKC113_MetaG (SPAdes)... | ecosystem: Engineered > Bioreactor > Anaerobic >...
AATTCCTCCGGCCTGAATGCCGACATTGACGATTTTCGATAAGTAATCAGGCAATGCCAGATCGGCGTTCGCTTGTAAAAAAAGCAATGCGATCGCAAGGATGAGCAGAAAAATAAATGGTTTTAAATATTTTAATAAACGTTGCATTTAGAACTCCGTTATTTAGGAAATCAAGATTTGTGAAGGACAGGAGAATTTATTTGACATAGGTTTTCCATGATCGGATAATTATGCGTCCGGAAGCTGTTTCGTTTTTTCTATGAGGATTTCCAGTGCTTCCGATACTTTATTTTGTTCTTCAGGGGTTAAGGTAGAAACAAGTTGTTCTTGCCATGCACTGCAGGCTTTTGCACTATCCCTTAGCAATTCATATCCTTTATTTGTCAACACAAGCTTTTTTTCACGACGGTCGAGAGGATTCTCTGATCGGATGATTAAACCCTGTTGTACAAGGCGTTCAAGCAGTTGGCTGACAGCGGCATTTGAAATATCTAAATTGGAACTGATTTGAGAAACTGCTGAGGTACCGCAATGATAAAGTTGAAAAAGGGTCGAAATTTGAGATAAGGAAAGTCCATTTTCGCGGATGAATCGCACGAATCCATGGATGGAATAATTCATCGACAGACCTGTCCAAGTTGTAAAAGCGGATAACAAAGAATGTATTTGGTTAATCATACTTAATCCTTAAGCGAACTTATATATAAGCCACGCTGAATGATTTGTCAAGTATGAGAAAACGGGTATAAGAGATATTTTTGTGATTAAATGGGAAAGATGTTTGAATTGATTCAGAGTTATCTTGATTTATTGATTCTCATTTATCGCATCTATTATAAGAATTTGATTGCATAAAAGATGCTTTTCAATGAATATTCATTATCAGCCGGCAATGCCGAATTTCAATAAACGGGTCTGATTCGTTTGTATGAATCAGACCCGTGTTCAACCGATAAATAATGGAATCGACTTGGATCAATAAATTTGCGGATTTTCGACAGCGGAGGTGCAAAATTGCCAAGAACTGTCTGAAGGATTTGCCCGAAATGCCAACAATTTATTGACATCCGCTCTTGAAAGCGATCCGTTTTCCAATTCCACTTCGATGAGCGTATCAAAATCCGTTAAGGAATAATTTTGGACTTGCGCTTTTCGAAGATTATCTAATCCTGATTGCATTCCATAGGTAAAAATCGAAGCAATTCCCAGAACATTACAGCCATTTTCACGGAGGATCTGAACGACCTCGACGACGCTGCCGGCTGTGGAAATCAAATCCTCGATGACAACCACTTTCCAATCTTTTTCAAAACGGCCTTCAATTTGATTATTTCGCCCGTGATCTTTGGTATTTCCTCGAACATAACCCATCGGAAGATTCATAATATCCGCAACGATCGCTGCGTGAGGAATTCCGGCGGTAGAAGTGCCGAATATTGCTTCACAATCAGGGTAATGTTCCCGAATGATCGAAACTAAGCCGTTCTCAATATCTTTGCGAATTTCCGGATAAGAGAGCGTAAGCCGATTGTCACAATAGATCGGGCTCTTAATTCCGCTGACCCAAGTAAACGGTTCATTGGGGCGTAGAAAAACAGCTTTGATATCTAACAGATGTTGAGCGATTTCCCTTTTCATTTCTATCCTCCTGAATGGTGATTCAATCATACTCCGTTGATCTAAGCTTCACCTAAAAAATCGTGACAAAACCGATCATAAGCGGCGACTGGATCTTCCGCACGGATGATCGGACGTCCCACAACAATATAATCGGTACCGATTTCTCTTGCTTGAGTGGGAGTGGTAATTCTTGCCTGATCATCTTTGATTGAATCCGGCAAGCGAATTCCCGGAGTGACGGTAATGAAATCCTCTCCCAATCCCTTTTTTACGATAGCGGCTTCAAGAGGACTGCAAACGATACCGGATAACCCAGCTTCTTTTGCGTTTTGCGCATAATGCAGTACGGTTTCCTCCATAGTAGCTTGGATCAGCAATTCCCGATTCATTCTTTCTTCGCTGGTAGAAGTGAGTTGAGTTACTGCGATTACAAGCGGTTTTGATCCATCGGATCGAAAAGCTCCTTCCATTGCAGCTTTCATCATTTCGGTTGTTCCGGCTGCGTGAACATCGATGATGTCCGGGTCCAATTTTGAAAGACTTTGCATAGCGGACATGACGGTATTCGGAATATCATGGAGTTTTAGATCAAGAAATATTTTATGGCCGCGAGCTTTAATCTCCCGAACGATAGCCGGTCCTTCGAAATAGAATAGTTCCATTCCGATTTTTACAAAAGGTTTTTGGGTTTTGAACAAATCCAAAAATGCCAGGGTGGATTTTGCATCTTTAAAATCACAGGCAATTATTACATCTTTCATTGTATTGTTCCTTCTATTTGTGAGAGTTGAATTATCCATAACTTTTTATCGATTAATACAAAAAAGGTCTCGCGCGCAGCGAGACCTTCAGGTGAATTCCTATTTTGCCTATTCATTCAATCTTGCCGATCTCTCTGTATCGCGCTTAAAGATTTTTTATTATGTTTAGTTTATCATGATTTTAAAAAACAATAGCGATTGAATATTAAATATAGTGATTGAAAAAAGATTGTCTTAAGAAATATATAGATAATTATATTAAATATATAATAATAAATTAGATATGATTTTAAATAAAAATTTATAATTTTTTTTTAAATAAATGCAATATAATAAATTTAAATTTTTAAATAAAATTAAACAAGATTAATATCTAATTATGATATAAACAAATTAACAAATAATTTATTTGACGATTCATTATATGAGGAAAAAATGAAATACATTGGGAAAGGTTATCCAATTCATGATGCTGAAAATAAGGCTAAGGGAAAAGCTATTTATGCGGGAGATATGTCATTTGGAAAGATGTTATATATAGCACTTTTAGTTAGTGATTATCCGCATGCAATTATTAAAAGCATTGATGTAAGCGAAGCATTAAAAATGCCGGGTGTAGTTGAAATAATGCATTGCTTCAATACGACAAAAAAGGGATTTAGTCGTTACAATACGACAAATAATATTAAAGTAGCTGAACAGGAGCGCATTTTTACTGATCATGTTCGTTTTGTTGGAGATCGAATTGGTGCAGTTATAGCTGATGATCCTGTAAACGCGAAGCTCGCAGTAAAGAAAATTAAAGTTGAATATGAAAAGTTACCTTTTGCTGAAAATATTGCAACTGCTTTAACTGGTGTAATTGATACAATGCATCCGGAAGGAATTATTAATGAATGTGAATTAACTGTTGGGGAAAAACAAGTTGTTTGTGCAGGTGATGTTACATTTCATACTCAAACAGATATAGATAGAATAAGCCATATTGCGATGGAACCTCATTCTTGTACTGCTTATTATGATGAAGGTATGCATCAATTAACCATTTGGAGTCCTAATCAATCAGTTTATGGAATGCGTTATACTGTTGCAAATTTCTTAGATATGCCATTTAACAAAGTTCGAATTATTAAAACAACAATGGGAGGATCCTTTGGATGTAAACAAGAATGTATTTTGGAACCTGTGATTGGATATATTGCCAAATGTCTAAAACAACCAGTTCAGTTATCTATGACACGTTCTGAAGCGATGTTATCAACTTTATGCAGGGCACCGATTAAAGCAGAGGCTGAAGCGATTTTTTGCGAAAATGGGAAATTGAAATCTCTTGAAATAAATAATTCTTTAGACGCCGGAGCTTATCTCGGTAGTTCTTCGGTATATGTTAAAACTATCGGGGAAATGATGGTCCGAAATTACAATTTCCCATATTTGCATTATATTGGACGTTCTATTTGCACCAATATGCCGGTATCTGGAGGATTTAGAGGATGGGGTACTCCGGAATGTACAATGATAATGGAACACATTATGGATAAAGCCGCAAAATTATTAAATATAGACCCCATAGATATTCGAATATTAAATGCGATTCAGCCACAAGAGTTTGACCCTATTACTCATGCTACTTTTGATGAATCGCGACTTGTTGCATGTTTGAAAAAAGGACAAGAAATATTCGCATGGGAAGAGAGACGAGAAAAAAGTAAAAAGAGTAAAAATGGTCGTTATAAAATTGGGGTTGGAATGGCTTGTGGTGGTCATATAAATGGACATTATCCTGGGAAACCCGATTTTTCCAGAGTTGAAATGGGGGTAAATGAAGACGGATCAATCTATATTAATGTAACATTGCATGATCATGGATGTGGAACTGTTCGTGCAATGCAGATTATAGCTGGTGAAGTATTAGGAATTGACCCTGATGAAATTAATGTTGGAGAAGGAGATACTTTTATCACTCCAGTAGATGTTGGTTGTTATGCAAGCCGTACTATTCACGTTATTGGCGCTGCAGTTGAAAAGTGTGCACGAGCACTCATCGATGAAATTATCAATCAAGCATCACGAATATTAGATATAATCCCAAATGAATTGCAGTATGAAAACGGAATAGTAAGTCATAAAAGGAACCATAGCATTAACATTTCTCTCCGGCAAATTGCGATTGAAGTTCATTATCGATATCAAAAATCAATAGATGTTTCAATAAATCATATTAGTAATAGTAATCCTGCAGTTCATGGTGCTCATTTTGCTCAAGTTTGTGTAGACTCTTATACTGGATTTGTTCAGGTAGAAGATTATTTGGCAGTGCATGATATAGGGCGAGTTATTAATCCTGAAATTTGTGTAGCACAAATTGAAGGAGCAATTCAGATGGGTTGTAGTATCGCTTTATCTGAGTCTATGACCCCTAAAAATTCAGGGACGGGAAGAGCAGTTAGTAGTTTGAAAGATTATCATATATTAAATGCTTTTGATTCGCCCCATATTAATGTTGTTTTTATTGAAGATCCTTGTAATTTTGGTCCGTTTGGTGCTAAATCAATTGGAGAGGTATCTTTTGTTCCTGTTTCTGCTGCCATAGTATCTGCAGTTAATGATGCAATGGACAGTGATTGGAATACTATTCCACTCACTCCAGACAGGATACTTGAATGGATTCATAGTGGAGAAGAAACTAATGATCGTTAATTGTAACGTAAATGGGAAAAATGTTAATCTTACTTCTATTGCCCCGGATAGGAGGTTAATTGACATTTTAAGGGAAGATCTATTATTGAAGGGGACAAAAGAAGGCTGTGGTGAAGGAGAATGCGGTGCTTGCACAGTTTTGATGGATGGAAAAGCAGTAAACAGTTGTCTTATTTTAGCATGTCAATTAAATGGCCATGAAATTATAACAATTGAAGGTCTTATGCAAGGTGGCGAGATGGACGTTCTTCAGAAATCTTTTATTGAAAATGGTGCTATTCAATGTGGATATTGTTCTCCAGGAATGATTCTCTCTGCAAAGGCACTATTAATGACCATTCCTGATCCCACTGATGAAGAAATTAGAAATGCCATATCTGGTAATATTTGTAGATGTTCCGGATATAACCAGATTGTTAGAGCAATTAAATCCGCATCAAAAGAATATCTAGTAAAAAAGAGTAATAATGACAAAGATGAATAATGAAGAAGTTTTTTGCCCTAATTCTTATAATGAACTAATTGAAATTCTTGCAGATTTTCCATCTGACGGTTGTATTATTGCAGGTGGTACGGACTTAGTTATTAAACTTCAAAAGAATATAATTCATCCAAGTGCTTTTTTGGTATTAGGAAAAATTCCGCAATTAAATAAAATTGAATATAAAAGCAATTATCTTTGGATTGGATCCTGTGTGACAATGACTCAATTAGCTGATTATTCGTTTCCTTTTTCTCTTCAATCAATTAATGATGCTGCTCGTGAAGTTGGGTCTGTCCAAATTCGAAATCTAGCAACTATTGGGGGTAATATAGCAAATGCATCTCCAGCCAGCGACTTGCAACCCGTGCTGATGTTATTAGATGGATTAGTTGTAATTGTTGGTCCAGATAAAAATATCTATGAAAAGAAAATCAATGACTTTATTGTTGATTCAGGGAAAACAACTTTAAATTATAATGAGGTTATTCTGGGATTTAAAATTCCTATTTTTAATAACTTATATAAGGTCAGTATTTATAAGAAATTAGCTTATAGGAAAAAAGTTAGTATTTCTCGAATTGGAATGGCAATTAGTATTGATATTAATACTGATAAAGAAACAATTAATAATGCAACAATATATATTGGCTCAATATCTAAAAAAACGATTATGGCCAACTCAATTGCTAGTTGTCTTATAGGACAAAAAATTTTTTCAATTGATTACAATAATTATTTAGAAAAAGCCACAGAGGTCGTTACAGCTAATTCTCCCAGAAAATACAAGACGTATGCAATAAAAGGGTTAGCAATTGATACTTTAGATCTCCTAATTGCACGATCTACATTTTTTTTATCATTAAATAATTAGATAAAAATATATAAATATCTATCAATAATTATTTTTTATAATAAAAACAATTGATAAACTGATAGCTTCGATAAAAATATATTATAGAAAACGAATATTGATACCGATAAAAGTGTTATGATATAATTATAACAGTACATAATACATCAAACTATATTTAATAAATAGCAATTTCTTAATTTTTATCTTAAATGAAATAAGGAGAGAGGTTTATATTTCTATAGTTTATATTATATATTAACGATAATATAGATAATTTTCAATTGTATGAAAGCTATTTATATTTAAAGATAGAGATTGTTATATATTTATAAAAATTTTATATAATATTTAGAGTAAAAAAAGGAGAAAAAATGAAAAATAAAAGTGTTTTTGTTGTTCTATTTGTTATGCTGACATTATTTTTAACTATATCAAGTGCTCTAGCTGAGGATGTCCCAACGATTAAAATTGGGGTTATTTATGCATTGACAGGGCCTTCCGCAGCAACAGGTGTTGATCAGAAATCAGCTCTTGAATTGGGAGTCGATATCGTAAATAATTCATATCCTGATATTAATTTACCTTTCGCCGCAACAGAAGGTATCCCGAGTAAAAATGGCGCTAAGATTGAGTTAATATTTGCTAATAGTGAGGGCGATCCTGAAAAAGGAGCCTCGGAAGCAGAAAGATTGATTCAACAAGAAGGCGTTGTTATGCTGATGGGATCATATCAGAGTTCAGTTGTTGCGACAGCCAGTCAAGTTGCTGAACGTGCGAAGGTTCCTTTTTTTGTGGTTGAGTCCAGTTCTCCCAGTTTAACTTCGCGTGGATTTAAGTATATATTTAGGCAAGGTGCTCACGACGCAATTATTGCGAAGACTACCTTTGATTTTATCGATTCTATAAGAAAAGAAAAAGGCATTAACTCATTAGCATTTATATATGAAAATACAATTTTTGGCACTGATACAGCAAACAGTTGGCAGAAACTAGCAGATGAGCGAGGGTATAAAGTTGTCGAATCTTTAGCTTATCCGGCCAATACAACTAATATGAATAGCGAAGTACAGCGATTAATGAATGCAAAGCCTGACCTTGTAATGGCGTCTTCCTATGTAAGTGATGCTGTATTGATGATGAATACTTTCAAGCAAATGAATTATATGCCTAATCTATTGGCAAATGCAGTTGGTTTCACAGAATCCACATTTTTCAACATGCTTGGGAAAGATGCTGAGTATATAATTTCTCGTATGCTGTATTGTTCTGATTATGCAAAAATTAATGAAAATGCAGCTAAAATTGAAAAATTATTTACAGAAAGGACAGGTATCCCTCATATGAATGACAATACTGTCCGGGCTGTACAAGCTGCTTTTGTTGTTGCAGATGTTTTAGAGAGATCTAAATCACTTAATCCCACTGATATACGTGATGCTTTTGCTACAACGAATATTCCCGGTAAGGATTTAATTGTGCCTTGGAAAAGTATTTCTTTTGATGAGAATGGGCAAAACCAAAATGCTACTGCTGTGATAGCACAAGTACAAAATGGCGCATATGCAACTGTGTGGCCTCATGAGTTTGCAACAGCTGATCTAATTTTCCCCTTACCAGGATGGGATGAAAGATAAGTCTGTTCACCATTTTATAATTTCATAAAATTCTGAATTAATAAAAATTTTACAGATCATTGAGTGCAGTGTAGAAGCTGCACTCAATAGAATATTTTTGAAGGTATGAATAAATGTCTAATATATTTCTTCAAATACTTTTAGGAGGCGTTCTTACTGGATTTGTCTATGTGCTAATATCTTTAGGGCTGACTTTGATATTTGGCGTAATGGATATCTGTAACTTCGCTCATGGCGATTTCTTAACTATTGCCATGTATGCTGCATTCTGCTTTAGTCTTTGGTTTGGTTTAGATCCTATAATTTCTTTGCCCATAGTCACCCTTTTAGTTGGATTGTTTGGGGCAATTGTTTATTGGTTATTGATTCGTCATGTTTTAAACTCATCCGGAATGGCGCAAATATTTGTCACATTTGGGTTGATGATTTTTATACGAGGCATGATGCAAGCTTTATTTTCTGCAAATTACCGGAAGATTACAAACCCTCTATTAGAAGGATCTTTTACATTTGGTTCAATCGCTTTGAGCAAGCCACAAGTTGTTGCTTCGATTGGAGCAATTACTGCGACACTTATTATTTATCTTTTTATCACAAAAACCAGAACTGGTTGGGCTTTACAAGCAGTTTCGGAGAATAGGCAAGCTGCATCCTTAATGGGCATTCCTGTACAGAAGATGTTTATACTTGCTTGGGCGATTGGAGCCGCTTGTGTCGGAATCGCTGGTGGATTAATGGCTGAATACTACTATATATATCCTGAAGTAGGTGCCTTATTCGGTTCATTATCATTTATTACAGTTGCATTGGGGGGATTTGGGAGTATTCCTGGGGTTTTTATAGCTGGGCTACTAATAGGGATAACTGAGGTGGTTGGAGGGTTCTATCTTTCACCAGCCTATAAATATCTTTTAGTATACAGCCTTTATTTTGTAGTTATTGTTATTCGACCCCAAGGTATTTTAGGGAAAAAGGCTTGATCATGGAAATGAAAATAAAAAATAGTAAGAGAATTAATCTTTTGAATCCATCAATAATTATTCCAGCAGTTGCTCTCATTATTCTTCTTCTTATTCCGAAACTTATAAGTGGATATTTTTTGCACACAGTTATTTTAATATTAATGTATGCCACTTTAGGAGCAGCCTGGAATTGGTTAGGTGGATTCGCTGGACAAATTTCACTTGCTCATGCGGTTTTCTTTGGGCTAGGTTCTTATGTAAACGCATGTTGTCAAATTTGGTTTGGTATAAATCCGTGGGTTGCAATGGTTATATCGATGATTATTGTCGGGGTTTTTTCTGTCCTCATCGGAATACCATGTTTCCGTTTAAAAGGTCATTATTTTGCTATTGCGACTATTGCTCTCGGCGAAATTATTAAAACCATATTTGTTAATTGGCCAGCCGCTGGTGGGGCAATTGGATTATATATACCTATAAAAGATATCTCATTAAAGAATTTCCAATTTTATTCAAAGATTCCCTATTACTATATTATATTAATGATGTATATATTATCAACAATAATAACAATATGGATAAAAAATAGTCGAAATGGTTATTATTTTCGTGCAATTAAAGAAGATCCTGAAGCTTCAAAAGCGTTGGGGATAGATTTGGTAAAAACAAAGCTTTTAGCAATGTGGCTTAGTGGCGTAATGTGTGCTATGGTTGGATCATTTTATGTAAACTATGTTTTATATATTGATCCTGAAGGATCCTTTTTATTTATGAATTCTGTGAAAATCGCGTTAATTGCTGTAATGGGAGGTATGGGATCGGTTTTTGGTCCGATTATTGGATCAATCATTATTATTTTGCTTTCAGAAGGTTCACGTATCTACTTAGGTGGAATGGGAGCAGGACTTGATTTTGTCATTTATGGACTTTTGATTATGATTATCGCTGTTTACCAGCCTGGTGGTATTGTGGGAGCCTTTAATTCATATACGAAAAAAAGAAAGAAAGCAAAACGACAAATAGTCAACCAAGGAATTCAAAATGACAGTATTGCTTGAACTTAAAGATATAACAAAAAGGTTTATGGGACTGGTTGCACTGGATCATATTAATCTTACAGTAAATCAACACGACATTATCGGATTAATTGGACCGAACGGAGCTGGTAAAACAACTCTATTTTCTGTTATATCAGGATATCTGAAACCCGAAGAAGGTGAAATCTATTATAAAGGAGAAAGAATTACAGGAAAACCTACCCATGAGATATGCCACAAAGGAATATGTAGAACTTTTCAAATTGTGAAACCTTTTTCAGAAATGAACGTTCTTGAAAATGTTATGGTCGGTGCATTTCATCATACTTCATCAGTAAAATTAGCAAAAGAAAAGGCAATGTCGGTATTAGAATTTTGTGGTTTGACTGAAAAGGCTGAATTACTAGGAAAAGAGTTGACGATAGAAAACAAGAAGAGATTAGAAGTCGCTCGTGCTTTAGCTACAGAACCTGATTTACTTCTTTTGGATGAGGTTATGGCTGGATTAAATCCGGTTGAAGTTCATCAGGCTGTCGATTTTATTTATAAAATTCATGAAAAAGGATATACACTTTTGGTAATCGAGCATGTAATGGAAGTTATTATGCCGATATCGGATCGAGTTGTTGTCTTAGATTATGGGAAAAAAATCGCCGATTGTGATCCAGAAGAGGCAGTTAAAAAACCTGAAGTAATCAATGCATATTTCGGATCAACAGAAGAATAGAAAAGGGGCAATGTATGCTTGAAATAAAAAATTTAGTAGTGACATATGGAGGAATACCAGCCCTTTTTGGTGTAGATTTATATGTAAACACAGGTGAAGTTGTATCCGTTGTTGGATCAAACGGAGCGGGGAAAAGCACTCTTCTTCGTGCGATTTCTGGCTTGATGAAGCCTGAAAGTGGGGAGATTTTATACAATAATGAATCAATTGGTGGGCTACCTGCGCACGAAGTTGTAAAAAAAGGAATTATTATGGTGCCGGAAGGTAGACTTTTATTTGGAAAGATGAATATATTTCAGAATCTTATGATGGGCGCATATCAAGTTGATGATAAGAAAGAAATTGAAAGTCGATTAGAAAAAGTATATTCAATATTTCCACGGTTGAAAGAACGAGAAAAGCAATTAGCTGGTACACTTTCCGGTGGCGAACAACAAATGGTAGCAATCGCTCGTGGACTTATGAGTAATCCTCAAGTTCTTATGTTAGATGAGCCAAGTTTAGGATTAGCCCCAATTATGGTAAAAGAGATGTTTAATTTACTTCGTGAAATAAAAAAGGAAAAAATTACGATCCTTTTAGTCGAACAACGCTTACGAGAAGCATTAAATCTTTCTGATCGCGCTTATGTCCTCCAAACGGGTAGAATTGTGATGAGTGGCACCGGCGAAGAACTAATAAATGCTCCTGAAGTAAAACAAGCGTACTTAGGAATTTGAACATATTCTTTTCTATATATTTAGGTAACTAGAAATATCAAAGAAACAATACTATTTCAAGGTTTTTGAAATAGTACTGTTTTAAAGGGGTTTATTCACAAAGTGCCATTCCTTATTAATTCTAATATTTCATTCAGGATAACTATTTCCTCATCATTCGGAACTACCCAAATCGGAATTTCAGAGTCACTTCGACTGACAAGTGAAGGTTTTTCAAAAGAGGCGTTCTGATTTGCATGATTGTCTAATCTGATTCCCATATTTTCCGAATCCTTAAAAACCTTTTCTCGTAATTTCCATGATTTTATACCGAGATCGTCCGTAAATACGATCGCATCCGCTCCGTCCAAC
>Ga0208825_1002551_pt1 | contig 11828 bp, 11 predicted proteins | sample AD_UKC113_MetaG_FD_184450 | JGI IMG/M metagenome (GOLD analysis project Ga0208825, IMG submission 184450) | Active sludge microbial communities of municipal wastewater-treating anaerobic digesters from Hong Kong - AD_UKC113_MetaG (SPAdes)... | ecosystem: Engineered > Bioreactor > Anaerobic >...
ATTCGTATCTTAACCTCCTCAAAACTGCTGTTATTTGCCTTTTTGGGCATAAAAAAATTGGACTAAATCAGTGAAACCCTTGTGTTTAAAAGGTTTTCTAATTTAGTCCAAGTATAACAGCTTCATCGGCGATGATCATGTCGGCGTTCCATGCGGCAAGCTCCTTTTCCAGCCGCCATGCCGATTCATAATTGATCACCGCTACTTGCAGGGGAGAGCCGCACATGTGCCGCAGGGTATCGATCTTCTTTGCGGTGCTGCCTTCAAGAACCGCAAGGCTGTAATCGAAATCCGCGAATTTCTTGAGCTCTTCCTGCCAGACTCCCAAGATAGAGAGAGGCGCCACCACCAGAACCCTGCGGATCTGGCCTGCCTGATACAAAGCGCCGACGACCGCGATGCTGGTGATGGTCTTGCCGGTTCCCATTTCCATGAGCAGTGCCGCGCCTGAAGAAGGCATAGTCTGCGAAGTGACAAGCCCGAACTTGCCGCATACAAAGTTAAAAGCGTTGATCTGATGCCTATACGGTGCGGCTTTAATCGGCATTGGCAGCAGCGGTTTCGGCTGTTCCATCCGTTTTGTCCCTCCCTTCGTCAGGCGGCTTTTCGAGCATCGTAAGCTTTCTTGCCAGCCGCTTTGACACCACGCTGATGGCGTTCAGGATGCCGACCAGTTCTTCCGCCGTTTCCTCTCTCTGCGTCAAAGCGGCATTCACGCTTTTTCTCATGTCCTTCACCTCCGTTTCGGGGAAAAGAAAAACCCCCTCACAATCCAAAGGAAAGTAAGGGGGTAATTGAGCCATATTTTTTAGAAAAACTTTTTCAGTTTGTTAATTATAGCTCGTTTACGGTTGTTTATGGTTTTTTGTGGCAAGCCGGTTTCTCTGGCGACCGTACGTTCGGACTTTTCCTGATAGAACAGCTCATTAATCAAAAAACGCTCATCATCTGTCAATTCCGAAAGCGCCTTGGACAGCATGTCCAGCAAAAGCTTGTCCTCGAAAATCTCGTCAACAAGGGCCTGACTGGAAGGAATCTCAAACCCTGCATCCGCAAACGCTTCAAGCGAAAGTTCCTTTTCTGCGCGAACCTGCCTGCGCTTGCGCTCTTTCCAAGCAGGACGCTTGAAGGCATCGTATACTTCCTTGCTGACCGGAATTTGCCTGCCGTTAAGTTCAATGAAATATTCCTTGTCCATCCGTTTCCACCTCCTTTCCCGAAAACTCAGGGTAAGGAGGCGGGGGAGGACTGCGGCATCCCGGTAAAATAGCGCAAACACAAAAGCGGCCGAGTTTACTGAAATTCGTAAACTCGGCCGCAAAAACTATTCTATCAAGCAGCGCCCTGTCTAAGGGTCGTCATCGCTTTTTGCGCTGTATTGTCTTTTTATACGGGGATGGAATCGTATCCGGCGTATAGCTTTTGCCTTATGTATATTGGCAGAGAACCGCTTGATATTGTATGAAGTCCAAACCATACAACATCAACCTCGTCAGCTCCAACCTACACGGCAGCACCAGCCATACGCTCAGCTACGACTTAAGTCCGGCAGGTGTTGTCATGCCGAATTTATCTTGTTCACGCTTAGGAATGTTGCTTTATCTTTGCTGAGGGGAACATAGTAGTACAACGTAGATTCCGCCTTTCTTTTTTAAGAGTAACGTTTTGTTAACTATATTTGTTTTTTAATTTCTGTTCTAATTTTATTGTCTTTTATTGTCGCGGTAACAAGCCAAACAGACCAACAATTAAAACTTGGTAGTCTGATTCGGTGTGCCTATGTGCATGAAAAGAGACTTGAGTTTCTCCTATGCTTAAATAGCTGCGCCGCTCCACTCAATAATCCGGCACCTTTGTGCAACGTTGCCTTAGATTATAGATTTCATCAAGTCAATAAGTTGTTTGTCAGTTTCCTCATAACATTCACGGCTTTTTTCTTCATCAACTTTGCCATCAGTTGTGACAACATCCGCTTCTGCTTCAATGGCAATACCGACGCTATTTTCCAAGTATATCAACTTCCTAACATGGGGTGTCTTTGCATATACATTGGTTGATGGATAAAAATCATCTATATGGATTTGTCCGTTTGACTTGGTTACATTTTGGACTTGTTCCAGTTCTTCCGCGTTGAAATAATCTACTAAGAAATAAAAGACGCTGAAGCGGTTTTGAAATTCCAACATATCTTTGTTGTAGTAATAATAGTCTGTACGGAATGCAATGACTTCACCAGTTGCGTCGTCCACTAAAACGCTTTGTGTTGTCGTATAATCCCCTTTGGGAAGAACAGGTGAAATAATAGATATACGCAGAACTGATTCTATACTATCTTTATTAAATTGTTGGTTATCCCAATGTGAACCGACACCCGGGTTTTTCTTTACAAACTGAAGCCAATTTTGAAAAAAATAGCTTGCCGGTACGTTTGCTTCATATGGTTGCCTGATAATCTGCGATATATCTATGTTATGATAAACTGCACTGTTTTGTCCCGTATTATCAAGATTAGTAGAAGAGGGAGCCTGAACGCTCGGCTGGTCTAATCCATTTTCACTTGGGAGAAAACTATTGTTATTGATATATGGCTGAACACCTATAAAAGCAATAACAAGCACCACCACACATGCGGCAATGGAAACATATTTCCTGTTTAATCTAAAATTGAAAAAAGTAATTTTTGATTTCTCCCTAATTTTTTCTATTGTTTGAACTTCCAGCCGCGGTGGAACCTCAACGCCATCCAAGCCTTTATGAAGTGCTTTTTCAATCGAGGTATTCATAATCCGACCATCCTTTCTCAGTTAATATTTTTTTGAGATAATTTTTTGCTCTATGCAATCTTGAGTTTACGGCAGGCTCTGTTAGTTTAAGTATTCTCGCAATTTCTTTTGATGTGTAGCCGTAATAGTATTTAAGCAATATTACGTCTTTATAATCTAAAGGTAATGTGGTTATAATTTGGTAAAGCTCATCATATTCATTGTATTTTGAAACATCAACGCAATCGTTGCAGTCGAGAAGACTTTCATCTGTACTATTCCTTAACGAACGGCTTTTTAGAAAATCTTTACATGTATTGATGGCAATTCTTGTCAGCCATGTTTTTAACTCAGATTTGCCACAAAATGTAGAGCGTTTCCTTATTAGCTTAATAAAGACTTCCTGAAAGGCATCTTCCGCGTCCTGACTATTGCGTAGATAATAACGGCATATTCTTAAAACTTCTTTTCCATATGTCTTAACTAAATATTCAATATCATCAAAATTATTAGCCATTAACCTGCATCCCCCCCCATCGACTGCGTTCCAATAAACGCTCCCCAATTTACTAAAATATACCTATTTTATATTAGACGATAACAAAATCGTTTTTCATTCGCAATAAGGCATAAAAATCACCGCAACCCCAATTAAGGATTGCGGCAATTTTTTACTGTAAAACAATAATTATTCAAGCCTTTATTTGATACTGTAAGAGAACGTTTCAAGCACTTCACCACTATTAGCGTCAATTACAACATTTTGATCTGCATACACTGTACCGCCGGCCATCCCTTGTTTCTGTAACGTGACGCCATGATATGTTACAATCCATACAGGGTAATCTTTTAATGTAATATTAGATTCAGGCAATACAGGCGTTTCTGTATCGGTGAATTTTGCTGATACGGCAGTAATTGACTCTGCTTTCGTGCTTATTTGTTTGCCGACACTCTCATTTGCCTTCTTAACTGCAGCAGTCTTATCCAATTTTACCGCTTCAGTCAGTGCTTTAACCTCAAAGCCATGATTCTGAAAGTTTGTATTCTCCGTTAATATATTTAAAGAATCACTGCTTAAGGATGCGGAATCAGGCAAGGTTGTAGTTTCAGAGGTAGCCGGAACTGATTGCTCTGGAACATTATTGTTATTTGTACTTGCGAAAGCCCCGGCAGCCAAACTCACTGTGAATACTGATAATACAGCAATAGCCGCAGCGAGCGCAATAATTTTTTTCATGAAATTTCACTCCTTTTTTGTTAATAGTGCAATATTGTTGTTATATTAATACCGTGAGTCCCAAATTTCCCACTCCGTAGAGCCACTTGTTGAGATGTTATTTCTCATTGTTGAAAGATCTCCATATCCCGAACCTAAACTTGAAGGATTGTAGCATGTTGCAGATACCCACGAATTAGATGTGTTTTTATACTTTGCATTCCCCATTGTTACTGGGTTTGCCACTGAGCCGGGGCATTGATCGTCTTCGTCATGAGTTTCTCCAAAAAATTGGACCATGCTCCTAGTAAAAGGAATAGTGGAGAGAGAAACCGTTCCATAAGAAATCCCGTTAATCTTAAAATACATTGTTGTACTATCGCAACCAACCATAAAGTCATTATGACTACCCGCCGTTGCTGTCCCTAACGTTTTTTGATACCAAACACCATCAGGCTCATAGTTATACTCATAAAAGTATTTGGGAGCGGTATAGCCTGAAAACTTCACCCAACCGACCTGTGCATACGAATCAGTTCCATTGCATGTCATGGCCCATGCGGATACAGAAGAATCCTCGGATATAGTAGGATTTTGGGTTTCAATTGTTATAGCTGCTCCATTGTTACTTACAGTTTTCCATGCTCCATTAAAATAGAATCCAGTCCAAGCAGATGCCTTTAATGGTGCAATGACAACTGCCAATAATAGGAACATACTAATTAAGACGCTCACTAATTAAGACGCTCACTAATTTAGCGTTCTTGTATTGCACTGTTCTTGACATCGTATGTAACCTCCTCACCAATTAAAAAAATTAATATGGTTTTTTGCTTGTGATAGTGTTATGGAATAAAACAATGGTATCATCCCCTTTAAAAAAGTCTTTGTTGTCTCTATTGTATTTGACGATTAGAAAACCATTTTTCTTTCCGTAATTTTAAAAAAATAAATTAATATTATTTAAAGTCTGAGTAAAGCGATGCGTTTCAGGCCTTTTCATTGAGTTTTAAATTGATGTATTTATTCCCGCGAAACACATCAAACCATTTCAAACCTCGTCTTTTCCGTCTACACAACCCCTCCCGCCGGAAGCCGCCCCGAAAGGCTGTGGATGTGTTTCCACAAATAATCACACACATAAAAATACAGGGTTTCCCGGCATCTCCGCCGCCAAAAAGCACATTTTCGGCAGATGGCAAATCACCTGAAAGCCCTGTATTAAGGCATTTTTAATATCTGGTTTTTACTGTAAGATATTGCAAAGCATATTTGCATCTGTGCCTCGCTTAATACCCCTGGTCATAAATAAGCCATGGACTGTTTTTATCATCCCGGATCAGTATCATGCTCCAGTTTTCATAGACTCCTTCATTCCAAGGCCCTGTATCTTTGTCAGGATAATCTATATTGAAGCTCACCTTGAAAACTATAATGTTTTCCGGTTCAACATATTTCCCGCCGGGCTTGTAGCTTTTTCGCATGCTGTCCTGGGAATCATAGTCAATGCTTAAAAGTGTGCGTTTTTCCGTACCGAAGAGCCGGACATTGCCGCTTTTTACCCGCTCCATAGTTAGATGCTCCTGCGGGTACATTGTAGCAAGTATAGCTTCAGCATCCTTTGCTGCAACAGCGCGATAGTATTCTTCCACAACCGCACGGGCTGCGGCCACTTCTTCTTCCGTAAACTCCGGCATGATGACCTCTTGCGATTTATTTCCCATAATAGCATTCCATTTATCAACAGCCATTAGGGCTTCTTTGATTAATTTTTCTGTTTCAAGATCAACATCCTTGTTTCCAGCCAACAACCTCTTTACAATATCTTCGCAAAGGGTCACGGCAATGTTGCCACGCAGCCCTTTATCCCCGCTTTCAAGTATGTCAATAAGATAAGGTAAAGCTTCCTTGCCTGTCTCCAAGATCTTTTCATATTCTTCCTTATGCATGTCGATATAGGCATACGGATTCGATGCTTCCTTTGGCGAGGATATTATAACAGCAAGGTTTTCTTCTACGAGTTTTGCAATCCCTTCTGTACCGGAGATATTAATGGCATCAAGCAGTGCGCCGTATTCAGGATTAGTTGTTCTTAATGAATCAACGGAACTAGACGCGGCTATCCTTTGTACGTGTTTCTTAAAAGTATCATACCAGTCCTGAGGATCCTTGCTTGCATATTGGATGTTATCCTCGCCTAAAATATCCCAGCACAGGTTTTGCATAATATAGCCTTTAAGTCCTGTTTGACCGCCTTTTTCAAATTCAGCAAACAGATAAGGCAAAGCTTGGGTTTCTAAGGCAAGAATGGCCTCATATTCTGTTTGATGAGCATTGATGTAGTCCTGAGGATTAGAAGAATTTTTAGGCGAGGACATAATTGCAGCAAGATTTTCCTCTATTAGGCTTGCAATCTTGTCGGGGCTGTTTTCATCTCCTGCCTGTTTTATCAAGAAAGTCAACGTATTACTGATCTGGTCTATATGCGTCTTATCAGCCCATAAAATAAAGTAACGGTACTGAGAACCGTCTATTTTAATAGCTTTCGGGTATTTTATGATCAATCCCGCCTGATTTTTCATTTCTTCCGGCTGGTCGGCCGAAGGCAAAATGAGTCTTGCCTCCTGTCCGTCGATTGTGCGATTGATGATTTCCGGCTCGGAGCCGTAAGGCTGCAGCTTGTGGAATGCATCATTTTTCGCTACTTCATCGATTGACATATTCTCGCCGTTAATTGCTCCGACTTGGAAAAAGCCATCCTTGCCCTCATATCTTTCAATATAGTTTGGATTTAATTTCCAAGAAGACGGATATTTAAAGGAGATTTTATAGTCCTCAGATATGTATGCTGCACTTTCAGACGGATTTGCGGCAAAAGCAAACCCTGCAACGCAAACAGCCGCAACCGCAGCCACTATGACCCAAAACGCAGGTTTCTTAAAATTAAGAACATTCCTTATCCTTGCCTTTGCATGGTTCTCGCCGAAGGCCAGGGGATTCGCCGCCAAAAGCCCTTTTCTTTTCACCGACAGCGACAGGAGGGAATTTGAATAGCCGCCCTTTGCGCCGTCGCCCAGCCTGCGCAGCACGCTTTCATCGCAGGACATCTCCATGTCCCGGCTCATGAGCGCAAAACACAACCACATGAGTGGATTGAACCAGTGAAGGATGAGCGCAAGAAAAGCAATCGGCTTTATGAGATAATCCTTCCTGCGGATATGGGTGTGCTCATGTTCCAGTATGTAGGACAGGTTGGCATCTCCAATGTTTGCAGGCACATAGATTTTCGGGCGGATAAAGCCGCATACGAAGGCTGTGCCGATGGCATCAGTTTCAAAGACATTGCCATCCACGCGGGTCGCGGTCTGAAGCTTTCTTTTGATTTTTACATAAGAAATGATGCTGTAAATAAACAGTGCAATAACGCCAAAGACCCAGATAAGGCTAAAAACAGCCAGCCAAACCTGCATGGGGTTCGCGCTTGCCACCGGAATGGCTGAAGGCAGAGAAGCATTCGCCGCGCTGTCAATGCTGCCAATGCCGGACTGGATCACAGGCGTCTGCATCAACCCTATATTCTGCGGTACAAACTCAGATACTCCGCTTCCTTGCTTCGCATTCAGGTTAATCAGATTGAAAAAGCTAAAAGCCGAATCAAAAGAAAATGGGCATACAAGACGGAAAAGCACCGGTATCCAAAGAATATAGGAAAAAACCTTCGGCGCTTTTTTAAGCAGCAAGCGGACAAGAATAACGCCAATAGCCACATATGATGCGGTGATGCTCATGTTCACAACATTTAAAAATAATTCTTGCAGAAAGCTCATTTTACCGCCTCCTCTATAATCCGCTTCAACTCCTCGGCCTCCTGCTCGGAAAGTTTGCGGCCGCTTAAGAAGGCGGTCAGAAATTTCGGCAGCGACCCGTCAAATGTTTTATCCAGCACGGCTCTGCTTTCATATCTCTGAACATCATCGCGCTTAACCAATGCAGAAACGGTCGCGTCTCTGTTTTCCAGAATACCGCGCTCGCAAAGCTTTTTTAACACGGTGTAGGTGGTTGACTTTTTCCAGCCGAGTTTATCCGCACATAGCTTTACAAGCTCAGTGGAATTGATCGGTTCATTGTCCCAGATTATACTGACAAATTTATATTCCGCATCAAACAGCTTATATTTTTCCATATAGTTGCCTCCTTAGGTTTATTTTAATAGACCTAATTAAAGTCTATCGCGTTCGACCCGACATGTCAATAGCAAAATATGAATTAAATTGCATTTTTGCAGATCATATTGATTTTGTTAAAGCACAAAAAGATTCAAGTTATAGACATGTTCCCGCGAACACATCAAACCATTTCAAATCCCGTCTTTTCCGTCTACACAACCCCGCACTCCGGAAACTGGCTCAAAAGGCTGTGGATGTGTTTCCGCGAACAATCGAACACATAAAAATACAGGGCTTCCCGGCATCCCTGCAGCCAAAAAGCACATTTTCGGCAGGCGGCAAATCACCGGAAACCCTTGTATTTAATCCGTTTTTCAGGCGCTTACTTGTTTTTTACATTCTGCATCAAGACGACGCACTCAACGTGCCTTGAGGATACAAAAAAGATGCCGTATCAAGCTGGTATCCCTTTGGCGGCGGGGTGTATTTCAGAAACAGTCGCCTGGATAGGCCATTTTTTTGTTTCGGTGCCTGCGTTGCTTTACAACAAAAGTAAATTGTAAGCAATAAAACCTTCAAAAGCGTGTTGACCTCTTGAAGGCTTTATTCGGTACAATTTCTTATCATCTAAATACATTTTTAATAATTATTTTGTTTTGTGGTAGTATTGTTCAGAATAAGCTGATTGAATATGGCTAACATCAAGCTTATGAAGCGTAATAAGACGCTGTAAAGTCTCATCACTGATATCTGCTAATGCAAATGGAGCCAAGTCCTTTATGAAGTTTTTGATATTACTTTTTAAGTCGCGTAATTTTCCTTTTCTAATAATACGAACATCATGTGTAAAGTTAGCATAATAGGACAGATCTTTGGTCGGGATTATTAAGAAACGGTTAACTCTAGCATCCTTTCCGTACTCTTCTTCAAACCAAGCACAATGGCTATTCATTTGTCCCGCTTCATATTTGCTTATTTCAGTTCGGCTCTCATCCACTTCATTTTTACACTCAAACATGAAGTATTGTTCATTAACGCCACACCACAAATTATCAGGACCTTTTCTAATTTCTTTATCAGGGCGCTGGCTGATAAAGCCAAGCATCTCACCGATTTCTTTTAGAGCCTCTTCAAACTTGTCAGACTCCATGCCAAATGATAAATTATCAAGCGTAGCATTAACTGATAATTGCAATTCTTTGTAATCTTTGAACTTACATAAATAAGCCCTAATCCGGTTCATCCTATTTTCATTTATATAAGAAACCTTGGTGTACTCAACGCCTTCCCGTGGTTTAAGCAGTTGCGTATTAATTTTGAATGCGGCTTTTTGTATTACATTTGACTGATCCTTCCTTATTCTATAAAGGTATCTTGCTAATTGTTGCATATACCATCCTTTTTCCAAAGGGTCATTACACCGCTCATCAATAAATTTCTGCATAGCATCACAAGCTTTATTATATTCACCCAGCAAATACATTTGCTCAATATTTCTTTCTGCTAACAATTTTTCATAAATCGTAGAACTTTCTGGTGGAACAGTAACGGTATTCATTTCTGATACATAGTACTCCTTCCAACCATCATCTCTCCCAAGGCTTTGCTTAATCAGGGATATTACAGTTTTAATAGGTTGATGATCATCTTCTAAATCTTCCTTGGCCATTTCAGCAATCGAAAGTCCTATTTCAATTTGCTTTCTTGTTTGTGCAGAGAAATATTTATTTGTGCTAATGCTTCTAATAAATTTTACAATATCCGAACCAATGATTAGCAGCACGCAGTAATCTTTTTCACCCCTTACGCCTCTTCCAATACCTTGCTCGATTTTTTGAGCAATCTTTTTATTGATTATCTCACTATGAGGTCTACACCGCTCCTCATATCTATCAGACAATCCATCAAAGTAAGGAATAGAATCAATAATTAAAATCCTGCAGGATTCATCCGGTAAATCAATACCATCATAACGGTTGTTGATTACTAAGACATTTCCAAAGTCACCTTTTTTTAGTTTATCTATTTGTTCAAAAATATTATCACTGTCCGCGATGGTTGCTCCAAGCTTTCTATAATGGTCTGCTTTCTTCGTACTTGGTACAAGGGCAACGATACCAAATTTTTGATTTTTCATTTTTGCAAAAGTTGTGACTACTAAATCTCTGTCACACTCATCATGTATGAGTGAAGGAAGAATAATCATTTTTTCCCCAGACCACTTTTGTTGATCATTTTTCAGAGGGTTTTTTACAGCCTCTATATCTAAGTCCAAACCTTTGATAAAAAAAGAATCATCTTGTGTAGTAGCTGACATCAAGATCCTGTGTTCTGCATTTGCAAATGTAGCAAACATTTTTACATTTGGATTATATGGGGATATTTCAACTTTGCTACTCGTAACATAGCACCCATAATTCTCTATGGAGTCTTTCAAAAGTGGCCAAGCATATTTTACTTGGTTATCTGCTATATTTTCGGCCAACAACTTTAAAACTTCTGTCTTTTTATCAAACCAACTCCAATAAGGAACAGCCATCAAGGTATCATAATTCCCTGTTTGTATATCAATGAAACTGCCTTCTCCCTGCTCTCTTAAATCTTCCTCAAACAGCGCAATCAAATTATTATACAGAGATTCATTTTTTGTTTTGTTTACCGTAATAGTAAAAGCGTTTTTGATTACATCGATACACGCATGTGAATCATCTAAAATGACCGTTCCTACTTTTGTATAATTATTACCTAAGCCAAAAACAGACATGCCATTAAAAAGTTTATGGGCATGTGTTATCAGAATTTTTTCACCAGATAAAAACTCATTAGGTATTTCTCTTCCGTCCTCCATTATACAATAACTGATTCCAAATTTCTCCGCTTCCTCACATACTTGCTGTACAAGGTATTTGTTCGGGCAAACATATAAACAAGGACCGTTATTTGAGTTTAGCCTTGATTGAAGAATTAATAGTCCAATAAGAGTTTTCCCCTCACCAGTATGCAATTTTATAATAAGGTCTTTTTTATCTTTGTATGTTTGGTACCAACTTTCTAAAATCGCTTTTTGCGCAGGTCTTAAAGGTCCAGTAACACTTTTTCTGTCGACAGTACCATATATTTCAATTGGATCAACCTTTTTCTCGATTGCCCCTTTATTGAGTCTCTTTTTAAAGTCAACCATACTTTTATTCCTCCACATTTTCAATCGTGCATTATTTACCATTCGTCGAATTCTAACTCAATTCAATCTCTCCGTTATAGTAAGGATCGATTATGTCGTTCATTTGTAATGAGCAATGAAATTATTCAATCCATTCTTCCGGTATCAACTTCTGGTTTTCGCCTCTCCACTCGCATACTTTATGTACTCTCTCTACCTTTCCCCATACACTTTCATCTGCATGTTCTAACACAATAATTTGCATTGGTTTATTAGCTATTGATATTGCAGAAGCCATAGTTTTAAATATCTTTTCTACAGCGATTCTATCCTCATCATCTAATTTAGGATCGAGATCCTTGTCATCTTCTTTAGCAGCTAATTTTTGAGGGAATGATCTTGTCAATATTACTTGACACATTTTTCTCGAACACTTTGTGGTTTTTGCGTTGGTATATAATGGGATGGAGCGTAGCGTAATCCCATTATATACCAACGCGTCGCTTTGCTCCCATCGCTAC
>Ga0208825_1002552_pt1 | contig 11826 bp, 10 predicted proteins | sample AD_UKC113_MetaG_FD_184450 | JGI IMG/M metagenome (GOLD analysis project Ga0208825, IMG submission 184450) | Active sludge microbial communities of municipal wastewater-treating anaerobic digesters from Hong Kong - AD_UKC113_MetaG (SPAdes)... | ecosystem: Engineered > Bioreactor > Anaerobic >...
AATTATTATATTATGTATTTATGTATAAATCAAATATTTTTAATACATTTTTACAAATTTTTATAGAAATTATTTAAACGGGTCTCTCTACAATCCCGCTTGAAAAAAGTTAGGATTAAAAGATGTGCGGCCTTCAGGCCGTCTTCATGCTGGCAGCTTCTTCGAGCCCAAGTTCCCTGATGGACTGCTCTCTCATCTTGAACTTCTGAATCTTGCCGCTCACAGTCATGGGGAAGCCGTCGACGAACTTTATGTACCTGGGGATCTTGAAGTGGGCAATCTTTCCCCTGCAGTAGGCCTTGATATCATCCTCTGTAGCCGCAGCATCCTTCTTGAGCTTGATCCAGGCCATGATCTCCTCCCCGTACTTCTTGTCCGGCACGCCGATTACCTGCACATCGCTCACAGCCCTGTGGGTGTAGAGGAACTCCTCGATCTCCCTCGGATATATGTTCTCTCCGCCACGGATGACCATGTCCTTGAGCCTGCCAGTGATCTTGCAGTAGTCCTGCTCGTCCAGCGTGCCCAGGTCTCCTGTGTGCAGCCACCCCTGCTTGTCTATGCACTGCTCTGTTGCCACGGGATTGTTGTAGTAGCAGCGCATGATCATGTAGCCCCGGGCGCAGATCTCGCCGGTATCCCCCTACTGCACCATCTTTCCCGTCTTGGGATCCACGATCTTAATCTCTGTGTATGGCATGGGCCTGCCTACGGTCGAAACCCTCCGATCCAGAGAGTCGTCCGTCGAGGACATTGTGATTCCGGGAGATGCCTCCGTCTGGCCATAGGTGATCACCACCTCCCTCATGTTCATGAGTGTGCTCACCTTCTTCATGTACTCAACCGGGCAGGGTGACCCTGCCATGATCCCCGTGCGCAGAGACGATAGGTCGTACTTGGAGAAGTCCGGATGCTCGAGCTCAGCCACAAACATGGTGGGCACGCCATGCAGAGCAGTGCAGCGCTCCCTCTCCACTGCGGACATGACCGCCACAGGATCGAAGTGCTCGGCGGGCAGAACCATGGTCGCCCCGTGCGTCATGGCTGCCATGTTGGAGAGGACCATTCCGAAGCAGTGATAGAAGGGTACTGGAATGCAGAGCCTGTCCTTTTCCGTGAACTTCATACACTCGCCGATGAAGTAGCCGTTGTTGAGGACGTTGTGGTGGGTGAGGACCACTCCCTTGGGAAATCCGGTTGTGCCTGATGTGTACTGGATGTTGACGGGATCGTCGAAGTCCAGGCTCTCCGCCCTTTCCAGCAGGACCTCATCCGGCACGCCCTCGCCCATCTTCATGACATCATCCCATGTGTACATGCCCGGCTGCTTTTCGCCACGGATGGTGACAGCCGTCCTCAGGAAAGGCAGCCTCTCGGAGTGAATCCTGCCAGCCTGCGCCGCCCTGGCCTCAGGGCATACCTGGTAGAGCATCTGCACATAGTCCGAGCTCTTGAAGCTGTCCATGAGCAGCAGTGCCTGGGTCTCTGACTGGCGCAGGGCATACTCAAGTTCATGGGTTCGGTAGGCGGGGTTGATGTTCACCATGATTATGCCAGCCTTGGCTGTGGCGAACTGGGTGATGATCCACTCTGCCAGGTTGGTGGCCCAGATGGCCAGCCGGTCGCCCTTCTTCAGGCCGAGGGCGATGAAGCCCTTTGCTGCGCAGTTAAGCTCCTTTTGCAGCTCGCGATAAGTATAGCGCTTTCCCTGCTGAATAGCGACAATTGCGTCATTATCAGGATATTTGTCAGCTATTTCATCGAACATATCCCCGATAGTCTTTCCAATAAGCGGTTTTTCTGAGCCGCGAAAAGCATAACTGTGCGAGACCCTCCCTGGCATGAGTTCGCCTATCATTTCCTCAGGGCATATAATTGTATCTTTTAACATGTTTGCCAGAGGTAAAACTTAATCATATGTTACTTATTATAAAAAATAGAAAGCGATCCAATACCTAGACATTCAGCTGATAGGCGTATCCGGATTTGAAGTACTTGTAGTCCGAGTACGTCAGGCCTGCGCCGTCAATGGCGATATTGTGGTACTGATCGCCCTGCACGCTGAATGTCACAGATCCCGCCTGATTGCCGGCCCGCCCCTCTGTAGCCGCGAGGCTCCCATCCACATAGACGTTATAGCCCCGCAGCCAGTTCGACCGGACTGTAACTGATGAATAGCCGTAAACTGACGGATATGTGGGCTGGTAGGGCACAACATCTACTACTATCACATTGCTGGGCTGGCTGGCGACATTGAAGAACAGCAGGTGCTGGCCAACCTCATCGGCGTAGAATCGAAGCTGATTGTAGGCATAGAAGCTGTAAGTGTTTTCATTCAGATCTCCACCCGGATATATCTCATATAAAGAGCCGTAGCCGCCTGACGGAGATATCGCAATCAGGTTGAGCACGGAGCCCAGGGGAACCATTGCATACTGAGTCCAGCTATCTCTCCCGGATATCCACAGCCAGTTTCCTCCAGTGCTCAGGGAATAGGTCTGATACTGGGTATAGGGCACTGCCGTCTGCGAAGCGCCGAAGTACAGTGTATCGGGTTGCACCTCATTTAATTGAACCTGGGTCGGAGCCGTGAGCTGCTCTTCAGGAGCCCCGGTGGATGAGCTGTAGTACTGGGAGTACTTCTCCACAGACACCTGGCTGGATGTGCTCCTGCCGGTTTTGGCATACGAGCCGCTGCCTGTACTGGATGCAATTTGCGAGCTGCTAGTCGTAGCCCCCGCTGCCGCTCCGACGGTCGGTACGGGCAGGAAATTGCCAGAAGATGCACTGAGGGGGCTTTCGCTCCAGGATGCCGAGAGCGATGTCTGCTGCGCCCCCATGGCAGTGGTTCCGGACACTGTCACCGAGCCCTGCATCTGCGGATGGAGGCTGCAGTAGTAGTTATAAGTTCCTGGGTTGTTGAATTTGATGGAAAACTTCTTTCCTGGATCGATCAAGCCGGAGTCAAAGAGGCCCTGACTGCTGACAATCCTGTGCTGAATTGCGTCCTGATTGTGCCATTCAACCGTTGTGCCGGATGAAACAGTTAGAGCAGAGGGCACAAACGATCCGTTTTTGATATTAACCCTGCTATCTGCTGCTGCATCTGTTGAGCTGATCAGCATTATTGCAGCTATTGTCAATATCAACAAAAGCTTTATTTGATTAATCCTCATACACTAAACCCCATTTTTTTGAGATAGCAAAGCATGCGATCTCAAAGAATAAATATTTTCTCCAGGAAAAACAATCATTCATTAGATTAAATTCAATGCATCTCTTAAAAATCTCTTTGCCCTTTTCACGTCAGCCGGGTCCCTTTCAGGTGCTTTCGCCCTGCTTTCTGCCAGGCTCTCCAGGGCATCCCTCAGGGCCTTCATAGTCTCCATCGATCCAGGGCAGGACTGGTTGACCACCACCTGGTTCTCATTTCCGTATATCCCCAGGAATGGAAATATGCGGCAGGACCACGGCCGGGCCTCATAGATCTTGCAGCCATGGGCTGAGGCATCATAGAACTTGCATGGCAGAATGTGCTTGAACTTGAGGGCCTCCGGCCTATCCGGATCGGCTGCGGTGTATTTCTTGAGGACTTTATTCAGGGGGATCTTCAGGTGCCTGGCAATGGCAGCGGCGTCATCGGGCCGAAGGCGAATGGGATCTCCTGTGGTACAGCAGTTCCCGCACCTTTTGCAGCGGAAGAGCATGTGGCTGGCCATGCGATAGTAGTCGACTGTCGTGTAGCGAGGCAGGCCCAGCTCCGGAAACTGTGCATCAGGAATGGCTGTGGCTGCGAGTAGGATCTCGGCTATCTTCGTAGCCTCTGCGGATTCTTTGCTGCCGGACATCCCTGACAGCCTTTTTGATGGACACCCTTTTCAATCTTGCCCTTCTTCATTCTCATCATGTCCAGGGAGATCGTGCTCGTTGGCAGGTCCAATGTGGGAAAGTCAACCCTGTTTTTTCAGATTACCGGAAAGAAGGTCCGGACGGGCAAGCGTCCCGGCATCACCCAGTATCCGTTCAAGGCAAAGGTGGGCGATATCTTCTATGTGGATATGCCCGGATACGGCTTCATGCTCAAGGCCACAAAGGCGGAGCAGGAAAGGACCAGGGATCTAATAGTAAAATACTTTGAAGAGCATGCGAGAGAGATCCTCCTGGCGGTGCAGGTGATAGATGCCTCCTCATTTCTGGACATAGCCGATCGCTGGGAAGGGCGGGGAGAGGTGCCCGTCGAAATCGAGCTGTGGGAGTTTCTAGGCGACGTGGGCCTGGATGCGGTGCTGGCCGCCAACAAGATAGATCGCATCGCCAAAGCTGATGTGGACGGGGCGCTGGACCTCATCTGCGAGCGGCTGGGAATGCTGCCCCCCTGGACGCAGTGGCTGGACAGGGTCGCACCCATAAGCGCAAAGCGCGGTCAAATCAAGCCCCTCAGGGAGATCATCTCCAGGCGGCTGGGGGGAGGGGCATTCAACGAGATGTAGAGGGGGGAGTATAGAGGGCGGCGCGGCCATTCAGGGCGGGGAGTAGTCACGGAAAAGCATAAGAGTTCTCAGGTGGAGAAGACCGGCATGGATTTTAACCGCCGCTTCGAAATGGCTGCAGCGGGTGTAGTGGTACTGGTCTTTCTCATCACAGTCTACCTGACCCAGGACTTTCTCAGCACCATCCTTCTTAGCATTGTGCTGGTCTTTCTCTTAAAGCCCCTTTATTCCATCTTTTTCAGGCTGACCGGCCACCGCCAGATCTCATCTTTTTTTTCGATATTGATCGTCTTCATAACATTTCTGGCTCTTTTTCTGGGCATAACCAGCGTGCTTTTTGTGGAGCTGACCAATCTGGAGAGATCGCAGGCGCTATCCGGGCTGGATTTGTCTGCCATCGCCGATATCACCCATGAGATCGGCCTGTATGCCAAAAGCACACTGCCCGCCTGGGCTTATAGCTATATGGAAGTGAAAGTTCGAGAATACCTGCAGGGGATCAGTGACATTCCCATAGCCATCGCCGATTGGATCTTTCCCATAGTGAGAAGCGAACTCACCTCCTTCGCCTCCAGTCTTCCAGTGCTCTTCGCCCAGCTCATTGTGGCGGTGTTCTTCACCTACTACCTGCTCATAGACGGCGGCAGCTTTGTGAGGAGCGGGCTCGACCTTCTTCCCCGGCAGGACAGGAGGATCGTGGAGATATTCCTTCAGGAGCTCGCCAGCATTTATGACACCCTCTTCTCGGTTTATTTCACCACATCCATGCTCAGCGGCGTTCTGGCCTTCATCGGCTTTTCGCTGCTGGGCGTGCCATATCCATTCGTTTTGGGGGCGCTGGTAGGCATCTTCACCCTTTTGCCCATGCTTGGGCCGCCCACCATCTTCATTCCCATGGCCCTGTACTATCTGATCGTGGGAGACGTGATCCGCTCCCTGGTAATAGTGATATTCGGAACCGTAGTGCTCATGGTCATACCCGAGAACGTGATCCGGCCCCAGCTGGCAATGAAGAGCGCCAGCATCCATCCTGCAGTAACGCTGCTGGCATACACAGCTCCCATCTTCGTGGTCGGCATCGTGGGGGTCATAGCCGGTCCCGCACTCTACGGATTCCTCCTGGCTGCGTACCGGGCGGCGGTCAAGTACAGGGAGATATAGATCAAACGGAAAGGTTTATCTCTTTTTATCGTTCACTACCTTAGTTCAGTTCCATGGAGCTTTAAATATGGGCGCAGAGGGCAGATCAGAAAAGAGCGGTGCAATTGATATCACAGAGCTGCTATTGACGGCAGATCTCTATAACCGGAAAGAGAATTTGACTGAAGACGACCTGCCACCCCGAATTCGCAAGCATTATTTCGATGTGCAGGCGAGGGGAGTGAAGAGGCCGGTTTATGTTACAGCAGCAGATGCCGAGAAGATCTGCGGCCTGGAGAACGTCAAAGCGGCGGTCAAGGACCTCACATTCGTATCCTACGAGGAGTTCGGCTCCCAGCTCCGTCTCACGGTATTCGACGTCGCAGCCCGCTGGTTCGCCAATCAAAAGGACTTGGCGCGCATGCGCATCAAGGCCAATCCAGCCCTGGCATACTTCTTTGAGAATTACGACTCCATGGATGTCAGCTATGAGCAGGCTAAAGCCGCCAACAAGCCTCTCTGCGCTGACCGGGAGTGGATCGATGCAAGGATCAAGGAGCTGTGCAGGGACTCCAAGGAGGCGGAGGACCTTCTCAAGCTGGCCTACATCAAAGCCCCGGAGGATGTGAGGGATAGCATCTCAGGGCTTATCCTCACAGCAGAGCAGAAGGCAGAGATCGAGAAGACGGGAAAGGCCCTAAATAACAGGCAGTATCTGCGCGAGATCGGCCTGTATGAGATCGGCAAGCTCCTCTTCATCGGCCCGCCGGGAACTGGCAAGACCTCTACCGCCCGCGCCCTTTCAAGCTGGTTTTCTCTGCCAATAGTCGAAGTGCGCCTGTCCATGATCACCAGCCAGTACCTGGGCGAGACCTCCAAGAACATAGACAAGGTCTTTGAGCTGGCCAAGAGGCTGGCCCCGTGCATACTGCTCATAGACGAGTTCGACTTCGTGGCCAAGACCAGGACATCGGACGAACACGGGGCCATGAAGAGGGCTGTCAATTCCCTGCTCAAGGCCATAGACGAGATATCCCTGGTGGAGCATGGCGTCCTTCTGCTGGCCGCAACCAACCACCCCCAGCTGCTCGACTACGCAGCATGGAGGAGGTTTGACAAGGTGCTCAGCTTCCCCCTGCCCGATGAGGAGATGAGGCGCAAGATTTTGGACAAGGTCCTATCGCGCATAGACTCGGATGCCGACACTGGCCGGATTGCCGCCCTGACCGACGGCTGCTCAGGATCGGACCTGAGGCTGATCATCAGGGAGGCGGTACTCAATGCGCTGCTGGAGGACAGGAGGCACCTGGACCAGGCGGACCTGGAGAGGTCTGTGGAGGAGTTCAGGCGGAGGGTATCCGACTACAAGAGGAACATCGTATAGAGAAGGATACGCCAATGAAGGTCACTCTTCTCGGAACTGGAGACGCCATAGGCACTCCCAAGATCGGGTGCAAATGTCCGGCCTGCATGGATGCCCTGCGGGGCGGCAGGAGCCGCAGGATGAGGTTCTCAGTCCTCATTGAGTCGGATGAGGATGAAGGAAGGGTTCTTGTAGACACCAGCCCGGACTTGCGCTGGCAGCTCCTCAAGAAGGACATCGCCAGCGTGGACGCTGCGATCTGGACTCATGCCCATTACGATCACTATGCCGGATTTGGCGATTTTCACAGGGTGCAGAGCAATGTGGATGTCTATGCCCTCAAGGGCACGATGGACTACATACTCAATTATCTTTACTTTCTGCGGCCGGTGAGGCACGATGCAGAAGCCTTCAAGCCCTTCGAGATAGCTGGGATGAGGTTCACTCTCTTTCCAGTCAATCATCCTGGCACGGAGACTGTGGGAGTGAGGATCGAGAACGGACACAAGGCTGCGGTCATCACCAGCGACACAAAGATGGAGCTGTCCGAGAGGAGCCTGGAGCTGATGAGGGATGCTGACCTGATGCTGGCCGATGCCATCACCCCCCCAGGGTACAACATCAGCAAGCATATGACCGCCGACGAGGCGGTAGCTCTGGGAGAGATGCTGGGCGCAAAGAGGCTGATTCTGACCCATCTCAGCCACCTGTTCCCGCCCCACGAGATCGCCCTGAAGAAGTGGCCTTTAGGGCATGACATGATGGAGATAGTTCTGTAATTGTCATACTGCGATTGCTGCCGCTAAATGGGACAGTCTGGAGATGCTTTGATATTGATGAGGCCTGCGTTCAGCTTTTTCGCGCTGATCTTTGTCGTGACAGCTGGGGCCGCCTCAGATGCCAGCGGTTTTCTTGAGGAGGATTCCGGAATCAGCAGCATCCCGCCTGCGGAGATCAACCCCTATATTTTGGCATATGAGGAGATCGACAGCCACGCTCTGAGCGCTCCGGCCACGGCCAGGGCCTCGGTGAAGAGCCTGGCCGCGTACCTGACCAAGCCCGCCAAAAACGACCGTGAAAAGGCGAGGGCCATCTTCCGCTGGATTGCCGCCAACATAGACTACGATGTGCAGGTATTCTTCAAGGGCGGTTCCGGTCTCACTGCCGCGGGGGATGTCCTGAAGAGAGGCAAATCGGTCTGCTACGGCTACTCGGATCTCTTCCTGGCCCTGGCGGAAGAGGCGGGGCTGCAGGCGGTGATGATAAGGGGCTACGGCAAGGGCTACGGCTATCAGCCGGGCCAGCACTTCTCCGGGCCATCCAACCACGCCTGGAATGCGGTGTTGATAAACGGCTCATGGTATCTGATCGACACCATCTGGGGGGCGGGATATGTGAGCGGCGGGGGAAAATATGTGCGTCACTTCGACGACCATTACTTCATGACCCCGCCCTCTCAGTTCATCTACGACCACCTGCCGGAGGACTCCAGCTGGCAGCTACTGGACAGCCCCATCTCAAAGGAGCAGTTTGAGAGCCTGCCATATCTTGAGTCGGATTTCTTCAACCTGGGGCTGGAGCTGGCCGGCAGCAGCAGGGGCGTGATTGATGCCGCAGGGCGGGCCAATCTCTCCATCTATGCGCCGGATGGTGTTCTGATGACTGCCGGACTGGAGTATGCTGCCGACGCCGGCGGCCGGACGGGCCTGGCTCGCCGCACATTCTGCCAGAGGCAGGGCGGCAGGTATGAGATCCTGGCTGAGCTTCCGGAAGAGGGAAGATACGTTCTCACTGCCTATGGCAAGAGAAAGGGCGATTCCGGGGAGTACAGTTCTGTGATGGAGATCGGGATAAATGCGAGCTGCGGGGAGGATGAAGGTTCGGGATTTCCCCTGGCGTACTCTGCATTTTCCAGGGCCGGTGCCTATCTTTTCAGCCCCATGCAGGGCGGGCTGAAGGCCGGGGAGAGCTACTGGTTCAGGATACGTGTTCCCGGCGCCCAGCAGGTCGCTGTCGTCAGCGGGGAGGAGTGGAGCTATCTCACATCGCGAGATGGGGTCTTCGAGGGAAATGCAACGATAAACGAAGACAACGTTAATATTTGCGCAAAGTTTCAAACCGGATCATTTGATTGTCTGCTGAGATATTTTGCTCGTTAAAAATTTTTTGTCGTAATGAGAAAAAATATTTATTCGTAAAGGCGAAGATATGGGGCTAAATGGGAGGGAAATCGTAGATACTCTGCCTGCCTACATGCGTCCTATCAGCAAAGGCACCAGACCTGGAAAGCTTAATGTGAATGAGGACGGAATCGACTGGAAGACAAATAGCATTGGTTGGACAATTCCTTCTCTGCAATCTGGAAAATGCTGGAGTACGACCTTCACTGCAGCTTTCTGCTGGAAGTTGCAGGCTAATGTCGCACAGCCATCTAATAGCTCCAGGGCAACCTCTCGAATAGATTATGCAGATCCGGCAGGGGCAGGACGGAAGAGCATATCTCTGCCAGAGGGCACAATATGGATCGATTCAGATGCGAAAGCAAATAGTATGCCTGAAACAGAGAGTGCAAAACCGACAGCAGGCTTTGATTTGCTCTTTGCAGCTATTGGACTCTCTCTAGCATATTGCTTCTGTCTTAGAAGGAGCGACTGAGAAGATCGAAGGCTGATGCCTGGGCCTGGCATCGGCCAAAACATATTTTTGCAGATTAAATTTTTTCATTTATCCCACCCACCTGTATATCCTCGCGTCGTACCCCATCACCCTTAGCGCAAACCACACCACGGACGCCTCGCGGATGTCATCCGAGTAGACCACCACCGGCCTGCCCTTCTCCAGCCTGGCGAATGTTGCATTCAGCTCCTCTCCTCTCCTGAGCCTGCCATCCGCCAGGACGCCTTCGGAGCTGATCCAGGTGGCATTGTCGATCCTCGTCTCACCCCACTCCAGGAAGTCTCTCGCATCCACAGGCTGCGCCCGGCCGGAGATGACATAATCGTAATCTGCCAATAGCTCAATCTTCGGGCTGGCATTGTAGACCGCCGTCCGGGCAAAAGAGGCCTCGAGGCTCTCCAGAGGCAGGCTGGCCCCTATCCAGTTGTCCAGGCCTCCGTCCAGGGCCCTCGCCTGTTCGTGGCCCAGATATTTGAGAGCCCAGAGCACAGCCGTCGCCTCTCCTGAAGCAAATGTATCGCTATATATCATCAGATCATCTTTCTCTGATATCCCGGCGCTGCCCAGAAGCGATGCCAGCTCCGGGATGGAGCGCAGAGATCCGTTCTCATAAAAGAAGGCCCTGTAGGGAATACCGACTGCCCCGCGCAGGTGCGCCTGGCCGGCTGAGCGGCTGTCAGAGACATCAATAGCCACCTCATCCTCAGAGAGCGCATCCAGGGCCTTGAGGATCCGGGCAGCGGCCGCAGGGAACTGGTCCGCCCGGCTTCCAGGAGCCACGTATACTCCTGCAACTTTTTTGGTGGTGGTCACGGCAGCTCTGGCGCTGGATGCGCTCGATGAGGCTGTAGCATTGACAGTGGTATTGCCTGCACTGAAGCTCGAAGAGGCCGGCTGGCCCGATGTGACCCCTACTATGGGGACATCCGAGTCTATGAAGGCCTGAGCCGTCTGGGTCCATGTCTCACCGCCCGAGCCACAGCCGCTTATGGAGCAGGCGGACTGAGTTGCCGGCGTCAAGACAAGCAGCATCACCGACAAGGAGAATAATACCGTCTTCATCAGGACACTCTCCCGCCGCGATCTTATTTGAGATTATGCTTAGAAAAGAGCGCTTTTAAGGCTCCAGAGCATTCTGGGATTGAGCTTGAACAGAGCCTTTAAAAGGTCCTTATTCTCCAGGCAGGAGATATTCTTTTCCTGAAACGACCCGGCCAGCCTGTTGAAGTCATCGTCGGATAGTCTGATGAAGAACTCCTTTGCCCTGTAGGCCATCTCAATCTCCCTGCCGATGCTGGCCTTCCAGCGGCGGTCGTACTCGGCTAGTGCCTCCCGGCTGGCATCCCCCCGTGAGACTGCCCCGGCTGCCACCTCTCCGGCCATGGCACCCGCCAGCACGGCATTGACGATGCCCCCACCGCTGAGGGGATCGGACTGATGAGCGGCGTCGCCGGCCAGCATCACCCCGTCAGACACGGCCGTCTTCATGGGGCGAGATGCGGGAATGCCTCCCGTCACCATCTGCAGTATGCTGGCTCCTGGCATTGTCCCGGCCAGAAACGATTTGAGCAGATGCAAAGGCTTTCCGGATGAGGATTGGGAGCCCTGAACTGCAATTCCCACATTGGCCAGGTGTCCGCCTTTGGGAAAGATCCAGACGTAGCCGCCTGGAGCCATCTCATTTCCGAAGAAGAAATGACAGTAGTCCTGATAGTTCTGATCTATGCTCCTATCAAGAACAAGGAACTGGGCGCAGCTCATGGTGTCCTCAGGCAGAAGGCCTCTGTCGATCCCAGCCCAGCCGGCCACCTTTGACTCCACTCCATCAGCGCCTATGACAAGAGAGGCCTCTATCTGCACTGGCTCGCCCTCATGCAGAGCCGAAACCGTGGTTGATGAGCCATCTCTCTTCAATCCCGTGGCAGCGGTCTTGACCAGCACCCTTGCTCCGGCACGGGCAGCTTCTATGGCCAGACCCCGATCGAAGAGCTTCCTCTCCAGGACATATCCTGTGCACCCTTGCTGCTCGCCTATGATCAAGCTCGATCCGCCCGGAGCATAGAGTTTGGCGCCTTTGACTTTGGTGGATATCCACTCCGGCCTCAATCGGATGATCTCTGCATGCTCGGATCTGATGCTCACTCCCTCGGCACAGCG
>Ga0208825_1002557_pt1 | contig 11815 bp, 11 predicted proteins | sample AD_UKC113_MetaG_FD_184450 | JGI IMG/M metagenome (GOLD analysis project Ga0208825, IMG submission 184450) | Active sludge microbial communities of municipal wastewater-treating anaerobic digesters from Hong Kong - AD_UKC113_MetaG (SPAdes)... | ecosystem: Engineered > Bioreactor > Anaerobic >...
CGCCGCGGCGGTGCGGACGCGGCGCTGAACGGTGGACAGGACGGGCATCATGGTTGTCTCCTTGCGGTTGGTGATCGAAAAGCTCAACGGGAATCGACCAGGGCGCCGACGTCGATGACATACATCTGGCGTTCGTGCTCATGGACCGAGTCGATGCACACCTGGCGACCGTCACGGCTCCAGCGCGGGTGCAGGTCGCAGCGGTTTTCCTTGCGCAGGCCGGGGTCGGTGTAGAAGCTGCCCAGTTCGTGGCGAACCTGCCGATCGCAGTCGTACATGATCAGGATGCGCTCGTTGGTGTCCGGGTCCGGATAGGTGTCGGTCAGCAGCCAGCGCGGGTTGACCGGCGAGAAGCTCATGTGGCCGTTCTCGGTCAGGATGCCGTCGCCGACGACCTGCACGGCGCCGCCATCGGCGTCCGCATACAGGTGATAGTGGATGCTGCCCGCATGCGGACCCCAGACGATGATGTGACCATCGTCGCGCCACAGCGGGTGCGAGATCTGGTACTCGGATTTCTCGTAGTCGTAGGTGCCCACGGCCGTCGGATCGAAGTCGTCGGCGAGCTGGGGCAGCGGATGATCGGAGCACTCCAGCAGGCGCATGTTGCGGCCGTCCGGATCCATGGTGATGAGGCGATGCAGAAAGCAGGTTTCATCCTCGACACGCTCGGTCCAGCGGTGCAGGAACAGCACGCGCGAGGACGATGGGTTGATCTCGATGTGGCTGACCCAGTGCAGCGCCTTGTCCATCGAGGGCCGGTGGTGGAAGTCCCGCAGATCGGCGTAGCTCACCAGCAGCCGGGTCGCGCCGGCGTCCAGATCGATGCGATGGATCCCGTCATCGGCCGGATACAGCGGCAGATCGCGGCGCTTGCCGCGCGGCTCGCAGTAGCCGATGGTTTCATGCGTCACGTACAGGCGGCTGTAGTCCACGCTGAGCGCATAGCGGCTGTTGGGCGCCGCCACGTAGATGGGGCTGTCGAGGTGCCGGGTTTCGCCCGTGTCCACGTTGTGGATCGCTGCGCCGAAGCCGGGGTACAGCCCGCCGGGGCCGTCGCGGCGCACGTTGTAGATGAACTGGCGGCCGGGCCGTCCGTCGAGCCACTGCAGCTGGCATCCCATTTGCCAGTTCCAGGCGGTCGTCACGCCGCACACGTGAAAACGATCACTGTCGCGGGTGTCGAAATATCCGACCTGCGCCTGCATGTCGGGCGTCAAGTCGGCCGTCATGCAATCGACCTGGTTGGCCAGCACCAGGCGATCGTCCAGATCCCATACCGTCTTGTCGTAGTAGCCGAAGAAGTGGTGCAAGGGCCCCCGGCCCAGGCGGTGGATGGGGTAGCGCCTGGCAAGATCTTTCGCTTGGGTCATTTCGTTCGAATCGATGAAGGGTCGAAACAGCTGCGAGCGGGCAGCGATTCGAGCCGATTCTAGGAAGCGACATCAATTTAAGATAATTCTATTTGTGGCATTGCCTATTCAATTTTGATATATTGATTTTCAGCGGCTCGTCGTTGTCGGTCGGCGACCGCAGCCATTTCGCCCGCATGACCCGCCCACTCAACTTCCAGCAAATCCAGGCCTTCAAGGCCGTCATGGAGTCGGGCACGACCACGCGCGCCGCGCAGGTGCTGAACACCACGCAGCCGTCAATCAGCAGGCGTCTGTCCGAACTGCGCCAGGCAACCGGCCTGGAGTTGTTCGACCTTCACAACGGACGTCTGCGGCCGACGCGCGAGGGTCAACAACTCTACCGATCCGTACGCAAGCACTTCGAGGGTCTGGAGCATATCGAGACGGCGGCGCGCGTGCTCCGAAAATCCGGTTCTGGCGTGCTGCGAATCGGCAGCACGCCGACCCTGGCCGCGGGCTTGCTGCCTCAGGTCATTGCCGCATTCATGCAGCAGCACCCCAAGACATATATCAATCTGCAAACGCACGGAACCCCGCAGCTCAAGGAGTACTTGAGCCAGGGGTTGCTGGACTTTGTCCTGACCACGGGACACCTCGAACACGGCGACGTCATCACGAACTCGCTGTTGAAAAGCCGCGCCGTCTGCCTTCTGTCGCGCAACCATGCGCTGGCCAAGTCGCGATCGATCAAGGCCGATCAGCTGCGCGCCCAGCGTCTCATCCTGCTGGACGAGAACGACGACATCATGATTGCCATGCGCGGAAAGTTTCCGTTTCAGCCGGGACACGAAAACGTCGCGGTGGAAACCAACTCGTCGTTGACGATCTGCGCATTGGTCGCCGCCGGTGTCGGGGTCGGTGTTGTCAACCCCTTTGTCGCAAACACCTTCGCCGATCAATTGGCGGTTCTTCGTCTCGATCCGCCGATTCCGATCGAAGTGACCCTCATGCGCTCGGCCGCGTTGGCGCCCTCCATGCTCGCGAGCCGCTTCGAGGAAATGCTGATGAGCCAAACGTGGCTTGACCGGGTTGGTGGATCGAAATAGGCCGCCAACGAGCAAGCAGCACTTCAACCGCAGCACCGGCACCCGCGCCCCCGAATTGGCCTGTGGTTTCTCTGGGGTGAAGGGGTGTCATTGCGTCGAGGCAGCCCACCCGCCGCTTCCAGGCTCAATACCAGTCATCCATCGCGTCCTGCTCTTTCTGCCGCCGCCGCTCGGTCTTGATCCACGACTTGAGCGCGGCCGGATTGCCGCGCAGGGCGTTCAGCTCTTGACGCAGTTGCAGGTTGTCGAACACGAGGACTTGCAGCTGCGCGCGCAAGTCGCGCATCAGGCCCGCGGGCTTGGTGAATTGGCCGGGGTCAACCCCGAACTCCATCATGAAACGGGCTTGCTCCTGGCGCAGCTCCTGCTGCAGCTCGGTCAGTTGCTCGGCCAGCACACGGTTGTAGTGCTTCAGCCGCTCTTCGCTCAGGCCGGCGATGTGGGCTGGGTCGATCTGCTCGATCTCCAGCTGCAATTGCAGCAAATCGAGCAGTCGGTTGTCGGCATAGGCCTGGTTCACGCGCTGCATCAAGGCTGTCTTGCGCTCGCGCTCGGCGGGATCGCTCTCGCGGTCCGGGTGCAGGTGGCTGGCCAGCTTGCGGAAGATCTCGCGCACCGACTGTGTGGCCTGCGCGGCCTCTTCCTGTGCCTTGCGCTCGCGCGCGCCGGGCTTGCGCGGCCGGGCGGCGCGATGGGCCTGATGCTGCTCGACCTGCGCCTCCTGTGCCTGTTGCGCCCGCATCTGCTCGGCAACGCGGCGCAGCAGGTTTTCGGGTGATTCCAGGTCGGCATCCTGCAAGTCCAGATCCACGCCGAGCAGGTCACGCGCCATGGCCTGCGCCATCTCCTTGGCGGCTTCGTTGCCCTCGGCCTCCTCGGCGTCGTAGTCGCTGCCGCTGTGGCGGTTGTAGACCTCCTTGAGGCGCTCGCGCGTGGGCTCGTCGGAGACGGCATCGAGCATGTCGGCGAGCCGGTCGGTGATGGCCTCGCTGACCGTGCGGCGCTCGGCCTTGGTCAGCGCCTTGTCGCTGCTTTGCGCGTCCAGCCACTGCACGAGATCGACCTGCAACGCGATGGTGGCCTGTTGCAGCGGAACCATCTCGCGCGCATGGCGCTCGCGGCAGTCGGCCATGGCCTGCTGCCAATCCGCGAGCATCTGGCGCTGCTGGGCGATGCGCTCGACCTGGCGGTTGAATTTTTTTTGCTGCGCGCTCAGCGGCGCGGACGGGTGCGCGGCCGCAATGCGAACGGGGGCGGGATGACGCGATGGCATGACCAGACGATGGTGCGGCGCCGTGACCTTGGCGCCCGGGCCGGGTGGCGCTCGGGCACTCAGCTTCTCACACCTTCCACTTGGCCAGCAGCTTCTCGGGCGAGAGGCCGTCGTAGCCCTCGAAGGGCTGGTGAATCCACGGGTTGGTGGGCAGGTGCTCGACCGAGTAGTCGGCCCGGAAGCTCGACGTGCCCTTGGTCCAGATGACGGCGGTGCGCAGTTCGGTGATGGGCTGATAGTTGGTGCGCAGGCGCTCGACCACCGCCTTCAGCGTGACGCCGGTGTCGGCCAGGTCGTCGACCAGCAGCACCTTGCCGGCGATCTGGCCCTGCGGCGTGGTGATGAAGTGGGCAATGTCCAGGTGGCCCTGCACCGTGCCCTCCTCGGCGCGGTAGGAGCTGGTGGACATGATGGCCAGCGGCACGTCGAAGATGCGGGAGAGCACGTCGCCCGGCCGCATGCCGCCGCGTGCCAGGCACAGGATGGTGTCGAACTTCCAGCCCGACTGGTGCACCTTGATCGCGAGCTTTTCGATCAGGTCGTGGTACTCGTCGTAGCTGACATACAAGTGCTTGCCGTCTTCGGTCAACATCCCGGTAACTCCTCAATTGATAGCTGGTTGCGCAAGTGCATGGCCGGCCAGGGGCCGATTTGGCTTGAAAGCCTCAGTCAGCCAGAAACGGATGGCGCATCATGATGGTGTGATCGCGGTCCGGGCTGGTGGAGATCAGGTGGATGGGCACGCCGGTGGCGTGCTCGATGCGTTGCAGGTACAGGCGCGCCTGCACCGGCAGCTTGTCGTAGTCGGTCACGCCCACGGTGCTCTCGCTCCAGCCTTCCATGGTTTCGTAGATGGGGGTGCAGCGCTCGATCTCGTCGGCGCCCAGGGGCAGCAGGTCGATGCGCTGGCCATCCAGCTCGTAGCCGGTGCACAGCTTGAGCTCTTTCAGGCCGTCCAGCACGTCGAGCTTGGTGATGCACAGGCCCGACAGGCCGTTGACCTGGGCGCTGCGCTTGAGCAGCGCGGCGTCGAACCAGCCGCAGCGGCGGCTGCGCCCGGTGGTCACGCCTTTTTCGGCGCCCACGGTCGAGAGGTGATGGCCCACGGTGCCGGGCGTGGCCCAGTCCAGCTCGGTCGGGAAAGGCCCACCGCCCACGCGCGTGCAATAGGCCTTGGTGATGCCCAAAACGTAGTGCAGCAGGCCGGGGCCCACGCCGGCGCCGGCGGCGGCGTTGCCGGCCACGCAGTTGCTGCTGGTGACGTAGGGGTAGGTGCCATGGTCCACGTCCAGCAGCGTGCCCTGAGCGCCCTCAAACAGCAGGTTGGCGCCGCGCTGGTGGGCTTCGTTCAGCTCGCGCGACACATCGGCGATCATGGGGCGGATGAACTCGGCGTGGCGCATGGCCTCGTCATACACCGCCTGATAATCGACGGCAGGCGCGCCCAGCAACTGCGTGAGCACGTGGTTGTGCAGCTCGAGCAGCACCTTGAGCTTCTCGGCAAAGCGCGCGGGGTGGCGCAAATCCTGCACGCGCAGCGCGCGGCGGGCGATCTTGTCCTCGTACGCGGGGCCGATGCCGCGACCGGTGGTGCCGATCTTCTCCAGCCCGCCCTTTTCGCGGTAGGCCTCGCGCGCCACGTCCAGCGCAGCATGGAAGGGCAGGATCAGCGGGCAGGCCTCGGAAATGCGCAGGCGCGAGCGCACCTCGACGCCGGCCTTCTCCAGCCCTTCGATCTCCTCGATCAGCTTGGCCACCGACAGCACCACGCCATTGCCGATGTAGCAGGTCACGCCCGGGCGCATGATGCCGCTGGGGATCAGGTGCAGCGCGGTCTTGACGCCGTTGATGACCAGGGTGTGGCCGGCGTTGTGCCCGCCCTGAAAGCGCACCACGCCCTGCGCGCTTTCGGTCAGCCAGTCCACCAGCTTGCCCTTGCCCTCGTCGCCCCACTGGGTGCCGACCACGACCACGTTGCGTCCGCTTGTCACGCTCATTGCTTCATCACTCCAAAGACCATACTCAAACCATCACGGCGCCCACGGCACCCACAAGCATCCACCCCCCCAAAGTGCGCCAAGGCCGCCGCGCCGCCGGCCATGCCGGAAATCGCCGTGCAGGGGCAACGCCCGCCCACGGGCGATGGCCCCTGCAAGAGGGCAGGCGCAACAGCGCGCAGCGCGTGGAGATTGGGGGGTCTCATCACAGTGCGACGATGGCCCAGCGCTCGCCGTGCGGCACCAGTTCGCGGTCGCAGTGAAATTCGTCAAGTTCGCCGTCCTCGCCCGGCAGCACGCGCACCACGGTCTCGCCGCTCTGCCGCAGTGCGGCCACGGCGGCGGCCAGCCCCGGCGCATCACTCCAGGGCGCGCGAATGGCGGCGCGCAGCGGCCGCGGCGCGGCAGCGCGCACCAGTTGCTTGAGGTCCAGGCTGAAGCCCACCGCCGGCCGATCGCGGTCGCGCTTGTGGCCGAACACCGCCCCCACGCCGTCGTAGCGCCCGCCGCGCAGCAGCGCGTCGCCCGCACCCTGGGCGTAGACGGAAAAACGCGGCCCGCTGTAATAGCCCCAGCCGCTGGCGTCGGCCAGGTCGAAGCTGACGCGCACGCCTTCCAGGCGCTCGGCCAGCCACTTCAAATTCGATAGTGCCTCGCGCACGTCGGGCAAGGGCTGCAAGGCTTTTTCAGCTTCATCGAGCACGGCCGCGCCGCCATACAGGCGCACCAGGGCTTGCAGGCTCTGGCGCACCGCCGGCGTCAGCGCCCGGCTGGCTTCGGCCAGCGCATGGCCGTCCTTGCTGGCGAGGGCGCGGTGGATCTCGGCGCGCACCGACTCATCGCGCACGTCGGCCAGCAGGGCGCGCACGATGCGCGCGTCGGCCAGGTCCACGTGCAGGCCATCGACGGCCGCAGCGCGCAGGCAGTCCAGCGCCAGGCGCAGCACCTCCAGGTCGGCTTCGCGCCCGGCGTAGCCGTAGATCTCGGCGCCGAACTGCAGCGGCTCGCGCGTGGCATGCGGGCGCTCGGGGCGCGTGTGCAGAACCGGGCCGCAGTAGCAAAGGCGGGTGACGGCGCTGCGCCCGAGCAGGTGGGCGTCGATGCGCGCCACCTGGGGCGTGGTGTCGGCGCGCAGGCCCAGGGTGCGGCCCGACAGTTGATCGACCAGCTTGAAGGTTTGGAGTCCCAGCGCCTCGCCGGTACCCGTGAGCAGGGATTCGAGGTGCTCGATGAGCGGCGGGATCACCAGCTCATAGCCGTAGCCGCGTGCGGTATCGAGCAGCGCGCGACGGAGCTCTTCGATGTGCCGGGCCTCGGAGGGCAGGACGTCAGCAATGTGATCCGGCAGAAGCCAGGCGGACATGGCAAGGCCTTTGCGGCACTGTTAAAAGCGAGATTCTACCGGGCGCAAGGGATCGCCCCCAGTCTCCACACGCTGCGCGTTGTTGCGCCACCCCCCAATCCGGTGGCATCGCCAATGGCCGGGCAAACCCCGGCCATTGGCGATCGCTCGCGGGGCCTGTTCTGCGGCCCTTCAAAACTTTTCGTGTCATTTATTGGCGGCGGCGCCCCGCATCATGAACCGCTGAAGGCTTCCGACGCTGGTGCGCTGCTCACCAGCCCACTCATGTCGCCACGGTGAGCAGCAGCAGGCCGGCCAGCAAGGCCAGCAGGCCGAAAAAGCGGATTTGTCCGTCGTGCAATTGCAGCAGCTGCATGAAGGCGCGGCGCCAGGCGGCGGGTGCCAGCAGGGGTAGCAGGCCCTCGACGATGAACACCAGGCCCAGGGCCGTCAAAAGCGTCTCGCCGTTCACCACCTGGGCCCCCTGCCCCTCAACGGCGCGCGGGAGCGGGCGCGGCGCCGGGCGCCTCGCGCAACGCCTTGAAAAAATCGGTCGCCGCCGGGTCGACCACCAGCACGTCGCCCTTCTTGCCGATGCTGGCCTTGTAGGCGTCCAGGCTGCGGTAGAACTCGGCAAACTGCGGGTCCTTGCCAAAGGCCTCGCCATAGATGGCGGTGGCCTGCGCGTCACCCGCGCCGCGCACCTTCTCGGCGTCGCGATAAGCGTCGGCCACGGTCACCTCGCGCTGGCGATCGGCGCTGGCACGAATCTGCTCGGCTTCGGCGGCGCCGGTGGAACGCAGCTCGTTGGCCACGCGCTGGCGCTCGGCCTCCATGCGGCGATACACCGACTCGGTGATGGCCGCCACGTAGTCGGCGCGTGTCAGGCGCACGTCCACGATGTCGATGCCCCAGGGCTTGGCACCCTTGACGGCTTCGGTCACCTCGCGCTTGACATCGCTCATCAGCGAATCGCGCTGCGCCGAGATCAGCTCGCCCACGGTGCGGCGGTTGATCTCTTCCTGGAAGGCGTTGCGCACCACGCGGTTGAGTTGCATGGCGCCAGCGCTCTCGTCCAGGCCCACGTTGCGGATATAGGCCTGCGGGTCGGTGATGCGCCAGCGCACGTACCAGTCGATGACCACGCGCTGCTTTTCGGCCGTCAGCAGCGGCTCGGTGTCGGCGCTGTCGAGCGTGAGCAGGCGCTTGTCGATGTAGCTGACGTTCTGGAACGGCGGCGGCAGCTTGAAGTTCAGGCCGGGCTGGGTGATCACGTCCTTGATCTGGCCGAGCTGATAGACCACGCCGAACTGCCGCTGGTCGACCACGAACAGGGTGGAGCCGAGCAGGCCCAGAAGAATCAGGACGGCGACGCCGATAAAACCAAATTTATTCATGGGATGAAGCGTTCCAAATCAGTTGGGCGACGCAGCACGCGCGGAGCATGAAGCCCAAAGAGCCGAACGACCGCGGAGCAGGCCACGCCAGCGATCGCCGTGGCCGGGGTTCCCCCGGTCACTGGCGATGCCCCCTGCAAGGGGGCTGAGGTCTGCGGCTCCAGACCTGCCTGCGCAGGTCTGGACAGACCGAAGGGCCGCCGCCTCTGGCGGCGAGCACCAGGCGAAACATCGCGCAGCGAGTGGAGACTGGGGGTGTGCCATTTCTTAGCGGAAATCTGCATCGCGGCTGCGCGCGTTGTCGCGGCTGCGTGAATCGTTGGTGGACGGCGCCGGGCGCGATGCGGGCGCCGGGCTGGAGGACGGCGCTGGCGCGGGTGCGGTGGCCGCTGGCGCCGTGTTGCCACTGGCCTGCATCAGCTTGTCCAGCGGCAGATACATCAGGCTGCCGGCACGGCTGTCCACCAGGATCTTGTTGATGCCGCCGTAGATCTGCTGCATGGTGTCGATGTACATGCGCTCGCGCGTGACCTGCGGCGCCTTGCGGTACTCGGTCAGCACGGACGAAAAGCGCTGCGAATCGCCTTCGGCCTGCGCCACCACCCGGGCCTTGTAGCCCTCGGCTTCCTGCTTGAGGCGCGCGGCCGTGCCCACGGCACGCGGCACCACGTCGTTGGCATAGGCCTGGGCCTCGTTCTTGACGCGCTCGCGCTCCTGCGTGGCTTTCAGCACGTCGTCAAAGGCGGCCTGCACCTGCTCGGGCGGACGCACGCCGCCCTGCTGCATGTTGACGGCCACCACCTCGACGCCCACCTTGTAGCGGTCCAGGATGGTTTGCATGAGCGTGCGCACGCGCGGAGCGATCTGGTCGCGCTCGTCGCCCATGGCGTTGTCCATGGTCATCTTGCCGACCACCTCGCGCACGGCGCTTTCGGCGGCCTGCACCACGGCGTCATCGGGGTTCTTGCTCTCGAACAGGTATTCGCGCGCGTCGTTCAGCCGGTACTGCACGGCGAACTTGATCTCGACGATGTTCTCGTCGCGCGTGAGCATGGCCGACTCGCGCAGCCCCGTGGCCTTGATCACCGTATCGCGCCCCACATCGACCGAGCGGATCTGCGTGACGCGCACCGTCTCCTGGCGCTGGATCGGCCAGGGCAGGCGCCAGTTGAACCCGGCGCCCACCGTGGCGTGGTATTTGCCGAACTGCGTGATGACGGCCTGCTGGCCTTCCTGCACGATGAAAATGCCCGAGCCCAGCCAGATCAGCACCGCGACGGCGGCAATCACGCCCGCGCCCAGGCCGGCGCCCCGCATGTTGGGTTGGAAGTCGTCGCCGCCCCCGTTGCCGCCCGGGCCGCCATTGTTGTTGCCGCGTCCGCCGCGGTTGCCGCCGCGCCCGCCCAGCATGCCGCCCAGCTTGCGATTGAAGTCGCGCCACAGCTCGTCCAGATCGGGCGGGCCGGCGTTGGGGCCCTGCCCGCGCGGCGGTGGCGGTGGTGGCGGCGGCGGGCGCCGATCGTCCGGGCGCGGCGGCTCGTCACCGCCCGTCGGCTGATCGCCGCGGCCCCATTGCGGGTCGTTGAGGTTGAACATGCCCCGGATGCGCGCTGGCCAGGCGGCCGGGCGCAAGGCATTGAAACGTGGATTCATTCGTCGATGTCTCGGCTTTCCAACCATGCATTGTGCCCAATCGCATCGGGCGGACTTTCGGCAGCGGCCTTGTCCATGGCGGCAACCTGCACGCGCTCGGCCAGCGCCTGGCGCAGCAGGGCCAGGCCCTCGCCCGTGCGGGCGCTGACGAACACGCGCGCCTGCACCTGGCCGCCCACGTCCATCGTGTCCTGCAGGGCCGGTGGGCGCTGCCCGGGCGCCAGCGCGTCGAGCTTGTTGAAGACCACCAGCTGCGGCACCCGGTCGGCACCGATCTCGCGCAGCACGCGCTGCACCTCGGCCATCTGCTCCGGGAAGGCCGGGTTGGCCGCGTCCACCACGTGCAGCAGCAAGTCAGCGTCGGCCGCCTCCTGCAGCGTGGCCTCGAAGGCCTCGACCAGGCCGTGCGGCAAGTCGCGGATGAAGCCCACCGTGTCCGACAGCGAGGCCGACCCCGCGCCCTCGCCCAGATACAGCTGACGCGTGGTGGTGTCCAGCGTGGCAAACAACTGGTCGGCCGCATAGGCGCGCGCCTTGACCAGGGCGTTGAACAGGCTGGACTTGCCGGCGTTGGTGTAGCCCACCAGCGAGATGGCAAAGGTCTGGCGCCGCTCGCGCTGGCGCCGCTGGGTCTGGCGCTGGCGCTTGACCTTGACCAGGCGCTCTTTGGTGCGCTTGATGGCCTCGCCGATCATGCGCCGGTCCAGCTCGATCTGGGTCTCGCCGGGGCCGCCGCGCCCGCCGATGCCGCCTTGCTGGCGCTCCAGGTGGCTCCAGCGGCGCACCAGGCGCGTGCTGAGGTATTGCAGGCGCGCCAGCTCGACCTGCAGCTTGCCCTCGTGGCTGCGCGCGCGCTGGGCAAAGATTTCAAGGATCAGGAGCGTGCGGTCGTTGACCGGCAGGCCAAGGGCGCGCTCCAGGTTGCGCTGCTGCACGGGGGAGAGCGCCTGGTCGAACAGCACCTCCTGGGCGCCCTCGCTGGCGGCCAGCAGGCGGATTTCCTCGACCTTGCCCTTGCCCACGAACAGTGCCGCATCCGGCGCGGGTCGTTTGCAGGCCAGGCGCGCCACCGGCTGCATGCCGGCGGTTTCGGCCAGCAGGCCCAGCTCGATCAGCTCGCGGTCGAAATGCGGCACGCCCAAGTCAACCCCGACCAGCACGACCGGGACGCGCGGCGAAGCGAGGGTGGGCGAAGGAGGTGTTGCGGGCAAGTGGGACGTGGGAGTGCCGATGCTTCAAGAAACGAAGCACCCGGCGCCTTGCGGACGTAGGGTCAGGCCGATGCTTACTCAGCCTCCGGCGCTTCCGCCGCAGTGCTGAAATTGACCGCGCGGCCCGGCACGATGGTCGAAATGGCGTGCTTGTAGACCATTTGCGTGACCGTGTTGCGCAGCAGAACCACGTATTGGTCGAAGGATTCGACCTGCCCTTGCAGCTTGATGCCGTTGACCAGGTAGATCGACACCGGGATGTGTTCCCGGCGCAGGGTGTTCAAGAACGGGTCTTGTAGGAGTTGCCCTTTGTTGCTCACGATATTCTCCGTGTTCCGAAATGGAAGTGAATGGGATGGGAAGTTAACACATGGGGACGGTGCCCGCCATCACAAGGGGACGGAAAGCGCCGATCTGAGCCTCTCAGGCCGGTTTTTCCGCGTAGGGGTTGTGCGCGGTCTTCATCTCCACGCGCAAGGGC
>Ga0208825_1002565_pt1 | contig 11787 bp, 16 predicted proteins | sample AD_UKC113_MetaG_FD_184450 | JGI IMG/M metagenome (GOLD analysis project Ga0208825, IMG submission 184450) | Active sludge microbial communities of municipal wastewater-treating anaerobic digesters from Hong Kong - AD_UKC113_MetaG (SPAdes)... | ecosystem: Engineered > Bioreactor > Anaerobic >...
TGCCAGGCGGAAGTGATGCGTCCACCGAGCGATTCCCAGCTCTCCTTGTATGCTCCGTGGAGCACCATGTAGTTTCGGATGTACTCGAGCGGGATGAGGAGGTCATGAGCCTTGGGGCGGAACATGGGGCGGTCGGCCAACTCAAGCTCGTCGATCTTATTGACCCCGTAGTAGAGGGTGAGCATGGGGTTTCCATTGTCATTTTCCTCCACGAAGGGGAAGCCCTCGCCGTTTTCCGCCTTGACCTGAGCCTTCTTGTTCTTATATCCGTAGTCCTTGTCGTCGTAGTCCGTGGGTTTTGGTCGGAAGAGACGATGGTTGATGTCGAGATAGACGAGGTAGAGATAGAGGCTGCATCGCTCCAGAACGATAATGGTGTCGACGGGCAGTCTGGGATAGAGGGCTTGATAGCGACGAGGTCGCGTGAAGGCGTTTTTGGTGGCCCAGTTGATGGGTTTCAGACCGTTGAAGTTGTGCTGGAGGAGGCCTCCGACGCCTTTCTGCTCCACGATATCCTTCAGGTAACCCACATTCTCGGTGAGTGCGGCGATGGCCTTTCGGAAGACGGGACCTCGGGGCGTGGTGATTCCAGCCTTACGAAGTTCGCCAGGGAGTTTAGCGACGAGGTCGCGCCATGCGTGGTCGATGCGGACAGGTACTCGTGTCTTCTCAAGCGTCTGAGGGAAGAGTCGTTTGTCCGTCGAGTCGGGAAGAGGAGGAGCGTAGCCGGGGATTCTGACATTTGAAGCCATGAGTTCGACTTCATCGTCAAGTTCCTCGCGATAGACTTCTCGCTCCTCCTCCTCTCGAGGCTCAAGCTCGTCGAGAGGGTCGGCGGGTTCCGCGAGGAACTCTCGGACCTCATCGTCTTCTGATGAGGAGGAGCTGGCGGATTCTTCTTCAATTCCGAAGTCTTGGTTGTATTCGTATTCCTGGTCTGACATTTTCTAGGTGTGAGATTTTATCCTTGCTAAAAAGTTAAGATGGAGAATAGTTTCTAGAGTCTACTTTTTTAGCCGGTTAGAAGATATATAGAATATAAATACATCAATCTTTCAATAATACAATATTGAAAGATTGATTGATTGCGCGTATATTATATATCTAACCTGGGGAAAATTAGACTAGTGTCTAGGTCAGACTGTCGAGGAAATCATAAGGCTAAAATCACACCTTCTAAAATGAGCTTGCGCGATTCCGTCTCCAGCCTACCACCCGTATCTTCTTCCTCCGCCTCGTCATCCTCTGGACCGGAGTGTCTCTATCCAGGTGAAACCTGGGGAAGAGACGTCCCCCATCCCTGCCTCGGAACCGATTGTCCAGTCTGCACCTGGGCCATATCACCCATCGGAACCTCGATCCCTCAGGGTGCCTCGTTCGACCCGACTATGAATCTGCCGGCCTCGACCCTCAACCTCGAAGTCGAAATCCCCAAGCACCCGATTCAGCGTCTGGAGGACCTCTTCTTCAAAGCGGACGAAGCCTGGTATAACTCCGTGAAGGAGGCCACGGCCGCCGTCATCGAATACATGAAGACTGAGAGTGGAATATCATACGTCGACAAAGGACTACTCAGTGACCGGATCACCAAAGCCGTCTACCAAGTCGCCCTGGGGAACATCCGCGGTCGGTATGCCAACGTCATGAATGCCGCGACTGAATCCACACAGGCCATCATAAACTTCGCGAAAGCCATGAACTGGCAGGACAAGTTCGACATGCTGTGCGCACGTGACCCTACACCCACCTGGAGCTCGGGAGATCCTCTCTAACGACTTTTTGATCCTTGCTAAAAAATATGACGAAATATTTTTACAATTTTCACATCTACTAAAAAACAATGTCACACGTCAATCCAAACCACGGCCCCCTCGAAATCCGAGCCTTCCACTGCGATAACTGTGGCGAGGACTTCACAGTCCTCCAGCCTGAGGATGAAGACCCGGACGAGCCCCATAACTTCCACCCGCACTGCTATGCAAACTGGTATTACTTCTTCTGCGAAGACTGCGATCGAGCCTCAGAGCTCAGACGCACAAACTACTGGGATCCCCTCCCCACCCGCTGCTACACGTGCCAGTCAAAGCATTCAGTGAAAGGTGAAAAAGGAATAGAATGGTTCGTATACTGAAATACGTTATGACAATAACGCAAAGTCGCTCTTTAATAGGTAAAGAAATCATGACGTCATGATTTACTACTATTAAAAGATGTCCACATTCAAGCGCACAGGGTTCACGAACACTGACGAAACGCAAACTATAATCTTCGAGGTGGCTATATGCTCAAGGTGCCAATACGAATCCTGGGTTAAAGTGGGGGTGAAGAAGGCTAAATGTCCAGCATGCGACAGTATGAACACGGTTATCTCTCATCTCTAGTCTTACGATGCGTATATCCTCGATTCATGGCCTTGAGGAGGAGGGTGACTTCGTCTGTGGCCTTCTCCAGCGTCAATTCAAGAAATTGAAGTTTATATGCCTGGTCGTATCCCGAGGTTGCCTCGTTAATCACCTCGTCGATCTTTGACCTTAGGATGATGGCCTCGACCTTCCACATCTCCCGGCTCTCCATGAGTTCGTTGTAGGTAAGTCTCGTTTCTTCCATTTATCTCGGGCGAGATAAACTGCTTATAATTTAGACTGCGTCACCGGCACCTCATACTCCTTACCATTTCTAGTGAGGAACATTCTAACATAGGGTGTATCACCTATCATCGTGACCTCTGTTCTATAGCGCGAGTAACGAGGTTGGTAGACGATGGTGGGATTCAACCTAATCCCACCGTCTGCTCTATCACCACCAAAGACGGTAAAGTGTCGGTTAGGGATATCCATTTTATCCTTGCTAGAAAATACCCTTATAATTTAGTTCATGCCTCCCTCATCATCATTGGCCTCATCGGCTGGGGGCTCATGCACATGATGCACATGTATGCTGTGGGTCTTCGGCAGTATGATTGACTGGAGCATCCCCTGCATGGCCTCCAAATCCTCGTTAAACTTCAGCTTGGGATTCATAGCCTCCAGAACCTCGCTGATGCCAGAGGCCATGTTTGAGAGACCGGCAAGGACTGAACACAGTTCCGAGAGCACATCCGGGTCTCCGGCGGATGCCACTTCGAGGATGTGTGCCGCCATCTTGTTTGCGAGTTCCTTAAGTTCGGGATTACCTACTGCGTTGTCGAAGAGTGCCATTTATCTCGCACGAGATAATCTAATCTTGATTTGCAAGGCGGGCCAGTGAGACAGCGTGCCGAAACTCACCTCCCAAATCTCGTGCTTTGGACGCGGCCCTTATGGATTCTGACGCACTCTTGCACGTGTTGGCGATGGCCTGTACGATGTTAGAGAGGGCACCAAGTCGCGTTGCGATCGATGGGTCAAGACACACGGATGGATCGTTAAAGATCTGCTCCTGAACACGGCGCGTCGCCTGCTTCACGGCCTCGACCCAGTCCTCAGAAACGGATGGGAAGAGGGCGATGAGGTCGTCCAGGGCGTCAGGTTCGCCGTCAAACTCGTATGATTCGATTGATGAGGAGGAGGATGATGAGGATGAAGCCATCTTTATCTGTGCTAGAAAATACCCTTATGATTTAACCAGCAACTCCACGGCATGCTCTGGACAGTATTTATCCCTTAGGGCGGAGTAGTTGTCCATTAGTCCCTTGCTCCCGCGGTCGGGTGGGAACATGGCCATCTGGATATTGACGTGTTGGCGTATGGGCTCGCAGTGCCTGTCGCATCCGAAGGCTTGACATGGACCTGGTTTAGCGCGAGATCTTGATCTGGAACTCATTTTATTTGCCAATAAAATCCAAAATATAAATGACCAAAGAAGACGACCCAACACATGAGGTAAAGAAATTCGTGCGACGCGAGGCTGAGGCACTGGTGGCGGGAGCCGTTATCGGCGCCATCGGCTGGTACTTCTATGATGAGCTCGAGGATTGGTGGAACTCCGACGACAGATGGTGGAATTAGAGCGCCTCCAGACTTAAGTCTGGAATTCGCTCATGAGCGTTCGCCTCGCGTAGCGCTCTAGTCCTCCCATCCACTGTTGCCACCATAGGTTTGGCCTCCGCGACCTGCTGGCACTCCACCGCCAGATGTAGTGGGTGTGGCGGCCCTTGCGGCCCTCCACTCATACCATTTGTTGTCGATGTATGTTGAAAGCGATGTCATCCTGTCAGGATCCCGTGACCACAGGTCATCAAGACCAGATTGAACGCCCGCTTCAGTCGTGTTTGATGCGAAGACCTGGTCCACTGCGGCGATCCACGCTTGCGGCGGGTGAATGGTCCAGTACGTGACCCACTTCTGATGCACATATTCAACGTATGGGGCGTAGCCGTCCGGGTCATCGGTGCTGAGTTCCACCAGTCCGGCGTGAATATCGCGCGGCTCTCCATCATTATCTGTGAAGACTTTGTCTATACGTTCCACCATCGTCAGGTGCGAGTCGCCGGTGAAATAGTCGTAGATGGCCTCCGCCGCCTCGCCTAGACCCGTGGGGTCACTGTTAATATAGTTCTGTATCGTCTCCCCTGCGCCACTTCCGAATATGGTGTCGGCGTCGGATTCCACATTTGACTCCGTATCCTCCCCGCGATCACCTCCGAATCCCCACTCCAGGAGTTTAAATGTGAGAAAGGCGCCGCCAAGCATGACGGGAATCTCGGTCACAAGTTTGTCCATTTATCGTGTTTAGACAATCGTCTAAACTTTATTTTACAGTTGTGTAATCTCGCAGACTCAACGTGTGGATGAAGTCTGGTATGTGAGGGCGCCGCCGGTGAGGAGGAGTATACCGGACACGTACAAGATCATCTCCACTTGGCAGTTGGTGTATACCCCGCTAGCGGTGACCGAGAATGATTCAGTGCCCACGGCGTTGAACGAACCGTGGCGCATCATGTCGCCGCGCCATGATGGAGTGGAGAGGGAACACCATGAGTTTTCGGAGAATGGACCTTGTGCCGTGCCGACAGTTGACGTCAGAAGTCGAAATTGGACCGCGCCGTCATTGTGAAGTCCACCTTGGTATTGCGTGTTGCGGACCACTTGCATCATGGTTGAGTCTTGGAGTCCCTGGAATGCGGGAACACCTGATCCATTATACACGGTGAATTCTGTGGGTTGGGACAGCAGGGTGATGACTTCCTCAGGGACCGATGGTTGGTCCGAGTAGGTGTATACGCCGATGCTGTTGAGCCAGCCTCTGTAGTTCACCACCATACGCGTCGACACATTACCGGTGGCCAGGGGGCCCACGGTTTGAAGACGTGCGTAGACTGCGGTCATGGGAATACGAACTTGCGATGTGGCGATCATCTTCTGAAGAATTTCTGCGCCCGCTGGCTCCAGTTGCTGACCGAAGCCGATGATGCGCATGTTTTGGAGTTTGATGTCTGTGGGGAGGCCTACGGAGGTTGACGCCACGATACTGGCCGCCGGCTCACAATAGAATCGGAAACGAATCTCATCCGCGACTCCTGGAAGATAGATGCGTCCAAGTTCGGGGAAGAGATACAGGAGGTTGAAACCGAAGTACTGCGTGTTTCCTGCGGCGAACGTGTAGTACGGGTTGGTGGTGGAGCCGGCGTAGAAGTCGATGTTTGACTGAAACTCCGGCGCGGACATATTCGTCAAGATCTTATTGGCGATGGCGTTCTTCGAGTTCAGGGCCCATACGAGGGAGCCGTTGAACAGGAGTTGGATTTGGGAGAACCAGCGGAAGGCGCACTGCACCAGGCGAATGGGGTTTGCTCCCTGATTAGTGAACTGAATTTGCAGGTAGAGCTGGCGCCAAAACGACACTGGGGTGCTGAGGCCCGTACCGCCGACGATGAAATCAACCTGCGTCGTGGCTCCAGCGAATGCTGATCCATAGTTCGACGGCGACACCAGGATGCATGAGGTCGCGTATGAGCCAGTCGACACCTCATTCTGGATGTTGAGTGGGAGGATTACGGGACCTGATGCTGTCTGAACCGGTGGCTGAAGCAGGGCGGATTTTAACGCTGAAGCGGCAACTCGTGATGCTAAAGATGATGACATTTTAGTTCCGACATAAAATCGGTAAAATAAAATGGCGTCGATTCCGAATTTAAGACCAAGTATGGATGCGCGCTGGACTATTCTAGATCCGCAACTTCCGACCGCTACACCTCTCGGAAGACGCGATTCTCAGCTCGTGCGCTATGATCAGCGCGACATCACGACGGGAAAGGGAAGCATCACTTGCGTCACTTTGGCCTCGTTCGTCACGAACTTCGGGCCGTATAACATCGTCGATTGGAGCGCCGATCGTGGACTTCAGAATAACATACTATACGTGAACGGAACTCTGGTGACCGTGGCCCCCGGGTCATATGACGCCGTGAGTCTCGCCACTGCTCTACAGACCGCGGTTCAGGTTGTGGTGCCCACGGCCACCGTAAACTATAATGCGCTCACTTATCGGTTTCAGTTTGCGGATGCTGGCGCCTTCCGACTTTCGTTTGGCAGCAGTCAGACGATGGCGTTTGAGCTGGGATTCTCTAACACGTATGACGCTACGGCCACCGTTCACACCTCGACTCAGAACATAAACTTGAGCGGACCATCCGACATTTTGGTCACGATTCCTGAACTTCCGACTGCGAATATGCTCTTTTATAATCTGCAGCCGTTTATCTTTTCGTATCCGTTGACGTCCGCGTCCCCCTACGAGGGACAGTTAAATATGGTGACCACGCCGAAGCTTCAGGCGCGCCTGAACTATGCCGTGACCGCGACGTCCACGCTTACCGTCGGACTATATTTTACTCGCGACGGCATCATCTATCCATACTATTCGCCCGGGACGACTGGCGGATCAACTGTGCCTGGAAGTTATCAGATGTTTTTGTGTTTCGAATAAGATAAAATCTCTCAAGCGTAAAATGGCGGACGATAAGACCTTATTTTACGTTCTTGGCGGCCTCGGCCTCGTATACCTGCTAAGCCAGAAAAAGGTGCGCGCCGGTAGCCCAAGCGGTGCACCCCAAACATATCAGCGACGTAGTGATGGATTCGTAGCGCTGCCCTTCGAAGCCCATGACTCGCCCGCTGGACTTGTGAAGGCGTCCGACTTCATCCCGCTCGATTCCCCCGACTACATACCCGTGAACACTTCAAACGTGACACCCTTCAGAGGTAAGACTGGTAACGCGGAGCTCGCATCCGGCATATCTTACGACGACATTACTATGTGATGCGTAGCATTACGGCCGAGTTAGTCGCGTAAGCGAATGACGAGGATGTGATGAGAATAATATGGTGATATTATTCGAGAGATAAATGCCGTTTAAATCGCAAGCTCAGATACGCAAGTGCTTCGCATCGAAGAATCCAAGGTGGAATTGCCGAGAATGGCTTGATGAGACGCCCGGTGGTTACTGGGGTCTTCCGGAACGGGTCGGTGGAAAGGTGCGGCTCACGCCCACTGTGCACCCTGGACCAAGGGGTGGCCTATACTATGTTACAAAATCGGGACGTAAACGGTATGTGACGTCGAAGCTTGGGTTTATGGGTCGTCCGCTGTAGGTGGGGGCTCATGCTCCACGATGACCTTAGACTCCGGCTCCGGAGTGGGTTCGGGTTCGGATGGGGCCTCGGCCTTGGCCTTCGCCTTGCGTGGCTTCTTCTTATCGGCTTCGGAAAAGAAATAAAGTAGGGCACCAATGCCCGCGAGAATCAGTCCTGCTTGTTGTGACATTTAGGGTGCGTGGAAAATACGGTTATATTTTCAGTTTAGAATCCGGGAGATCCGGACACGAGCGGGTTGATGCCTCGTCTATAAATAACACGACTTACTGCTGCGGATTCCTGCGTTTTCTCCACAAATGACTTTGACACAGAAGTGCTCACGTAGGAGGCCCCGAGGGCCATAAGTGCATCCATTGCGAATCGGCGCTTTGAGCGATGCTTTTGGCGTATGGCGGCGATGGCGGCGTAGAAGAAGGCGTCAGACGCTGCCTTCTTCACCTCGGGTGAATCTACGGGAATCTGTTGATTCAATGACGTGGCATCTGTGAGGATGGATGCGGCGGCCATATTGAGGCCGGCCTGAAGTGCTGGCTCCTTCTGATACTTAGCCGCCGCCGAAACGAGTACCGCAGAAGTCGCCGTTTGTGTCAATGACTGCTTGGACATGGGATCCTGAGCTGTGGACGCTGATGATGACATTTTCTATTAGCAGACAAAGTCGAAAAAGAAAAACTACGATCATGAGATAGATGCTTAAACGATAAAACGCCGATCCCACAGTGTGCCCGTATTCGCCGATAATGTCACCGAAAAACTTGTACCGTAGCAGGGTAGCGGCGCCCTTGGTTATTGGCTCGAGATTGGAGGCATGTCGTCCTGCTGTTCCTGTTCCTGTCGACATCTTGCTCGCTCTTTACCTCTGTTTAGAAAATTGACTTCCATTCCTTTTGCGACCAGGAGACCGCCTAGGCGCTCAAGTGGGCCAATTTGGGATAACTCTTCAGAATATTCGGAAACTAGTTCACCGATGGTGTCTGCGATATCCGGGTCCGCTGCCACTGCTTCACCGTATCCGTCGAGGTTTGCCCACTCACGAAGCTTGGGACGACCAAACGTAAACGATTCGATGCCGTAGCAGAGCTGGGTTACACCGAGGTGCGCGAAAAGGATGTTCGCGTTGCAATTCTTCAGCTTCGACATGATGTTGAAGTGGCGGTAAACCTCGTCGGGGGCCATGTCCTGGACGATCTCCACGTTCAGACCCATGAGTAGTGCGAAATTCTTGTGCGTCCAGACGATCTCGAGTAGGGCGGCGCGCACATCTTCGATGTTTGGGGCGCCATAGTCGGGTGGGATCTCCGCCATTTCCTCCTCCGTCGCCTCCTCAACTTCCTGCTTCTTGACGCGTGGCATTGGGGCTACGCGCTCCTGCTTCACGTTGACCAGTGCGCCATCGGCATGGATCGTGAGATAGTTGTCGAGGAAGAGTACGAGGCCGCCCTCCTTGGTCTTCTTCAGCTCTGGAAGTTGATATGCGCGCGATGTTTGTGGTAGTGGCGGGGGTGGAGATGGAGTTGATGGCTTCGCCTCAGAGTTTACGGTGAATGACTCGGAGACGGAGTGCCCGATCTCCTTACGCGGTGGGGGACGGATCCACGGGTCAGGCTTGACAGGGGCCGATGGGTCCACGTACTTGGCCCACTCCGACTTTGGCTTCCCGTTGACTGGGATCAGCTTCGGTTGGTCACCATCCTTAATCTTTCCCGCGTAGACGCACTCGTGGCATGTTTTGAGGAATCCGGCACCCTTGCGCGGGAAGTGAAGATTATCTTTGGGAAATTCGACAGAGCATGAGCTGCATGTTACTTTTGGCGTGATATCTACTTCGGTCATTTTCTCCGCGGTAGAAAATATGGCTGGCAAACTAACGATAAAATCCTTTACTACACTGGTTGAATGTGGAGATATCGGACGTCACTTTATCCTTTTTGGCGGACAGGCCGAGGCTGGTAAGTCGACCATTTGTCGCGATTCCATCATCCGCGGGCTGATGGCCTTGGGTGGCCCCATCTGGCATAAGGTCGTGATCCTCTCCCCCTCGTGCAAGATGCAGGATACGTGGTCATTTCTGCCACAGGAGGACCTGTTCGATAATCCCGCGCTCTACTGCGACATCATTGAGCAGATTGTGGCGTCGCAGAAGGAGAGAGACCCAACCATGCGGCGCAAGGTGCTTATCGTCGTCGACGACGTGATTGGAAGTCTCAAGCCTAAGGATGCGACCGCACTTAGAACTTCGCTCATCAACTTGGCCACCTCCGGTCGCTGGTTCGACGTTTGCTGTTGGGTGCTGACGCAGCAGCTCAAGGACCCTCTGACGTCGAATACTGCGATTCGCAACAACGTACGCCTCTTGGTCTGCGCCATGGTCACCTCCACGTCGAAGGATGAATTGGTGAAGATGGTCGGAAGTAAGGATGCGGTCGACGAGGCATTTAAGGAACCGTACCGCTTCGTCACATATGACTATACGGGTGACTCTACGCGTGCCGCGCATCGCCTCTCTTACTGCAAGATCGACATGAAACTGACGCCCAAACTGACCGTCAGATACAGACGTTAAAGGAAAATATTTTTATTTTTCATTATATATAAATGCCGGTACGTGCTAAACCACATCCACTCAAGTTAACGAAAGCTGAGGCCAACAGGGCCATTCAGAACGCCGCAAACGAGTTTGCGCTCGAGAAGTTGTCTATGCCCATTTCGGGAAAAGCCGCGCAGGCGCGCTACGCACAGATCAGAGATAGACATCTGGCTGAGTCCAGAATTGCGACGGGGGTACCCAGATATGCGAAGTACACAAATGTCGATGAACGCATAGCCGCGGTGCGTGCTGGCGCCAAGAAGGGGCGCACCGTTCAGAAGATGAATCGCGAGATTATCTTCGACCAGAGACTACCGGATAAGAAATTCATGAATCGTTATGTCGACGAGTATGAATTGTGGGCGAGAAACGTGAAGAGCAAGGGTCGCTCATATTACAAGAAAACACCGGTGCCTGTGGGGGGATTGCTGGAGTATGGGCGCGCAAGCTACTTGAAGCACCCTGAGAAGGCCCATGGCACATTTAAGGAATATTATGACGCCGGACGTGGTCAGGTGTTCCTTATCCCAAATCACCGCGCCGGTCCTCGGATGAAGCGCGGACCAAGAGCTGCGAGAACTGAAGGTTCTTCTTACCAATAATATCTCATATTCTTAAATATGAGTGCGCGAGAGTCTAAGGTCGTTTTCGTCAAGAATACGATGGGAAAAACGGCGAAGCATGCATTGCTGACGTCTAGAGTTTGGCAGTTGACAATCGTGATGAATAGGCCGTGGAAGGAGCAGGACCAGGTGTTCCGAGACTTCGTCGACTACGCCAATGAGAAAGTGAGGGGATTCTTGGAGGACCAGATCTTCGACACGTTCATGGCGGAGTCGCAGGACCTGGTGGATAGGGGATATCCGAAGCTGGAGACTGAGGTTGCAGGTGAGTTGAACGATAAGGGCTTCTTCCACTATCACATCGTGATACGTGCCATCTATCCTCGCATTGAGAGGGAGAATGTGACCGATGCATCACGTGGTTATCTGAAGAGGTGGGAGATCAGCTTGAAGGATCTTCAGGTTCAGGTCCGCAAGGCGTTCGGCGATGACTTCCCGATACCGTTGAAGATCCACTTGGGCAAGGGACACCCCGACTCGATGTACGCCATGCTGGCGTACAACGGTAAGACCGTAGGATAAGTATATTTCCTGTCTAGGAAATATGATAGTTTAGGGTGCCTTTAAGCCTATTCTGACGCTATAATTTGACGTCTAGACGGTATCATTTTCCCAGGTTACTTTTATTATTCGCGCGCAATCAATCCATCAACCAATATTGTTGTATTGAAGTATTGAAGCCCTATTTATTCCGTAACCGGCGAAAATGATACCGTCTAGACGTCAAATTATAGCTCTAAAATACCTATAAAGACCTAGCCCGAAAAGACATCGTTCGATGACTTCTTATACGTGAGGCCGAAGTGCCTCACTCGGAATGCCCTTATCGGCGTCCCAGTTAGCGGGATCCTCACATTCCTTAACGATCGACTCGACGAGGAGGTCATCCTCCTCCCTCACGTTCCCCTTCACAATCTCGTCGACCACGCGACGAATAGAGTCAAGGTTATCCTTGAGTTGTCCCATGCTCTTCGCGAAGACGATAGATGACTCCTGCTGATCT
>Ga0208825_1002566_pt1 | contig 11783 bp, 11 predicted proteins | sample AD_UKC113_MetaG_FD_184450 | JGI IMG/M metagenome (GOLD analysis project Ga0208825, IMG submission 184450) | Active sludge microbial communities of municipal wastewater-treating anaerobic digesters from Hong Kong - AD_UKC113_MetaG (SPAdes)... | ecosystem: Engineered > Bioreactor > Anaerobic >...
TTCGCCGCAGCTATTCCAATCCTCGCCGCTATTCGTTTTTGCTGGGCGAAGGTGCTCATGTGAAAACACCTTATCAATTCCTCATCCGCAACGGCAAACTAAAACCGGTGGACGGCGATTATTTCAATGACTTGCAAAGTCGTTTTTCGGTGGAAACACTAACCAAACTTTTCTACAAGGAACTTTCCGACTGGTATTTCTGGGCAATAAAAACAGTATCGTTTCCCAATGACATCAACAACCCAGACGACAATCGTAAGTACAATCCCGAAAATGTTATTCGGCTCATCACTCGCTTGATTTTCGTTTGGTTTCTGAAACAGAAAAATTTGATTCGACCTTTTTTGTTCGACGAAAAAGAATTGGCTGCCATTCTTCAGGATTTTGATCCGCTGAGCAATACGCAGACCAATTATTATCGGGCTATTCTTCAAAACCTGTTCTTTGCAACGCTCAATCGCGAAATCAATCAGCGAGAGTTTGCCAAAGACGATGGCTACTTGAAAAACCGTTCGAATTATAATGTCAAAAATCAGTATCGATATGAAAACGATTTCATCGACAAGGATACCGACCACATCATGGAACTTTTTGCCCATATTCCTTTTCTCAATGGCGGATTGTTCGAATGTCTCGATGATCGCACAAAAGATAACAAAACATTTTATTGGGACGGGTTTAGCAGACGTAATGACAGACAAGCATTTGTCCCAAACCGTTTGTTTTTTGCTAAATCCGAAACGGTGGATTTGAGCAGCGAATACAATAATGCGAAGATGAAGGCAGTAACAGTGTCCGGAATAATCGAAATACTGAATAAATATAATTTTACCATCGAGGAAAATACTCCCGCAGAAATTGAGGTTGCACTCGACCCTGAACTGTTGGGACGAGTTTTCGAAAATCTGCTTGGATCTTTCAATCCTGAAACACAAGACACTGCACGAAAACAAACCGGTTCTTTTTATACTCCGCGCGAAATTGTTAACTACATGGTCAATGAAAGTCTGGTTGCCTACTACTCAACTCAAGTGAAAGACGTTTCCGAAGCGTGCTTAAGAAACATTTTGGGATACGAAGATTCGGATTTCTATTTATCCGAAACACAATGCAAAGCTTTGACAAAAGCTACCTATTCCTGCCGCATCATCGATCCTGCCTGTGGTTCGGGAGCTTTTCCTATGGGTATGCTCCAACAACTTGTGCATGTATTGAGAAAACTCGATCCGCAAAATAACTATTGGCACAGCATCGTTCTGGAGGAAACATCCAACGCTTTGCAACAAGCCGGGAACGATGACGACAAAGCCGAACAGCTGGATGAAATTGCCCGCGTTTTCGACAGTGCCATTCACTATCCAGATTATGCCCGAAAACTCTATCTCATTTCTAATTGCATTTATGGTGTCGATTTGCAAAGCATTGCAGTGCAAATAAGTAAACTGCGCTTTTTTATTTCGCTCATCTGCGAGCAGGATTCTACCGGCGGTGCCGGCAATAACTACGGCATCCGTCCGTTACCAAACCTCGATACCAAATTCGTGGCTGCCAATACCCTTATCGCTATCGACAAAAACGAAGAAGATATGAAATACCTGGCGGACAGCTATATCAAAAAGCTGCTAGACGAACTCGACCGTGTCCGCAAGAGACTATTTTCGGCGAGCAATGCCGGTCAAAAAAAGAATTATAGAGAAAAAGACGAACATTTGCGTGAAGAGATTATGCTGGAAGTAGAACGCCTGTCGATTGAACATGCCAAAAGAAATCTGCTCGCTGAAAACCAACAAGAATTGGAGAAAAAGCAAGCCGAACTGGATAAGATCATGCTTAACCCCGATATTATAGAAACAGTAACCCAAACAGCTTTTTTTGGCAACGAAGAAAAAAAGCATTTCAACCGTACAAAACGGCGTATCAAAGAATTGCAAGCCGGTATTGCACGGATTGAAGAAGCTGTGAAAAAAGCCTCCGATTATTCGATTCAAAATCCGGCAGTTCGTCTTGCCAAACAACTTACTTTGTGGAATCCGTACGATCAAAACACCCATGCCGACTGGTTCGACCCCGAATGGATGTTCGGCATCAAGGACGGGTTCGACATCGTCATCGGCAATCCGCCGTATGTTTCTACCAAAGGGGTAAGCGAGAGTGATAAAAAAATACTCGAAAAACAGTTCGGATTTGCCGACGACCTTTACACTCATTTCTATTTCAAAGGAATGGATTTATTGAAGGATAAAGGTGTTTTGAGTTTCATTACTTCAAAAACTTTTTGGACGATACAGACCAAAAAGAATTTGAGGACGTTGATTTTGAAAAATAAGTTGCTGCAATTGTTCGATTCAGCCAATCCTTTCGACGCCGTAATGGTAGATACTTGTGTGATTCTGATTCAAAAGGTTCAAGACTCTTCCGACGAGTATCTGTTTACCTATCTCGATGGTAATAAGGATCTTTCCAAACCCGGATTGCAAAAGGGTAACATCACTTATTATCGAAATTCGCCCAATCAAGTTTTTTTTCCGATAAACGAATTAAATTTACGTATTTATGAACGATACGGCAAAAAAGTAAACGAATTGCTCAACACCTGGTGGGATAAAATTTCTACCAGCAAAAACATCGAAAAAAGCAAAAAAGAACTCGAAAAATATCGTGCTTCACTCAAACCCGGCGACATCACACTGCTTGGACTTATCACGGAAGGCGGACAAGGATTGGCTACGGCTAATAATGGAAAATATATCGGCGTTTTGGAAGGAACGAAATGGGCTGAAAACATAAAAAACCAGCGCTTCGAAAAACTGCTACTGGCCGGTAAATTCTGTAGGGAAAATCAAATCACCAATAAAAGTGATGCTACCCGATTTTTGGACTCATTGGATGAATCAGAAATTCGAAATCTGTTTGACGAACTGAAGGAAAACTACGGCAGGGATGTTTTCGGGCAAGGTTCGCTCTATCGCATTGTCAGTCCCACCGAAATTGCTGACGTGAACAGTCTGACAGACGATGAAAAACTGAACGGAATTGTTGGAAACAGAACTTTTGTCCCCTATGACAAAGGAGACAAGGACGGCAATCGCTGGTTTGCTCCCACTCCCTATTATATTGATTGGAGTAGACAGAATGTGAAATTCTTAAAAGATAATTCCGGTAAAAAAGGCGAAGGAATGCCTGTAGTTAGAAATCCACAATTCTATTTTAGAGAAGGTTTTTGTTGGAGCGACATCCATACACTATTAATCAAATGCAGATATAAAATAAATGGAATACATGATGTTAAAAGCATGAGTTTGTTTTCACTAAATAATGAAGAGATTCCAAATTATTATTTTATCTCATTTATCAATTCAACCTTGTTAAGTAATTATGATTTTTGCTTTATAAATAATACTCAAACATTTCAGATCAACGATGCTCGACAATTGCCCATCATTATCCCCAATGCAGCGCAATTACAATTTTTTGAAAATATATTCAATCGGGCTGTAGCTATACAAAAAGATAAGTTTTCGGGAAAAATGAGTGAATTGATAGCCGAAAAGGAATTGGATAAAATACAGGAAGAATTAGATAAATTTGTGGAGGAGATGTATTTAAAATAATAAATGGAGGTACAAATGAGAGGAGAACCCGTTATAGTAAAACAACTTTTGAAGAAAGCAAAGGATTCTGCACTATTAGCTGTGGAATTCTATAATAAACCGGCTGTAAGCTTCAAATCAGAAGGATTTATCACTATGATGTGTATCGCTTGGACAAGTCTCTTTCATGCATATTTCTTTAAAAATAAAATTAAACCATATTATAAGAAAAATGAAAATAGTAAAAGATCTCGATATGCTACAACACCAATTAAACTATTAAATGGAAAAACAATAAATGAATTTAAGTGGTGGGAACTTACTGAGTGTTTAAATAAATACTATCAATCTAATACAAATCATCCTGTAAAAAAAAATCTGGAATTTTTTTGTGAGATTCGAAATATGATTGTACACAGAAATATTCCAGAACTTGATTCGAATCTTTATGCAGAATGTCAAGCTAATATTTTGAATTTTAATAATTTTCTAAAAGAACATTTTGGAGATAAACATAGCATGGATTATTTGCTATCTTTTACAATACAAATGTTTAAAAGTAATAAAAATCTTTTTGATGCAACTAATAGTGAATTAAAAAAGAAAAATGCTGTCGAAATTGTTGAATTTATCAAATCATTCAGATCTTCTCTTTCTTCTGATGTTTTCGAATCCCCGGAATATGCATATAAAGCCGTATTAATTCAAGTAAAGAACCACGAATCTAAAGATGCGTTATCACTTAAATTTATAAATGAAAAAGATTTAACGGACGAACAAAAAGAACAGTTAATAAACATGGGAGTTGTTCTAATTAAGGAAAAGGAAAACAAAGTAATAGTTGATGATGTGCCGCCAGAATTCGAGTTAGATTTTAAATCGTTAATATCTGAATTAAAAAATATAATACCTAACTTTAAGCAGAATGATCAATTTCATCAATTTACAAAGGATGCTCTAAATAATAATCCCGGATTAGTGTATAATAGAAAATTAGACAAAAAAAATCTAAAATCTCCTTCTAAAAACTTTTATAGGAAGGAACTTGTTGAAATTTTAAAAGATAAATACAATAATAACAATGGTAAATAAATTTATGGTTCGTCAAATCGAATCGCTGGTCGATGCCATCCTGTCCGCCAAAAAGGATAATCCCGCTGCCGATACCGCCGCCCTCGAGCAGCAGATCGACTGCCTCGTCTATCGCCTCTACGACCTGACGGAAGAAGAGATACGAATCGTAGAAGGAGAAAAATGAAAACTTATGAAAGAAGGAGAACAATACGATAAAAAATCGCTTTCAACCATATCGGGTAAAAATCCGGAATGGAGAGAAATAGCAAAAGATTGTGTGGGGTTTGCAAATGCACGAGGAGGAATTATTGCAATCGGTATAGAGGATAAGGAAGATTTGCCTCCATCAAACCAAAAAATTAATTCTCAGCAAGTTGACATTTTAAGAAAGAGAATTAGTGAATTAACAGTGAACGTTGCATGTAACTTATCCATTGAAAAGGCAGAAAATGGAGGAGAATGGATAAAAAATCAAATCTATCCTTCTCAAACGAGCATTGCTTCGACTACTGACGGACAATATTACATTCGTATTTCGGATCATTGCAAACCAGTTTTACCAGATGAACTCAACCGACTCTTTACCGACAAACCTGCATTTATCTGGGAAACAAAGATTGTTCAAAAAATTTCCATTGACGAATGTGATCAAACTAAATTAATACAATTCGAAAGTGAGATCAAAAAGGCTAAAAGGGTAAGCGATTTTGTCAAAGAAAAATCAATAAGAGAATTGCTATTGTATTACCAAATGTATGACGGAAATTTTTTGACCAATTTAGGAATTTTATGGATAGGGACAAGCCAACAACGTGCTAAATTATCGTATGCTCCAGTAGTACAATTTATTAAGTATAACAATAATGGAAATAAAGTTAAAAAAGAAGTTTGGGATGATTTTTCGATGAATCCTAAAGAACTTTTTCAAAGTATATGGGAAAAAATACCGGAGTGGAAAGAAGGAATAGAAATTTCAGAAGGAATTTTTGGCAGAGAAAAGATCTATAATTACCACGAAGATATTGTTAGGGAATTATTTGCAAATGCATTGGTTCACAGGCCTTATACAACGCGTGGGGATGTTTTTATAAATTTATATCCTGACAGGTTAGAAATCCATAATCCGGGTTTATTGCCATTAGGAGTTACTCCCAATAATATTTTGCATCAATCTGTCAGAAGAAATGAACATTTATCAAAAATATTTTACGATTTAAATCTGATGGAAAGAGAGGGTAGCGGTTATGATAAGATTTACGAAATACAATTGAGTGAAGCCAAGCAATTACCTATAGTTGAAGAAAAAGATGATAGAGTTATTGTTACCATTTATAATCAGATTAAAGATCCAAATATTATATTGTTAATCGACAATATTAAACAACGTTATCAACTTAATCAAAAGGAAATTATATGTTTAGGAATAATAGCTCAACATAAAAATATCATAGCAACTGAATTTGCACGCCAAATTCAAAGTAAGGACGATAAACAAATTAAGCACTGGTTGGGTAATTTGCTAAGTTATAAAATTGTGTTAACTAAAGGGCGAACAAAAGGAATGCAATATTATCTCAATCCAAACATCACCAAAGATACATCATTAGAAAAAACTGATCTTTCAGGAATAGAAGAACATCGTTTAAAAAGTCTTTTATTGGAAGATATAGAAAAATATCCAAACTCATCGATTGAAGAAATTCACAATAGAATAGGAAAAGAAATACCGATACGGAAATTGAGAACATGTTTGTACAACACAGTGAAAAATGGTGAGCTACAAACAAATGGAGGGAAAAAATACCGAAAATATTTTATTGACAAAAATCGGGGGTAAAAATGATTGATTGTTATTGACAATGAAAATAAAAAAACATTATTATATTGATAAACAAAGCATTTTATTTACAAAAAACGGGGGTAAAATTAAGGGTATAAAAATTCTTCGTAATCATCCGGCAAAATGCATATTGTAGCCTCTGATATTGCTTTTTAATTTTGTTTAAAAATTAAGAGCCAGCCATGACATTATCGGAATATGAACTTTTGGAACGGGATTTTTTATCATCCTCCACAGATATTAGAACTTTTCTTCAGTCAAGAGGTGTTAGCCATCACAAGTATTACTACTGGAAGCGCCGATCCAGAGAGTTAAAAGAGTCTTCACCTATTGCAGAGGGACAGTTTTTGCCTATTGATCTCCATTCCGGAGGCTTAATCAAGCCTTCAAAACGAGTTAAAAGGGCAAGACAGCCGTTGATAGGCCAGGGCGAGATAGAGATAGAGCTTCGCACTCCTTCCGGAGCAGAGTTCCGTATCCGTGGTATCATGGACACATTAATGGTAAGTTCCATCATTGCTTCAACCTCAGGCAAACGCAATGCTTAGTCTCAATGACAGCATGCGTTATCTGCTCTACAACGGTCTTGTCATCTACTCAAAACTGCTTGAAGAGGGACGCTTCCGCCTCCCCTCAAGAGATCCTGAGCAAGGTAGTGTCACAATGGAGTGGTTAGATCTTGTAATGATGGTAGAGGGAGTTATTGATGATCCTTCAACAAGATTGAAGAGGTTAAAAAGAGTAAATTTTTAGCATAAAATGTTGATTATTATGATGTCATAAAGTTGGAATCAAATGTCTCTACCCTTGAGTCAAACATTACCGGTCTTGAGTCAAACATTACAAAACTTGAATCAAATATTTCCAAGTTAGAGTACGAACTTACCTGGTTGAGAAAGAAGTTATTTGGTAAGATGAGCGAACGCTTTATCAACTCAGATCCTGATGCCCGACAACTGGATATCTTTGGAGAGCAGCTTAGTGACAAGGAGAGAGAGGAGCTGGAGAGTGCTGCAAAACAAGAGCAAGAGCTGATAACCAGAACAATAACTGTTAAGAAGCCTTGTACACCTCGTAAGGATATATCCTTTGAAAACCTGCGTGTTGAAGAGACTATAATAGAGCCTGAAGGGATAGATTTTGAGGAGTATGTTTGTATTGGTGAAGAGCTCGGCTCCTGTAAGGCTGCAGGAGTAAATCCTTCAGAATGGCTTGAGGATGTCCTTTCAAAGATATAACCCCTACACTAAAGAAAAAAGAAACCTGGAAGAGTTGCTGCCTCATTTGTGGAAAAAGTAGTCAAACTTGTGTCGAATCGTGCATACTTTTTACGATTAGCGCTCCAATTACACGAATTTGAGTCAAATCGACACAAACTGGCACAACTTTAATCAAAATCGCACAAATTTTATCCAACTTCACTAAAAATGGTTCAGTATCCGCTCGAATAGTGGTCCAGTATGCTCCGGAATTATAATATGGAGAAGCTTAATTGCGAAAAGATGCTATTTATCGGATGGTTACAGATATTAAAATCAAGTCACCAGTTATCAAATAGTCATGTATCTCTTGAAGTTCTTTGTTTCTATGTAAAAAAATATTATCCAGTGATGTGGATAATTGATTTGCTTTGTTGTTGTATTCGGCAATAAATCTGTCTAAAGAAAGAATCTGACCTGTATCAATTGGAATTCCTAAGAAATCTCGCGACAATAAAACATATTTAGACAGAATCTCAAGTATTAATGTGTCAATGCCAATAAGTTCAATACTTATATTTTTTGATTTTGCATGTTCGTGGATTTCAATTTCTTCTTTAATTGTTAATCTGGAATTAAAACATACAATTATTTGATATACTTTTTCAGGAGATACTCCTGTTTTTGATTCATCTAAGCATTTATCAATATCAGCTATAATTTTTGAAACTTTATCATCTGTCTTCGTCGTGAATTCTACGCATGCTAATTTATTATCTTTCAGCCTAATAAAACTATCAGGGGTACCAAGCACAGTTTTTTGTTTACCTAACTGACTGCCTGTTCTATTCATGCTTGAGTATTCATTCTCTCGTAGAATCAAATAGGCATCACATAGGTTTTGAAATCCAGCAGAATCTATTGCAATTAACTTTTGTTCTATTAGTTGAAGTCTTCCTGTCATATTTTTATCATAAAACAATTAAAATAAGCACATTATAATAATAAAATTTGGGGCGTAGTTTTTTATTTATTATTTCTAATACTAAACATTCTCAATAGATTACGGATGAATAACTTGATATGCAAATAAAGAATTAATTTTGACAATTTGGACACTATTGAGTCCCCATTAGTTCTATTCAAGCCGTTATAAAGAGATGTCGGATAAAAACATATTGAACGTCCTTCTTCCTCCTTATGTACTAAAAAATGTTTCAGGTAGTTTACTTATTGTATTCCCCTTTTGCAATTTCTGCAAACTTTTTAATTGTTTCAAAATTTGAATTTAAATCATTTTCTTTTAATCTAAAGCGATATTCACCCCATTGTTTTTCGTATGATAATACATCTAAATCTGATTTGTCAATAATTTCGTCTAGTTCCTCTGATTTTTCTATTCTAAACGACATTATTACTGTGCTTTTTCTTGGAACAAACGATATAAAATTATTTGCAATATTATTGTGTTCAAGCCCAATATAATGTTTGTTGTATTTCAGATTATAATCGTTAGTTACATCTTCTAATTTTTTATGAATACTGTCAGTCAATTTTAGCATTGCTTTTGTTGCCTTTTTCTCCCAGTATTCTCTATTTGTGGGTTCTGAATTCGTATCCTCATCCAATAATTCAAATTTTACTTCGTCTAAAACTTTGGTAAAAAACAACGAAATATTATCTCCTATTTTCACTGCCTTTACTTGTATGGCGATCAATGGTATGAAACCATTAAACAATGAAATAACATTTAGAAATCTACTTGTTATATCTTCAGCTACAATTACAGCACAATGCTCATATTGAGGATTTTTTTTCCTTTCTAAATCCCAATACTCAATTGTTCTAATAATATGACTTTCATCTGTCTTACCCAATTGAATTTCTACCTCATATCTCCTTTTATCTTCAGGATCATAAAGTATAGTGTCTAAACGTCCTCCTCCAACTTGAATTTTCTCAGAATCACGAAATTCTAATTCGCCTAATCCAAGAATTGTTGGATCTTCTTCAATTCTTGCTTGTAACCATTTTTCATTAAAAACTGAACTATTTTTCAGATTGATTATTTCAGGTTTTACGTATTCCATTTTGATTTATTTTTTTCAATTATTCTTATAATATTAATTGCTGAGATAGTACTTATCACACACGATTCGGCAATAAATGAGTCTGCATTTAACGAATGAGTTAGAGTGTTTGCTAAATCAACTGCTTTTTCCGCTGTTTCAATTACTGCCAATGAAAAACCCCTAATTTCCTTATTGCTATGACCTTCAAGTTCCGTTTTTATATAAGTATGAAGTCTATTTTTGAATTTCCCCTCAGAAAGATCTACCCTATCTGGAGGAATATGTTTTTGTATATCAAATACAATATTTGACATTTTCTGCATTATTGTTCTACATGTGTTACCAATATTTTGATAATCGATCGATTCTTTAGCTTTTCTAAATTGTTCAAGCAGTATTTCTTGATCGTTATTAATTTCCTCCCAAGGTGTTGATACTGGAACATACCTATTAGCTGAAATTTGAAATTTATTCAGATTTGGTTCTATTTTTATTTTGTAAATATTGGTGCCCGAAAATTCCCTTAACATTTTACTTATTTGAGCTTTGAAAGCTTCCAATTGTTGATAGTACTTTTTAAAAATCTCGGGGTCTGAAACAATACGTAATAATCTTCCTCCACTAACTATAGAGTATGGGATTAGCGCATAATAAAATTCTGAGTGACTAAGAAATTCATGGATTGATTCATCTTCATTTCCATCAAAAAAATAAATAAGATATTGAATATCCTCTTTTTCATATTCCCTATATTCAAATAACTTTTCAAAATTCTCTTCTAATTCCATGCCTAATTATATGTAATCTAGTGATAATACAACATCATTAAATACCCTTTACCTTGAATTACAAACCGTTCATCTTTTCGTTTGGTGTTTATTAGTCTAATTTGTAACCAAGTATTTTTATTGCTTTATCCGCTTTATCATTTCGAATTGGGTATTCTGTTGGTCTTGTCCAACCATTTATTTCCTGTATCCCAGACGAACCTACATATTCCGGAGCAAGTCCGTTCAGCATTTCCGGTGATATCCGTTCACTTTTGTTAAACATTATGTGATTTATTTAGTAAAGTTATTAATATTTTTTTCTCAAGCTATCACCTTTTAATTCAAAGCGTATAGACTTATGGACGATTCTGTCTAGACAAGCTTCAGCTATCATTTCATTTTTGAAGACGGAATACCAGTCTTTTACTGCGAGTTGGCTTGCGATTATGATAGATTTTTTATGATAGCGATCATCAATGATTTGCTCAAAGTCATTCTGCTGTTGTCCTTCAAGAGTTTTCATTCCGAAGTCATCAATGATGATAAGATCTATGCGTTCCATCTTTTCGAAGAACTTTATTTCGTGCCCTTCGAGTCTTGCAAGACGCAAATCATCCATTATTCGTTGAAGAGTGAAGTAACGAACACGATACCCCTGATGGCAGGCTCTTTCGCCAAGAGCGGTTGCAAGGAATGATTTACCGGTGCCGGTAGGTCCGCTTATTATTATTGTTGATCCTTTTTTCAAGTATTCACCTGTGCAAAGCTGTGTTATTGAAGCCGAGTTTATTCCTCTGACTCCACTTGTATCAAGTTCTTCTATAGAGGCATTTATTTTAAAACCTGCCTGTTTAATGAGTCTTACGACACGATTTCCTTGACGATTGTCAATCTCATTTTGAAGCAGAAGCTGTAAACCGTCTCTTAAATTAAGTTTATCAGTTTGATGTGTCTCTTCCAAATTTTTCCAGCAAAGAGACATGCCCGGAAGATGAAGATTATAGAGTGATGTTATTATTGGATCCATTTATTTTTGTATTTAATTATAATTATTGGAAGAAGTTATTGCCTCGCATATTAACGTGCCCTGATGGTATGGGGGCAGACATTGAGGATTGTTCTGAGTTATGAATAAGATTTTTGATAATATTTTCCAGCTTTTTGCCACTGTATATGTTATTATCAATGCATATTCCACAGGCTTGTGCGAAAACATTAGCAGGATATATCTTCTGAAG
>Ga0208825_1002567_pt1 | contig 11782 bp, 11 predicted proteins | sample AD_UKC113_MetaG_FD_184450 | JGI IMG/M metagenome (GOLD analysis project Ga0208825, IMG submission 184450) | Active sludge microbial communities of municipal wastewater-treating anaerobic digesters from Hong Kong - AD_UKC113_MetaG (SPAdes)... | ecosystem: Engineered > Bioreactor > Anaerobic >...
AGGGTATAATTTATTTGGTATTTTTGTGACCATCCTGTATATCTCCTTTCTTTTTTATTCATATATACAGGATGGCCTTTATCTTTGTCAAATTTATTTATGAGGAAACTACTCTCTTTCAAAGAGATTATTTTTGAGGAATGCCGACCTGTTGACAATAAAATTTTTAAAAAGTATAATTAAAGCACTATGGGAAGAAAAAAACAAGGTAATGGAAGAGATTCAAATCCAAAATTTAGAGGAACCAAGATTTTTGCTGGGCAGGTTGTTAAGGGTGGCAATATTATTGTTAGACAAAAAGGAACAAAAATTATGCCTGGCAAGGGTGTGGGAATTGGGAAGGACTTTACTCTTTTCAGTTTAATTGATGGAGTTGTTGAATTTTCACAAAAAAAGGGTAAAAAAGTAGTAAATGTTGTGCCTTTTTCAGATAAATAATAATGAAAGTTATCCCTTCAGTCCTTAAAGAAAGAAAAAAAGATACTCATAAAGGAAATTTTGGACATCTTTTTATAATTGGAGGTAGTACTGGCTTAACAGGAGCAGTTTGCCTTTCCTCTATTTCTGCTTTAAGGAGTGGGTGTGGACTTGTAACTATTGGTATTCCTTCCTGTTTAAATAAAATAATTGAGGTAAAACTTACAGAAGTTATGAGTTTACCTTTACCTAATGATAATGGTTTTATTTCAGAAAAAGGTATTGATGTTGCATATAAATTCATAAAAGAAAAAAGTGATGGTGTTGTTATAGGTCCCGGGATTTCTTTAAATAGTGGAACAAAAAAGTTTGTTATGGGATTATTACCATTAATTGATAAAAAACTTCTTATTGATGCAGATGCTTTAAAAATTATTTCAGAAAATTTAAGTATTTTTGAAAAATTAAAAGTAAAACCAGTTATTACACCCCATCCCGGGGAGATGAAATTTTTAACTGGCAAAGAAATTGATGAAATACAAAGAAATAGAGAAAAAATTGCCTTGAAATTTGCAAAGGAAAATAATGTAGTTGTTGTTTTAAAGGGGTATAGAACTATTGTAAGTGATGGAAAAGAAATATATGTGAATTTAACAGGAAATCCAGGAATGGCAACAGGTGGAAGTGGAGATGTTCTTTCAGGTATTATTGGCAGTTTTCTTGTTCAGGGAATGGATGAGTTTGAAAGTGCAAAATTTGGGGTTTTTGTTCATGGACTTGCCGGAGATTTTGCCTGTAAGGAAAAAGGTGAAATTTCATTAATACCTTCTGATATAGTTGAAAAATTACCTTATACCTTCAAATACTTAAAAGAAAAATGAGTTTTTACCAGTTTATTTATAAAAATTAAGTAATTTTACTGCCAGCAGGGACATCATCTTTATCAGTTGTCAAAACAGAAAGTTGAGTATCAAATAATGTTGCAAGAAGCATACCTTTACTCTCAATCCCTCTTATAACTTTTGGTTCTAAATTAACAGCAACAACTATTGTTTTTCCAACCAGTTCTTCTCTCTTGTACCACTTTTTTATTCCTGCAACTAATTTTCTTGTTTCATCCCCAATATCAACAGTTAAAAGATAAAGTTTGTCTGCTCCTTCTATTTCTTCAACTTCTAAAATTTTTCCTACCCTTAAATCAATTTTTTTAAAATCATCAAATTTTATTGTTTCCATTATCTCCTCCATTTTTTATAAAAATTATATAAATTAACTTCCAGTTGTTTCTTCTTTTATTTTAAGTAAGTCCTTCATTACATTATAAAGAGTTCCTTTATAATTTTTTGTTCCAAATGCATCATAAAGTTGTTTATAACACACATAAATTCTATCATAAATTTTTTTGTTTTTGTTTTCGGGTTTATAGACAAAGTCCTTAAATTTACAAATTTTTTCCTGTGCTTCATTTACATTTTTAAAATATCCTCCTGCAATTGCCCCAAAAATGCTTGCTCCTACTGCACATGTTTGTTGTTGAACAGGTAATTTTATTTCTTTTCCCAAAATATCAGAGTATATCTGCATTAAAAGAAGATTTTTTTCAGAAATACCTCCTGTTGCAATTATTTCGTTTACTTCACCACAATATTTCTTGAGTTGTTCAATTATTACTTTCTCTCCAAAACCAGTTCCTTCAATCAAACATCTGAAAACTTCTTCTGGTTTTGTATTTAAAGTGAACCCAAGAATAAGCCCTGTTAATTTTTCATCAACAAGAATTGTTCTATTCCCATTTTGCCAGTCAAGACATAAAAGTCCACTTTCTCCCGGCTTTATTTTCTCTGCTTTTTTTGTAAAGTAGTAATAAGAATTTTCAGTAAATTCAGGCATAAACTTTTTTACAAACCAATAAAAAATATCTCCAACAGCGGGTTGTCCTGCCTCAATTCCATAATATCCTGGAACAATAGAATCAGGAACAATTCCACAAATACCAGGAATATCTTCTAAATATTTATTTTTAGGGTATATCATCATATCACATCCAGAAGTCCCTATAACTTTAACAAGTATTTTTTCTTTTATGCCTGCTCCTACTGCTCCAATGTGGGCATCAAGTCCTCCTACACTAATAGGTATCCCTTCTTTCAGTCCTGTTTTTATAGCCCAGTCCTTACATAAATATCCAGCAATTTTCCCTGCTGGATAGGTATTTTCATATAGTTTTTTTCTTAACCCTTTAAAAGAAATATCAAGTTTTTCAAGAAATTCATTATCTGGAAGTCCTCCCCACTTTTCATTAAACATCGCTTTATGTCCTGCTGCACAAATAGACCTTTTTACTTCTTCTGGTTTTTTTATACCAGAGAGAACAGCAGGTATAAAATCTGAGCATTCAATAAAAGTCCCCATTTTTTCAAAAACATTTTTATCAACTCTTGCCAGATGGAGTAATTTTGAAAAAAACCATTCAGAGGAATAGACACCTCCTATTTTCTTTAGATATTCGGGCCTAATTTTTTTTGCAAGTTGTGTTATTTCTTCACTTTCATTAATTGATGTATGGTCTTTCCAAAGGTATGCCATTGCATTTGGATTGTTTTGAAATTCAGGATAAAAACAAAGGGGAGTTAAATTTTCATCAACAGGTAAAGGAGTACTTCCTGTTGTATCTACACCAATTCCTATAATTTTATCAATGGAAAAACTATTTTCTTTTTTGCTTTTCTTTATTGCTTCTTTAATAACTTTTTCAAGACAAATTAACCAATCAGAAGGATTCTGCCTTGCAAAATGTGGATTTTTCTCATCAATTATTACACCATCAATGCCTGAAATATAATTTGAAATTGCTTCTCCTGAAACCTGTCCATTTATCCAATCCACAATTACACATCTTACAGAATTTGTTCCAAAATCAAGACCAATTGAAAACATTATAATCTCCTTACAAAAATTGTATAATAAAAGAAAGGAGAATTCAATGGGAATTAAAGAAAACTTAAATGAAATTTTTAGAAAATTACCTGGCGGTGTTGAACTTATTGCTGCAACAAAATCAAGAAGTGTTGATGAAATACTTGAGGCAATAGAGTGTGGAATAAAAATAATAGGAGAAAATTATGTTCAGGAAGCAGAAGAAAAGTTTAAAGTTATAGGGAAAAAAGTTAAATGGCATATGATAGGGCATTTACAAAAAAACAAAGTAAAAAAAGCAATTGAGATATTTGATATGATTGAAACACTTGACAATTTTTCTCTTGCAAAAGAAATAGATAAACACGCAAAAAGAAAAGAAATAATTTATCCAGTTTTGTTGGAAATAAATAGTGGAAGAGAAATACAAAAAAGTGGTGTCTTACCAGAAGATATTGAAAAAGTTGTTGAAGAAATCTCTACTCTTGAAAATGTAAGAATAAAAGGATTGATGACTATGGGACCACTTGTTGAAAAACCAGAAGATATGAGACAGTATTTCAGGTTGACAAAAGAGTTATTTGATAAATTAAAAGAAAAGTGTTTCCCAAATGTAGAAATGAAGTATTTATCAATGGGAATGACAGATACATGGGAAATAGCAATCCAAGAAGGAGCAAATATGGTAAGAATTGGGACTGGGATTTTTGGTCCAAGGAAATAATTTTTACCAACAGGAGAGGTGGCTGAGTGGATGAAAGATACAAAATTTTATATAATAAAGGTATGATAGAAAAACTTATAAATAAAGTTGTATGTATGGATTGTGTAGAAGGAATGAAATTGCTTCCAGATAAAAGTATTGACCTTGTAGTTACTTCTCCACCTTACGATAATATAAGGAATTATCACGGATTTAAATTAGACCTTCATAGTGTTGGAATGGAGATTTACAGAGTTCTTAAAGAAGGGGGTATTGCTGTAATGGTAATTCAAGACCAGACAAAAAATTATAGTAAAACACTTACTTCTTTTAAAACAATTATTGACTGGTGTGAAAATATTGGTTTTAAGTTATTTGAATGTTTAATATACAAAAAATATGGTGCAGAAGGAGCGTGGTGGAACAAAAGATTTAGAGTTGACCACGAATATATGCCTGTTTTTTTAAAAGGGGAGAAACCACAATATTTTAATAAAGCGCCATTAAAAATTCCATCTAAATGGGGTGGAGTTACTATGACAGGAGGAGCAACACGACTGACAAATGGAAAAACACTTAAATCAAGACAAATAAAAATAAATAAAATGAAGTGTAGAGGAACTATCTGGGAATATTTAACCTGTGGAGATGGCGATAAATTAAAACATCAACATCCAGCAACTTTTCCTGATAAATTACCTGTTGATTTTATAGAATGTTTTTGTCCTGAAAATGGCATTGTGTTAGACCCATTTATGGGTAGTGGAACAACAGCAATAGCATCAATAAAGTTAGGTAGGAAATTTATTGGATTTGAAATTTCAAAGGAATATTGTGAATTAGCCGAAAAAAGAATAGAAATGTATTCTATTCCTTTATTTATTGAAAAATAATTATCCAAAATTTCCTAATGTGTATTCCATTCTTTTGTTTGCTGTAATTGCCCATGAGATTGGGTTTTTTTCTATAATCTCTATAAAATTTTTACCCGTTAAGCTGTTTTCTATCTTTTTCTCAAGTTTAATTATTTTAAACTCCTCTAAATTCCACTTTTCTTTTTTAAATTCCCATCCAGTATATTCACCTAATAGTTCAAAAAGTGGATAATATTTTTGGAAAGATAAAGGGATATTATTAATTTTCTCTAATAAAATTTTATCTCCTCTTCTTTTATTGATTTTTATGTTATCAAACTTTTCAAAAATACTCTGTAATAAATGGATAATATCTTTAAGTTTCTGTCTTGAAAATATCTCAAAAATTGGGTAAATTGGACTATCTTGCTTTTTCGCTTTAAGAAACATAAGCCATTCATTACAATTTTCAGGGTAATTAAGTAAATTTTTAAAAGTTCCATCAACATATAAAAGAGGAACAGTTGTGGTGTTTAAAAACTTAATTTCTTTATTTAATATTTCTTTTAAACAGCACAAAAGAAAATGAATTGTCGCTAATGGGTATTTCTTTTGAAAATTATGAAGAGCATCAAAATTTCTTAAATTATTTGGATTGATTGACTTATTGAAATTTCCCCAATTATCAGGAACTTCGTTCTTGTTGTATAAAAGCATATGATGACCACAACTTCTTATTTCCTTTCTAAAAATTTCAATATCAAGAAAAATACAATCTTTGATACTTATATTTTTTGTCTGACAGAGCATTTTCCCATCGTAAAAGCCAACAATTTCCCATTCTAAGTAATTTGACATAAGTAAACCGCATAATATCCCATCTACATCAGGACTTATAATTGCCTGTTGTTGTTTTTCAAAAATCCATGGGAATTCTTTCTCAATAATTCCATAATTAAGATAATTCATAGTATAATTATAACAAATTATTGAATTATAAAATAATAATTTTTACCAACAGGAGAGGTGGCTGAGTGGATGAAAGCGGCCGATTCGAAATCGGCTTCTGCCCGAAAAGGGTGGACGGGGGTTCAAATCCCTCCCTCTCCGCCAGTTGGAAAAGGAAAGGTTTGGCTCGCCCTTTGCGAGGGCTCGCCAGCCGATTTTAGGCGCAAAGTTTAATTTTTTGTTTTTGTTCCGCCGAAGGCAGAACGCCAGAAGCGGGTTTTTCTTTATTATTTTTGAATTTCAATTTTTAAACTCTCAAGCGGTATTCCTTGATAATGTCTTTTGCTTATATCTTTATCTTCGGATAAAACTTTTATTTTGAGTCCTGCTTTTTTAATAATTTTCAAGTAGTCATTTTTTAATAAAGCACCGCCCACACACCCCGCTATTAATTCATTGTCTCCTTTTTGTTCTTTTGATAAATTTTTCAGCAATACAATATCTGAAATATACATTTTCCCCCCTTTTTTGAGGACTCGGCGTGCCTCATTAAAAACTTTTGACTTATCCGGCGCAAGATTGATAACGCAATTACTGATTATTATATTAATGGAATTATCCTCAACCGGCAATTCTTCAATATCGCCCAATCTAAACTCTACATTTTTATATCCGTATTTGTTGGCGTTAGATCTTGCTCTTTCTACCATTTCCTCAGATATTTCTACGCCAATAACACGTCCTGATATGCCAACTTTTTTGGCTGCTAAAAAACAATCAAATCCCGCTCCCGAACCTAGATCTAAAACAACATCTCCCTCTCTAATTTGTCCCATTCCTGTTGGATTGCCACAGCCGAGTCCCAGATTTGCGTCAGACGCTGATTTTATTTCTTGATTGGAATAACCTATGCTTTCTGCAATTTGTTCATTGGTTGCTGTATTTTCACAACCGCAACCACTGCTACAACAGCCGGTATTTTTAGTCGCAATTTTTCCGTAATATTTCTTAACGATTTGCTTAATGTCTTTTTTCATAATTTTTTATTCCTTGTTAATTGATAAATTTATTTAAAAAATTACTGATATTTTTAAATTTTTCTTATTGCACAATAAACACACTTTCTCTCTTTTTTGTGGTGTGTATGAGTTGGGCACATCGGTAACACTTTTTTATTCAAATTTTGTTGTTTTTTCATCTCAATAAATTCCCTCTCTTTTTATTATTATTTAACTGTATTTTGCCGCAAAAGAACAAAAGCAATTCGGATTTTTTCAAATACACACCGTTTTCTGAAACATAGTTCCAGAATTAGGGCAAATATGAGGAGTATTCTTGTATAATTTCTTTTAAAGGAGGACTGGCAAAGAATTTTTTACCGGTAAGTTCATTAGCAAATGATTTATAAATATTTTCAATTGTTTTTTTCAATTTTGTAGGTAATTTTTTTGGATTTAATTTACAAAGTGATTTCCAATCATCAATTCCAATATCTTTTGCCTCATTTTTTGCTCTTTCTACTTCTTCATACCATTTTGTTTTTCTATAATATTGTCTTGCAATTTCCTTACTTAAATTTATACCATTGTATGTAAATCTGCATTCATCAGGAGTTCCTATAACATCAACAACAATAAATTCTCTTTCAGGGGTAAATCCAAGTTCTATTTTTCCATCTTCATTTTCAATCCCTATTTTTTTGACTTCTTCACTTATTGTTGCATTTATTACAAAAAGAACTTCTTGCATTTGACTTACTTCCTCATCAGAAAGGCATGCAATTTCTTTACCTTCTTTTAAGGAAATATATCTATCTTTCATCTCTAATTTTGTGCTGATATCAAATATTGGTTTTTCCAATTTTTCTCCTTCTACTGGAAAATGGTCAAGTCCAATATCTGACAAATTTAATTCACCATTTTTAAGCCGTTTTAATATACTTGAACCAGAAGGAATCCCATTTCTATAAATAATTTCAAGAGGAATGAGAAAATTACCTTTTTCCTTTTTATAAATTGAATAATCATATTTACCTGATGAAAATGTTGGTTTTAAAACTCGGACAAGAGAAATTTCCATTGTAGAAACAGGTCTTTCAATTTCCCCAAACTTTCTTAAATTTCCATTTTTATCCACAACCCCTCTATAATGTGTTTTAATGCCTTTTCTTTCAATCTTTTCAAAAAAGAAAGCACTTACAATACATAAAGAGGCACCTTTTCCATCAATATTATCAGGCATTTCTCCCCAATCAAAAACAGAGTATCTATCTGAAAAATGGAATCTTCCAATTCCCATTTTATCTTTTTCTGCTTTTTTAATAATTTCTAAGTCCTTAACACTTCCCATTTTATATCCTTTTTAATTTTTTTTCCCAGAAATTGCATATTTTGTTCACTTTCTGACTTGCAATTCCTGTATAATTCTCTGGGTTTTCTATTACTTTTCTTTGTTGAGGTGTAAATTTTTCAATATATTTTTTAATTTCTTCATCCTGAAAAACAATTTCTGTTAAGGGAATACCTGTTTGATATGATTTCATTGAAAGTTGCCTTATTTTTTCATGTGCATCAGGATGTCCATAAAAAGAAAGTAAAATTTGCATTGGTTCTGCTATAATTTTGTCTTTACTCATATTAAAATTTTTCACCAAATTATTTTTATCAACAACAATTTTCTCCATTATACTTTTTATTCTTCTGATAGATGAATCAAACATAACAAGCAATTCTGGAATATATCTTTGTGATAAAGAATTTGTTAAGTCCCTTTGATGTTCTGAAATCTGGTCTGAATAAGAAGTTATAATTCTTGGCATAAATGTTTTCCATGCACTCTTTACATTTTCAAAATTTATTGGATTTCTTTTTTGTGGCATTGTAGAAGAACCAACCTGATTTTCCTCAAATGGCTCTCCAACTTCTCCTATTTCTGTTCTTTGTAAGTTTCTCATATCATCTGAAAGATTTGCAAGGACTGAAAAAGAAGAAATTATAGAATGGACAAAATCAACCATTGGTTCAGGTGGAACAATTTGAGTTGAAATTCTTGATGGTTTAAGAGAAAGTTTTTCAAGAAAAGTACTTTCAAATTTTTCTACATCTTTTATAAAAAGTGAAAGTCCATTATAACAACCAACTGGACCTGAAAATTTTCCTTTTAGGTTTTCTTTTGCGTTATTTACTTTTAAAATTCTTTCTCCCCATCTTTCAATATAAACAGAAAGAAAAAATCCAAAAGTAATTGGTTCTGCATGTTGTCCATGTGTTCTTCCAATTTGAATTGTTTTCTTTTCTTTCCTTGCCTGTTTTATGAAAATATCTTCAAGCTCAATCATATCTGGAATAATTACTTTTTCTGTTGCTTCTTTTAACATAAGACATCTTGCTGGTTCAACAATATCATAAGAAGTAGCACAAAAATGAATAAATGGTTTTGCTTTCTCAGATACATTTTTCTTCAAAACATTAACAATTGCCCTTATATCATGTTTTATCCTTTTTTCTTCCTCATATATTTCTTCTGCCTTTATATTCCGGGCTACCTTTTCTACTTCTTTTACAACATCTTCTGGACAGAGATTAAAATCTGAAAGTGTTTGGAGAAGTGCAATTTCAACTTTAATTTTATAATTAAGAAAACTTTCTTCTGTAAGATAATCAATAAGTTGGTCTACTTTGTATCTATAATCAGATGGCGAAAATAATTTATAATTTTCCATACAAAAATTATATTTTATTTATTGATTTATTTCAAGGAAATATTACAATTAAAAATGTGGAATTCAAATTTATATCAGAAAAGAAAAAAGCCGATTTTGAGACATTCAAAAAAGTTCTTGAAGGGAAAGAAAAAGCGAAAAGGGTGCATTTTGCCGAACTTCTTTTTGATTATGAGATTAAAAAATATATTAGTGAAAAATATTTTGGGAGAAAATGGATTGATTTTTCTTATGAAAATATTGATGATTGGACCAAACAGGAAATTTATTTCTGGTATCAATTAGGGTATGATTATGCGAGAATATCAGGGGGGCTTGATTTTGAGGGGAAAGGGAGGGTAGGAGAGGATACTGCAGTTCTTTCAAGAGGGCAGAGGGGATGGGTAGAAGAAAATAAAGGTGTAATTTCAAATTGGGATGAGTTTGAAAAATACCCATGGCCAAAAATAAATGAAATTGATTATAAAACTTATGAAATTACAAGTAAAAATTTACCAGAAGGAATGAAAATGGTGGTTTGCCCTTCTTCTGGTGTTTTTGAAATATCAAGTGAGAAAATTCTTGGTTTTGAGAATATGAGTTATTTAATATATGAAAATTATGAATTAGTTGAGGCGGTTTTTAATAAAGTTGGACAATTGATGGTATCTTTTTATGAAAATATTGTTGAAATTGATAATGTTGAAGGATTTTTTCAAGGGGATGACTTGGGTTTTAAAACATCAACATTTCTTTCACCGTTCTACATAAGAAAATTAGTAATTCCATTTCATAAAAAATTTTCTCAAATTGCGCATGAAAAAGGGAAAATGTATTTTCTTCATTGTTGTGGAAATGTTTTAGAAATTATGAATGATTTTATATATGATGTAAAGATAGATGCTTTTCATTCTTTTCAGGATGAAATCATTCCTGTATGGGAATTTAAAGAGTTATATGATGAAAAAATTGGTATTTTGGGTGGGATTGATGTTAATAAATTATGTACTTATAATGAAGAAAATTTAAGAAAATATGTAAGAAGAGTTCTTGACCAATGTATGCCTGAAAGGTATGCTTTGGGTTCTGGAAATTCAATAGCAAACTATATTCCTGTTCAAAATTTTCTTATTATGCTTGATGAAGGATGGAAATATAAATAAATTTTTAGGTGAGGATTTGATAAGGATAAATATTATTTTCAAATCAAGATAGCAAAAAAAGAAAGAAAAAATTGTTGTTGACAAAATATTTTTAAAGTGATATTATAGTTATACAATGCCAACAAAAAAAGAAGTAATAAATATTATTCAAAATGTAGGTCTTTGGGGTAGAAAAGAAATAGAGCTTGCACTGGAAGAACAAAGTAAAACAGGTCAGCCATTAAAGGAAATTTTTCAAAATAGGGGAATGTTACCGTTTGGAGAGGTTGCTCCTTCTTTTTATTTTCAATTAGGAATAGTTCAAAGAGAATTATCCGCAAGAGAAATACCCCATGAAGTTCTTTCTCTATTACCCGGGAAAATTGCCAAGAGTCATAGAGTGGTTCCATGGGAAAAAAGAGAAAATGGAGTTGTTGTTCTTGTTACAGATGACCCTATAAATATTCTTGCTGGTGATTACTTTAAAGGGCTGATAAATATTGAGGGTATAAAAGATGTAGAAATTATGGTAACTTTTAAAGAAGAGATGGACCAACTTCTTGAAAAGTATTATGGTGAAGGAGAAATGGAGGACTTAACAAAAATGATTCAGGAAGCAAGTAGTGCAACAATAGACCTGGATTTACCAGCAGAAGAATTAGGGGATGATGAAGAGTCCCTTGCATTACAGGCGCCAGTAGTTAAAATAGTAAATCTTGTTTTTGTTGAAGCATTGAGAAGAAGAGCAAGTGATATTCATTTTGAGCCACTTGAAAAGAAATTTAGAGTTAGGTTTAGAATTGATGGGGTTTTATATGAGACTGTCTCTCCACCAAAAAGGATTGAGAAAGCAGTTATAGCAAGAGTTAAGTTAATGGCAAAAATGGACCTGGCTGAAAAACGGCTTCCGCAGGATGGTAGAATTATGCTTGATATAAGTGGAAGACCAATTGATTTTCGTGTTTCATCTTTACCTGGAATTTATGGAGAAAGTGTTGTTTTGAGAATTCTTGATAAAACATCAATGTTAAAGGGATTGGAAGAATTGGGTTTTCTTGAATATGATTTAAAAAGATGGGAGAATTTGTTAAAATATTCAGGT
>Ga0208825_1002573_pt1 | contig 11770 bp, 10 predicted proteins | sample AD_UKC113_MetaG_FD_184450 | JGI IMG/M metagenome (GOLD analysis project Ga0208825, IMG submission 184450) | Active sludge microbial communities of municipal wastewater-treating anaerobic digesters from Hong Kong - AD_UKC113_MetaG (SPAdes)... | ecosystem: Engineered > Bioreactor > Anaerobic >...
TAATTCGTTCCTGAGCTTGGTCTAAAGAATATTTAATTACTTCATAGGGATGAGCTGCTGGATTTTGATAATTTAAAAATCCGGATTCGTAATGCGAAGGATAAACCATGGGACAAATATAATCAAAATAAGGAAGGAAGTCCTCGAAAATTTGACCGATGTTCATATCATGATGAAAAACAGTTGTCAGGCCAAAAACATCTGCTGAAATTTTTATGCCCCAAGGCCGCAAATTAGCTGATAAATATTCAAAGAAATCTTTTAGGACTTCCGATTTTTCTGTTTGGCCATTGTAAAAAGGAAAGTCCATATTGGAAAGGATGCCGTCTGAAGGAAAGCGGATATAATCAAAATTCAGTTCATCAAAACCATAATGCATGGCTGATTTAGAAAGCACATAAATATAATTCCATACCTCGGGCGCAGCTGGATCAAGCCAAGCCAAACCCTTATTGTCTTTCCACAGGCCACCTGTTTGTTTGTTTTTAACTGCCAGATGCGGCCGCGCTTCAGCTAAAACCGGATCTTGGAAAACAGTGATGCGGCCAATAGTATAAATGCCATTCTGGTGTAATTTATTAATCAATTCCTTTAGATCTTTAATCAAAACTTTTTCTGTTCCGAATTTTTTCAAAAAATCGGATTGGGTATCGAAAAGGATATGACCGCTATAATCTTTTAAATCAATCACTACGGCATTTAATTCTGTTTTATTCACTAAATCAATAATCTCAGCCATCCGCTTATCATCACTCGCTGTATAAGCAGTTAAGTAAATGGCTTTGATGTCTTTAGGAGGGTTTTCTAAACGCTTGGGTGAGTTGTCAGTAGCTACTGCTTGCGACTGACCGGCGAGACTAAAATAAAAATGAGCTGTATCAAAAAGTTGAAAAACCACAACGGTGATAATAGCTCCGAGCAATACAATAAAGGCAATCGTTAACGGAATAGAGGTTTTTCTTTTCATAATCTCTTCTATTTTACCCTAAATATTTTTTAAATCAATTTGGGTGGGCGTGTGTTGGGAGGCGGCGGCGATTTTTCTAAAAGAAAAATCGCCGCCGCCTCGTTCTTTCTCCTTCTTTTCATTTTTGATTTTTTTGTAGAAAAAGTTAAAATGTCAGTATGAGTTATTTAGCCTTATATCGCCGTTATCGACCCAAAACTTTTGCTGAAGTTATTGGCCAAAAACCAATTATTCAAACTTTATGTAATGCCTTATCAACAAACCATGTATCTCATGCTTATCTTTTTTGTGGTCAGCGCGGCACAGGCAAAACAACCGTAGCCCGTCTTTTAGCCAAAGCCGTTAATTGCGAAAATCGCAAAGAAAATGAATGTGAACCATGTAATCAATGTGAATCTTGCATTGAAATAAACGAAGGCCGCTCTCTTGATTTAATAGAAATTGATGCCGCCTCTAATCGTGGCATTGATGAAATCCGAGAATTAAAGGATGGCATCCGCTTTGCACCAGTAAAATCAAAATACAAAGTTTTTATTATTGATGAGGTGCACATGCTCACTAAAGAAGCATTTAATGCTCTTTTAAAAACTCTTGAGGAACCGCCTGCTCATGCTATTTTTATTTTGGCCACTACCGAACCAGAAAAACTACCCCCCACTATTATTTCTCGCACTCAACGTTTTGATTTCAAAAAATTAACACTGAATGAAATCATTACCCGTCTCAAAATTTTAGCCGAAGCAGAAAAAATCAACATTACGCCCGATGCGTTAAAAGAAATCGCTCTATCGGCCGAAGGCAGCCTCCGTGATGCTGAATCATTTCTTGATCAAATCATTAGCCTCGGCTACAAACAAATTGATTTAAATACATTAGAAGAAGTTTTAGGACGAGTTAATTTCTCGAAAACTGCTCAATTTTTAGATTATCTTTTGGCAAAAGATGTCAAAAGCGCTATTACGTTTATCAATAGTCTTTATGAAAATGGCGTTGACTTAATTAATTTCAGCCGGACCGTTTTAAAATTAGCGCGGCAAATAATGCTTTTAAAAATTAATCCTCAAATTAGCCAAATTATTAAAGACGAATTTACCGAAGATCAGCTTGAAAAAGTTAATCAGTTAGCGCAAGACTTTCCGATGGATGACTTACAAAAATTAATTGATTCGCTTTTAAAAATTAAGGAACAAATCAAATATTCTCCTATTCAAACATTGCCTTTAGAAATGGTTGTCATTCAACTTTGTAGTAAAAATAGTTAAATTATCTTAAAGGGCGAATAAAAAAACAACTTATGTTAAAAAGAGATTATCTTTATGGTTATTATGTCGAATACGACGATGAGGTGGCTTATAATGGATTTACCTATTTAAGAGATCGACTTGATCACAACGAGGTTCAGGTTTTCTTCAACGAAGCTTCACGTCGAGGCAGAGCAGATTTCGAAGATGACTACGGCCGAAACTACTCCTTAGTCAAAGATGACAACGGCAACTATACAATTGTCTCAAGAGACTAACTTGATTATTAGAAGAAGACGAATATAATAAAAAAGTCAAAACTCAAAAATCAAAAGTCAAAACTGTAAATTGAAACCAATTAACTTATTCAGATACTGAATTTCCACTCTAGGCGACAGAGAAGCAAAGATTGATAATTATATAGAAAAGTCAAAAGTCAAAAATCAAAAGTGCAACTTAAAACTAATTAACTTATTCAGATACCAAATTTTCCCGGCAGGTGGCAGAGAGGCAAAAAGTGATAGTTATAAAGAGCTATAGAAATTCTTCTTATAGAAAAATTTCCGTAGCTGCCTTAATTTTGACATTGGCATTTTGAGATTTAGATTTTTTATTGCGGGGTCGTCTAATGGTAGGACATCAGCCTTTGGAGCTGAGTATCTTGGTTCGAATCCAAGCCCCGCAGCTAAAAACAAAATAGCATACATATGTATGCTATTTTGTTTATTCAACAATTATTCTAATTTTATTCCCTTTATTCTCTTGAAATCATTATTTAGTTTTTAATTAATTTTTTAACTTTTTGCTTTGCTAATAACATTCTCACATTCTCAAGAATGTCAGAATGTTATTAATCCCTGAGAGTGTGAGAGTAAGCGAAAAGTTGCGTTGTTTTTTAACGCACTAATTCTAAAACCTCATTAAATTTTAGCCACAAACCTATAATCCCTTACGGACAACTTTTGGACCAGTGGGCATATCCCTAACCTCGTATCCTCTTTTGAGAATTTCCTCACGTAAACAATCAGCTTTTTCCCATTGCCCATTTTTTCTCAAAAATTCTCGCTCTTGAACAAGTGCTATAATTTCTTTTGGAATTTCTCCAAAAGAAGAACTGGCAAGTCCAAAACTAAAAACTCTATCAAATTCTAAAAGAGTAGCTCGTTTCTTTTCTGGAGTCAAAGAAGAGTCGACAACTTCCCACATTAATGCTATTGCCTGAGGAGTATTAAGATCATTATTTATCCGAATTGTAAATTCTTTGAGAAATTTTTCATCAGGAGCAACCTGTTTACCTTCCCAATTCAAAACTTTTTCACGTAAAGACATTAGGGCTTTTTGAATTCCTTGCAATCCTCGCCAAGTAAAATCCAAACTCGAACGATAGTGAGAAGTCAAAATATAATAGCGAAAAGCAAGTGGATCATAACCTCTTTGAATAATGTCTTGTAAAGTTATAAAAATTTTTTCACTCTTCGCCATTTTTTCCCCATGACTTGTTAAAAAAGCAACATGCAACCAGTAACGGGCAAATTGTTTGCCAGTGGCTGCTTCTGATTGTGCTATCTCGTTAGTGTGGTGAACCGGAATATGATCAATACCGCCTGTGTGGATATCAATTGTCTCTCCTAAATACTTCATCGCCATAGCACTACACTCAATATGCCATCCCGGAAATCCTATCCCCCAAGGACTCGGCCATTCCATCTGTCTTTTTTGATTTTTAGGCGAAAACTTCCACAAAGCAAAATCGGTTGGATTTCTTTTTTCTCCAAGATTAACTCGAGCTCCCGGCTTAATGCCTTTGATGTCTAACCGAGCAAGGTAACCATAATTTGATAATTTGCTGGTATCAAAATAGACACCATCAGAAGTCAAATATGTATATCCTTTCTTTTCTAATCTTTGAATCAAAGCAATTTGTTCGTTAATATGATCAGTTGCTTTACTCCAAATAGTTGGAGGTTTTATATTGAGATCAGACAAATTTTGTTTAAAGATATTTGTGTAAAATTCAGAAATCTCAAACGCCGACATCTTCTGCTTACGAGCGCTTAATTCAACTTTGTCTTCCCCAGAATCAGCATCAGAAGTTAAATGTCCCACATCTGTAATATTAATTACGTGCCGCACTTCATAACCGTTGAATTCGAACATTTTACGAAGTGTGTCTGCAAAGATGTAAGCTCGAAGATTTCCAATGTGCGCATAATCGTATACCGTTGGCCCGCAGGTATAAATCTTAACCTTGCCTTGTTCCAGAGGAATAAATTGTCTTTTTTCCCTTTGGTATGTATCAAAAAGATAAATTGGAATATTCATAAGTTTTTTCTTGCTGCATAGATATAAATAGTTCTCTAAACTAGATTTATAAAAACTAATTTAGTTTTTTATATAAAATTTTAAAAAAGAAAACCAATTCATTATATATCTCTTTTTAGACAGCCTCACTAAATCTTTTTGGATTTAATATTGTTTTTCTAATTTCTACCAAATCCATAACTTTCCTCGATTAATTTCCTGTCCCATAGTGAATACGAATATTCTATGGATTTAATTTTTTATTCAACATTCTCACATTCTTGAGAATGTGAGAATGTTTAAAAACTTAACTAAAACTTCTTAGAGAAATCAACAAACATTTTGCCGTAGGGCGAAAGATAATGACCGACTGAACGGCCTTGATATTTTTTATTTAAAAGACCTGCCTGCAATAATCTTCTCGTATGCTCAGAAATTGTTTTAATGTTGCAATTTAAAGCTTCCGCTATGCCCTCGAGACTAATACCTTCGTTTTTGGCAACTAAAAACAAAATTTCCAATCTCCGATGATTGGCTACACCTTTAAAATATCTTTCGAGTTGTTTGCTTGTTTTCATGCCTTGTAATTTAATACATTATTTCGGCTTTACAACATTCTGACATTCTTGAGAATGTGAGAATGTTGTAAATGGCGAGGAGGGTGGCTATTCGGATTTATTTGATCTTTCCTTATACATTTTAATCCATTCTTCTGATAATGGCCAGTTTTGAAATTGATCACAGGGAAACTTCTCACAATCCCGGGAACAAACATCTACTTTATTTTCAACAGCGCATTCTAAAACCGGACAATTGGTATTAATTTTCTTCAAAAACTCAACCCCCTCTTTGGTTTTATTGCAACCAGTACAAATCCCTCTGACATAAAGCCCGCAACTTGAACAACAAATCCCACATGCTCCAATTATTTCTTTTTTCTGCTCTTCCATTATTTATTTCTCAATTAATTTTTCGACTTTTGTTGAATATTCTCACATTCTCAAGAATGTGAGAATATTCAAGATAGTGATAGAGGTGACAAAGGAGTTGGAAACTGTGGCAATTTTTGTCATCAGTTTTAATTTTAAATATTTTTGGTTTATTCCTCCGCTTCGTATTTTCTCTTTATTTCTTCAAGCCTATTTTCAGATTCTCGTAATCTTTCTTTGCATTTTTTTATTAGTTCCACTAGTTCCATTCCTTTTTCATAACTTTCCAAAGCTTCATCTAAATCAATGTTTTCTTGCTGAAACCACTCATTAATCTTAACTATTTCTTTTCTAAATTGAAATGGATTTTGTAGGTATAAAATCAATGTTGGGTGCAACTACAACATCATAATTTCATAATATAAGCCTCTATTATTTTTGAGAGCAATAATCAGTAAATAATTGGTCTTGCTCTGCTTTCACAGTTTCTTTGCCAGCTGCTGTATCTACCCCAAACAAATGTTCAACAGTAGCAGTGGTAATTTTATCTACTGGCATCAAACACTCAGTGCCTGGAGGTCCCATGGGAATTGCCTTACCGCTTGCATCTACTACTTTAGCAATGTAATGGCATTTTCCATTTTCTATTCCATAAACAACAATCTGATAAATCGCACCTTCACCAATGGGCATTTTTAATTCAACCGGAGAGCATTTCACAAAATAAGGGAGAAAACAATCGGTAGTAGCACAGGAAATTGCTTTCCCTGACGGAGTGATAGTTGGTTTACTAGGTTCAGTAGGTTGTGTTGTTGGAGTTATCTCACTCGTGGGACTCGGCTGAGCTGGTTCGGTAGTTGGAGAGATTTGAGGGGTTGGAGTGGTTGGCGCAACCACTACTTGTTCTTCTGGCTTTTGAATTACTAAAACTATTATTACTACTAAGAGCGCGATAACAATTATTGCCGGTACTAACCATTTTTTATTATTTTTCATAAATAATTATTTTAAAAGTTAATTGAATCGACCTTTATATTACTAATAAGATGACTTTTGCCTGCTTATCTTTAATTTTAATTTTTCTGCTCAAAAAATCAATAAAATGAGCGGAAACCCGAATTCTCTACAAGTAAGCGGAAAAGTTATCTTGCACCCGCCATAAATTTAAGTTCCTCCTCCTATTAAAAATCTTTGATTTCCTTTCGAGGTCAATTAATTTTTTAACTTTTTGCTTTGTTAATAACATTCTCACATTCTCAAGAATGTGAGAATGTTATTAATCCCTGAGAGTGTGAGAGTAAGCGAAAAGTTGCATTGTTTTTTAACACACTACCTCTTCTTTTCTCTAAAATCTTCTCTGCTTCGACTTTTTGCTCTAAGAAAGCAGTTTGTTTTCTAATGCTTCTTCAAACTCTTTCTTTAACGTTTCGTTATAAAAAGGCAAACCTATAAGTTTAAATTGCTTATTTTCAAATTTTAAATCGGTGTCCGATTTCTTTTCTATTTCATCTAAAAATTTTCCTTTCCAGGGTTCAGCTTTAATATAGATTTCTCCTTTTGGTTCAATAAATACTTGATAAATATTAATTTTATGGTTTTTTTCTTTCAGTAACATCACGAAATCCGGTTCAAACGCTCTACCTTCATCAAAATCAAAAAGTTGAAAAAATTTTTCATTTCGCAATAAGGCAATATCCGAATATTTCTGCTTGAGCTTTTCTATAAATCCACTAATAAAATTGATAAAACCTTTTTCTTCACTTGTTCCATAATAAAAACTTTTCTTACCATTTTCATCTACATATTCTTGGCCAAACCAATCATTATTTTCGCCCATATCAATATTTGATAGTTCTTTTTTCTCAACGTCATCTTTGTCTATTTTTATCTTTTTATCTTTAAAAATTTCCCATAGTGTCTTTGCTTTAAATAATGTTGTTCCTTTAAACTCTGAAGTATTTATTTTTACTTGCTCTGCTATTTCCTTAATAACTGATAAAATAATTTCTAATTTTTCAGATGGAGTTAATCTTTCTATTTTATTTTTCGGTCCGGTTACTTCTATTTTAACATTAGCCAGATAAGCAGAAGACGAAATAAATTCTTTTACTGATTTTATGTGGGGAAAATATTTCTTTAATGTTTCAAATTTATAAAATTCAAATTTATCTAATGCGCCTCTTATTATATTTTCTCCGAGATCAGACATCTTGTATGTTACTCTTTTTTGAACAACGCTTTTAGATTCCTTTAATTCTTGAAGTTCATCTAAAATAATTTCTTCTCTAATTTCGCCTGTTTTAAATTTATAAGGATATTGCTCTTTAATTTTTGCATCATTTAAACTTTTTATGTCTGTTCGTGAATTTATAGTCCTCTCATTTATAAAAATATAATCATTTTTCCATTTTTCTTTTACGGATTTTTTAATAAATAAATCTCTCTGGACATATCTTTCTGGCATAATACCCATTTCTGTAAGAGTAGATTTTATTTCTTCAATATATTTAGGCTCTTTGAAACAATGATAATAAAGTGTTTCTATAATTCGCAACTCATTTTCAACATCTTCATCAAATTTTCTCTTATATTTATCTTGTGTTTTATCTAATTGAAATGGAAAATATCGAGCGCCTCTACCAATAAGCTGAGCCTCACCTATTGTCGTTTTACCGGGTTTGTATTGACCATGAACCCATTTTCCGTCACGCGTCTCATATAATCTTACAATGTCAAATAAATTTAACACATCCCAGCCTTCATTAAGCATATTTACTGCAAAAATTGCCCTTATTTCATTGTTTTTACTTTCTAAAGAATTAAGTTTTAATTGTTTTTCTTCATCAATATTTTCAGAATCCAAAAGCATAACTTTTGCTTCAGCAAAATCCTCTTGTAATTCTCTGATTAAATTATCAAAACTTATATTCTCTTTCTGAAAATAATTAAACGCCTTTTCTAAATCTGTCCCTTTTGTCCGTAAACCTATTTCCTGAATATCGTGAGTAGTTAAATTTTTTATTTTTGCCAAAAAATTATCGTAATTTTCTTTCGATTCTTTTATGCTTTTTGATTTAAAGAGAATGACTGGCTTTAATTGTAATTTATATTTCTCGGCAATTTTTCTGCGATATTGACTTAATATAACCGCTTGCAAGGCCCTATCAACTGGATCTAAATCCGCTTGCAAAACTTCTATCTCCTTTGAAAATTTATCTAACCTAAATTGTTTTAAATCATATTTAAAAATAATTTTATCTTCGTATTTTTGTCTAATATTTTGATCATTCAAATCAATTGTTGCCGTAAACTCCAATAAAATATTTTTAATGTTACTTTTAAAAATTTTCCCAACAGTAAATTCCCAGCTTTTTTCCAATTCAATTTCTTCTCTGTTTTTCTTTGTTATTGTTTGTAAATGATGTGCTTCATCAGAAATTAAAACAATTTCTTTATCAATAAAATCTTCATAAGTTAAAGCATTCTCTTTGGGAAAATTTAAACGAATATGTAAACCTTGAATAGTAGTAAAAAGAATATTTATATCTTCCGGATTTGCTGTTTCAAAATTTTGAACTTCTTTAATAAAAACCTCTTTCCCATTAAATTTAATTTTAGGAGCAAAAAGATATTTTTCAGATAAAGAATTTAGAAAATTATCTTTGGTTTTTTCAACAATATTTACGCTATCTACAAAAAAGATAAAATTACGATAGCCTTGTTTGTAAAGTTGCAAAATATTAGCAGCCATAATTAGGGTTTTACCGGAGCCAGTTGCCATATGGAAAAGTAATTGCGCCGGAAATTGTCTTTTTTGATAACCATTAAAATAAAAATCAAAACGGCCCAATGCTTCTTTTTGATATTCTCGCAATTCAAATTTTGGATTGATGTTTTGAATTATCTCATTATCAATCCGGGAAGTAAAAAAGTTTTCCCCTAATGATTCTTTATTGGCATTAAAAGTTTCGTAGAGCATAGTTAAAAAATGGTTTTTGTTACTTTTTCTACGCCATTTATCAATTCGTCAATTTCTTCCTTTTTGGGTTCTCGTTTCTTATTGTGGTCGCATAAGTTCCTTAAATCAGCCAAGCCTTGAATGAAGCGCCAAGTCGGTATCTCAATAACATCATTATCTTTAAGTAGTTGATTGTAATCACTGATAGTAGGTTTTTTCTTAGTAACTTTTATTTTGTGGTTCTCGCAAACTTGTGATAAATGACCTTCTAATACTACTCCCGCTATTGCTCCAGCGCCACGCGTAAATCCTTTTTTATTTAACTCTCTTGCTGCATCTAGTTCAGAATCAAATAAATCTGCCCGAACTAATTGCTTAATATCAAATAAAGAACTTTCAAATCTTTTTTGTGCTGCCTCAAGTATTTTTAATTGTTGTCGAAATTGTGGTATAGCCGCTTCTGGCCCAACCACTTTTTCTTTCTCCCAGCCCCTAGTAACAGTAAGCCCCTGTAGATAATCTTCTATAACGTAATTGCCATATGTAATCTCTTTTCTGTTTTTTGGTTTCTCGTATAATTTTGTAAAGTCATTAACTCGGTCGGGTAATAAAAATTTTATTATCGCTAAGGATTCTGAATACCAAGATTGATAATTGTCTTTAAACGATAATAAATTTTTCTTAAGTTCAGGAAAATTTTCCTTAAATTTATCTTTAAAAATCTTTTTTGCTTGCTCTTCAAATTGTTCAGGGTAACACTCAAACTGTATTGCATTAAATAGCATGTTACCATTAGAAATAAGTTTATCTAAATCTTTTTTATATCTCTCTAAATTCATAGTCATACTTTAAAAAGATATTTCATCTATATTAATATCTTCGTCTTTAGGTCCGATATTAATTTCTTCGGGTTGTTGCTTTTTGGGTTTGGGCTTCAAAATTTTTAAAGATAACAAGTCTTGTACTAGACATTTAATATTGTGCAAAGCAGAATTAGCCGCTAATCGTTCTTCGTTTATGGTCTTAAAGTAAAATCCAGCATGTGCGGGGTTGTGTCTGTATCTTATAAGAAAATTTTTGATCTCATACAAATTGCCTTTAATTTCTTTTGCTTTCTTTGTGTCTTTTATTTTTGATTCAATTTTAGGAAATATTATATTTAAATTGTCTTCATTAAAAAATGCTCCCAATTGTTCTCCTTTTTTGATCAACTTCAAATCTTTCGCTATTTCCCACAGAACCACTTCCAATGCTTTATACATTGGCGCCATAGCGAAACAATAATCAAAAAAAGTTGCTTCACTTAAATTAGCTTCGATGATATCATCTAAAATAATCCAATCAATGATCAACCTGCGAGCATCTTCCGGAACATATTCGGCTTGATCCCAGCCGATCATCTCTCTCAATTTTATAGCTATTGTGTATCTTTTATTTGCCATAAAATTCCTTATTTAATTTTTTATCATCCTCACTCACTCCATACTCCTTATCATCAATCTCGCTGTAATTGACATAGAGATGATTTTTGTCTAAACATTCAAGCAAAAATCTTTTTTGGTCTTCAACGGATAAATCTTCAAAATCTTTGGCGTGTTCATCAACTGTTTTAATATCTACTTTATAACTCAAAAATGCTTTCTCTTTCATTATTTCCCATAATTTTTTAAGCTCTTCTTTTGTTTTTGCTTTTTGTATTTTCTCAACAAAATTTTCATTCCATTTCGCAAGTTCCAAATAAACGAAATCACCGCCTCTCTTCCAGCCAACGAATTTTGAAATACCGGTTTGATCGCCATTAATAACATTTTTTAATCTAACAGTAGCGCTATTTTCCCCATAATCAAGTTGCTCAACTCCTATGTATTGCCGATTCATTTTGTGGGCAGCTGCACAAGTAGTTCCAGTACCCATAAAGAAATCTAAAACTAAATCTCCTTGTTTTGACCCTATTTCAATTAATGTTTTTATCCATGCTTCCGGTTTTTTACCGCTTCTTAATTCAACCCCTCCTTCAAGTCTGCAATTACCATATGCATCGGCCATATCATAAAAATTATTGATCACTAAATCTTTTGATAAATCCCCTCTTTTTATTTTTTCTTTCTGTTCAAGAGGAATACCGGAGTAATATTTTCCTTTTGTAGCATTTTCTCTTTGAGGACCAGTAAAATATCTATATCCCAGTCCATCTTCCCCTATTCCATAAACTTTATATAAAACTCCCAATCCGTCTATTTTCTTCCTTGGTACTAAATATTGACCAAAAAATTTAGCTGTAGTCCTTAATAAATGTCCTGACGCCCAGGTTTCTTTCAGAGCACCTAAATGAGGTTTGACTTTTTTTACTTCATATGTCCCAGGTTTAAATATT
>Ga0208825_1002575_pt1 | contig 11766 bp, 11 predicted proteins | sample AD_UKC113_MetaG_FD_184450 | JGI IMG/M metagenome (GOLD analysis project Ga0208825, IMG submission 184450) | Active sludge microbial communities of municipal wastewater-treating anaerobic digesters from Hong Kong - AD_UKC113_MetaG (SPAdes)... | ecosystem: Engineered > Bioreactor > Anaerobic >...
ATATGTAGTATTTTTCTACATACAGTATATCGCAAAAACGCCTTGAAGTCCAGTAGTTTCAATAGTTTTGCGAAGTTTTCAAAGATCGATATTACCTGTTTTTAACAGGAGTTATTGCAGTGGAATCAAATATATATAAAACTAATTTCATGTACCTTATTCTCTAGTTATCTAATTTTGTCTTTTGAAGTTTGATTTTTTGATGCAAAATTATCTTCATCTTCCATAAATTTACCGTAACCAATAGCTGTTTTTGCGCCAAGACCATAATATTTCAATGCTTTTTTGACTATTTCAGCAAATGGTTGATGATACTTTTCTCCAAAGACTTCTAATTTATCACTATCTTTTTTTCTTATTGAATAAGCAAAATGAAATACTGCATTTTTAATAACATTAAATTTTATTGGAATTGGACTCTCTGAATCAGTTATTTTCTTATCACTTTGATAATATCCTGGATAATGGCAATTTGCTATATCTAGGCTTAATTCAAAGTTATCATTAACTATAAACACATCATGAAATACTACAGAACCTTTATGCTCAGTATTTATTTGATCAATTTCTTTCCTTCCAAAAATAGTTTTAAATATATCATCTGACATTGCTTTTTGTTCATCGCTTTCAAAAAACTCCACGACACAATAATTTCTAACTAAACCTTTAAAAGCTTGTCCTGGTATATAAGGAACACCATATATTGAATGTATTAACATACTTGTTTCTGATACTGTCTGTTGTCCTAAACCTAAAACAATTGAATTTTCTACAGACATATCAAAACTATTATAATCCATTCCTGGAAGTTTGCCGACTAAATTGTCGATTTCATCGGTGCTTATATATATGTTATTTGAGCTTTTCATAGCATTCGATATCTCTTTAGTAATACTAAAATTTTTTAAATAAGAAGAATTGCTTTTTTCATTGCCTCCTTTATCTTTTACAGACTTTCTTCCATCAAGAAGAAACCTATGAAATAACATATAACCATTGTCTACACTATGATTATATAATGCTTCTTTTAAATAGTTGGGAAGAAGTATATCATTGTAATCCACATTAATCCTCTCCTTCCAATTCACCTTCTGCAAATCTTCTAATCCAGGTAAAAAGACTTAGCACCTCACGTTCAATATTTTTGTATTCAGAAGGCTGTGATTTTACTAGCGAATCAAGCAAATCATTATTTTCAATTTTTAATAAACCCGCCTGTTTTAACCACTTTACTGTAATATCATATAATCCTTTATATGCTTCCTTATCAACTGAATCATTTCCGTTTCTCTTATTATTTAAAAAAGCCACTGTAGCAAGTAATCCATTCATTTTTATGTATGAGGGAATACTTTTCGAATATGATTTCAGCTTTGATTGGCTCTTTGACTGGTTATTTGAATGCTTTTTCTTAAACTCAACTATCTCATCATATGCATATTTTGCTCTTTCTAAATAAAATGATTTAACGCTCATTTACCACACCCCCAATTAACTTTTACTATACCTTTACCTACAGTTGCATCTCCTCCAATTTGCAACACAGGGATTTCTTCGGTTTTTTCTTTGAAGTACTCGATAACTTCCTCAACACGCATGGGGCCTTTCATTTTTTCACCGTTTTTAGTTGCCTGTACTGCTGAAAAAGCTGGTGAATATAATATAAAAGAATACATTACTGTCTCTGCCGGAAGAAATTCTTCTGTAAACAAAGCATTTCCACTTACCGTACCTGTCTTATCATCTATCTTAGTTCTAGTAATAACTTCTGTATTCATCGTCACATAATCTTTAAAGTGGCTATCATCAACAACTATCAGCTTGTTAAGCAATCTTTCTTCATCTAACCCCATTTGTGAAGATAATACCTTACACAACTCATCTATTATTGCATTCTCATCTGCATCATATGTATATTCTTCTATGACTATTTTTGAATCAATCTTTAATTTACACTTTGTAGAACAAATAGCTTTCCCTTCATATACATTAATATTATTCTTAAATTTCTTTCCTATCTCTTTTTCCATTCCTAAAGAATTAAGCTCATCAAAAAACCTGTTTAATACATCCGGGCATGTAACGTAAGCAAATACATCCTTTGCAGATATTACTGGAAAAATAATTATTCTGGCATCAGTAAAACCAATTGCACCTGCATATTTATCATTTCCTTTAAAATCTTTATCTAGATCTTCTTTAATATTTATAATTTCATTAGAATCCGGGTCTACATAACAATTTTCACTTGAACTGTCATATCCAAATATATTATGTACATTGTAAATATCCTGCTTGCTTTTTGCAATCTCTTCAAAAACTTCTCTTATACATCCTTTTATACCAGAACTTTCTATTTTAGGATATCCAGTATGCTTTTCACGCTGAATTGGCAAATCCACTAAACCCAAATCACTTCCACACCCCACATGTACAGGTGTAAGTGCTTTTATTGTCATTAATTCTGCTTTTTTAAACATAGTCTGACCCTCCCTAGTTATTCTTAATTAATCTTGCTTTCGCTGTATTTATTATCTTCTCTTTTAATTCATCATTAAACTTAACTTCCCGTATGTACTTTTCATGAGCATCATGGTCACTAAATACTTTATAAATAAAAGTCTTTTTACCATCAATAAAATAATAAATTCGTTCCGTATTACGACAATGTTTCCATACTGTTTTATGACTATTTTCAGGCTTAACATTTGTTGATTCTTTTTTGCTTTTTAAAAATGTTAGAATTCCTTCATCTTTATTTATTTGTTCCCATACATCTTCAGGAATGTAATATATGCTCTTATCTTGCATAAACCTTTTCCACAGTACAGTACCGGCATCAGTAAAATCAATTATATTGTCAGTTCTTTCAAATATAAACTCATAATCTTTGTATTCTTTCTTATCAAAAAATCCTTTCGATATTTTTCCAATTTTATCTATTTCTGCCCCATTAGAAATTTCATTAAAAACTACAAAATCCTTTTCAAACCATTCATAATCAAATTTTAAAGGTATATTAGGTAGTGTCACAATTGTTTCAGTTTCTTCATAAATATAAATAACTTTAAAATTATAAACCTGACCTATTAATGTCATTATTGGAATAACACCTTTATATCCTCCTGTTACATTTAAGTAAACTTCCATTGAGCCTTCCGGTGCAATTTTATTGCATCTATTTAAGAGGTTTGCAATTCCATATTGCTTAAACTTCCCGTAATCCCTCACTTGAAGTCCTTTTATAGAATCATTATCAATATTAAACTCAACTCTTATGGAATTACCATCTATCTCATATGAGTCCAGAGTTTCTTTAATAGCCTCAGCAGCAATACAACTTAATATAGAATCTGTAGCTATTAAATTTACAATTACATCATCTTTATGCCTTTTAACAAATTTTATTATGCTTTTAATTTCTGCTGATGCCTGCTCATTAATATGATTAGGCAATTCATTCTTTTCTACATTTCTTTCATCTCTGTCATACCAATTAACGCACTTGACATCTTTAATCCATTTTCTTAAATTAGATTTTATATCTCTTACATGAAGATAATTAGATTTTAAATATTCCCGGCAATCATATCCTGCTTCTTCATCATCAACTACTCTCTTATATTTTCCTGATATATCCTCGCAATGCCCGTTTAAGTCCTTACTTAGATAATCAACATAATAGTCTAAATAATTCCTTATAAGAGACACACCAACAGTTGTAATTATTCTTTTCATAACACATCCCCCTTCATTATAAATGCTTTTCCATATCCTTGATTACTTAATTTTGATTCTAAAGAAACCAGCGATATTGAATTTTTTAGCTTAAAATTTGGTATCTTAAATAAATAAATACTTCCAGCCGGAACAGCCCTGTAAATGGATTTTTCTTGACCTGTTTTCATATCAAATCCCCCAACAGATATAAAATTACCTACACATGCAGATAATAATTCTACTTCTTCACCTAAAAATTCACCCTTAAGTGTAGATGTATCTATAAAATCCGGAAGCCATCCATTATCAAAAATTGACGGAACGGTAAGGTATACTTTTACATAATCTACAGTTTCATTTACTTCTTCATTTTTTGTTAGCTCTAGATTTAATGGTTTATAATGCACTGCATTCCCTTGACCTCCAAGTCTTAAATATCCTTCTTCTGGAATATCCAACCCATCAAAGTCCACAACTATCTCCAATTTCTCATATCTAACCCGGCTTATTCTATACATCATAGTATCCTTGGCACTGCGCTTACCATCTTCTCTGGCTATTCCAATCTTTTCTTCCAATATAAACATGTCTTTTAAAGAGCACAAATATATTTCTTCATAATTAAAACTATAATATAGTAACTCGTCTTTTGAAATTAATCCCATTGGTAATTCCTCAACTTCTGTCTCAGATGTATAAAAACACTCAATATTATTGTACTTTTTAAGTGAGCTATCGATATCTTTAAAATCTTTGCATTTTAACTTTATTGTTTTATATTTTTTACTTCTCTCCATCTCATTCTTTGCTGCCCTGGACATATTTTTTTCTATAACCAAATCTCTTGGAGCAGGATATAATACTTCATTTCCATCATATAAATAACATACTTGATTAATCTTCAGGTCTCTGGTAGGATCGTCCTTTTCATTTGCTAAATCAAGTTTTCCGGGATGCTCAGCAAAATAACAAGTTCTAAGTGCTCCATATAAAGTTGTCAAATTAGGAAGTACCATACTATCCGCTCTTGTATCTTCTCCCTTACTAAATGGTTTTGAATCCCTAAAAAACAACATATCGTATGGTTTTATTCTAATCTTCATCCTGCTCCCTCCTTATAAATTCACATATTAGCAGGGCATTTATTAATGTGTTGAAATTTTCTGCTATATCAACTAACTTTGAAATATCCTCAAACAACCTTTCTATTTCCTCTTCTGTTAATATATTCTCTTGTCTGGTTCTATTTAGTAATCTCTTTATTTCACTTTTAAGCATAGAAATAGGAATATTTATATCATCCTTGTTATTAAACATAAATTCACTGCCAAGTTTATTTATAAAATTGTAAGCAGCACTATTTTTAGCAAAATTATCAGAAATATCATTTAGGAGTATTGGAAGACTAAAACCATTATAATGCCAAGGTAATTTAGTTTTTAGAATTTCACCGGATCTTTTAATCAGAGTGATAGCAAACATATTTTTTTCATCCCTATACTCTTTAGCTTCTTTCACTAAAGATCTTACTGTTTTTAGTACATGATGAAGAGGAGATTTGTAATGGGCTATGCATACCCCCATTGAAAGTGTAAGTTCTTTGTCATCTTTAATATATTTTCTTATAGCATTACTTACTAATTCTTTAAATTTACGTCTTAATAAATCCATAGTTAAAAATAAGTTATTTAAAGGTACTACTCCTAGAAAGTCCTCTCCACCTGCATATACAACACTTCCCACCTTTGACTTATCCTCAAAACCATCTGTTCTGATCTCTCTTTTAACCCAATCTGCAAAATTTCCAAGTGCCTCAGATAAACCTATTTGTGCTTCTTTAGTATCAATATTTTCTTTAAAATATTTTCCCGATATCCATTTCCCCATACTATCGCCATCAAAAGCCAGTATAGAATAATAACGGTATTTAATTACATCAGGATGATTTTCTTTCATATACTTATCAATGTTTTTTAGTTTATTTCTAACAACTGATAAATCAATATTTTTAAATCCCTGCTCTTCTAACTTACTTTTTTCAATTCCAGAAGAATACCAACATTGCTCTGGTAATTCTCCAAAAAACAATTCTATGTACTCGTTATATAAATCTGGAGCATATGATTTTAATAGGTGTTCCCAATGACACAGTGAAATACTTGCTGTTGAAGGAAATGAATCTGTCTCAGCCTTTTCATATGAGCGTTTCTGATAACATACTACACAAAGCTTCTCAAATTTTTTTAGATACTTATCTTTTTCAAAAACTGCACTTCTCTCACCGCAAACACTGCATTTTTTATAATCATTTGAAAAATTTGAACTTTGCTCAAAAAAACGGATGTTTTTTACTGCTCCCATGCTTGTCTCTAGTTTTTTGTATTGCTCAACATAAGGTAAGTTATCATTATAAAGCATTGCTACCCAGTATGTTTTTATATGTTCTTCTAACTGTTTTTCCGCTATATCCAATTTTTCTTCCTGGAGATTTTTTAAAACATTTCCTTTATACTTCTCTTTTACTGCCCTATCTAACTCAATAGCAAAAGCATTTATATCATCAGAGTCTATAATAGATACACATCTGTTTGGAAATGATATTATATTTTCATTTTCTCCTTCATTAAAATATGGAAATATTATTTTATTATTAGCGCCTGTATTAATAATTTCCAAAGCAGTTTTTATTAAGCTACTTAAAATTCTACTACTTGCATATAAGTCGTGTAGTTTTACAGCCTGTTCAATATAAGACTGGACTGGTCCTACCGTATATAAAAAAAGATATTTACTCAATCAAATCACCCCATTTCTAATTGACTCTATAAATTTTTCCTGTATTTTATCAAGTACTTCATATTTTTTCTCATATCTTATTTTATTCGTTGGATTTTTATTATCTTTGAAATAAGCAACATTGGAATATTGCAGACGTGAAACAACTACATATTTTCTATTATCATCTTCAGCTATACTCACGTACACTGGAGATGCTATTTTCCCTCCAATAGCTCTACCTAAGGCCAATTGTACATCTTCTTTTTTGTCTCTTAAGGAGTTATGTGTACATTTGCCAATATGTTCAAGTACATTTTCTACTTTTAATGATTGTCTAATAGGTATAAACTCTATACTGTTTGTACTCGATATGTGTCTGCATTCTTCTTTAACTAAATTACTTAAAATAAGATTATTATCATTATTACTTATTAAACAATTATCATGTTTTATATATTCTATCTGCTTATAGCACCAATCAACAATATTCTCTCCATTATAGTTAAATGTATTATTGTCTTTTTCTAAAATACGGAAACATCCATTTCCTCTTCTTGCTCTCTGGCCTACTCCTCCTAAAACAGAGGTTAATTCAAACAAACACTCAAGTTTTTTCAAATTATCATTGTCATTATTACCTCTTATAGAAATATTAATGTCAAATTCAGTCCCAACTTTTATTGAAGCTGTTTTTCCTTCTTGATTATTTGAATAGCTTAATTTCTTATGTGGTAACAAATATTCTCTTTGTACATAATCAATGTCATTAGTACCAACAAATATATCAAATGGACTTCTTCTTTGAACTTCCTTTATCCCTCCAAAAAGTTTTTCTTCTTCAGCTAATAGTATCTTCCCATCTAAGGAAGGCTGAAAACTTCTCCACCAAAATCTCATCATGCTCTTAAATGCGGTTGCTCTAAATTCAACACTTCTAGTATCTGAACCATGTAAAAACATTGGGGATATTGTTTTGCATTTGAATGTAATACTTAACATCAATTTCACCTCTTTATCCATTATTTTGTAAATAAAACTTTTCTAAGGAGGTTTTCATAGTTTCACATTACACAAAACCTCCACCCTTTACCTTAACCACAGTACCAAAGCCCCTCGACACCGACTTACCCAACCCTAGATAATCCGGTATCACAAAATTGGTCATAAACCTTCCCTTAAATCCGACCATCTTTTTATTCTTATAATTAACCTCAACCGGACGGAGCTTAATCATTACTTCAATAGGCTTGTCTACCCAACAATTTAAGCCCTTTGCCATGGATAAGATATTGCCCACAAGCACTTTCTTCAATATACCTACTCTCTCTTCCTGAGATGCATTTACATACACCTCATAGTTCTCCTGATTAAGAGCCATCCACGGACTTATAAACTCATACTCAATCAATCCATCTGCAGGACCAAGCACCAAATTCTTTAACACATAGCCTTTTTCAAGGATACTCATAACCTTGTCTTTCATATCAATTTCTTTAACATCATAGAAAATATCTATTAATATTCTTGAAGCATCATTAATGGCAATAATATTTGGAACTCCACCTATAGATTTGTACTGAATTACAGGATAACCATATTTAAATTTGTCACCGCCCAAATGGTTGTGCAACTCAATATACTGTGGAAATCTTCCTGCGAGATATCCTCTAATCTTTGGAACATCTCTACTATTAACCTTGTTACCTTCTAGACTAACTGTAAGCATCTTAATTTCCAATACTATTCCCCCATCTTATATAAAATAATCTTTTTCCAATTCTCTGATAAAACCAGTATCTTCATCATAGGTACTACATACCATTTCTCTACTTATAATAGTGATTTCTTTTTCATCAATTTCAATATGTTTTTTTACTGCCTGTTCCGGTAAACTAAGCACATACTTATAAAAATCTTTTTTCTGTTTATTAAGCTGCCGCTTTCTTTCAAAACGATTTTTAATCTGCTTTATATTCCGGTATTCCTCTAAGACTTTTGATGCTTCATCATCAACTTCAATAAAAACATCCACTGTCTTAAAATCCTGTTCAATCAGCTCAAAAGTTTGTTTATTCTTATCTTCTTTGTATTCAAATGCCTCCTTGTATCTAAGCTCCCTAATATAGTTTAAAAGTCCTTCACTCTCATCATTTCCATGAGCTTTCAACCCTCTGTAATAACTTTCTCCCAACTGTAAAATCTCTTTTTCTTCTATCATAACCTTATCTTTTAGTGCTGATTTGGTTTCTTCCATCAATATACTGTCATATATATAACTAGCAAAAGACTTATCATGATGATTCTCATTAACTAGATTGACAAGAGTTACAATCCCCTTTTTGTCACCCCATTCACGATTACACCTACCTGCTGTTTGATTTATGCTGTCCATTGGTCCAAAATCCCTATATACCCTGTCTATATCAATGTCTACTCCTGCTTCAATCATCTGGGTTGAAACAATTATCTTTCGATTTTTGCTAAGCTTTATATTCTTTATCCTGTCAAGTCTCTCCTTAGGAATTATATTAGTGGATAAATAATAAATCTCAGCTTCTTCTTCAAACTCCTCCTTAATAAAGGAAAATACATCAATGGAAGTTTTAATTGTGTTCAATACAATTAAGAAATCATCCTCTTCATATCGGTAAATCTCATCGGCTAAAAATACCTTAAAATCCTCAATAGTCATCTTGCTGTGGAGTCTTTCTGCATCAATGCTTATTCGGTTAAACTCTTCGAAATACTTTCTTTTGGCTTTTGCAAGTTCATATATTTCACTATCCTCTTCCGAGAAAATCAAGGGCATGGTTGCTGTCATAAAAATAAAACGACAGTTTAGGTATAAAGCCATTGCCCTAAATGTTTCACGAACCAACTTCCAATACTTATGCGGTATACTTGTAATAGTTCTTGTTATATTCATTTAATTTATTGACAGCTTCGGAAAATATCCTTCTTACCAAATTTCTATCAAGTTTTAAACCGTTTAGTCTGCTGTAAAAAGGTTTACTTTTCCTTTCTTCATACTGTATATTCAACAACTTTTCTGTAAGTACACCAGTTAAAAAAACAGCTTTTTTGTAATCGGAATCAAAAGCATCTTTGTAATTATCATTTTCGAAAAAGTCCAAATACTTTTTGTTTTTCTCAGTCTTTTCAACCATTATCCTTTGCACCCCTCTCCCTCTATCACTAAACAGATTAAGCTTTTCAATAAACATAATGCTCATTAATGCTTGAAGCACAAGAGTTTCAATATATTCTTCCTTTATAAACGCTGTTCTTATTTTTGAAATCATTCTACCTAAAAGAAATTTATAACTTATTTTTTTATATGTAAAAACATTATTTAGAATTTCAAGAAAACTCTTATCAAAGTTTCCTTCCATCTTATTATTAGGGAAAAAGGTTCTTATTTTATCAAAGCCGAATTTTAAATTATATGTGGTATTGTCTTTTCCTGGAAGGTTTTTGAACAATTCAATTTCATCTACTTTATCCTTTATTCTCAATATATTCTTAACCTTACTTGGAACAATATCTTCAATATACAGTAAAATTCTAAAAACACTTCCGGATTGCTCCTCTTTATATATCAACATATTATAGTTAAGATAATTTTTACTGTCCTTCATTATTTCAAGAAAATCTCTATCGCTTGATAGAAGGTTTTGTTTTGTATCTTCTTTAGTTGAAAAGTTCTTATTCTTTTCAAACTCTTCTAATGTCTTAATGAATTCCTTCTCATCTTCCATATCCCTAATTGCTGCTTTAGGTATTACAAAGTAATTGAATCCGGAAAATCTAGAAGAAAGATTGTCTCTCAAATACTTTTTCCCTTGCTCCAATTTCTGAGCACAACTACTACATACAGGATAGTTCTTCCAAGCATTCTCCTGTTTGAAACCACCGCTGATGTTTTTCCATATTTATTATAATATTGCTCATCAGAAATTTTTCCGAGACGCTTTTTGATTATTTTAAAATCCCCCATATACTTCTCATTGTCATCTTCAATCAATGACAAAGTAATAATAAAGGATTCTCCTTTTTCCAATGTAATAGATTTAATTTTTTCGGTGATTTCATTTTCAATCTTTTCTTGATTTGAAGATATGTACTCAAAAATATTTTTAAATATTGATTGAGTGTCATCGGTTGGATCAGAATTCTTCAGAATATCATTAAGAGATATCATAATCTTATTTAGTGTTTTCGACGGTTCGGTATATTTTGAAGTAGGTGTTATGTCACCACCTCTTGCACTTCCCCTTTTGTAAGCATATTTGATTATTTTTTCTTCTGAGAACTCCTCATACTCTATACCTCTATATATTACATCCCGAGCTTTTAAGTTAAATACAATTTTTAAGACGTGCCTGTAATTTCCTTTTTCATTGGGATTTTCAATGATTTGAGCAAATTCATCTGCTTCAATACTTTTATTATTGAGTACGTACTCCCCTAATTGCAATATACCTGCAAGCAACGAGTCACCTTCTCTCAAAGCAGTAATATTTTGTATTTCATTACATCCATATTACACCTTTCGATAAGATTTGTCAAATATTATATACACTTTTCTACAATTTTTATAGATATGTATTATATTGTATTTTTAACGTTTATTCAGTTTATCTACTTCGCCCCACATCTTGTAGGTATACCTATAGGCTTAGGTACAATGTTTTAATGTTTTTATAGCGTTAGCTTCTACTATATAATAATAGCAAGTAATTCTTATTTCGCTTCTATAATTTAATACTTGATTTTCTGGAAGTTTCATCTCAACATAATATATCAATGTTACTGTATTTCAGCGTCGATTTAGTTTCATCCCTGTTTTTCTGGAAGTTCTACAGCAACCAACAATACAAAAAATTATATTATAAATCGAAAACCTGAGGTTTCAATCCTTGTTTTTCTGGAAGTTCTACTGCAACGGCACACAAACAAAAAACATTGTGGGAAGTTTGACAGTTTCAATCCTTGTTTTTCTGGAAGTTCTACTGCAACCGTTGCAAACATAGTAGTCGAACTATCATTTGCAGGGATGTTTCAATCCTTGTTTTTCTGGAAGTTCTACTGCAACCTAAAACCTAATTTACACAAGGCTTTCACGGACTTTTGTTTCAATCTGATGTTGTATAATAATACTTGACATGAATACTTAGAACAAATAGGCTAAAAGTAAGAAAAATGGAGGTCAATCATGTCAGGAAATGTAAAGAGGGTTACAAGACAGTATACAGAAGAATACAAGGC
>Ga0208825_1002576_pt1 | contig 11761 bp, 11 predicted proteins | sample AD_UKC113_MetaG_FD_184450 | JGI IMG/M metagenome (GOLD analysis project Ga0208825, IMG submission 184450) | Active sludge microbial communities of municipal wastewater-treating anaerobic digesters from Hong Kong - AD_UKC113_MetaG (SPAdes)... | ecosystem: Engineered > Bioreactor > Anaerobic >...
CCAAGATGAGTTGTGGATTCAGAACTGAGAGAGAGGATCATCAAGGTAAAATGGGAAGAGATTTTATAAAAAATAATTGGAGGATTTCAAAAATATAAAATCCTGAAATTTTACTGCGGAAAGTGCGAAATATAGTTTATTTTCGGAATGAATTCAAATTAAACCCAGAATAAACCTGGATAAGAGAGATAGAAATCTGAAACTGGAAAAACTGAATCACAAAGCAAAAAGAGAGACAAAAACATGGAGGCGAACAATACTTTGAAAAGATCAAACGTTGAATAGAACAGGCATCTGTTTTTTAAATGCCGTTTTTAATTACCGTTTTTAATTACCGTTTTTCGATGATTCCGTTTTTTAGGCTAAGATTCTTAAATATTTCGTTTTTCAGGCTACTGTTTTTCAAGACACCGTTTTTTATATTCCGTTTTTTTCACAGATGCCTTGTCGCCAAAATATCTTTCCCTGAATATAAGACTGCGGATGTACTGAAAATCGAATATAAGCTTTTAGAGGTACCGCAGATATTTTAGAGAGTTGAAAGTAAAAATCAAAATCAGAGAGACAAAAAATTGTATAAGATGAATGGGTAAAAAAGAATAAAAAAAGTAAAATGCCAGATGATTAAATATCGACTAGAGGCAGCTGTCTTCTAAGGTCCGGCAAATAACCTTCTCTGTGCAGAGCAATCTTATAATCACTTATTGATCTACAGAGTTTATGTGTATATTTTATACAGTCGGTGCCGACTTCCCCTTTAAACAGCAGTTTTTCTATTTTTTCTATAAATTCCGGATAGGTGAATATCAGTTCCTCTTTGGTGTGCAAGAAAAGAGCTGCAAAGTCTCTGTGGATACCCATGCTTCTTTTAAGCAGCTCAACGTTGAGGTGGTCTTCGGAGAGGTAACTGTTAAATTTCACAAACGTGTAAAAGTCTGCAATATTCTGATTTAGGGAATTCAGTATTGAGTACAGCACGTTGTCTGTTTCCGGAAGAGGGATATTCGGAAGGTTGAGGGTTTCGCCGTTAAAGGTTTCGTTTTCTTCAATATTCTGGTCCTGGGTTGTATCGCGGTCCATTTTATCACCCTGGTAGGAAGCATTATAATTTTGATATTATATTAAATAGTTGGATCATCTGGTTATGGTTTAGCACAAATGGAACCAGTAATTTACCTTTTAGCTGCAACTTTCAGATACACTTGCCTGTCTGGCATGATAAAATAGGCATAAGTGTATCAATCGAAGTAACTGAGGTAATCGAAGTAATTGAGGTACATCCAGGTGATATCTGCCCTGCGCAGGTTGCCTCAAGCTCTGCAAGCTTATCGCTTCCCCACTAGAAGCGGCTTTACGGCATTTCACATGGAGCATTAGACTCCGTCTTTGGATTTCGTTTTTGAATTCCATTTTGGACTCCGTTTTTCCATTGCTAAATTACTTCATGGGCACTTATTTACAGTCCTTATCCTGAAGTTGCACAAAATAAACTTGATTCAATAATTAGGCTTCTTGCATGTTACTATATATAAAATTATGTCTTAATAAAACTAAACAAATATAATTATATGGATATATACATTCGATCCTTCCAGAAAACCTTTTTAAATGCATTAGATACTGGAAGATAATAGAATAAATATTTGAGCTTTTATATTCACACCTGCCCCACATAAATTTCTGAAAAAATAGTTTTTGAGCCTCGATTAACAGGCTTAAAACTTGTTTTCAGCTTTTCAAAGAAAGTCTTCCTTCGAACATATCCATTCCGACAGCTACAAGCCCGTATACGAAGCTTAATACCAGAATAATAGTGGCTCCTGACGGGACATCAAGAGCATAGGAAAGACCTATTCCTGTGACACTGATCACGGTTCCGAATGCAGTGGAGATGAGCATCATTTTCTTCAGGTTGTGGGTAAATTTCCGGCTCAGAGTGGCAGGAATTGTTAAAAGGGCTATTACGAGGATGATACCCACGACTTTGATAAGTACAACAATTGTAAGGGCAATAATACAGAGCAGGAAAAGGTAGAGTTTTTCTGTGGGAACGCCCTGTACAGTCGTAAACTCTTCATCAAAACATAAAGCGAGAAATTCCTTATAGAGCAGATAGACTGAACCCACTATAATGATGTCAAGAGCCAGCATCAGGTACAGGTCTATACGTGGAACCGTAAGGATATTTCCAAAGAGGTAGGTCGTAAGGTCCGCGGCATATCCAGGAGTAAGATAGACAAAAATAACTCCCAGAGCCATTCCTAGAGACCAGAGTATACCTATTGCACTGTCTTCAGGGATTTTTGATTTCCTGCTTACAGTACCCATAACGAGCGCTGATAAGAGGCTGAACGGAAGAAGACCGAACATGGGATTGATCCCAAGGTAATATCCAAGCCCTATGCCTCCGAAAGAAGCATGAGCAATTCCTCCGCTGATGAAGACAATCTTTTTAACAACAACATAGGAACCTATGATTCCGCAGGCAATACTTGCAAGGATTGCAGCTATAAGGGCGTTCTGAATAAAAGTATACTGAAGAAGATCAAACATTTTTATTCTCCTTGATAGACTGTTTTTCAAACCCAATGATCTTCAGGAACTCCCTTTGTGCCTCTCCAGCACTCTATGGGGTACTCCGTGAGCAATCAATTCAACCGGACACTGGTATGTGGCTTCCAGGTCTTCGACCGGGATCTCTTTCGAATTATGGTAATGAAGAGTACGGTTCAGGCAGGCTATCCTGTCAACATAAACAGAAACTGCACTCAGGTCATGTGTTACCATAATGATTGCCATTTCCTGCTTGAGTTTGTTCAGGAGCCTGTAGAGTTCATCCTGCATATGAGGATCAAGCCCTGAGTTAGGCTCGTCCAGAAGCAAAAGTTTAGGGTTTGTGGCAAGAGCCCGGGCAATAAAAACCCTCTGCCTCTGCCCGCCCGAGAGCTGGCCTATCTGCCTGTCTTTAAGCTCGAACATCTCCACCGTTCTCAGAGCTTCTTCAGCCGCTTTTTTGTCTTCCTCGCTGTACTTTTTCAGAAAACCAGTATGGCTCATCCTGCCGGTCAGAACCACTTCCCATACGCTGATAGGAAAATCAAAATCAAAGCGTCTGTACTGAGGGACATACCCTACAAGGTCTCTGCTTTTTTCCGGAGGCTTTCCAAAGATTTTCACATTGCCTTTGCAAGGCTTCAGGAGTCCGAGGAGCACTTTAAGGAGTGTGGTCTTTCCCCCTCCGTTAGGTCCAATTACCCCGAGTAGCCCATTAGCCTCTTTTAATTCCAGATTCACGGCTTCAAGGACCGTCTGAGTTCCATAACGGACCCAGACATCCTTCAGCTCTATAACCTTCTCCATTGCCTTTCCTTCAGATTATCGTTTTTATCTTATCCCGAATTATGTTCTTTTTATATTTAGATATAGAACCTGAACAAGAACCTGAACACGATTTTACACAAGGTTTCTGGCAAAGATATCTGATACATTATCCATGTTTGCAATGTAATCCTTTGCAAGAGGATCAACAGCCACGACTTCGCCTCCGATTTCCTGAGCTAAAACTTCCGCACTCCGCGTACTGAAGTTAGCCTGGACAAAGATAACTTTGACATCCTTTTCCTTTGCAAGATCTACCAGTTTCTTAAGATCCTGTGCACTCGGCTCTTTTCCTTCAATTTCAACGGAAATCATATTAAGTCCGTAGTCCGAGGCAAAATAGCCCCATGAAGGATGATAAACCATGAAACTGCTTCCCTCTCTTCCATTCAGTTTTTCCCGGATCCTCGCATCCAGAGCATCCAGCTCTTCAAGGTAAGCGTCTCTATTCTGAGCATAATAAGTTTCATTTTCGGGATCAAGTTTTACAAGCCCTTCATAAATATCTTCGACCATTATCTTTACGTTTGCAGGGGATGTCCATATATGTGGGTCCAGTTCTCTGTGATCCTCATCAATTTCTTCTTCCTCCCCTTCGTGATCATGTTCCTCTAGCTCTCTTAGTTCAATTCCTTCGGAGCAGTTTACAATAAGAGTACCACTATTCATGGATTCGAAACTTTCAATCCAGACATCCTCGAAAGGCATGCCGACGCCCACTGTCACCAGCATTCTGGCTTTGCTAATTTCCTGGACTTCTTTTGGAGAAAGTTCATATGTATGCGGATCTGCTCCAGGTGGGATTATAACAACGGTTTTTACTTTATCGCCTCCGACTTTTTCTACAAACTCAGCCTGAGGGACAACGCTTACGGCAACTGTTATGGGCTCTTCGGCCCCTGAGACTGCGGCCTTCTTTCCTGTTGCCTCATTATTCCCTGAGTATTCTGAATCCGCACATCCGCTGATAAAAATACTCAGACCAATAATCAAAACAACTAATAGAGACATAATTTTCAATTTCATAATTAAACTCCTTTTTTGTTCATTTTTGATTTTTTTAATACAGTTAGTTTTATTCTGAAGTATCTAACATTGCTAATATGAGTTAACATTGCTACGAGTTAACATTGCTAATACGAGTAATATAATTTTGATATACACCAAAATAAAGAGATATTTAGAGAATAATTTGGCATATATACAAATTTGTCTTTGAACAGAATCAAAGAAGTTTCTAAGCTCTACTGTGTTGTGAATTATTGATGATGCTCCTCATGAAAACATTTCTCGTGGCTTATTTCTCCGCAGACACCAACCATCGGATGGCCCATTGAGCTGCAGATTTTGTTTACAGAATCCCTTGAAACAAAAGCTTCAAAACGAGAAACTTCGGCACATGCTTCCTCTGTCGAGAGGCCGTAGTGAGTTAAAAGAAGGCTTAAAATCCTGTGTCTCCTGACAAGAAATTCTGCATAAGCCTTTCCCAGTTCTGTCAGGTCCACCCCCCTGTAAGGAACGTGATTCAGGTAGCCGGTAGCTGCAAGTTCATTTAAGGTCTTGCTCGTTGTTGAAGGGTCGACCTGCAGGCAGGAGGAAATCTCAGTAGTTTTTACAGTGCCTCTTTTTTCAAAAATAAATTTGAGGTAATCCACCTTCCTCGGGGAGAGTTCAAGACCTGTGAACTCAGGATAATTCTGCTCGTTCATGTAGAGAAATATAAAAAACTGATATTTATTATTTGTTATATGCCAAATCATAAACCAATATTTGTAGCATATCAAAATTTAAGATGACCAGATAGTATTGAAGTCCAGCAGACATAAAAAAACGGATATAAAAAGCTCAGTAAAAGAAAACATACACTCCGGAGACCAGCAGAAAGCTCACAACACCCATAAGAACCCCTCCAAGCGTATTTGACCTGAAAACCTCGGAAGGTTTGAGTTCTGCCAGTTCTCCGAAAATCCAGAAAAAAGGATCATTGACGTGTGAAATCACAAAAGTGCCTGAAGCCATTGAAAGTATTAATATTTCCGCAGGAAGCCCGAGTTCCGGAACAAGAGGGAGCAAAAGGGACGGTGCAACAAGCATTGTTACAACCCTTGACCCCTGCACTGTCTGAAGAGCTGCTGCAACAAGAAAAGGCACAAGGATATGAGGAAAGTCAAACTGCAGGAAAAACCTGCCGAGAGCTTCCCCTGCTCCTGTCATGGCCAGAGTTGCACCAAGAGCTCCTCCTCCGCACAGGTCAAGCAGGACAACCCCACTTCTCCTTACGGCTTTTTCAACCTGGACCCTTATCATTTCAAACCCCAGCACCCTGCTGGAAAAAATGGAAAGGAGAACTCCTATGAGCAGCGCAACATTAGGGTTTCCCAGAAAGACAAACAAAGGATAGGGGTAATCGAAGCCAGCCTGGAAAAGAATGAGAAATAGAGGAAGAAAAATTGGGGAATAAGCTTCAAACCTTCTTATTTTTGTAAACCCTGCCCCCTTACCTGTTTCTATAAATTCTGGCTGTAATTGCCCCTGAGTATTGTTCTCAGAAGTTATGGAGACTTCAGTCTTTCCCAGTCTTCTGGCATACAAATAACCTGAAATAGAAGTGGGAACAGAAATAAGAAACCCTAGAAGAAAAAGCGTATCTTTGTTTGCCGAAAGTTCCTCTGCAGCCGAAATAAGAACAGGGGAAGGATATACAAGATTAAATGAGGCAACTGCCCCAAGAGCAAGCGCAGTTGCAGTGGAAACTGGAGGGTTATTGAGTCTTGAAGACAGCTCTTTTGCTATCGGGACAAAGATAACATAGGCAAGAATATAGCACATGGTTGGCACTGAAAAGAGAAAACCAAGAAAATTTAAAGCAAGAAAGGGATTTTTGAAAAAGCGCATGATGTCAGACGCGATTAAAGACATTCCACCAGTCTTCTGGAGCAAAAGTCCAATGATACTGCCACTGGTGATAACAATGGCAAAACGGGAAAAGACGCTGCCCAGTCCCCCAGTTACTGCTTCGATGGTGCGCACTGGTTCTCCTGCAAGCACTCCCGTGAGAAGGGATACAAAGATAAGACTGAGGAAAGGGTGCAGCCTGAATTTTGCTGTAAGAAGCAGAATGGCTACAAGAGCAAAAAGGAAAATAAGGACAGGGTGCATATAACCAAGCTCCTCTGAAGAATGAACAATAAATGATAGAAATAAAATATATTCATCAGTCAGATCTTACTTATCACATTCAGACTATATCCCCAACATTCAGATGATGTTCCTGAACTTTCAGACATTCTCCTCAGGAAGCTGCCCGGAAGAAGAGGAAGTGGAAGTGGAAGACGAAAGCTGTTTCAGTTCATCAATCTCTTCTTCTCCAAGCACTCTTGCAAGATTTAGGAGGATAAGAAGCCTGTTCCCCGCTTTTCCAACTCCGATCAGATATTCCGAATTAATTTTCGATTTAATCATATCCGGAGTCGGTTCTATAGAAGAAAGAGGCAGTTTCAATACCCCATTTACGGAATTCACAAGCATCCCGATTGTCGTGTCCCCGACCTCCACTATAATAATTCTGGACAGGCTGTCACGTTCCCTGGGACTGAAACCAAGGCGCCTGTTGAGATCTATTACTACGATAATTTTTCCCCGCAGGTTAATCAGTCCTTTTACACATTCAGGAGCCTGAGGAACCCGGGTGATTTTTGGAATCGACATGATTTCGGAAACCTGCATGATGTCAACACCGAATTCTTCCCCAGACAGTTCAAAAACCACAAGCTTGAGAGGTTCTTCGGAAGATGACGAACTTTTATTTTCTACATTTTCCTCAAACATATCAATTCCTCCGGACCGATTTAAGGATTTTAAGCAGCCATATCTAGCCAGCTATTTTAGCCAACCTTATTTAACCAGTAACTAAACTAACCATATATAGCCAGCCAATTTATCCAGTAATATTTTCTGGTTCTCCTTTTGAATTACCAAGCCTGAATTTTTCAGTGGCTTTTTTCATCTTTTCCCCAAGCAAAGAGAGATCATTCGCCATGCTGGCAAGCTCAGACATTGAGGCACTCTGTTCTTCCAGAGCTGCAGCCGTTTCCTGCGTTCCTGCAGCGGACTGCTCCGATATAGAGGAGATGTCTTCCAGGGTCGAGGTAATTTCTTCAATGGATGCTGACTGTTCTTCTGTAGCAGCTGCTACATCCTCTATCATATTTGTGATTTCATTGATTGTAGAGACGATCCCGGTAACCATTTCTACCTCTTCACTCACTGATAATGAGCCGTTCTTCACATTCTTTTTGCTTGCCTCTATGCTTTCAACTGTATTGCTGATACTTTCCCTGATTTCATCAATCAGCCGGGAAATATTTTTAGCTGCAGTTCCGGATTCTTCGGCAAGTTTGCGGACCTCATCAGCTACCACAGAGAAACCTCTGCCGTGTTCCCCTGCGCGTGCGGCTTCAATTGCGGCATTCAATGCAAGCATATTGGTCTGATCTGCAATTCTGGTTATCAGGGTTATGATCTCATTGATTTGTTGAGATTTTGAGTCAAGTTCCTTGATAACAATTTCAGTCTCATCAACAGAAGAACGGATAAGGCCCATCTTTAACAGGACATCTCTGGAAACGTTTCCTATATTATGAACGGTTTCATTTACCAGATTTGTACTTTTTGATACTTTCTGGGTATTGTCCGCAATTTCCTGGATATTGTGGGTCATATCCTGCATTGCATGAGTTATATCAACAATTTTTGTACTCTGAATCTCTGCTCCGTTAGAGATTTCAGATGCGGTTTCCGAAATTCTCCTTGATGCAGATGCCACTTCTTCTGAAGAGGCAGACATTTCTTCCGAAAGTGTTGCAAGGTGAAGTGAACCTTCCTGAATTTCTTTGATCAAGCTGCGAAGGTTTTCAACCATTGTTTTAAAAGCCTCTGAGAGCTGGGAAATCTCACTCCTCGATGAGCCTTTAATATCGACATCAAGGTTTCCTTTTGAAACCATATCAGCAGCTTCGAGCAGTTCGTACATGGGCTTTCTGTAGATATTCAAAATCACAAAAACAAGTAAAGCACCGATAGATATTGAAAGGAAGCTTACAAGAAAGATCTTATTAATGGAGTTCATGATCAGAGTATCCAGTTTTTCTTTCTGATCAGCACGGGCATCTGTAGCTACTTTTCTAACCTGTGAAGCTATAGCTGTCATATTTTTCTCTTCGGCCTCTTTTCTTTCTTCCAGAATCCTAAACTGCTCAAAATCAGCCTGGAAGTCTTCAGCACTTTGAAGTATTTCCTTGCCTATAGCAATATTTTCAGGTCTTTCCATTCGCCCATTTAAGTCTGTAGAAAGTTCAATAATGTCATCCATAAATGCATTGAAGCTATCTGCATGTTCCTTATCGGGACTTATAGTATAGTTCAGATATTCGTTTCGGGCTTTCATTGTCAGTAAAATGATCTGATGAGCACTCTCAACGTTTGAGAGTTTTTTCTCCAGGGATTCGTTCGAATAGCCAGCCTCGAATTCCTCTCTGTACTGGACCATCTGATTTTTAGAAAGCTCATCTGTTTTTGTTATTAGAATTTCACTATCTACAGCCAGCTTATTTCTGACCTCTGCCTGTTCGTCATCTGCTTCAACATACCTGTCAAACGCTTCACTGAAATTATTGGAAGCTGCGAGAACGATATCCATCCGGTCGCGATTTACAGGATCAAGATAACCAATGTATATCTCTCTGGATATCTGTGCCTGTGTGGGCACAAGACTTAGATAAGAATAAACTTCTTTTTTGTCAGCAGGATCACCGTGAATAATGTAGCTTTCCTCAGCTTGCAGGGCGTCCTGCATATTATTCATAATAAAAGTCATATTCTGGATAGCCCGGCTCTTCTTCTCGACCTCATTCATGCCCTGATAACCCGTATACCCTACAAAAAAGATCAAAACAAGGAGCAGTGCAAACCCTATCACCACATGCCCTATTTTTGTACTTTTATACATCTTTTTTCACCCGCGCTTCCAGTTTCTTAGCTTCTGTAGCCTTTCTATCCTGCAATCGAACTATATACAGGTCTGTTAAAGGACAGAGATATATGTCTGTAAAAGGTTTTATCCAGATTTCCCAACAACTATTCAATATAGATTGTTTAAGAATTCATAAATATTATGATTCATTAAAAGAGTAAGAACCTCAAATAGAGAGAGAACCGAAAGTTTGGCATCATCGAGACTACCCCTGCCAAAAGTGTTAACTCAGGAAAACCCATTATGAGGCTCTGTTATTGTGAGAAACTCCTTAACCTGCGACCCAAAACTATCAAAATTTATAGGTTTGGAAAGAACAGCATGGCACCCGGCTTTAAGAAATTCCTGTTTACTTTCAGGATCACAATGTCCCGTGACGGCAACCACTTTTATGCCCCGTGTGTCAGGATTGCACTTTATCCGCTGAAGAAGTTCTAAACCGTGCATTTTTGGAAGTTCCATATCCATCAGTACAAGATCGACTTTGACTTTACTGAGAACTTCCAGTGCTTCAAAGCCATTTTTTGCCTTCTTCGGATCAAATCCGCAGGATTTCAAAAGGTCAGATACAATAACAAGGTTAAGCAAGTTATCCTCAACAATCAGGATTTCAGGCATTCAATCAACTCCTGTATTTGTTTGAAGAATCTCTGAATGAGATCATTCTTACAGAGGTACCTGTTCTTGCAGAGACATCGTTATACATAGAGCATTTTTTGAAACGATATTTACTATCGAGAACAGACAAATGACTTAATTATGTGATGGCTTAACTATACGGAGTAAATTATCATTACTAATCCCGGAAAATACAGGTTGGTGTTCGAACACTAACAACTAAATTTTAACACCAAGTGGATAAATTCAGTGACAAAAAGAAGACATTTAGTTCCAGTGTTGAAGTTCCATTATTGATCTTTTGTTTGGCTATAACAAATGACAGTAAATTCCCCGACTTATAAAGATAATATCAATTCCTGTAGAATATAAAGTTATTTGTCAAAATATATAACACTATTTAAATATATAATTTGAAAACAAAGTGTTTTGTTTATAGTGAAATACAGATTAAAGAAAGCTTAATTCTGGATCAAACATGAATACAAGCATTCTTGAACCTTTTACAGTTATTGTATGCAGCAAATATCCTGGCAAACTTAAGTAAAAATTGCCAATACTTGCTATTTTTTTAGAGACGGCTTTTAACATGCAAAAAGTCAAAACCGGGATAGACTTAAAACTATAAAATTTGACAAAGATAATTAAAAAAGTTTAATATAGCTGATCTCGCATATATTTTTTCATCTTAAGAAGAAAGACTTATATGAGCAGAAAAACTTGCGTTAACAGCTTTTATTAACCCGTATCTTCTCCAGGAATTCACTGATTGAAGTTTCAACGGAACCTTCGGTCACTGCCTCAACAGGAATTCTTCGATTATAACTTATAGACATTCTCAGTTTTAAAAGAAGTTCTCTCAGTTGATATTTTTGACATAATCCTCGGATGATAAAACAGCTGTTGAAGAATAAAAAGAAAAAGTAATTACGAACGAAAAGAAAGTAATTACGAACGAAAAGAAAGTAATTACGAACGAAAAGAAAGTAATTACGAACGAAAAGAAAGTAATTACGAACGAAAAGAAAAAGTACTACGAACCTGGCACGATTAAACACACGATTATCAAAAGATAAAATGGGGTCAGAACACTTCTAAAAAGCTCTGTGTCTGAAGTGACAGGTAATATCGCATACAGGATATTTTCACTTACTTCGCAGAAATAAAGAAGGTGTATTTATGGCAAGAGTAATGATCGTGGACGATGCCGAATTTATGCGAATGGTAATTAGAGACATCCTTCTAAAACACGGACATGAAGTGGTTGCCGAGGTAGGTGATGGAGAAGAAGCAGTTCAGACATATCTGGAGGTAAAACCTGACCTTGTGCTAATGGATATAATAATGCCAGATATGGACGGTAAGGAAGCATTGCAAAAGCTTCTTTTAATGGACCCTGATGCAAAAGTAGTAATGTGTTCTTCTCTTGGACAGCAGGCTCTGATAACCGAATCTATGAAAATCGGTGCTATGGGTTTTATAGTAAAACCTTTTGAGCCAGATAATATGCTTGATGTAATTAGAAAAATTGCCGAACCAAATTAATCTTGCCAGCTAAACAAATTGAATTTTAAACCTGAATTAAACCTGAATTAAACCTGAATTAAACCGGCAGTGTGCCACTTTTTCTGTAAAATTATCTCTACCCTTTTCCTCTTGTTTTTTGATTATTGTTCCATTATTAAATACTTATTTCCTGTAATCCATTCTTCATTGATATCGATCAGTATTGAG
>Ga0208825_1002581_pt1 | contig 11742 bp, 14 predicted proteins | sample AD_UKC113_MetaG_FD_184450 | JGI IMG/M metagenome (GOLD analysis project Ga0208825, IMG submission 184450) | Active sludge microbial communities of municipal wastewater-treating anaerobic digesters from Hong Kong - AD_UKC113_MetaG (SPAdes)... | ecosystem: Engineered > Bioreactor > Anaerobic >...
ATGGATCGTTTTTATCTTAGGCTTTTTTGATAATTCTATTCTATTTCTTTTTCTTTTAAGAAGAGCATAAAAACACAAAAAACAAACACGAACCAAATACGGCGCAAGTACGGCCCAAATACGACGCAAATATGATCGAAAAAATTGATCCTCCCTCAATGATTGAATGCACTATAATTTTTCTGTTTCATTATAAAAAATCCGAGAATAATTTATCTGATATACAGACCGAAATACAAAATTTCAGACTAAAAAAATTTAATAAACAAAATAAATGGCCTGACGGTGAACTAAAAATCAACTTTTCCGTTCTATTTGTAACAATTTATTAGAAAATATTCGATGAAAAAAATAGTATTTGCCACTCTGCTCCTATTCGCTTTGACGCTGAATATGAATGCTCAAAAAAATCTAAAATCGTTTTACGATTTTACGGTAACAGATATAAATGGAAAATCTTTCAGTATGTCTTCGCTGAAAGGTAAAAAGATAATGGTAGTTAACGTTGCATCGAAATGTGGTTATACTCCTCAGTACGAACAACTTCAAAAATTATATGATACATACAAGGATAAAAATTTTGTTATCGTGGCATTTCCTGCAAACAATTTCGCCAATCAGGAACCGGGAACAAATGCTGAAATTAAAGAGTTTTGCAGAGTGAACTATGGCATAACTTTTCCGATGATGCAGAAAATTAGCGTGAAAGGTGAAGATCAAGCACCTATTTACAGATGGCTTACACAAAAATCGGAAAATGGAGTCTTAGATCAGGAGGTTACCTGGAATTTTCAAAAATACTTAATCGACGAAAATGGTAAATTAGCAGCCGTATATTTACCCAAAGTAAGTCCTTTGGACGAAAAAATTATTACCTGGATTGAACAACAATGAATCTATGAAATATCAGTGCATAATTTTATAAATCAATTCTTTCAGAAGATCACCATGAGTAGCTGAGACGTTGTCAATCCCTTTTGATTTGGCATCATAAATCCTCAAAAGTGATATTATTTCCATCACTTTGTTTACCCCATAATTTTTCAATCCACTCATATAATCACGAGCCATAAACGAGGATCGAAGATTTAATGTATTCATCACATTTTGCTCCGATTTATCTGTGAGCCAGTAACATTCTAATAAATTAGAAAAATAGCCGAATAAAACCGAAATGGTAACCATTATGGGATTGTCTTTGGGATTTTTATCGAAATAATTCACGATGCGATTGGCCAACAAAATATTTTTTTCGACAACGGCTCTTAATAATTCATAATTGTTGAAATCCTTACTTATCCCGACATTTTTTTCCACCAATTCAGGAGTAATACGTTTTTGGTTTTCGGGAAGCGAAATTTCCAGTTTTTGAAGTTCCTGAACCAGTTTGCTTAAATCGTTTCCAACAAAATCGGTTAACATCTGGGCGGCTTTATCTTCAATCCCGATGGATTTATGTTGAAAAAACGATTTAATGAAAGCCGGAATCTGATTTTCGTACAGTTTTTTTGATTCGAAAACAATTCCGATTTTTTCGATGCTTTTTACGACTGATTTTCGTTTATCTACACTTCCGTGTTTATAATTTAAAACAAGGACGGTTGTCGGCATAGGATTTTTGGCATACAAATCGAGCATCTCGAAATGCTCCAATTCCTGAGCTTCTTTTACAATGATGAGTTGATGATCGGCCATCATCGGATATCGTCGGGCTGTAGAAATGATTGCCTTCACGTCCGAATCTACACCATAAAAGATTTGCATATTGAAATCTTTTTCCGTCTCTGTCAATACGTTTTCTTCGAGCAAATCGGTCAACTCGTCAATGAAATACGATTCTTCGCCCATCAACAAATAAATGGGCATAAAATTGCGTTTTAGAATATCGTTGCGAACAGAATCGAAAGTTTGTGTCATATTTTTACCAGTCGAATCGAAGATGTTTAACGGTAGAGCCGTTGTTGATGAGTGTTGTAAGCGATTTGATTCCGATCAAAACATGCTGAGCGGCGAAGTTTTCGGTTACAATTTTATCGCTTTTGTCGGTTTTTACGCCTTCCGAAATCATAGGCTGATCCGAAACGAGAAGCAGTGCGCCCGTCGAAATATGATTTGCAAAACCACAAGTAAAAAGTGTAGCCGTTTCCATATCGACAGCCATTACCCGTATTTTTCTTAAATAATTCTTGAATTCTTCGTCGTATTCCCAAACTCGTCGATTCGTTGTATAAACGGTTCCGGTCCAATAGTCGTGGTTAAAATCCCTGATATTCGATGATACCGACCTTAAGAGGCTAAAGGCGGGCAAAGATGGGACTTCAGGTGGAAAATAATCGTTCGATGTTCCTTCGCCACGAATAGCGGCTATAGGCAGTATATAATCACCCAACTGATTGCGTGGTTTCAGTCCGCCACATTTTCCCAAAAACAAAACTGCCGTTGGAGAAACGGCACTCAACAAGTCCATGATTGTTGCCGCATTTGCACTGCCCATTCCGAAATTAATGATAGTGATTCCTTCAGCCGAAGCATTTGGCATATTGGCATCAAGACCTACAATCGGGACATTAAAATGATCTGCAAATATTTCAATGTATTTCTGGAAATTGGTAAGAAGAATATATTTTGTAAAACCCTCCAAAGGACGTTTCGTATAACGAGGAAGCCAATTTTCGACGATTTCTTGTTTGGTTTTCATAAATGGTTTAATTTTGTTGCGCTACAAAAAGCAACTTCGATGAACAAAGATAATATCTACCCACTTAATTTGCCACCTTTCGATGCAAAAATAATGACTTCGGAACAAGGAACAATTATTTTTGACATTTTGCGTCGAAAATATGTAGCATTAACTCCCGAGGAATGGGTACGGCAGCACTTTGTTCATTATTTGATATCGGAGAAGAATTATCCCGCATCATTGATAGCCAACGAAGCGTCTATCAAAATTAATTCGATGAAACGACGTTGCGATACCGTTGTTTACAATAATAAGCTCGAACCATTGATGCTTATCGAATATAAAAGTCCAAATATTAAAATCTCGCAACAGGTTTTTGATCAAATAGCCCGCTATAATCTGATTTTCAGAGTAACTTATTTGGTCGTTTCAAACGGACTATCGCATTATTGTTGCAAAGTCGATTTCGAGCGCCAATCTTATCATTATCTTTCGGAAATTCCTGATTATACAGCGTTGAAAGATAATCAATAACTTTCGTTTATCGAAGGAAAATTTCCGTCCTTCACGTCTTCTATATAACTTCTTACGGCTCGCGTGATTTCGTCATATAAATCGGCATAACGGCGCAAAAATCGTGGCGAAAATTCTTTATTGATTCCCAACATATCGTGCATGACCAACACCTGCCCATCAACATAAGGTCCCGCACCTATTCCGATGATCGGAATGTGCAATTCGTTAGTGACTTGCCGTGCCAATTGAGCCGGTATTTTTTCGAGAACGATGGCGAAACATCCGGCCTCTTCCAATAAATGTGCGTCTTTAATAAGTTTGCTTGCTTCCGCTTCTTCTTGTGCCCTCACTGCATAAGTACCAAATTTGTTGATGGATTGTGGCGTAAGACCCAGATGTCCCATCACAGGAATGCCGGCACCGACGATGCGTGCAACCGAATCAATGATTTCTTCTCCGCCTTCGAGCTTAATGCTGTCGGCCTGTGTTTCTTTCATGATTCGAATAGCCGAAGCTACCGCTTCAACAGTATTTCCCTGATAACTTCCAAAAGGCATATCTACAACCACCAATGCCCGTTTCACGGCTTTCATGACGGATGTCCCGTGATAAATCATCTGATCGAGTGTGATAGGTAATGTGGTTACATTTCCTGCCATTACGTTGGAAGCGGAATCACCCACCAAAATTACATCTATTCCGGCCTGATCTATAATGGTTGCCATCGAATAATCGTAAGCAGTAAGCATCGATATTTTTTCGCCACGATGTTTCATTTCGTGCAAACGATGTGTAGTCACTTTTCGTTTGTATTCTGAATTGATAAGCGATTTATCTTCTGAGGTATTCATTTTTTTGACTAATTGGGTTAATGCAAAGATAGGCTTTTTTCATAACACACGAAAAAAGCCGGGGCTTTTATTGCTACCCGGCTTTAGAAGATGAAATTGTATATATGAATCGTTTAAAATTTATATCCGAGAGTTAGCAGTCCCTTGATATTTTTGTTGCTTAGAGAAAAAGGAGATGCATCCAAATTAATTTCCGGTACACTCGGATAAGGATAGAGTTTGTCTTTTTGAGTTTTGTAAACCAAAGCAAAGTCGAGATACACATTCGGATTGAAACGATATCCTAATCCTCCGGTGAAATAATTTTTATCGCCTTCGATTCGATAAATGGTAGTTGATCCCACGGTTTTTGTTTCTACACTACCATCGTAATAGTCATTTTCATAAGGATTTTGCATCCACGCATACCCTAATCTTCCCGAGAACTGAGGAGTGAAACGATACTCTAATCCCACTCGCACCGTAGAAGCAGTTTTATAATCTTCCGAGATGTACCGGTTGTCTTGTGCATAAACGGCATCCGGATCGGCATCATTGCTATTGCCTTTCAGTTTCATCGATCCGTAATTGTTGATTTCGTAATCGAGGCTTGCAATAAAATTATTACCGAATACTCCGGCCAAACTAAATATCCATTTATCGGGAGTTTTCAGTCGGTAGTCAACATAGTAAACATCAGAGTTTGTTCTACCTGATTCATAATCGGTATTTTGAAAGTAGGCAGAAACATCTTCCACCATTTCAGCCGAATAAGTATCGGTTAGATAATACCAAACAGGGGAATGATACGATACGCCGATACGGAAAGAATTGACAGGTCTGTAAATAATGCCGACTTTTGCCCCTACTCCTGCTCCGTCTGTTTTCAGGTAATTGCGTAAATCGAAACCGGCATTTTCTCCATTTGAAAATTCTTCCGAATAACGTGATGTAAGACGATAATACAAATCGGCCACAGTGATTGCTACGCCAATATTCAGTTTGTTGGCAACCATTGTCCCAACCGTAAAATCATAATTGTTGACATATCCTCTTTCCGAAAGCGATATTGAATTATCAACTGCTTCGTCTTGTAAAGGTGAAGGTCGATTATCATATTCATATCCTTGCTGCGTTCGATTGGGATTTCGATCGATCAAATAGCTATTAAAACCGAAAACCGAAAGCCACGGAGCTCCTGATGAAAAAGGATCATCGGTAATGTTGAAATCCAATAAAGATGGATTAACTCCTTTGCCATCATTAAATGAATTGGAAACATAACTCATATAATCCATCAATGAGCTGTTGGGCGAACCAAAAGGGGTGGCAATATTTTTGTCGAAGTTTTTAATATTATTGTAGGTAAATCCGAAATTCAAAAAAGGGATGGCATCGTTTCGCAGAGGAAAATAACCCACAAAACCAATATTGTCAAAAGCAAATTGAGTTTTGTTTCTCGTGACGCTTCCCACTTCCGATTTCTCTTGCGCAAGGCCCAATGTACCTACTACTTCGGAACTTCGATAGACCCCAATACCGGCCGGATTGATGGAAATGCCGGTCAGATCTCCTCCCAATGCACCAAATGCTCCACCCATTGCCATACCACGAGCTGTTCCGCTTAAATCGCTCCCCGACAATTTCAATGCTTCAACTTCACCTTGCGAAAATGCCAAGGAGATTGAACACATCAGAACAGAGCAAAAAACAATTATCGATTTTTTCATTATTGTATTGTATATGATTATTTTAATCTGCATTTATAAAAAAATGACTGTCTCACTATAATTCATTCATAATGGAATTTATACCAAGACAGTCAAATATTTAAGAATTTATCTGCGACCGCCACCTGAACTTCGTCCACTGCCGCCCGAAGATCCGGACAAACTTCTGGAACTCGATGAAGAGCCGACAGAAGAAGAACGAGTAGAAGAATTGTCATAACTTCTCGAAGGAGTCGAGTATGTGGAACTGCGGCTTGTAGATTCGCTCCTGGAAGGAGTAGAATACGAACGGCCGGTTGTGGCGGATTGCCTTGTGCTCGAATTGTTCGACGGACGTTGATAAGTATTGCTGCTTTGCCGTGTTGAATTTGTATTTCCGGACCGATCAACCGTCGCTGCGGAAGAGGAACGAGTTGATGGAGAAATGGTTCGGCTTACAGTTTCTCCCGTTCTCGAATTATAAATTCTACCCGACTCGTCAACGATACGTGTACGAGGAGCGATTTGTGAACTTCTGTAAGATGAACGTCCGGCCGAGGTTCCGACTGTAGTAGATCGAGAACTTCGACTATTACCGCTGATTATTCGGGAGTCGGTAGAAACTCCGGATGCACTCGATCTGTATGACCCCGAAGATCTGCCTGAACGATTATATCTTATATTGGAGTAATATCCGCCTCCATACCACGGGCTACCATACCATGGGGAATACCATCCGCCATAATATCCAGGCGAATACCATGAATAATACCACGGCGAATACCATCCTCCGTAGTACCAAGGATCATACCAATAACTATACCATGGGTCGTACCATGGATAATACCAAGAACTGTAATGCCAAGGACGATACCGGCTACCATAGTACCATGAGTAATATGGAGGCCATCCCCAGCCGAAAGTAATGCTTGTGTTCCATCCTCTGTTTTCGTAGTAGTCGGAATACAAATCGTCACCAACATAGATCGTAACATTATCTGCTCCGGTAATTTTAACGGAAGACTCCGGATCATGAAACTTCACGATTCTATCCGTGTATTGATAGTCGGTGTATTCATCAACCACCGGTTCTCCTTCTTCCACCTGTGTATTGTTACGGCGATTATATTCATCTATATTTCGGCCGTTAGCATACACTTCTATATTTGAGGCATCACCCTCAACAACTACGATGGCTTTCTTTTGTGATTGATTATCTTTTTGTTTGACCTGCTGTTTTTTTTGAGTTTGATTCTCAACATTGGCAGTCGGATCTGCATATATGTCATCCCATTCCTGGGTAAAACCCAACGCAGGAAGCAAAGCCATCATCAGAGATAAAATCCATTGTTTCGTTTTCATAGCTGTAATTCCTTTTTCTTTACCTTATTGTTTTAGACTGTTTTTATGCGATTTAGTTTAATCTATTATTCCTAATAAAGAGCACCGTACAAATATACGATTCTTTTATTTTATCAGTAAATACGGATATCGTAATTTTACTAAATAGATGTTGCTAAATTGATTTTGTTGCATGAGGGATAGTTAAAAGAAATAAATGAGAATATTTCAATATGTTTTAGACAGAAAGTTCCAAACCGTCCCATGCAAAATGAATATTATCGGGGAGTCTTTTTTCCATCTCTTCATGCAAACCCATTTGATGACTCATATGAGTGAGGTAGGTAATTTTAGGATTGATTCTTTGAGATAAAGCAATAGCTTCATCCAAACTTTGATGCGATGGATGCGATGTTAATCGTAATGCACTTAAAACCAATACATCAAGATTGGATAGTTTTTCCATTTCTTCATCCGGAACATATTTCACATCAGTCAGGTAAGCAAAATTTCGGATTCGATACCCTAGTATCGGAAGTTTGTAATGCATTACTCTGATTGGAATGACATCAATAGCGTTAATTTTGAAGGGCTTCAAATTTTCAATCAAACGAAGTTCTATGTTTGGTACGCCGGCATATTTATGTTCCAAAAAACAATATGGCATCCGTTCTTTAAGAGCGTTTGCAACTTTGAGCTCGGCATATAGATCAACCGCTCCGAACCTGCTGTAAGGACGCAAATCGTCTATTCCGCCTACATGGTCATAGTGCTCATGAGTAATCAGAAATCCGTCTATTTTTTGGAAAGGAAGTGCCAAAACTTGTTGTCGGAAATCAGGAGAACAATCAATGAATAGATTGGTCTCGGAATCCATTATCTGTATCGAAGCTCTCAATCTATGATCCTTTTCATCTGAAGAAGTACATACCGAACAATTGCAGCCAATTTCGGGAATTCCGGTTGAGGTGCCGGTCCCTAAAAACTTTACAATCATATATTTGTATTCTGTACAAAAAAAGCCATCTTGCGCTTTGAGCAAGACAGCTTTTATCTATTAAATTTATTAATGTTAAAACTCTCGCTCTAAAATCCAAAGATCGTTGAACGGAACGCCATAAGTCTTTCTCAAATATTCAGTATCGCCCAGGGCCGAATATTTGCGATATATTTCGTCCCTCTTGGCTACGGCTGATTCCTTGTCGTCATAGCTTGCTACGATAACCCTGTACATTCCCATATCATTTTGAGCTAAAATCACATCGTATCCTTCGTTTTCCATTCTTGATTTCAGCGATTCAGCATTCAGTTTAACGCTTAAGGAAGCAATTACTACGCTGTATTTTTTCAATCCGGATGCATCGGATGAGTAAACAGGTTCAACCTTTTCCTTTCTCACAGAAACTTCTACCGGGGGTAACGGTGCAGCATCTTTGACGACCGATGTTGGTTGTGACGCAGCTTCCTGCATTTCTTTTTCCTTTGCAGATTCGTAAACCTGCTTATAAGCACTCTGTTTTGGTTTGCAAGACACGCTTAAAACAAGAATAAACACGAATGCGAGTGTAATCTGTACTAATTTTTTCATTTGTCAGGATAATTTATGAAGTTCAATTTATGCTCACTGTTTATATTTATTACAAAGATAAAGAGAAGTAGTTAATTTCGTATTTGCTGCATGTGAAAGATCTTTAAATTGTTAAATGGAATTTTCTTAGAAATGAGGCAAAAAAAGTTGCAGTTTTCGTGATCGAAATTCACAGGCAGTTTGTAGAAATATTCGAAAAAATTATTTTCTCAATCGATCAAGCGAACGTATTAAAACCTCGTCTTCGCCGATTTTTCGGATAGCAAGCCAACTAAAAATAATGGAAATCAGAGGCATTATAATACCCGGCCCGATTTTTTGAAATACAAGATTTGCTTCCGGATTTCGCATAAACATGAGAAAAGCGAAATAAAGATAAAAACCTATCATTACAAAAATATTTGCAACAGTTAGCCTTATTTGTACAATTCGCTTGTTGTATAAAAAAATTACCAAAAGCGACAATGCAGCGCTGATAGCTCCGATTGCAAACAAACCCCATGTACTTGTAACCAATTCCCCATTTTGGTAAAATCCCATTGCCTCAAAAGAGATATGTTGATTGCCAAAGGCAAATGTTATGAGGGGAAGTATGATTGCCAGCACCATACATCCCGAAGCAAGGAACAAATACAGACTTTGAACTCGTTGAAGCATTGCAAAAAAGATTAGAACAATTCTTTTTCCTTAGCGGGGTTTCTATAATAAATTTCCCCATTGATCCATTCCTCAATGGCCAAAAGCGTGGGTTTAGGCAATTTTTCGTAGAAACGAGAAATTTCGATTTGTTCGTGATTTTCAAAAATTTCTTCGAGATTATCGTTATAAGAAGCAAATTCCTGAAGTTTAGAATCTAACTCTTGCTTCATTTCCATGGCAATCTGATTGGCCCTTTTGCTGATAATCATTACCATTTCATACACATTTCCTACAGGTTCGGCCATCTGCATGATGTCTCGAGTTTCGGTATTTGCGCTTGCGGTAGATTTTCTGTAATCCATTTATTTAAAAATTAATTTGTTTATTAGTGAAGTATTTACTTATTTTTTACGCACCTGGAAGCTGCTCAATTTTTTTCTGAGCTTCTTGATAATATTTTTCAGCCTCTTTCATGTATTTTCCCTCCGGAAAAGAATTTTTATAGTTAAAATATTCATCAACTACCATTCGATATCGCTCCGGCTGACTTTCTCGCTTACTTCGTTCTGCAAATTCGTATCGAGAGCGAAGAATAGTCATTTGAAAATCTTCGGCATACTTCGAATAAGGATAGCTTTTGAGTCCTTCGCGAGACACTATTACTGCTGCCTCGTAATTATTGCCCATGTAATTACCTAATCGCAAATATAATTGAGCTGCAAGTAATTCTTTATAGGCTAATTTTTCCTGAAGTTCGAAAAGATAATTTTTTGCTTGTTCTGCACGATCACTTTGAGGATACACCTCTATAAATCGTTGAAATTCGGAAATAGCTTTGTAAGTTTTCGTTTGATCAAGGCGAGGATCAGGTGAATCGAGATACATTCCATAGGCTGCATAAAACAAAGCCGATTCTGCATATTGCCCTTTGGGAAAAGTATTGTAATAAGTAGTAAACGTTTCGGTTGCCGATATATAATCTTTTGTGTTATAATAACTTTGAGCCAACATATAAAGTGATTCTTCCGCAAGTGCAGTGCCTTTGAAAAACGGAACCAATTCTGACAATAATGTGATTGAACGATCATATTTCCCCTCTTCAAAATATTTTTTCGCGTAAGAGTATTTAAGATCTTGATCGGTACTCTTCAGAATTTTATTGTATTCGCCACAAGCAGATAACGTCAGAATAACCAGTAAAAAATAAAAATATTTGAACTTCATTTTATATCAAGATCGGTTTTGGATGCAAATTTACAGAAACTTTTTTTCAATTTATTCATGTTGAATACATTTTTATTCTATTTTAGGATTTCGAACGTCAAAAAGGAAAATTAATGCTGACACTCAAATGTTTATCCCATTCGACTAATTTTCCGAAGTTTATCTTCGTCTATAATCTTTATCTTTCGACCGTCCATCGCAATAACTCGCTCATCGACAAAACCCGACAACGTGCGAATAGCATTACTCGTGGTCATATTCGACAGATTGGCCAAATCTTCGCGTGCAAGATAAATATTAAGCGTAGCGCCGTCTTCTTCGAGGCCATAACTCTCTTTGAGAAAGAGAAGGGATTCGGCCAATCGGCCGCGAATATGTTTCTGCGTTAAGTTGACAACTCTCTGGTCGGCAATACCTAAATCAATAGATAATTGCTGAATAAAGAACATCGCTAAATCACCATTTTTACGCAAAATGTCTTCGATGATTTCCATTGAAATCAAGCAAACAGTAGATGACTCGAATGCTGAAGCAGCCGTTACGTAAGGCTCATTTGCAAAATAAGCGCGATAGCCGAAATACTGGATAGGACGAATCATTCGAATGATTTGACTGCGCCCCCCTATCCCACTTTTGAAAATTTTGACCTTTCCTTTCAAAAGACACATCAAATCCTTTGGATATTCGTCCTCGAAATAGATCATCTCGTTTTTCCTGTAATTGACGAAGCGTGCATCTTTTCTGATCGACTCACGTTCGCTTTCAGACAAGACTCGCCAAATTTCTGATAATGAAGACGATAAATCAACTATTTCTTTTTTGCCTTTCAAAGCGACTGTTTTAAAATCATGTTGTTGAACACAAAAATACAAAAAAAATTTCTACGAAATGTAACAAAAACGACATTTTTTAATGAAAACCGGATATAACCGAGTATGTTTATCACCTCTTAACCTCTTAAATAACATCGACAATGAGCCGTTTTTATAAAAAAATATGTATGTTTGCGAAACGAAGATGAAGCACAGGGCCATCATATCTATCTTTGTATTTTTCGTCGCAGCTCGGGTATTCCCGCAAGAGCACATTCCCTTAGATTCGCTGTTGCAACTTACAATGAGCGCGGCTGAAAAGTATGACGGTTTAGTAGAGAGCTACGAAGCCGATGTATATCTGCGTGCTTATGTTGAAACGATTAAAAAAAATTTTCTATAT
>Ga0208825_1002582_pt1 | contig 11738 bp, 8 predicted proteins | sample AD_UKC113_MetaG_FD_184450 | JGI IMG/M metagenome (GOLD analysis project Ga0208825, IMG submission 184450) | Active sludge microbial communities of municipal wastewater-treating anaerobic digesters from Hong Kong - AD_UKC113_MetaG (SPAdes)... | ecosystem: Engineered > Bioreactor > Anaerobic >...
CAATAACAATTATTATAATAAAACTTTTCATGCCCTTTTTCATATTATTCACCTCTATAAAATTGTTTATTAAAATACAATTAATTATATCAAATGTTCGGTTTATTCAAATTATTCTACAATAAGATATAAATCAACTTTTTTTATTCACTAATGGAATAGCTGTATTTACTTCTAAATAAATACCACATCGAAATAATTGAAATACGGAGATTCTTAAGGACCTGCGAGACAACACTGCACTTTTAGAATGGTTGAAAAAGGCAAATGAGGAATATCCTCAGTGCATCTGCAAAAACCACATTTTCAAAATGACATAAAAAAATGTTATTTTGCCTCGTAAGAATCTTTTCTTTTAATTATACTTATAAAAATTGGTCTGGATCCTCGATAAAAGATTTCGAGGATGACAAAAGTGTTGTCATTCCGCACTTGATGCGGAATCCAGGAATATTTCTTTTTCAAACAAAAGGAAAAAAGTCTGGATCCCCAATCGAGTTGGGGATGACAAGTTACTTGATTCCCGATAAAAGATTTCGGGAATGAAAGTTACTATAGATTCCCGCAATCGCTCTGAATGACAAAAAAGGAGTCGAGTATGACAGTGTGTGTTCTTTCGAGGATGACAAATAAAAACGAATACTGAGATTCTTCGCTAACGCTCAGAATGAAAGTTACTATGGATTCCCGCAATCGCTCTGAATGACATTTACCTATTTGTTATCCTGCACATTCCCTCTCTGTCATTCCGCACTTGATGCGGAATCCAGGAAGTATTTCTTTCTTCAAAATAGAAAGAAACATGAATTCAAGATAGAAACATTAAGGTATAACAATTTTTTCTTCAAACATAAACAATGAAGAGAGAATATGGTTTCCTTAATAGTTGATTTCAGGAATTACAGAAAATTAAAATAACAAAAAAAAAGTAAAAACACTGGATCCCCAATCAAGTTGGGGATGACATTGGAGTAGTTTTAGGGGATGACAAGTTACTTGATTCCCGATAAAAGATTTCGGGAATGACAGTGGGTGTACCTTCTGGAATGACAGTGGGTGTATCTTCTGGAATGAAAGTGGGTGTACCTTCGAGGATAACAGTTACTATGGATTCTTGATCAGGTCAAAGATAACGAATAAGGAAAAATGTGATGTTTACAAACACACTTGAAGATAATTACTTTTTAGGCTCCTAATAAAATTTTGGACATCAGAATATTAATCATAAAATTCATAGCATATAAAGAATTAAAAAATTACAATTAAACATCTCATGGCGTTTCTGCCACAATAAGGCATAAAAATAATATCTTTAGTACTTTCGCGCAGCTCTTATATAAATAATCTAATCTCTTTTACCAAACATAATTTTATAATTATGGAATTACTATATACGTAGGAATATTTGTAAAAATTAAAGATAAACAATAAATGTGCCGAAGGAGGGAGTTGAACCCTCACGGGGCTCTGAACCCCTGCAGATTTTGAGTCTGCCGCGTCTGCCAATTTCGCCACTTCGGCATTAATGAGCTAATGCTAAATTAAAATTATCCTCTTGGTAGTATAATCCATAGTAAAAAGTAAAGCAAAATTGAAAATACTATAAAAGGAGGAATTACAAAAGTAACAAGCCATATAACTCTTACTATGATTGGGTCAATGCCCAAATAATCAGCAATACCAGCACAAACTCCCCCCAAAATAGCCTTCTTTGTATTTCTTACAAGTTTTCTATTTTTTCTTTGTTGCGCAGCATTAAAACAATCTTTGCAGTACAACTTTCCATCATATTCTATTGCACAATCTCTGCATAATCCCTTTGTGCAGGAAACACATATTCCAACTGCATCTTTATCTTCATGATTAAAGCACTTCATTTACGCTCTCCTTTTATGCATATCATATAATAGCTTTACTCCAAGAACAATGAATATAACAGGCCAAAGCTTAGCTATTATGGCAAATGGTATAATATTTAAATTATTTAATAGAAGCAGAGCTCCTATAATGAGGAAGAAAATACCAATTGTTAGATAATTTTTTGCTCGAAAGACAGAATAGTAAACAAGAAGAATGATTCCGATTATGCCTAAAAAAGTAGGCCATCCTCTTAAATAAGAGGGAAGTAGACTTAGATAAGAAGAAAGTAAGTAAATACCGAGCAATCCAAGAGCAATACCTGAAACAACAGAACTTCTTGTTTTGTACACGACATAATCTATTAAAAAGTAAAGTCCTAACAGGATAATTACCGAGGGCCAGAAAAATTTCCAAAATACGTGAAGGTAATGAAGTTCATATGCGAGAAGAAATAAACCTATAAATATTAATGTTATAGAACCAATTAATGTGGCTGTATTTCTCTTTATTTCTTTTTTTGGTTTCTCTTCTCCGGTTAAAATACTATAACAAACAGGACAATAAGACTTATTGTTATAAATATTTATACATTCTCCACATATTGCCTTACCACAATTCGTACATACTGTCTGAGCCTCATTTTCTGAGTGAAAGTAACATTTCATTTTTCTACTCCTTTCAAATTGTTATTACCTCAACAAGGTTTGTTGTGCCTGAAACACCCATAGGTGTTCCAAGCGTAAAAACAATTTTATCTCCACTTTTAGCATATTCTTTTTCTAATATTAAATGTTTACTTATTTCTATGGATTCTTCGACATTGTTAGTTAGATTAGCTTCCAGTGGCTTAACACCCCAGAATAACTCGCATATGTTCTCTACTCTCTTTGAACTCGATAGTGCAAGAATAGGAATTTCTGGTCTATACTTTGCAATTCTCCTTGCAGTGCTACCAGATGATGTAAGGCATACAATACATGAGGCATTAACGTCACCAGCTACCCTTGCAGCACTAAATGCAATGGCATCTGAAACATCGTTTTGTACAGTTTCGCTTAAGATATTCCACAATTTTTTATAATCCATTTTACTTTCAGATTTCTGAACTATTCTCTGCATTGTCTGGACAACTATTTCAGGATTTACTGAGGCAGCTGTTTCAGCTGAAAGCATCACAGCATCTGTTCCATCAAGAATTGCGTTTGCTACATCAGTAACCTCTGCTCGTGTTGGTGTGGGGCTCGTAACCATTGATTCAAGCATTTGTGTGGCAGTGATTGCTGGTTTTCCAGCAATATTGCATTTCCTAATAATTTCTTTCTGGAGGAATGGAATTTCTTCTATTGGAGCTTCTATACCAAGATCGCCTCTTGCCACCATAATAGCATCTGATGATTTTATAATATTCTGGAGATTTTGTATTGCCTCATATTTTTCTATTTTTGAAATGATTCCAATATTTCTACTACCCTCTTTTATTATCTCTCTAATTCTTTCGACATCACCTGATGACCTTACAAATGAAAGTGCTATATAATCGCATAGATCAAGACTTGTAATAAGTTTTAGCCATTTTATGTCTGTTTCAACTGGATAGCCTATATGAAGTTTTGTGAACGGAAGATTGACTCCCTTATTTGGCTTTATGACACCAGCATTTAGAGCTTCACATATTATATAGTTTTCGTCTTTATCGATAGCTTTTAACTTTATTAGTCCATCATCAATGTAAACATATTCGCCAACATTAATATCATATATTATATCTGGATAATTAATCAAAATATATTTTTCTGTGGGTAAAAATTTGTAATCAACTTTAGGTGCATCTTTTAATATTGTAATTTTTTCTCTTTTTTCTATTTCGAGATTATCTGCAAGACCGTGCACTCTTATTTTGGGTCCCGGAAGATCTGCAATTGTAGCAATATTAACTCTTAATGAATCGGAAACTTCTCTAATAACTTTAACTTCATTTATTAATTCATCTTCCTGTTTGTGTGAAAGGTTAAATCTAAAAACCGTAGCACCTGCCTCAATTAGTTTTTTAACTATTAAAGGACTATTCGATGAAGGACCAATTGTTGCTATAATTTTCGCTCTACTATGAAGCTTTGAAGTAAACTTTGCATCCATTTTTTACTCTTATCACCATTTTCCTTTTATTTCCAAATATCTCATTAGAAAGTATTGTTAAGTTTTCATCTTTTTCAAGTGTTAAAATTGAAGGCAATTCTACTATATAAGTAGCTTCGTGAAAAGTGTTAAAGTTTATGAAATCATTATAGACATCGACAGAACTACCACTGTCGTCATAGTGCAATATATCATCTTTTGCTTCCAGAGCAGTTTTAAAAGATAGCCAAGGGTACAAAGATTCTATTTTATCAACTACCTTTTCAAATTTGTAAAATAATCCATTATTACCAGTATTTACACCCTTCCATGGAAGAGATTCGGGATTTCTAATCCATTCAGGTTCAGCTAAGGGATAATTTATGGGAGTACTAAAAACATCATCTGGGTGAAGAAAATGAGTCCAGACACCAAAGGATTCAATTGCAGAGAGAGCTAAAATTTTATCATAGTCACTTAAGTTATAACCAGAAGTAACTCTCGGTATGGAAACAATTCCTTCATTCCATGGTTCAATGCCAAACTCTCTATCGCATCCCTCGTCAAAATAGCCAGTATATAGAGATGCATAAATACTAATTTCAGGGAATACATCCATAACTGCATCAAACCCTTCCCTATCGTTAACATTCATTGGCGGGACATACACTCTTGGAGCTGTGCTCGATAGAGAAAACCACTTTTCTCTTGCAGATTCAACTGCCTTTTTCATGTTTGCTTGGTTATGCCATTCCGCTAAGGTAAATGGAATGTGATTATAGCCATGAAAGCCAACTTCTGCTTTCTCTTCATTAAGGATTTTAAAGGTTTGCTCTGGGACATTTATTTTAGATCCATCTTCATTAAGAAGTGTCGTGTTATCCCATTCAAAGAAGCTAAATGGGGGTTTTGTTATGTTATTGTATGAAAATACAGTAGCAGTTGTGTATTTTATATTGTATCTTTTTCCCAAGTCAATTAAATCTGGTAGCATAACTTTGAAATAATATTCAGTATCAGTTATATCATATTCTGATTTTATTGGTTCAAGTTTTGTCTTCCATGAGGGTGATGGCATATCATCAATATAAACTAAGCCTGCTCCTATTATTTTTCTTGCGCTTATTGGTAGAAGGGAAGTAATACTTCCGATTATTAATCCTCTGTAGGCTTTATCAGAAAGAAGTGTAGCATTCCAGAATATTGTTTCACCATTACCATAAACGTAACTCCATGCAAGAGGTAGTCCATTATAAGCCCTTGCAATGATTCTGGCATCTTGATTTAACGATATTTCGTAAGATACATTTTCACAATCTTTAGGAGGTATTTTTAACCCTTTAACACCAGGTATTAAATCAGTTATAAACTCTATACCTCCAACTTGTTCTATTATTTCGGGTGTTGTTGTGTTTGTGATACCATATATTTCTACAACATCTTGGGAGTATCCTCGTAGCAATTGAACAACTCTACCTCCATTTTTTACATAATTTTTGAGGTCAGTTTGTGGCCCAATCGGTAGATAATAAATTGTTTCAGTAGCTATAGCAATAATTGGAAAATTATCTAAAGCAGGGAGTGTATAATTACTTGATAAATTAAATTTTGTGAAGTAAATATCATTTTTTTCAAGCACTATTTCTGTATTTTTTAAAACTTCCATACAGTACGGATCCTCAGTTGAATAAACAATAAGTACACTTTGTAGGTTTTTTCTTGTAAATGCAGCAGTAGGAATGCTTGTTGATAAAGTTAAAATAATTAAGACTATATATAGAGATACAATTCTTTTCATATTCTTTTTTATCCTCTCTTATTTTTGATTTTAAAAACGAGGCAGTTTTTACAGTTACCATAATTATTATAATAGCAAGGAGTAATTCCTGCTTCAAAACAATCCTTTTTAGTAATAAAAGATGGGCAATTCTTAAGTAGAATTTCAGGACAATGTTTTATATTGAAACACCTTTCAGATTCAAGTTCTTTAATTCTTTTCTTAAGCAATGATTTTAGAGAGCTATCTATGTTTAATTTATTTATGCCATTTTCAAAATTATTTTCATTACTTTCTATTAAATATACAAAATCTATAGAAGCATTAACGATTTCACGATAAAAGTCATTATTACCTCTCTTTATAAAAAAGTGGTCAAACAATTCATTGTTTATAGATTCATTAAACTCTTCTTCAAAAGTTTTACTATCTATTTTCGAGAAGTATTTAATTATGATTTTACCAATATTTTTTAGGGCTGCTAAATGATAAATAAAACCTAACTCAGAATTACTTAAATCAGCTCTCTCTCCAATATATAAAGCAGTATCAATAATTCTATCCGAATGCCCGATTTTTCCTTCTTCCAATACTTCGTAAATTTTTGAAAGGAGAAAAAAATTACTTAACTTAATATTTAAGTCAAATGTGTTATTGTAATAATTATAAATTATCTCTCTCAAATAAGAAAGCGTTATCTCCATTAAAAAAAGGGATTGCGGTGTATTTAAAATAGATTTATCAGAAGCAATAATAAGGGTACAAAAAATTTTTTCATCATTATCTTTTAAATAAAATTCTCTTTTAGAGACCTTGCTATTAATATCATTTCCAATAAAAACTTGAAAGTCATTACCAAAAACAGAACCTTTTAATAAACCACACTCAGCTCCTAAAAAGTGAATCGCGAGTTTTAAATAAAATTTTAGATATCCATCTATTGTCGTTGTTTCTTTTAAAAAATTATTAATTAAAGAATTTATTAAAGAACCTGCATCTTCAAAGTGATCTCTAAGTTTAATAATGGGAAATATTGCAAGATTAAGGTAAGGAAAAACTTTATTAATTTCTCTTACCGCTTTTTTTAAATTTCTCTTTTCAGCATTATAAACGACTGTTATAGCATTATCTTTAAATGATTTAGAAATAGACAAGAATTCGAAACCACCTATCCTAATTGTTCTTTTTTTTAAATCAAAAGAAGTTAAGAATTGAGGAATATCTATAGTTTTAACTGATCTACTATCATACATAGGTCTTAAAGAATTATTCTTTAAATCTGTTGATACTTTGAGTGAATAATGGTCCACATAGAGTCCAATAAGCTTTTGCGATGAAATAGTTCCTGAATATATTGCTAAGCAATTGAGAGGTATTCTCTTAGCGATAATTTCTGCAAATTCATTTGGAAGAGAAAATGGATCGTGAGCTTCTATGGCAGAAATAACTATCTGCTCATTTATAGAAAGTTGCATAATCAAAATCCATCATCAAATTTGCAGAGGCAATTGTTGTAGTCACAAAGAAAACAATTCCTCCTAAAAGAAGTCCGAATACACTGTATTCTGGACTTATAAGCCTTGATAGTAATATGCCTACGATTATATTTGTAAAAAAGGCAACGAGGATAGAATTAAGTGGCATTTCTGGCCTTGAATGAGAAATAAGAAGAAGTGAATTGAACAATCCAATACCAGTAAAAATATAAGCATAGTAAGAGGCATTAAATACAAATTTTGTTAAGTTATCGTTAAATAAAGGCCCTAATATTTCAAATCCATACGAATTATACAAAACATAAAAAATGGGATTTAAAAACACATAAATCAACATAGTAATTGCTGGTATAGCGCAAAATATTATAATGTAATAGATGAAAAACTTTATATTATATTTCTCAACCTCGGTTGATTTAAGATTCTTTTGAAGATATATGATTCTGCCAAAAATTACCCTCATTGCATATTCTGCTATAATAAGAAAAATCGGGAAAAATATAAGAGCAAAATCAAGCCCTATTTCATAAGAACTGTTGAAAAGCATACCATTTTTGCTAAATGATGAAGTCCAATTTACAATTCTATCTGTCATTAGAAATGTAAAGTAAAACAATCCAAAGAGAAAATATTTTTTTATGCTTTCTTTAAACCAATCAACTGGAGGAAGTTTCACGCTTTTAAGTAGTTTTTCTTTAGTCGGAGGAAGCCTATAAAATGAAATATAGCCCCAAAAGAAAGATATTACATTTGAAACAAAAAGACCTGCGATCTGAGCAGGAATTATGTTTATATCTTTTGCTAATAAAATTAAAATAACAATAATTGGTAAAGATGTAGAAATTATAGTTCCTAAAATCTTCTTTGAAACATATAAAACAGATAGATTTAACCAAAGAAAAGAAAGCATAAAATAATAACTTAAAGTTATTAAAATCAATCTATTAAGGCTAAATGAGTTTATAAGCCATATTATTAAAGCAAAAAGGAGCCCTATTATTAAAACTGCATAAGCTCCTCCTCTGTAGATTTTATATACTCCCTTTTTAGCAAGAGGTGGGTTATCCCATGCTAAATATTGTAATCCTTTCCGACCAATGGATTGCATAAAACCACCAGTTACAACATAACTTAAAAATGTACCAATAGCAATGTAGGTAGCTAATTCTGAAGTAAATCCTAAATATGCCCACAGAGAAACTCCAATTAGACCAATACTAACCATCTGGATAATCATAGGTATGGCTATCTCTGTTCCTTTTAAAAATGAAGAAAAGAATCTCTTAATGCTCATTAAAACTGGATGTTTTTCTTTATAAATAGTTTTTTCTTTTCTTAAGACTAATACTTTAGCCCTCCTGTATATCTCATCTGCGAGGTCTCTCAAGTTGTTCTTATCATATTTATCTTGAGAAAGAAAATCTGTTATACCAAGCATCTCTAATGTTATTAGTACAGAATTATAGTCAATAGGGTTTCCAATTTTATTAATAACTTCATTAGTAAGATCAAATTTTGAATACAACAGAGGCTTATCTATGTTCATTAAATCTTTCTCTATAATCTTTTATAAGGTTTTTTAATATAATGTTTTCGGATACGAATTTTGATTTACTAGCTGCAAATGATGGATCAACAAGACTTCTATATGAAATTTCATAAAGTCTTAAATTTTTCTCTATGTCGAATTCCTTCTTGACCTTTTCTCTTCCTTTTTTACCTAACTCTTCACTCAATTCCCTATTATTTAAAAGTTCTATAAGTGCCTGAGCTATGGCTTCATAATCTTTTGGCTGAACTATTAAACCGCAACCTTCTAAAACTTCTGGGATTCCGCCAACATCTGTAGCTACAACCGGTCTTTCGCATGATAACGACTCAATAATCGTATAAGGGTGCCCTTCCGATATACTCGTTAGAAGTGTTATATCGCCTTGATTATATATTTCGTAAGGATTATTAGTTTTGTGACCTTTAAAAATGAATGTTTCAGTTAAGTTTAAATCTTTAACGAGTTTCTTACATTTATTATAATAATCCACATCCTCGTCTAAAGAACCATATTCTAAAAATAATACATTGGGAAATCTATCTTTTACAATTTTTGCAGCCTTGATAGCTGACTCAATATCTTTAAATGGAACAACCTTACCAACAACTGTTACGACGGGTACTTCTTTAAACTTATGAGGTTTTCTCATAGGAACAAAAACATTTGGATCTATACCATTATAGATTACTTTTATTTTATTTTCATCTGCACCAAAATATTTTTCCCATTTAGTATTAAATTTGCATACAGGCGAAATCTGATCAGCCATTTCATAGGATAAACGAGCAATAAGAGATGTTAAATTAATAAGAAATCTTTTTGAGAAATATGGAATATCGCTTACCGAGATAGCATAATATCTTTCCCTCAAATAAACCCCATGTTCAGTTAAAAGGAATGGCACTTTATATCTTAATTTTGATATTATCCCCGGAAGGGAAGTAAATGCTGCAACAGAGGAATGTACAAGATCAGTCCTTGGAATAGGAATATTAAGAACTATCAGAAGGTGAAATAACCACTGCATGCAGGTGGTCAGATCATATAAAGTTGGTATTTCGTCATTTGAGTAAATTGTATTGTATTTAACGTATTTTTCATATATTGTCTTTTTAAAAGTTTCCCAAACAGGCTTTGAAAGCATTGTGTTGGAGTAATCATAATTTTCAAAATATGAATTCATCTCACTAAATATAAGCGCATAATCAAAAAGATTAATATTTTTGTTTTCTATACCATCCAGAAAGTGAATAAAGAGTGGAATAAATTTATCTTCAATTATAGCTTCTGAGGTTTTGCTTTTTTTTAATTTTGCATGTTTTATTGTACAACCATTAGTATAACCAAATGGTTCCTCAATGTTCCAAAGTGGAACAGCATATAAACTTTTAACATTAGGTGGTAAATCGTATAATATCTCAACATTCTGATTTCCGATTACAGATATTATATGGAAGTCTATATCTTCCAACCCCTCTATCAAAGTCTGACACCAACTACTTACACCACCTGGGAAGAATGGATAAGTACCTTCGGTGCAAAATAATACAGAAAGCCAACCTTTTTGGGGCATTTTACCTCCATTTTTTCATTTTCTAATAATTAAACTTATATAATTATATATAAGTTACAAAAAATAATTTAAGAATTAATTTTAATTTAAGTGATTAATATTTTTGACATTACATGATATCTTTTCTGCAACAATAAAGCATGAAAATATATTTCCATGCTTCTTATAAAACTAAACAACCTAATCGCTTAACCAAATATAATCTTATGATTATGGAGTTATTATTTTCGGAGAAACTTAATTCCATTTTAAGATCTCCTTCTTTTTTCATAATTGTTTAATAAGGCCAGAGGTATTGTTTTCGAAGGTATATATAATTGTATATTTTACTTTTCTTGACACTTAAAAGATTAGCTTTAAAATTATATGCTATGTAATATTTACCATGATAACTATTAACATGATAAATATTTTTTACTTTAGGGGGTTTTTATTGTTTAAAGATAAATTAGAAGATGAAATATTTTTAAATTTAAAAGGAATTGATAATATTTCTCTGGAAGTTTTTTTGTCTTTCTTTAAATTTAACCGTTATCACAATCAGTTATTTTTTAAATTAACTTCAGAGAAAGGGATTCGTCCAGGTCAAGCTGTATGTTTATGGTTTATTAACCAGAATGCAGGGATAAGCCAGAGAGATCTTGCTGAAAAAATCCATGTTGCTCCACCAACTGTAACTCTTATGCTTCAAAAATTAGAAAAAGCAGGACTTATTATACGTAAGGATGATATCCGCGATCAACGTTTAAGCCATACATATTTAACTGATGCTGGCTTAGAAACATTAAACGTATTAAATGAAATTTTAGCTGAAATTATAAAGACAAGCTTGGTTGGTTTAAGTATCGATGAACAATCTAATCTCAAGCGCTATATTGATATTATAAGCTCAAATATATCAGATAAACTTTAGAAAAAGAGGGAAAAATATTTAAATGAGATATTTAATTGAAAAGTTTTTAAAACCTTACTGGAAACAGATTGTCCTCGCAATATCATTAATTTTAGTGCAGGCGATGTCTAATCTCTATTTACCGAGCCTCAACGCTTCTATTATTAATAACGGCGTAGCTAAAGGTGACATTAGTTATATTATAAAGACTGGTGGACTTATGTTGATTTTCACATTATTATTAGCATCTTGTGCCATAGCTTCATCATATTTTGGTTCTAAGATATCTATGAGTTTTGGGCGAGATGTGAGAAGAGCAATATATAACAAGGTAGAAAGTTTTTCTCAAGCAGACTTAAATAGATTTGGTACTCCATCGCTCATCACTCGCAACACAAATGATGTTCAACAAACGCAAATGTTAGTCCTGTTCGGTTTAAACCTCATGATAATGGCTCCTATAATTTGTATAG
>Ga0208825_1002583_pt1 | contig 11733 bp, 10 predicted proteins | sample AD_UKC113_MetaG_FD_184450 | JGI IMG/M metagenome (GOLD analysis project Ga0208825, IMG submission 184450) | Active sludge microbial communities of municipal wastewater-treating anaerobic digesters from Hong Kong - AD_UKC113_MetaG (SPAdes)... | ecosystem: Engineered > Bioreactor > Anaerobic >...
TTTCATTTAGTGCTTTCGGATCAAATAAATATCTTGTTTCTGGGTCTTCAAATGTTTTCCTTGAGCTTTCCCACAAGGCCGGTGCGTCCCTTTGATAGTCAATTGATACTGTCAGCGTCAAAAACAAAATATGTTCGAGAGAACCTGTTTTTACGGAATCGGGCAGTGCATCTTCCGGCATAGCCGTTTTCCCGAGAATGCCAGCAGTGCCAAAAGACTCGTAAAGGAGTTGTGCTATCCTTTTCCCTCTTTCGTCATCGATTTTGCATTCCATATTTGTTACCCCCCCGGAGATTTTCAAATACGGATCTTTAGGTCAATTGATTCTCCCACCTTGGGAAATTCTCGCATAATATGCTCAACATTTGCAAGTTCGATTTTGACTCATTAAAAAAATAATGTTGTTTTCCTCATTAGAGACACAAAAACTGAAAGTGCATGGACACCGTTGTTGATCTATTCCAGCTCGTCCTTTCTGTGGCTATTAGACGAGACGCTGGGGTTAAGAATATGTATTGATGCCACGAACATTTGAAGAGAAATCCTGGGTTAAGCGCATTAACGCTTTGAGCTACAGAGGAGAAAAGTTATTTTAATGCAAGGAGGAAAAAAACCAATAAGTAGATAAAATTAGAGCTGAACAATAACTTGATTATCGGGCTAAAGCTATGATAAATTACTCAATAAAGTAAGGAAAAAGGGGCTTAGATAAATGTCATCTCTGTTCTACAGCGCTCGGTTTGAAAAGAAATTACGGTTCATGTTGATGGCAAGTCGGTTTATGTCAGGCAAAGTCTTTATAGAGGCCAATATATAAGAGGAAAAACTAATGGAAAGGCGGCAAAATTTGAATTTAAGGGGACAATTTTTCTCTCTCTTATTGCTTTCGGTTTCAATTATTATTCCGTGCCGCGCCCAGGAAACGTTGCCTGAAATTATTAAAAAAGTCCAGGCATCGACAGTGCTAATCCTGACCTATGATGAGGCAGGGAAGGTAAAAGCACAGGGTAGTGGTTTTTTTATTAGCAAAAACGGCGATATTATCACCAACCGTCATGTGCTTGAAGAGGCCAGCAAGGCCGAAATCAAAGTGGGCGAGGGAAAAGTGTATGCCATTACTGGCATTGTGGCAGAAGACAAAGAACACGATCTTATTCGTGCTTCTGTAGATATACCGCTAGAAATAGTCAGCCCTATCGAACTATATTGTGCTGTTCCCGAAGTTGGAGAGCGGGTGATAGTAATCGGAAGCCCGCTCGGGCTTGAACAAACAGTTTCGGATGGCATCATCTCGGCAGTCCGAGAGATTCCTCAGTTTGGTAAAATTATTCAAATCACGGCACCATTGTCTCCTGGCTCAAGCGGCAGCCCTGTAGTCAATATGAAAGGAGAAGTTATTGGTATAGCGACATTTCAGATTCTTGAAGGGCAAAATTTGAATTTTTCCATTCCTTCCGAAAGGATAGCTAAACTTGAATCTGGGAAAATGAAGACATTTGCTGAGTGGAAATCAGGCAAAACAGAGGAATGGCTGTCTTCTGCGGAAGGACTTTTTGTAACAGGATTGCACCATGCCGGTGCAGAAGATTATGAAAAAGCCCTCAGCTATTTAGAAAGGGCCGTAAAGAAAGACCCAAACCAAGCTGTCGCTTATTTTCTAATGGGATTGTGCCATGATGCGCTTGGAAACTATAACGAGGCGATAAAAGCTTACAAACAGGCAATACGTATAGAGCCAGATTTTGCGGCTGCGCAGTATAATTTAGGCGTGGCTTATGGGAAGCTTGAGCGCCACAACGAGGCAATAGAAGCCTATAAGCAAGTAATACGTATAGAACCTGATTATGAAGATGCATACAACAATTTAGGTATGGAGTATGGAATAGTCAGGCGCGACACTGATGCGATAGAAGCATTTAAACAGGCTATACGTGTACAACCAGATTATGCAGATGCATACTTCAACTTGGGCCAACTTTATTCATTTCTCTGCCGTTGGGATGATGCATTAGAAGCTTATAAAAAGGTGATAAGTTTAAAACCTGATTTCGCAGAAGCTTACTTCAGTTTGGGTACGGCTTATGGAGGACTTGGTCGTTACAATGATTCACTAGAAGCCGTTAAAGAAGCGATTCGAATAAAGCCTGATTATGCTAACGCGCACTTCTATCTGGGGCTGATTTATCTATTAATGGGTGATAAAAGTTCAGCCCTAGATGAATATAGGATTCTTAAGGGTATTGATGAAGTGTCCGCCAATATACTGTTTAATCTTATTTATAAATGAGATTCGCTTAAAAAACAAAGATAACTCTTGTACATTTTGATTGTCCTTTTTGTCTTTTTCTTTTAATCAACTATTACCTTATTTCAGCCTGTCGTGCATTCCGCCGAAGACGGACTTTTTCTCGGGTAAATACTTTTTGGGGAATTTGACCAGAATGGTGTAGTTCGGGTCAACCATCTGCGAAACTTCGGCCTTCATCACCTGGGAGACCAGCTGGTAAGAGTCCATCATGTCGAGACCATAATCCTCAGCTATCCATAGCACCATATCTTTGGTAGCAATCCGGAAAGCATCTTCGAGCGGGCGATACATGCCCAGGGTCATCAGGTATTCATCATTTTCAATCCGCGGCCAGCCAATTTTTTTGCCCTTGATTAGGTCAACTTTGAGCTCGACATTAACCGCAGCCTCTACACCGTAGCCGATAATTTCTCCATCTCCCATCACCAGATGAGCATCTCCAAAATAAAGCAGCGCGCCAGGCACACTCACCGGTAGATAGATCGTGTTGCCGGCACAGACTTCTGGGCAGTCCATATTCCCGCCGTAAGTTTCTGGAGTGACGCTCCACCGCCATTCGTTTTTAGCTGGCGCCACACCGAGACAGCCAATCATCGGCCTCATCGGCAGCTCAACTGTTTTGTCTCCTTTGAGGGCTTTAAACTTAACTGTTCCTTTCTCCTTATTCACTTCATACCACCAGACAACCTCCGGCTGGGGAGACTCAAGAATAGCGGTATATTCAGTTCCGGTGATAGCCCCGAATCCCGGACCGTAACTGCTGATCGCATAAGAACGCGCAGGCTCAATCTTTCTGATATGAACCGCCAGAACATCGCCCATCTCAGCACCCTGGATATAAAACGGACCGGTTAACGGATTGTCGTGCCAGAGGCCCACCACCTCCGATGGTATATCAGTCGGTTTTTTGACCTTGCCATCATAGCAATCCTCAGTGGTTGAAATGATAACCGTGCCCGGCTTTATCTTCATCACCGGCTGGTGCTGCCCGTAAGTGTATTTCAGATCCCCTGGCTTCGGGAAATATTTAACCACGTCTTCAGCCAGAGCCATATAGGCGACGCCAAAGATAAAAAATAAAGTTAATAAAATCCTTTGTTTAAATTGACTCATTAGGCCCTCCTCTTTTTAATCTCTAAAGAAAATAAGAATTATTTTTACTGGTGCATATTAGAGAAATTCCAAATTAATTATTTGGACACTCTGATAATGCTTGTTTATAATGAATTCCTTTAAAAGTCAAACTGACCGCTCACTTGGGTCAAAAGATAGTATCTGGCGAGCAGGTGCCTGGTTGAGAACGTTCAGAAGAAAGGCACATATATTCCTATGAAGAAAGAACGCCCAAAAATCGAATAGTCACTACTCTGCAAGGAGTAATCGCTGCTGTATTCGTATCTCAAAACGTTGTTTCGGCCGAGAAGATTCATGATCCCGAAATAGAGCACAACCAGTCTTTTCTTGATGGCGAAAGTTTTGGTCCCATTAAAGTCCACCCTCTGATAGGAAGGATACCTTTCGCTATAAGGATCGCCCCAGACAGGGATGAAATTCTGATCGTCTTCGTTCCATTCTCTTCCAACCAGAGGTGTGTAAGGCATTCCTGTGGCGTAAGAAACTCTTAAGCCCAGGGTACCAGTCCTGAACTTGTAGGTGATAATTCCGGTGAATGAGTTAGTGATTTCGTAGGGAGAGGTGGTTAAGAACTGGACGTCATTTTCTTTTCTCTTTGAGCTTAAAAAATTATAGACGAAAACCAGATCATACTTTGGCCGGACCCATTTTATGAAAGTTTCTGCTCCTCGGGCGAAGCCCAGACCATTGTTGCTTACTTCGTTTTCCTCATAGAGAAAAAGATTCCGATATTCCTTATCATATAACGTCAGTCGAAGGTTCAGGTTGTCGCTGATCCTGTCGTAGGTCAGAGAGAGATGGCTGGCTCGTTTAGCTTTCAGCGGATGAACTTTTAGCGTGAAATAATCTCCGTATTGATGATGGGAACTGGCGGATAATCTCAGGATATCTTTCCTGGTTATGAAGTAAGCCAGCGAAAGCCTGGGGTCAAAGTTGAGCTCGGTGCCATTCAGCGATAAGAGCGACAGCCTACCGCCCAGGATGAGGTAAAATTTATCGGTAACTCTGAATTTGTCACTCAAATAAAATCCGCCTCTGGTGCCGCCGGCATTGTATTTTTCAGCAGAATTTCCATCCGCCTTTAATGAAAAGTCGAGAGTTCTTCTCTGGACATCAGTGCCGAATTCAAGATAATGCCTGCCCAGGTCAAGAGAAGTGTCTTCTCTGGCTTGGATTGCCTTATCTACGAAGTCTTGCTGGAAGAGGTCGTTAATCTCGAAGAAGGCATGATAGCGAACACCGGAGAAGGTGAAGGTGGCGACCAGGTTATGGGCGAAGCTGGAAGTAAGAGAAAAACCGGTGACCATGTTCCTGGCGATGGTGGAAAATCCGCTATCATCAGAAAAGTCATACCTGTCATCCGTAGCCAGTATAGTCAGCCTGGTGGCCTTGTTCAGATTTAACTCTGCTTTGCCAAAACCATTAGAGGATTTGAACTGGCTTTCTTCGCGGTTGTTGATCCAGTTCATCAGGGCTGAGTTCCCCCAGTTGAAGCTTCCGATAAAGCTACCCACTTCTTTTATGGGCGTTGCTACATAGCCATTCGAACCCAGGATGGAAAGACCAATTCCGCCTTCAGGGCTGGAGATAGAAGTTTTAGTTTTGATGTCCATGACGCCGGACAGGACGTCTCCAAACTTAGCTTGAAAACCTGAAGTGGAAACGCTGAAGCCGTCAATAACCTGATTGTCGAATATACTGAAGTAGGATTCATGGAGAGAGCTGCTGAGAGAGGGATGGGCAATTTCAATCCCATCCAGATAGTAGGCGACTTCCTCGGGCGAGCCACCCCGGATGAGCAAGCTGGAGGAGTCGGGAAAGGAATTGACACCAGGCAAGACCTGAGAGGCATAGATAGGGTCGGCGGCGGTCCCGGGTAAACTGTAAATATCCATCTTCTTAAGAGTTACTGTCTTCTGGGTTCTATCCTCAGAGACCAGACTGTCGGCTGTAACGATTACGTTGTAAGCGAGAAGAGGTTCCAGCTCAAGTTCGATCAGAATATTATCTGCGATTCTGGTCTCGACTTCTTTTTTCTTGTAACCAATCTGGGAGACCTCCAGGATTACAGTTTTGCTGTTGGCACCGGTATCGACGGTGATTTTAAAGGTCCCATCATAATCGGCGGCAGTTCCGATGTCGGTGCCTTTAATGGAAACGTAGGCGGGCAGAGGCTCTCTGGTTTCTCTGTCTATGATTTTACCCTGGATAAAGGCCAGCGATTGAGCTTCAAGCCGGGTGGGAATCAGGATAAACATAATAATCATAAACAGGAGCAAGAACGAGCGTGCCCAAAATATAGATCTCATCTGGCGATTATTTTTTTTCGAGTTTTTCCAGTTCGCTTTTGGCCATACCAAATTCAGGATTAATCTTGAGGGCACTCTTGAAAGCTTCCCTGGCTTTCTCTGTTTCCCCTATCTTAGTGCAGGCTACGCCGAGAAAGGTATAAGCTTCATCTTCCCCCCAGGAAGGTTTCACCGGGTCCTGGACATCCTCTTTTTTGAAGAGCTCAAGGCTTCTTGATAGGTATTTAATGGCGGCATTGGGACCGCCACCGTATTGCTGGGGTGTAAACAGGTCAGATACTCCTTTCAGGTATTGGACCCTGGGATTGGCCGGGCTTTTTTCCAGTGCTTTGTTCATATATTGATAGATCTGAAAGCCGAGCGACCTGCCTTTCTCCTGGTCGAGGTTGATTTCGAAAGCCAGCAAAAGGGAATAGATGGCATCAAGCTCTCCAAAGTCGGGCGCTATTTGCATGGCTTTTTCCAGGCATTTTTGCCCCTCTTTCAAATAGGGGGCTACCTTATCCGGCTCATTTGAAGAAAGGAAATAATTGGCCAGACGGTAATCGCTCAGGGCAACGTAATAAAGAAGATACAGGTTGTCCTGGTTCCCTTTGGTCAGAAGTCCTAGAAACTCTTCCCTTGCTTTTTTCAACGACTCAGGGTCCCAGTTATCAACTCCTTTTTTCATGAAATCCTTAGCCTGTTTGATCTTCTCTATTTCGGCAGGTTGGAATTGGTAGGGGAGAAGAGCCTCTTCACCGGTTTTTGTGATTCTTGCCCGAACCTCTTCGCCGATGGCGGTGTTTGTTGCCGCAACAGGTTTGATCCCCCATTCGGACATTTTTGTTGCCTGGTCTGAATTTTTTTCAGAGGCCTGAATAGAAATAAAGAAAATAGGTATAATGAGCCAGACAATTTTTAGAGAATGCAGTTTTTCAAAGAAACATTTTTTTATTTTCATTGTATCCCCCTTTTTTTCTAAGGAAGACTGCGAATGATTTTTTCCAGGTCATCGAGATACTCTCTAAAGGCCTGGCGGCCTTTTTCAGTAATCTGGCATAGAGTACGAGGCTTCTTTTTAACGAATTGTTTCTTGATTTTGATATATTTTTCGTTTTCGAGGAGGCTCAAATGAGAACTTAGATTCCCGTCTGTCAGATTCAACTTTTCCTTTAGATAGTTGAACTCTGCTTCTCCTGAGGTCATCAGGATTGACATAATACCCAACCGGGCTTTCTGATGGAAGGCCTTATTGAGCTTAACTGTTAGATGTTCTTCCATTGCCTGTTGACAACCAATCCTGTTATGATTAAGCCTAAACCGAAGACTGCTCCGAGAATAATATCGCTCCATTTGAGAAAGAAAACGGCACAGAGGATTGAACTAACATATCCTGCAATTCCCATGTAGAGAATTTCCTTGAAGAACGTCAGCCCTAACATGATGTATCCTGTAGAGACAATAAGCAGCATGACGATGGAAATATAGTGAGGGGAAAGAGAAGAGATCGAGCCAATAAAAGTGGCCAGCGTGAATCCCAGAAGAAGAAGCGGAATCCAGAAACTGGCGAAATATTTGAAAGAAGAATTTTGAGGCTTTATCGGTTCAGTTTTCAGATGACTTCTGTATACTAAATAAGTGCCGAATCCGGCAATGACGGTTAAGATGAGCCACCAAATACCTACCAGGTCTCCATGGGGACTAATATAGGCAATAAGCAGTCTCTGTCCGGCCACTCCTACTAAGCAGAATAGTCCCCAAATAATGGATATCCATCCCAATCCATAATGGCTGAGATGCTTTTTTGTCTGGAAGACCATTTCTTTAATTAGCTCGATATTTTCCAGAGCTTCTTTTCTTTCATCCTGTTCCATTATTAACTCCTTATTTCTGAATATCAGAGTACTTTGAAAAACAAAGTTAATATAAGACTTTTATTCTTGTTTGTCAAGTTTTTTTTGAGACATAGAATTTATATTGGTTTTAAGACGCTTAAATAAGAAAAGACCTGATAAAAATAAGCCGGCCTTGAGCTCTCTAAAGGAAATTATTCCGGAGAGATTCTTATTAACAGCACCCCGTGCGGGGCGACTTCGGCTTCGAAATGCCCGTCAAAAGTGCCGAGGTCTTTTTGCCGCCACAAATCGCGAACGCGAAGTGAGCCAGCTCCAAGGCCCAGAGCCTGAAAATCAACCGCAACTGTTTTATGGTCGTAAGCGTCGAGGTTAAATAGACCGGCAACAATGGAGCCGTCCTCCATCTCCTTGGCCCAGACCTGATATCCTTCGCCTTCGACGATTCTATCTGCCTGGCGGCCTAACGGATCCTGATTAACCTCCAGAACTTCAACGTTGGTTAAAAGTCCCATGGTAAAATCATCTATCTGTTCGATCGGACAGCCAATTAGCAACGGCGCATCCAGCAGGCACCACAGGCTGATATGGGTATATTGCTCATCGGGAGTTAAATTAGCTGGATGGAGATTTGGGCCCCAGCCGACATTGCCGACGACCAGCATATCCGGGTCATTCCAGTGTCCGGGGCCGGCATAGCGCGCAAGGCCAGCCTGACCGAATCCGATCCGCGACATGCTGCTCCAGCTATCGGTGATATCACCGGTTGTCCGCCACGAGTTGCCGCCAACACTTTCGCCCCATTCCCAGGGATTTTGCTGGCCCCAATTGCAGATGCTGAAAACGATATCCCGCGGGGCTTTTTTAATGGCCTCGCCGAATTTTTTATAAGCAACTTTCGGATCTTTGCCTTCGCAATAACACCAGTCAATCTTGACATAATCGTAGCCCCATTTAGCATAGGTCATAATGTCCTGTTCCTCGTGACCTTCGCTGCCGGCATAGCCAGCACAGGTTTTAGGCCCGCAGTCGGTGTAAAGACCAATTTTCAGACCGAGGCCATGGATATAATCGGCCAGAGCTTTCATATCAGGGAATTTTTCGTTGGAGCGAATTTCACCGGTTTTCGGGTCACGCTCGCCGTGCCAGCAGTCGTCAATGTTTATGTAAGTCCAGCCGTAATTAATGAGGCCTTTTTCCACCATGGCTCTGGCACTCTGGCGGACATTTTCATCAGTGACCGAACAGCCCCAGCAATTCCAGCTATTCCAGCCCATCTGGGGAGTGAGGCAGATTTTATCGCCGACCTCAATACGCAGGTTTCGCTCGGCTAGGCCATGTTCATTTTTGGCCATGAGCGTAACGTTGTAGGTGCCGGCTTTGTCAATAACGCCGGTAATGTGGCCGGTGGAGCTATCAAGCTTGAGCCCGGCTGGAAGCCCTTTGGCGGCAAAAGTCATCGGTCGAGCGCCGGTGGCGGCGATGGTGAAGAGGAATGGTGACCCGGGACGAACACCAAAAACCTTCGCCCCGTTAATTCCTGGCTCGGGCCCAGGGAGCGGGGTCAGGACGTAAGGCTGGCTGGCATAAGGCCTGACCGGCTCTGGCTTGTTGCCACGATATTCGATCTTAGCCTCGCACCAGTCGGCATGATCATAAGCATTCCCATTGCCGGCATCAGAAACTATAAGGTCAAGGCTAAGAAAGCCTTTGAGGGCGACGTTGACCTCTGCGGCCGGCTGGCTCGCTTTCATCACGCCACTTTTCCATAAGGTCTGGGTGACATTATTCTTATCTCGAGCCGAAACAATAAATTCAACCGAGGCCCGCTCATTGCCTTTTATCTCGTCATCAACGCCAACCACAGCGGTAAAGCGGGTGGCTTTGCCATCCAATTTTATCCGGTAGATTCCCTCAGCGTGGGTGCCGAGGCCGCGCTCGTAGACTTTACCGGCTACGGTCAACGCATTGCCGTCTATGGATTTATTAGCCTGAGTTTCACCGTAGCCAGAGACGGCATACTGAGGGCCAAGCTCATCGAGCCAGATGACACTGGCTGGCTGTTTGGCGCAGCTAAAAGTAAAAGCCAGTGCCAGCAAAATAAATAAAACACACAAAGCAGAAGATAGCGCCGAAAATACCTTAAAATTATTGCTCGTGGCTCGATGGCGATTATTCATGACTATTCCTCCTTAATTTTCTAAGGTGCTAATGATAACAAATACTAGAGAATGAAATAAAGAGAAATAAGATAAGAGCTTTCTGATTCCAGGAAAATGACGATACCTTGACCAATAAAAAGTTTTGACAAAGGTGGCTATAAAATATGATCATAAATGCAAAGGTTATGTCTGGGAATTGAAACTCACCAAACTAGTTGCGGATCTGAATATTGTTTATTTTTTGCATTAACATTTTTATTTGTAGATAGGCAATTATTTGATAGGCTAAGTAACAGAAATAAAATAGGGGGTGAGTAAGATGAGCAACCCTGAGATGATATTAGAATTGCTAGGTGATATTTATCCGGCAAGATACTGTGATGACTGCTTGTCGGCGGAATTAGATATCTATCCTCGTCAGCAGGTGAACCAGATTTGCAGAAAACTTGAGAGCCAGGGGAAATTAATCAGACAGGAAGGGTTATGTGAAAAATGCCAAAAAGAAAAAAAGACAAATATTCTGAACAGAAACATTCAGATTATGCCAACTAGAAAGCATCCAGGTGTTAAAGAGAGCAATCTGAGCATTTGCTTCACAGGGTCCCGGGAAGATTATTCAGACGAAATCGATCGGTTACGCGCTGCTATAGTAAAAATATGTCGGCAGATATGGTTAAAGAACAAATCTGAGGAAGCTCCACGGAGCATATCTAAAATGATTAATATCCTTAGAGAAGATGGCTTTATTCCGTCTCTTCAGGCCAGCATGATGCTGACCATATGTAATTTGCGTAATGTTTGTCTTTATGAAGATGTTAAGATGTCTCAGAAAGCAATAGTAATTGCCTCTAATGCCTGGGATATAATTTCGGAATGGTGGGAGAAAAGGGACGGACAGGATAAACTGCATTCTTGAGCCGATTCCAAACAGTAACTTTTGATTCTTTTTCTTTATGGTGTAAACATTAGAAACCCAATTAAATGCAGTGACCTAAAAATATCATAATAAGAGCAGCGTTTAATATGGGCATCTTTTTCATCCATAATAAACCCTATGTTGACTATGGGCGGAACTTACTGTCCTATTAAAGTAAACTTTAATAAAATGAGACAGCTCGGATTTCACCGCATAAATCAAGGGCACCGGAGGAGGAGTTATGCTAAATTTAGTGCTAAGCTTAATTTTAAGCGCTCTCTTCATGGGGGAGAATGTGGTGATAAAACTGCCAGCTCCAGCGACAGATAGTAGCTTTTCGGTTGAACGTGCCATTAACGAGAGGATGTCCATAAGGACTTACAAAGATACTCCGCTGACTCTTAAGGGGGTCTCGCAGCTGCTATGGGCAGGACAGGGGATTGTGGCCAGCGGAAGAAGGGCGTCTCCCTCGGCTGGAGCTACTTACCCTCTTGAAATTTTCCTCGCGGCTGGGAAGGTGGATGGGTTGAAGCCGGGACTATACAGGTACAAAAATAAAGAGCATGGCCTTGAGCTCGTGAAAGAAGGCGATTTGAGGCCAGCCCTGTCCACTGCCGCTCTCGGCCAGGATACGGTTTTAAAAGCACCAGCGACTATTGTCGTGACGGCTGTTTTTGGGAGAACCAGAGCGAGATACGGAGCCAGGACCGAGCGCTATGTCCATATGGAAGCAGGACACGTCGGTGAAAATATAATGCTTCAGGCTACAGCCCTCGGTCTCGGAACCGTTCCGGTAGGTGCGTTTAATGATGGCGAAGTGAAAAAGCTCCTTGGAATAGAAGAAGACCCATTGTACCTTTTCCCGGTAGGCTGGAAGCAATAAACATAAAATATCCGTGGTCGTCTCTACACCGTAGAACGCTTATCCTGACTTAAATAACCCAAAAAAATTCTGTTTATTTTGTCTTTTATTTTTATTATAAATATCGGGATGAATAAAAAGCGCACCACGGTTGGCACCGGAGATAGTTAATCAATGATCAGGAGTCGCAAGCATGGCTGGACAAAA
>Ga0208825_1002586_pt1 | contig 11728 bp, 7 predicted proteins | sample AD_UKC113_MetaG_FD_184450 | JGI IMG/M metagenome (GOLD analysis project Ga0208825, IMG submission 184450) | Active sludge microbial communities of municipal wastewater-treating anaerobic digesters from Hong Kong - AD_UKC113_MetaG (SPAdes)... | ecosystem: Engineered > Bioreactor > Anaerobic >...
AATCCCACTTTCTTTCGGCCTCGGCTTCACTTTGAAAGCCGGTCACGGTCAAATATCTCATTACCTGGTCCTTGGTCATTCCGCCCTGGTGAATATTCAGATCAATGATGAAATCCATCACGTTTTTGAGCATCAGCTTGAGCTGGGCCAGCCTGAGTCTCAGATCGTAATCACCATAGCCAGCACTGATCAGATTTCTTTCCACATACAGCGGCCAGCCAAGTGTTAAGGCCATATTCGGGAAGAGTTTGGTCATCAGGCTGCCTGCTTTTCTCGTCATAGCCAGGGGCACAAAAGTTCCAGGAAAAACATTTTGAGCTGTCATCATGTCGATCAGGAAATTATTATGTTCTTCCAGAAAACCCTGAACTTTTTCTGGCGACCAATCAGAAGGAATCTGCATAACTTCCAGTGAATAGCTTCCGTTGTTATCATAAGCTCCTGGGCCGACCAGCCTGGTTAAACCAAAATTGGCATAATAGGGTGGCATGGGTTTTATGCTCAGGTTTTCAGCTGGGACCGGGAAGAAGCTGGTGTCCTGACCGAACTTTTTCAAACGGTCGGCAGAAGCAGTAACGGCAGGAATGAAATTGTCAGCGGTTGGATGGAAAGTCTTTATCTTGTCAAAGATGTCCTTAACTATTCTGTTGATAATAGTATCCTGGTCGCCCTGTAATTTGTCGATATCGACCTCAGGATACATCATCTTGTGAAGGGGATAGCAAACCAGAAGCATTTCCATTCGGATTGCCTTGACTTCGCTGGTTGCCCGGCTGATCAATTCTTCCTGGCTGATAGCTGCCCCGGATAACCTTTGGATCATACGGCGGTGAGCATCCTGGAGACGGAAATTGCCAGTCGATTTAGGCAGAAGCTCGCTTTTAAGGTACTGCCGGTAGTCTTCCAGTGCCGGAATCATCTTGTTAACTTCAGCCAGGAAAAGTTGCTTGTTAGCGTCAGAAGCACTGGCTACCAGCCCGGCCACATCATTCCTGTAAAAATCAATGATATAGCCAATTTGTTTGATCGCTGCCTCGGTATAGGCCTGGGCCGGTGTCTTTAGATCACTTTTAGCCCTTTTAATGAGGCCCGGAATAAGCTTTGCTCTCTCGGTGGCACTCTTAATTCTGGTATCAATTGGAGCAAAATCTTTGGTCAGTAAAGCATGAATGCTGTTAATAATAATATCATTGTAAAAAAGTGGGTTATATTCCCAGGGCACGGTATTTTCCAGTTTGACGAATTCAAGATCAAGTTGATCGAACAGGATATTTAAGGCCTGTTGATTCTCTGCTGAAAGCTTCGAGCGATCGATTTTAATCATATCGCCATTAAACTTCTTCAAAGTTTCATCTCTTTTGTCGATATTGCCAGAACTGGGATCTTCTAGCCTATCATTATATTTGTAATAACCGGCCAGAGTGGCAGCTGTCGGATAAAATTTCCAGTATTCATCGAGATAACTTTCAAGAAGCTTCTGAAATTTGTTGTCCTCAGCACTCTGAGCAAATAGGTTACCCAGTCCAAGGAACAGAAAGAGAACAATCGTGCCGGCGACGGCCAGTCTTACTTTCTTCATTATCCTTACCTCCTGATTTTTAAAAAAATAAGCCTTTTTCACTCAAAAATCCTATCATAATAAGGATTCTGATATCAATTATAAATTGAAATTTTTATTTTTTAAAATATTTTTTTACCACCTGATAAAAGCTGATCCCCAGGTAAAGCCAGAACCGAATGCGGTCAAAGCCAGTAGATGGCCCTTTTTAATCAGGCCATTCTGGACGGCTTCAGCTAAAGCAATGGGAATAGAAGCTGCTGTCGTATTGCCATAGCGCTGAATATTGCGAATGACTTTTTCTTCTGGCAGCCGAAGAGCCCGGCCGACCATCTGAGAAATACGGTCATTGGCCTGATGTGGAATCAAATAATCTATATCCGATATGGATAAGCCGAGCTGATGGAGGCCATGAAGGACCGCCTGCGGCATTCTTTCGCAGGCATTCTTAAAAACTGTCCGGCCGTTCATTCGTGGATAAAATTTTCCCTGCTGAAAAAATTCAACCTGAAAGGTTGGATTATCGCAGGAAGAGGGTTTATCCATCCAGAGTTCGCTAACAAAACGGCCATCAGAAAAAAGATAACAGCCTAGAACTCCTCGTCCGTCCCCTGAATCATTGGCTTCGAGTATCATAGCAGCTCCGCCATCCCCGAACAGGACCGACATGTCTCTGCCTTCATCAGAAAAATCGAGGTTAGCCGATTGAAGCTCAGCCGCTACCAGCAAGATTTTTTTGTAGGTCCCGGTTCGAATATATTGATCGGCAACAGATAAAGCATAGAGAAAGCCTGAACACTGGTCACGGACGTCCAGCGCCCCGATTTCCTTTAGTCCCAGTTTGGCCTGGACCATCAAGCCAATGCCAGGAAAGTAATGATCAGGCGAGAGAGTAGCAGCAACTATGAAATCAATATCATTTTTGTCAATACCGGCGTTTTCTATGGCTTTTACTGCAGCCTCATAGCCGAGATCAGAAGTGCCAACTCCAGGCTCTGCCCAGTGACGTTCTATAATGCCAGTTCGCTCCCTGATCCAGTCATCGGAAGTATTCATCATTTTTTCCAGATCAAAATTGGTTACGACTCTGGGCGGAACATAAAACCCCAGACCGGAAACAACAGTTCTTCTTTCCATTATGTTCTTTCCTTTGATTTAGTTTTGTTATTGAACATTCATTTTCAATGCAATACGAAAAATTAAAACAATATAATAGATTTTTAAGTGAATCTGCCTACAGCCAGCCATTAGCCTTGTACCAGTTGATGGTGACTTCCAGTGCCTGGCTAAACGGCCAGGCTGTTTCAAAACCTAATTCATTTTTGATTTTAGCAGGATCTGCTACCCAGGACAGCTTTTCCATATCACGATACTTGCTCAAATTCAATGGACTTGGTTTACCAGACAGCTTCGAGCCCAGCTCTGATAGGCCAGCTGCTGTTCTGGTCAGCCATAACGGTACTTTTACTTTTTTTACTTTTTTGTTAAGGATTCTGGCCGCTTCCTCACCAATCTCTTCCCAGGTTCTTGGCACAGGATCAGCCACATTATAAATCTCTCCCTGTCCGGCGCTCTTTTCAGCACATAGTTCCAGAGCCCTGACCAGATCATCTACGTAACACAGGCTCATGGTTATTACCTGGCTGAAAGTGAACATCCAACCACGATTTATTAATTCGAAAAATTGCAGAAAATCTTTGTCTCTAGGTCCATAGATGGCAGCTCCTCTGATAATGGTAGCCGGTAAAATCTGCTTGTGTTTTAGAATTTCCTGCTCAGCCAGAAGTTTACTCTCTCCGTAAGGAGAAGCAGGTTCAGGTGGTTCATCCTCTTTGACTGGCTGGCTGTCTGTGGCCGGCCGCCCGGCAGCCAGACTGCTTAAATAGATAAATTTCGGGCTTAAACCGTGTTGAAGTAGATGATCAACCAGCCTTGCTGTTCCTTGCTGGTTTACAGTATAATAGTCGGAGCGGTTGGCTGCTTTAGTCAAGCCGGCCAGATGAAATACTACCTCCAGATTCTTCGGGAGGTCTGGTAGGGTGAGGAGATCGCCACCGAGCAGATGAAGAGCCGGATTATCTGGAAGCCAGGAGAGCTTGGCCGGGTTCCTCACCAGGGCATAAATTTGGCTATCACCTCTGCCCAGCAGATGTTCAACCAGACGGCTGCCGATAAAGCCAGTAGCCCCGGTGATGAAGACAATCATGGCTTGATTTTAAACTAAACAGTCCTGAGCGGTCAATTTTTATTGAAAAAAATTGACTGAAAAGGTAAAAAATAAAGCTGCCAGACAGACAGGCAAAAAGAAGGTATAATAAGCAGATTTATTAAGTCAAAATTAGAGGAGGAAAATAAATGGACATTTTCGAAAAATGTTATGAGTTCAGCCGGGCGGAAGAAGTCATGGCGGCCGGGAATTATCCTTATTTTACACCTATTTCTGAGGCAAAAGGGAATAGGGTTAAAGTTCATGGTCGCGAGATGATTTTAATTGGCTCTAATAATTATCTTGGACTGATCGATCATCCCAAAGTTAAAGAAGCAGCCAAAGAGGCCATTGACCGTTACGGCGTGGCAACCTGCGGTTCGAGATTTTTGACCGGGACTATTGATCTGCATGAAAAGCTGGAAGAACGGCTGGCCAGATTTATGAATAAAGAAGCAGCAGTCAGTTTCTCTACTGGCTATCAGACAAATCTCGGCATTATTTCTTCAGTCGCCGGTAAAAATGATTATGTCATCACCGATAGAATGGATCATGCCAGCATTATTGACGCTTGCCGTCTGTCATTTGCTGAAGTTAAGAAATTCAAGCATAACGATATGAAGGACCTGGAAAAAGTCCTGTCTGAAATTCCAGCGGATAAAGGGAAGATGATTGTCGTTGATGGCGTGTTCAGTATGGAGGGTGATATTGCCGATCTGCCGGGCATAGTCAAGCTGGCCAAGAAATACGGAGCCCGGGTGATGGTAGATGAAGCCCATGGTATTGGAGTTCTGGGCGAACATGGACGGGGAACAGTTGAACACTTTGGCCTGGAGGATGATGTTGACCTGATAATGGGCACTTTTAGCAAGTCTCTTGTTTCTATTGGTGGTTTTGTGGTTGGCGAAAAAAAGGTGGTCAATTATATTAAGCATTTTGCCCGTTCCTTAATCTTTAGTGCGGCCGCTACACCCGCTTCGGTGGCGGCAGTCCTGGCTGCTCTGGACATTATCGAATCAGAGCCGGAGAGAAGGGAAAGACTCTGGCAGATCACCCATTATATGAGGGAGAGTTTCCAGAAGATGGGTTATAATACCGGCTCGAGCCAGACTCCGATCATTCCAATTCACATTGGCGATGATGACCTGTGCTTTGCCTTATGGAAAACCATAAGAGAGGAAGGAATTTTTACTACACCGGTTATATATCCAGCTGTTCCTAAAGGCCAGGCTCTGGTTAGAACCAGCTATTCGGCTAATCATACCGATGAGGAACTCAATCTGGTTCTGGCTGCTTTTGAAAAAGCTGGTCGGGCTCTGGGTCTTATTCCTTAAAATCAGTCATTAAAATCTAGATAAATAAAAATAAAAAGGTACTAGCAAGATGTTTTGCCCAAGAAAATTCAGTCCCAGAAAGCATCATGTTTCCTTTCTTTTGGTGCTTTTATTAAGTTTTTGGCTGGTTGAACCGCTTCTGGCCGGGCCGGCTATTTTGCCTCTTTCTCAGGTCAAACCAGGCATGAAAGGTATCGGTAAGAGTGTTTTTGCTGGCCAGACTATTCAGGAATTCAATGTCGAAATAATCGGTATTTTAGAAAATGTCCAGCCGAAGCAAAACTGGATTCTGGCCAGACTGACCGGTCAGGGACTGGAAAATACCGGAGTAGTAGCTGGCATGAGCGGCAGCCCGGTCTATATTGATGGTAAAATTATAGGTTCTGTCTCTTTCAGTTATGCTTTTTCTAAGGAAGCTATTGCCGGTATTACCCCGATTGAAGAAATGCTGGCCATAGGCGGGCAGAAAGTTCCTCCCCGGGCCGGCGTGAGTCAGCCCGTTAACTGGCTGAATATGTCAGCTACGCTGGAACAACTGGGAAGTGCTTATTTAAACTGGAGCCAGGAGGTGGGAGAAACTGCCTCTTTCGACCGGTCTCTTGTTCCCATTAAAGTTCCACTGGTTTTCTCCGGGTTTTCTACCAGGGCTTTTAATAGTTTTAAGTCCAAATTGGCTGGTGATAATTTTCAGCCGGTACTGGGATCGAGAATGGCTGCCGGCCAGACTTTAAATCTAACCATCGCCCCGCCTCCAGCTATCAGTGAGGGTCAGGCAGTTGGTGTTCAACTGATGGGTGGAGATCTGGACCTGACGGCAGTTGGGACTGTAACTTATGTCGATGGAGAGAAAATTCTGGCTTTCGGTCATTCTTTTTATAACCTGGGTGCAGTTGATTATGGCCTGACCAGAGCTGAGATCCTGACGGTCGTGCCCAGCCTGGAAAGCTCTTTTAAACTGGCCACTACCGGGGAACTCATCGGGCGGGTTTCTCAGGACAGAACGACCGGCGTCTTGGGAGAGATTGGCAGGTACCCACGCTATGTCTCGGTTAATATCGAAATTCAGGATAATCTCATCAGGAAAAAACAATTCAAATTAAAAGTGGTGAATGATCCCATCCTCACTCCGGCTCTGCTTAACGCCGGCTTATCAACTCTGATTGGGGCTGAAGAGAGATCTTATGGTGACCTGTCACTTGATTTTGAAGCCAGTTTTGTCCTGGAGCGCGGACAGATTGTCCATTTAGAAGATCTGTTCAGTGGAAATTTTGATAATCCAACTACCAGCCTGTCAAGTTTGGTTGCTGCTGTTTCCTACCTTTTAAACAATAATGAATTTCAGCCAGTCAAAATCTCTCAGATTGACCTTAAAATCAGGTCAGTGGAGGAAATCAGACAGGCCAGTCTGGAAAAAGTTTTGCTTGATAAATATGCCGTTGCTCCCGGTGAGCTGGTTACGGCCAGAGTCTATTTCCGGACTTTTAACAACGAAGTCAAAACAGAGGAAGTGGAATTCACCGTGCCGCCACTACCTGCCGGCTCGGAAGTAGAACTGGTAGTAGCTGAGGCAGCCTACATGCAGCAACTGGAAAGAAGCCTTTATCGTGTCCAGGATTTCGCTCCCAGGAATATTGATCAATTACTCCGTTTGCTAAGCAATCTAAGAAAGAATAACAGGATTTATTTTAAGCTGCTGGCTTCGAGACCCGGTTTATTTCTTAAAGGCGAAGAGTGGCCTGATGTTCCTCCTGGCTACAAAGCTATGTTGACTTCGCCCCGGGCGGCTACTGCCAATTTAACCGAAATCGAACGCTCGACTTTGAGTGAATATCAATTGCCCGTTCCGTATGTTTTTAAGGGAGCCATCACTGTTCCCATTAAAATAAAAAAATAAAAGAGGAAAACCAGACATGAAAAAAGTAATAAACCCTGTTGTCAGTTTGATGGCTGTCCTGATTCTCATCAGCCAGCTGCAGGCCGTAACCCCGAAAAAATGGGAGATCAGGTCAAAAGAAGACTTCCTTAAAGGCAAATTTTCAGGAGTGACTTTATCGTCAGAAGGAATATTGTCAATAGGCCCTAAAATTGACCGGATTGATTTACCACCGGAGGAATTTTATCTCTCACTGGCCTTTGGCCCGGGAGGAGTGATCTACCTGGGAACAGGTCATAATGGGAGAATTTACCGCCTGGGCGAAGACCGAAAGGCCGAACTCTATTATCAGGTGGCTGAAGTGGACGTTACCTGTCTGGCCGTTGATCAAAAAGGTAACCTGCTGGCAGGAACCTCGCCTAACGGGAAAGTGTACAAAATAAGTGCTAAAGGTAAGGGTGATGAGTTCTTTAACCCTCAGGAAAAATATATCTGGGATTTAAAGTTTAACAGTCAGGGGAATCTGCTGGTAGCGGTAGGAGAAAATGCCGGTATCTATGAGGTCACTCCGACCGGTGAAGGAAAGCAGATCTTTAAGACCAAAGATAATCATGTCCTTTGCTTAAAGCTGACCTCAAAGGGTGATATCCTGGCTGGTAGCGGAGGCCGTGGGCTTCTTTATAAAATCTCTGGCAGTAAAAGCAGCGTCCTCTTTGAGTCTCCTTATGATGAAATCAGATCAATCGAAGTTGAGGCTGAAGGCAATATTTATTTGACAACCTCCGGTCAGCCATCGAAGTCGGTAGCGGCGGCAGTTAGTTCGACTCCCGTTTCCAGGACAAAGCCTGATAGTGAGGTGTCAATTGTGGTTACAGCCAGTCAGGTAACAGTCAGTGGCAGCGAGGCCAGTTCGAGCCGGACAACCGAGAGCAGACCAGAACGTATCTCCGGGGCAGTTTACCAGGTGTCACCAGAAGGGTTGAGCCGGAAACTATGGAGCTCCAGCGAGGAAATGCCCTATAGTTTGATCTTTGATAAAAATCGGGAGCGGATAATTTTCGCTACCGGGAATCAAGGCAGGCTTTATGCGGTCAATAAGAATGGCGATTATGAACTTTTGACTCAAGAAACGTCCGAACAACTCTATGCTCTATATGAGCTAAATGGCAAATACTATGTGATTGGCAACAATCCGGCCTTACTGGGTATACTTCTCCCCGAAGGTAATTTTTCCGGTAGCTATCTCAGCTCAGTACTGGAGGCCGGTGGAACTTCTATCTGGGGAAGGATAAGCTGGGAGGCTGACCTGCCGGCCGGCGCGACTATTCAGGTTCAATCCAGGAGCGGTAACAGCGGCGAACCGGATGATACCTGGAGTGACTGGTCACCGCCTTATGCCCGCCCGGACGAAAAAATACTCAGTCCGGCTGGTCGGTACCTTCAGCTTAGAGTTAATTTAAAAGCCCAGGCGGGGCAGAAATTTCCAGCTGTTCAGAAACTGATAGTTTTTTATCAGCAACTGAATCTGGCCCCGACCATTGAAAAAGTGGAGGTTTTACCGGCTAATCAGGTTTATCTCAAACCGCCTGAGCAAGACGAAATAATACTTGGGCTGGAAAAAGCGTCGGCTGAAAGTGCTGGCAAAAAGGAAGATGGGGGGTTCTTTTTGAATCCCAAAAAATCAGAGAGGCAGGGCTTTAGAACCATTACCTGGGAAGCCAGTGATGGGAATGATGATAAACTTAGCTTTAACGTTTATATCCGTTCGGAAAAAGATAAAAGCTGGCATCTGATGGCTGACGGATTGTCTGATAAAGTTTTTTCTTTTGATACCAGACATTATCCAGATGGAACCTATTTTATTAAAATTGAGGCTTCAGATCTACCTGCCAATCCGCCCGGAACTGAAAAGAAGGCAGAAAAAATATCAAGGCCACTGGTCATTGATAATTCTTTGCCCGAGGTCAAAAATTTTGTGGCAGCTAAAACCAGCCGCGGCCTGGAAGTTTCATTCTCGGCTGAAGATAAGTATTCATATATCGAAGAGGTTAAAGTCCTGGTTAAGCCTGATGACTGGCAGCTGGTCTTTCCGGTTGATGGACTGTGTGATTCAACGGTGGAGAACTTCAAATTTAGTCTCAATTTAAAGGCCGGTTCGGATAATTTGATGATTGTCAGGGTAAAAGACAGCTTTGGCAATATTGGAGTTTATCAGTATAATTTTTAAACAGCGGTGTGAGACTCGCTGGATGAACTTTTTCCGGCCAGGACAGTTACTTTGTTTTGACTCTTTCCAGGTACTTATCTTCTCTGGTGTCAACTTTGATCACGTCGCCTTCTTTTATGAACTGCGGTACCTGGATGATCAGGCCGGTTTCCAGCCTGGCTGGTTTAGAGCTGGCACTCTGAGTTGCTCCCTTTAGCATTGGTTCTGTTTCGACCACAGTCAGATTGACCGTCGTCGGCAGCTTTATGCCAACCGGCTGCCCTTCATAAGTCTCGATGGTTATGACCAGATCAGGAATGAGATAATTAGCACTGTCGCCCACAGCTTCAGCGTCGAGTTTTATCTGTTCATAAGTTTGAAGATTCATAAAGTAGAATTCGTCTCCGCTTCGGTAAAGAAAAACCATTTCCACTTCTTCCAGATAAGCCTGCTCTACCCGGTCTTCAGAGCGGAACCGGTACTCAAGCTGAGAACCATCTTTGATATTTCTCAACTTTGTCTGCATCATGGCCTTCCAGCGGCCTGGGGTAATTAGCTGACAGTCAAGCACCCGGTACAGCCCGCCATCGAGCTTGATAATCATTCCCCTTCTTATTTTAGTGGCATCAATCATCCTTCCTCCTCAGGACTAAAGACAACCTTATTGCCATAAGAATTCAGCTTTTATTCAAAACCAAGAGTCTGAAAACAACAGCTTATTTTACAATAAAAAAATTTTTTGTCTATTAAGATTCTCAGTAGAATTCTTTCTCCGAACTTAATCCTGAGTCAATGGTAATAATATAGGGCTTTCCGCCTGATTCTTCGATAGCTCTGGCTACCTTCTGCGGCTCATAGGGAGCATAGACAAACAGACATCCTCCACCACCCGAACCATTAATCTTGCCGCCAAGAGCTCCCTGATCCAGAGCAGTTTTCAGCAGGTAATCAATCTTAGGAGTAGAAATTCCCAGGAGATCCCGCAAAATGTCCTGCTCGGCCAGAAGCAACTGCCCGAATTCCTTCTCATTAAAAGAACTGGCTGTTAAAACTTTTAGTCCTTCCCCGGTCAGGTCACGATTTAAAACCGCACCCAGCAAAGGTTGTCCCAGTTCTGGCGGCAATTTTTTTATCAACTGTCTGATTTCATTTTCAGTTATGTTTTTCAAATCAAATAAGGGATTTTCTTTTTTGATTATTTGCAGACCCTGCCTCACCCTTTGGCGAACCGAACCCAGTGTGCCGGTTGTGTCTTTTTTTGTTAGCGAATCAGCAAGAACAAAAGTCCCGAGAGGAGATTGAAGACTGGTCAGCTTGAGTTCCGGTTCGAATCTGATCCAGAGTAGTCCACCTCTGGCCGAAGTAAAATGGTCCATCTGCCCGCCAGGTTCGTTAAATTCCAGCACTTCTGCCCGGTGAGCCAGCTCAGCCACTTTTTCGGGGGTAGGAGCCAGCTGATGGCAGTCGCTGGCCTCTAATAAAAATTTCATCCAGGCGACGACCATGGCGGATGAACTGGAAGTCCCGGCGTTTATTGGTATCTGGCCTGTCAGGCGAACATCCCAGCCAGTATTGAAATGGCAGCCCAGCCGAAGAAGGATATTGACCGAGCTCCTTAAATAATCTCTTGGCTTGAGATAGGGTAGTTGACTTTCAGGCAGAAAGCAGTCTTTTTCGTTAGTATCAGGCAGGTCCAGGTAAAAATAACGATCCCCTCTTGGCCGCCCCTCAACAAAAATTCTGAGGTTGATAGCTGCCGCTATAACATCCAGCCCCAGATAGTCCTGATGTTCTCCAAAAAGACAAATTCTACCGGGTGACGAGACTTTTAGGCCTGCTAACTTCATATTTACCTATCAATTTTTAAAATCAAAGACAGCCAACAGCTAAAAAGTTAGCTTAGATAATCAGGCTTGTCAATTGAAGATGGAGAAAAAGGTTCATCTGGTCTAGACCGGCATTGATTTTTAAAAGCAAATCATATATAAAGAACTTTAATAGCGTTTCGCTTATCCTCAATTAGAAATCCTCAGGCAGAATAAGCCACACAGGAGCTCAAGATTGACGGGAATATCATCAATATTCAGAATAAAGGCAGCAGGACAACCAGAACTTTCTGTCCGAATGTTATCTGTCCTGATCATAATAGCTTGTTTATTAGCTATTGGCTGCCAGTCGAAAGGAGGAACCATGGCTGATCTGGTCCTAATTAATGGTCAGGTCTGGACAATTAATCCAGACAGGCCAGAAGTTTCAGCCCTGGCTATAAGTCACAATAGAATTATGGCCACTGGCCATGATTCAGAAATAAAACAATTTATCGGACCTCAGACGAAGATTATCGATCTAAAAGGAGCTTTTGTCCTCCCTGGGTTCATAGACGCTCATACCCATTTTTTAACTGGTGGTTTTGCTCTGCAGTCTATCAAACTGCGGGATTGTCGCAGCCGGGAAGAATTTGTCAGCCGGATAGCAGCCAAAGCAGCGGAACTTCCAGCTGGTAGCTGGATACTCAACGGAGACTGGGATCATGAACAATTTGAGCCACCAG
>Ga0208825_1002589_pt1 | contig 11722 bp, 18 predicted proteins | sample AD_UKC113_MetaG_FD_184450 | JGI IMG/M metagenome (GOLD analysis project Ga0208825, IMG submission 184450) | Active sludge microbial communities of municipal wastewater-treating anaerobic digesters from Hong Kong - AD_UKC113_MetaG (SPAdes)... | ecosystem: Engineered > Bioreactor > Anaerobic >...
AACCTGCATTCCGCACTTTGAGTTCTGGATTTAGTATTTTTGCCGCTACCGATTTAGTTAATTAAATGAAAATATTTTAATTAATTAGGATTTTCTTGCTAGATAATTTTACACTATGTTGGTTTGGATCGATTTTCTCTTGAGGGATAAGATGGCAAAAAGGTCCTCTCAATTGACGCGATATGGCAAACAAATAAATTATTAATATATATAAATATTACAAATTATGATTATATTTAAGGAATCGTTAGCGGGAAAAATACTCAGTTTAGAAAGTTAAAGTGCAGAAGGTGGGATAAAAGAAAACTTTAAATTTAATTATGCAATAAAGAAAAGTCATGCAAAGAATTGCAGGTTGGGATGGTCCTATACCACGACAGGGAACAGATGATATATGTTACCAAAAATCGATTATGTTAAAAAATCTATTTATAAAAGTACGAAAAAACAACTTCTCCGGTGGCGTGCGTTTGCCGGATCCATGGGAAATTGTCTTTGAATCAGGTAGATGGATAAAATATAGGTTGGATCTTGCAATGCAAGCTGGTGATCTGGCCGTAGTTAATGGAGATCTTCAATTCGTACGAATAGGAAATGGTGTTCCATTGGACATTAGTATAGAGACAATTCAGGAAATGGCAACATGGCTTGAACATCAAATTGAGGATTCCAAATAAACTTGAGGTCAATGTTGGAGTGAACCCCCCGCATCTGAATAGGGCCGAATTCGGGCAGTACAAAAATTAGGCTCCTCGCTGTTTTGTGTGGGTAAGCTGGAATCCCGAGACACAATCCAAGTTATAGCTAAATTGCCGGGAGACCGCCAATCATCATAACATCAATGTCAATCGCCTCTCAAGTCGGAGTAATAAGTGAAGTTGCATCGTGATACCAGATATCATGAGGTTACCCACCGGAAATAGCGAAGAGCCAAAAATTATTTTTCTTATCGAATGCTTCTCCCACGGCTTCCATCGCTTCTTCGCAAATAGATCTATGACATTTTCTGTGATATCACTCAAAATGTCATAGAACTTTTTGGGGGAAGTGACGATCCCGTCGTGCAAGTTGCACGTAGTCCGGGCCCAGCCGGAAATGTTCGAGAAGGACCGAGAGCAGGCCACAAAATAATATTATAAATAGCTTCCTGAACTCGCAAATACTGGGTATGCGCTCCGGATTCTATGCGATCATGACCGATATGCGCCGCAGCAGTCGACCTGCAACAAGCGAACGCGCCGCCCCAGGCCCATAGTCTATGGAATACCAGGCCGGGCCAAATCAAAAATGCCCCTCCGGGCCGGGAGGTTGTGGCAGTCTGTGGGAGGATGCAGGTTGCACGTACTCAGGGCGGCGGTTCTTTTTTATTTCAACATTATGAATGAATGCAGTGGTATATAAGCATTTCTACTGTCCATTCTAAAACCGCGAAGCTTAGGCGGTATATATTTTAAAAGGCTGAGAAAAATATATAGGGTATATAGATTTTCCATGGGCCTGCCGTGAGGTCGCCCTCCCGTGTCAGGCCATGCCCCCGGCCTGCCCCCGGCTTATCGCCTGACTATATTCTCCCACATGCACCGGCTTGCACCCTGACGGCTTGAAGCGCTCCCGCACAGCACATACGGACTCCCACAGGGCTTCAAGGCCCCTAAGCTCAGCATTCGCCAGTTCGATGCCATTATCGTACTCAGTTTTTAGGGTTTGCACCTCAGGGCTTGCATAGATATCGTTAGGGTCAAGCGGCGCGTGCTTAATTATTTCGGACAAGGAAGCTTGATACCTAATCTTCAGGCTGTCTATCAACTGTCGCTTGTTCATTATCCTTTCATCCACTGATCTTATTGTGGGTTCGCCCTTCCCCTCCCGGTCATGCACCAAAACTTTGCTTTCTACCGCTTCGTTCAGCAGCTTTTCAAGCTCATGTATCACGGCTTCGTTGTTCGCCAAAATCCCCCGCAGCGTTTCAATTTCTGCATTAAGCCCCTCAAGCTTCTCCTTATCCACAACCTCAATCTTCCCCGTAGGCCTGATCATGACTGTGGACAGGGTTGCCTGCTCAGCCTTGACTAACGCGGCGCGCGCCGCGGCGATATCGGCCCTTATATCGCTCAAATCAACATTCAAAAATTTTAAATTTTTAGACTCCATCGTCGATCTCCTCCCGCGGCGGTTGGTTCTTCGGCTGCATTCCAAGTGCCTTCAAAACCACCGCATTGAACCCGCCTTCGGTTTTGGGCCGCGGCTGTGCATTCTTGATTAACAGCTCTTCCGCCTGCCGCTGCTCTTCGCAAAAATCGGATCGCAGCTTAGACATGACAAGTAATTTGTTTATGTCGTCCATTATCAAACACCTCAATATTCTTCTTCAAGTTTGCTGTAGCGCCTTTGTGCCATATCTTCCTTCCACAATAGGTTAGGATCAGTCGCCGCCAAATGCATACGGCGCGCCTGATCAACGTAGAAAGCTAGCCTTGCCGCTTTTCTGCGGCCACGTACTTGCCGATCAAATCTATTACCGCTCATTCCGTCTCACCTCCCCACAGCTTCAAGCCCACATTCCACACAGAAAGCACCGGCAACCGCCGTTGTAACACTGTTACATGTTTGTTACAGATGTTTCAATCCAGCCGCCTCAAGCCCGCAGTCCACACAGAAAGCACCGGCGAACTCAACCCTGACCGGGCCGCCGCATTCGGTGCAACGCTGCTTCAGCACCCGGCCAATAGGAAGGCGCGCGCTGTGGTGGCATTGAATAAGGTTGGTTGCTGTCATCAGCACCACCCCTCTTCTTCGTCTTCTTCGTCGCTATCGCTATCACGGCAGTAGATGCACCCGCTTTCTTCGACCTCCCAGGGATCGCATTTTGTGCCACAGACCGGGCATATCGCATAGTCGAAGCCTTCCACGTCGTCGTCTTCGTCTTCTTCGTCCAGGGTGAGGTCTACCTCTTCCGGCGTCATGCTGTCACCTCCGGCCCTGCGGCGTTCGCACATGCAAGCGGCGTTATGCCCTGCTGCTGCGGCGTTTTGGCTGCCGCTGCCTCCGGCAGGGCTGCGTCAACCCACAGGATGGCCGCAGCGCCGCGGTTCTTCCATGTTATGGCCCGGTCTAGCGACACTACGGTTTCGTCGCCTTCCGCAAAATCGCACATCATGCCGCCCAAATCGGTCTTGTAGTCTGTGTTAAAACGGACTAACGCCACCCACTCATCGCTAGCCGCCTTTTCGTAGTCGAAGGGTGTCATGACAGCGGTGGCGGGCTTTTCCACAGGCTCATGTGGGCCGGAGCCGGGATGTGCCGCCGGGCCGGGAGGGGCCTGTTGGCTGTCACCGCCCGGAGGCCGCTCCTTGACGGCGACCGCGGCGGCCTTCGCGGCGAAGTGGTCATGACGGGCTGCGTCCCGTGCGTCCACACCGTCCACACTTTCGGTATACCCTATCTCTCCCTTACTACTCTCCTTACTCTTCTCTTCTTCATCCCTTTTCGCCGTAATACTAGGGTTAGGCAAAACTATGGACGGTGTGGACGCATTGGATGGATCTTTAAACTTCAGCCCTAACCAGCACCGCGGTAGGCCTACCCGTCCCGTTGGGTCATGTGGGCGGTAATCCGATATCGGTATCACCGACTGATCCTTTAGCAGGTTGCCGAACCGTGTCACTGTGATGGGCCGTATTCCGTGCTTCTCACAGTAGCGCCTAAACCTGCTCTGAAGCACGCTCTTCTCCACGTATGAGTCTGGTGCTTCCTCACATTCATCCATGAGGAAGGCAACCACAGGGTTGGCATTTCGTTTGTACATTATTTCCACATCTTCGACCGTCTTATCGTAGCTGAACCGCCACCCATTTTCACGAAGCCTCTTCAGGCCTGCCAGGGCAATGTTCAGCAGGCCGCTAAGCTCCTCCGGTTTTTGTAGCTTTGAGTCAAGGTCGGGGTCGCCTGTCCCTGACCGTGGATCAAATGTGTGCAAGAACTCTAACAAGATCCACCGGGAATAATAGGCATACGTGTCGTCCGGGCTTCTTGGTAGCTGGTTTGCGGAGAATAACATCTTCGCCTTGTTCCTGAAGTTGAACGCTGACCGGTATTTTTCCTGTGCCCTATTGTCGTCCCCACCTGTCAAGTTCCTGAATGCCGCCGTGTCTGATAGGTCCTTCGCGGGAAGGTCGCCGCCTATGTTTGCCATTTTGCCGTACAGGTCAGCCTTGGCGAACCTATCAGCCACTAGGTCCTGCAGGGTGACATTAGCTATGCTTTTCTGCCCTAGAAAAGCGGTGATAAGCCTAAGAAGCGTTCCTTTTCCATTTCTACCAGGCCCTAGAAGCATCACAGCCACGTGGATATTATAGTCAGGCCATAGCAGCCACCCTATAAGTTCCTCAATCAGGGCTACATCTTCAGGCCTTGCTACCTCTCTCAGGAATTTCTGTATGCTTGGAGCCTTCGCATTTTCATCATAGGCGGCATTAATCTGTGCCGTGGAGAGATAATCCGGCGTATGTGGCTTCAGTTCTAGCGTGTCAAGGTCTAAAAGACCGTTCTTGACATTGAGGAAGTGGCCGGCATTGAAAGCATCGCGGTCAACGTACGTCCGCCGCTTGACCTTTCCAACCACATCGGCGATCAGCTTGTTGCTTGTGTGCTCCGGGAATTCCTCTTCTACCAATTCCTCAAGAAGAACCTCCCCATCGTCAAGATACACCCCGTGCTCATAGTGATAGAGCCTGCCGGTGTCCTTCGCCGTTTTGAAATGGTGCTCCTTAATCCATCCTGTTATGCGGGCATTGATAAGGTCCATCACTCTGTTGGAGCCGCCACCTTTTTTATTCCCTTTTCCGAATATTTCCTTCAGCTCTTCAGCCGCAGGGTTGGGCGGTGTCCAACTACATCCGTCGCAAAACTCCGGCGGTATGTGGGCCTGTAGCTCCCTGCATGGGCTGTAGGTGATACCCTTATCCTCAATCCCGCGGTGCACGCTGTCAAGCTGCTGTTGCGTCCTTGACGGGTTGTAATCATCGAAGTTGGCCGCAAGAAGACGAAACTCCTCATCGGTGTAACCTGACTTGATCCACGCCACAGCCACGGCACGCCTGAGAGCGTGCTCACCTTCGCCAGGCTTGCCATTGACTCCTACCATCGCCTCAAAGCGATGGTTCGCAGGCAGGCCTGCTATGAGCCTCCGAAGGCATGGATTGATCCGGTCATCGCATTCAATCCGGGCCATGACAGCCGGGAGGTCGTCAGGCCGGGCCTTGACATCGTCCTCCGGCACGTCGCCCCTTTCTTCGGCCTGTGTGCGTTTGATCCTGCCAATTTTGACTTGGCGCGCGTTCTCCTCAAGCTTATTCGCATTAGCCTTTAGCCGGTCGGCGTGGTCAGGCTTGACACCAAACATGTCCTTGACGGCCTGCAACCTGTCAGGGGCCATCGCTGCTACGGCCCGGAGGATCGCCTTTTCCAAGACCTCCCGCGGCACGTACGCAGGGCTTGAAGGATCTATCACGGTGTACCGGCAGCCGGAGGGGTGCAAGCTCCCAGGCCCAACACACTGCGAACCCCAGAACTTGAGGTGACCGCGACCTGGTAGCTCAAAGTGGGCCTTTGAGCTTTCCAGGTCAGTCCAGTAGTAGTAATGTAGCTTGCCTGGCGCGCTTGACTGGACGGTCAATGTGCTCTTCGGCAGGTCGTCAAAGAAGCCCGCTTCGGCCCACGCCTTGACATCGTCAGCGTCAAGAATGAACAGCCGGGCCATGTGGCCGTCGACCTCCCAGGCCGTCCCTGCGATTATCCCATAGTTGCCTCCGGCCTTGAGCCATGAGGTCAAGTCCCGGTCGTCATGAGCATATCCGGCCTGTTGCCATCCCGCGCCTTTGGGGGCCTTGAACCGCCTGAGGGCCGATTCCGCCGCCTTCTCCGGCGCGTCGCTTGACTTTGCGTCGTCAATTGCACGCTGCAAGCCTGACAGGTCGAAGCCGGCCTTGCAAAACCGGAATTCAGGCCGCCGCAGCACATCAGGCAGCACCACCGGGGCCATGAGCGGCCTCACGCTGTCAAGCTGCTCAACGGCGGTCATGCACCGGCCACCCCTTAGTAATCGACGGGTTTAAGTAGGACGTAACCGTACATATTATGCGGTTGATGGCGTTTCCGGCGGTGCATACGCCGGGCGTTTTTTCTTCAACAATCACTTTTCAAACCCCCGTGCATTCAGGCCTTCAAAAATTAGCTCTCTGACTACCTTTGACCGTGTGCGGTTGATGTTCAAATCAACCATCGAATCCAATTGCCTAACCGTTTTTTCCGGCAATCTAACTCCTACTACCATGTTGAATCTACCATTTTGCATAGTTCAATCTCCCACGTAAACATCGCATTGAATGCAGTGCAAACTGCGACTAAACGTTGAGCTTTCACAATTTAAATAGTTAACTAACAGAAATGCATACGATATAGAAATATATACTAAAAAGATGCATCAATATGTGGACTGATGCAAGTTTTGCTTCGGTCACCACCCCCCCGCCGCGTTTTCCTGACAGGTTGATAGGGTCTTTCCTATCGGCTTAATCGTCCAATTGTTATCAGGCATGTTCGCCCATTCGTCGCTAGCTGGAATTGCCCCATCAACCCAATTTCGGCAGCACGTGAACCGTACCGGTTTGTGGTCGCCCACCGTCCCTATCAGCAGATGCAAATCCCCCACATTCGAAAATTCATCCACAATGATTTTGTAGAGAATCACCGCGGCGGCCGCACAGTCGATATCGTAATAAAGGCTTTCTTGATTGTGATAGATGGTGATATTTACCGGGCCGGGCATTTCTGGAATTTCAACGTTCGCACTTGCAACCTCAAATTTTTGCATTTCCATTAGCGCATTTTCGCAGTTCAGGGCCAACTGATCGCGGCTTAAGTTCGCATTCAACGCGAACGTCGAACCTACCAAGAAGGTCAGGATAACCACAGTAAGGGCGAATGTCCAAACCGCCACAGGTCCGCCCGCGTTCTTCCCCATCTTACCACCTCCGGCTTATCCCATCGGGAGGTCGCCAGGGTCGACCTCTTCCCCTTCGGCATTGTCAAGTACGTTCAGGATATGGCCGTACAAACTATCCGCCTCTTCGATGCCGTCGTGTTCAAACTGCAAGCACGGTAGGGCTTCTAGGATGGCTTTGGGCACGTTCAGCACTAGGAGTTTCAGCTCTTCGTCCGTGCCTTCCTGATTCTCTCCACGCAGCACTCCCAGGCCATACAGGCCCCTTTGGGCCACCTCACAGACACGGTGCAAGCACGTACGGGTTTCGGCGATTGTGGGGGAAGTGGTCATCACCTATTCCCCCCGGAGATTTCTTTGTACGCCTTCCATGCACGCCGATCAACCAGCAGATTCCCCACCAAGCACCAACTACGATGAGGGCAAACACCCAGGCCACCGCAGGGCTTCCTATGTCTTCAGCCATTCTTGATTACCTCCATTTCTTGACATTAGCGGGGCGACCACCTGAAGCTGTGGAGGCATTCAGAGCAAATCGCCGCCTATCGCCGTCGTTGTGGGAGGCTGTGGGACTCCCACACCTTCAAACCGCCCCTGAGCAGGCCGGGCATGGAGCCGCGGGATATCGTCGTCATAGGGCCTGAAAGGCTGTGCCATCGCGTGCAAGATGCTATCGTCCTCCCGCTCTTCCACAGACAGCTGCAAGGTCTTCATATGCTTACAGGCCTGACCGGGGTGGAAGGTCGCCGCGGGGCATGAGCAGGCCTTTGTTGTGGTCAGGTAGTAAGCCTTACCGTCCTTGGACAGTGTCAGCCTCACGCTATCTTTTAGCTCCACAAACTCCGGCAGGGGTTCAGATGGGCGGTGCATGTAGGCCAAAAGGGCCTTGACAGCGCCCACAGACTGCGATACCGGGCTTTCTAGGTTCAGGATTGTCTTAGGCATGTTCTTGTCACCACGACCATATAGAACTTTAAAGTATTTAACACTTTTGCCTATTGAAGATAAGGCTTAAATACAAAGCAAACCAAGTTAGATATCATGGCAGCAATAACTACAGTAGTAAAGGTTGATTCAATCGGGCGGGTTATTATCCCGAAGCATGTTAGGGACGCCTTGAAAATCGGATATGGTGACCTCGTTAAGGTGACTGTTGAGAAGGAGAATATCGATTTGGGCGAAGAGGGAAACGCTGAAGCGCTTCCCGTCATCGCTTAGGCGTTTTGTGGTGACAAAACATGCCAACAGATACCTTGCTATCCTCAGATATATCAACCCTTCCACGCGATCAGCTTGTGGCCGTCCCTGTGGGGCTCCTGCAAGACATCATAGAAGCCTACCAGAGCCTCAAGGAAGAGGTCGCGGCTCTGCGTGAAGAGATAGCCGTCCTGCAGGACGAGAGAGCCCAGGGCCGTGAAGAGATAACCAGCCTGAAGGCAAGGATTACCGCGGTCGAGGCCGTGGAAGAGCAGGACGTTGATCGCATATACTGCGATATCGCCCAGGATCGCCAGAGGATCGCGAGGCTGGAGAAGCCACCAGAACCTCAACCTACCCAGAAAGACCGGGCGGAGATCCTCAGAGCTCTCCTTGCCGCGAACAATGGGAAGATGCTTGCAAAGGATGCCAGAAAGAAGATGCGCCTCTCAGCATATGCTTTTTCTAAGCTGCTGAAGGTTTGCGACTTCATCGATAGAAAATCTTACCACTTAGATAGGAGGCAGGACATTTTAATATTAAAGTCTTAATTAGTTGCATGCAACTATCAACTAATTTTAGCTCCTCACCTTAGAGGTTGCCTAAAACTCAGAAATTGACGTGAAATCGTCAATTTTCATATATGATTTACTTGGAGGAAGAGGAAGAAAAGAACTAGATATACTACAAATAAGCTTCTAAGAGAGTGAAGAGAGAATTAGTTGATAGTTGCATGCAACTAATTTTCACGCATTAGCACGATTTTTATTTACAGCGATTTATAACATTCTAAAAGATCTACGACATCCCCAGTCTTTCTTTTATGGCCCGGATATCGGCCTGTACCTGTTGCATACTCAGCCCGTAGCCTGGCTGGATATCTTCCCTCAGCCCCTTGATCTCTTCAAGAGTTGTATCTGTGGTTTTTCGCACAGCTTTGATATCGCCCTTTATCTCTTTGATATCGCCTTTCATCTCTTTGATATCAACCTTCATCTCTTTGAGATCGCCCCTCATATCAAGCAGTAGCGGGATTGCTTTATCCAGTTGAACGAATGAGCAAAACATAGCTACCTCGCTTGTTCGCCCAACTTCGCCATCGTATGGCTCAGAGGTCACATTAGTGACTTCAGCCAGCTCCGGCTTATTCTTCTCAATTGCCTTCAGGAAGGCTTTGATCCGGGCCTCATCCCCCTCTACCAGAGCTATAACTTCTTGCTGGCCGTCCTCATCCCAGTTGTAGGTTGAGAGTCCAGATAAAGCTGTGTTCATGGCATGTTTGAGCAGAAATACTCGATAGCCTACATCATGGACTTTCGGGCCTGTAATCTTGATCTTTAGTTTCATAGTCATACTTGATATGTACCGGCAAGCTATTTGGTTGTTTCCTTGTGCTCTGATTTTCTCATTTGTATCTTATTTGTACTTTTTATTATGTAAAAAAGGTTTATTGATATTGTTTTCCGGCCAATATACTTAAGCTTGCACGTAGAATAGGCTATTCATGCCCGGAGTCCTTGAGCACCTATTCAGGCCGCAAAAGAAGGCCATTCCCCTGAAGGCTATGGAGCTGCACGCTGCTAAGGAAATTCTGGCGGAAATCTTCCAGGTCAGGCTCTCTGAGGTCGATGAGATGATCCGGTGCCGCTCCGAAGCCGATGAGATGGGCTCTAATGAGGGCGGGCCCTGGCCGCAGGAGTTTTGGCTGGAGTGATGATGCTCACTACATTGCCGAAGGTTTCGATCATGCGATATCATTTCCAGAATCACCGCTGGCCTGGTACTTGATAAATTCTTTCACTTCCTCAATCGAATACGGCGATTTTCTTGCATGAATTATCGCATGACAATTGGGGCAAACTGGTCGTAGATCTTCTATCGGATCGACCCGATACTCCGAATTAATTTCGGAAAGAGGCTTGAGGTGGTGAACATGTATACATTTTTGAGCAATTTTTCCGTATATATCTGATAGAGATTGCTCACAGACAGAGCATGCGTATCCATAGTGTTCAAGGCACTTCTTTCTGGCTACTTCGTCTCGCTCATAGGTATTAACTAGTATTTTTTTACCCGCTCCTTCATAACGAAGCTCATCATCGTTAACCTCTTCTGGGATCAAATTCGAAGATAGTGAATCGCGGATTAATAACTGGCGGTAGCCTGGATATCTCCTTGGATCATTTTCGATCGCCATCTGGTCCAATTTATTCCATATATCTTTTGGAATCGGAAAACTTTTTCCTTGGAAGTTATACTTTTTATATGCTTCCCATTTATTAAATATCTCAGGATATTGCTTTAAATCTCTATATCTCACCGGGTTCGTGAATACATAAAGCACTTTGCAATCACAGCCATCTTCCCATTTGTTTTCCCTCCAATGGTGATAACGTGCTGCGCCATTAAATCTATCGCTTGTCACTTGAATCAAATAACGAAATGCACTTGTAGGATATCCTTTTATCGACGGTCCTTTAGAATTTAGATATATGAGTGCGAAATCCCCTTCCTTTGTTTCTTTATCACAAGTCCAAGCCTCTGTTTCGTTTTCTACTAAATGAGATGCGTCTGCTGTAGCTCGGCTGGTAACCCATAACCAATACTTCTGTTCCTCTTGCATGTCATTCACTCCTCTTTGGAGGCATCAGAGAATGCCATTTTAAAGTACTAACCAAATCATTTCCAGAACCGCCACCATCCTTTCTTCTTGATCTCCTCTTCGCCGGGCTTCAGGGAGAGCTGTGAGATCGACTGGGTGAGCTGCGCGACATGGCCACGCAAGAATGAGATCTCATCATCTTTGATCTTTAGGGCAGATTCAAGTTTTGAGACATCCTGCTGGGCCTGCATAACATCTGCATAAGCATGATTAAGCTTTTCTTCAACCTGCATAACGTCTTTTGCTTTTGATTCTATGTACTTGTCTTTCTCTGCTAGCTGATTCTCTAATTTCGTTATCTTTCGCCCTAGCTGCATAACTTCAACTTGGCATTTATTCAGCTCTATTTGGGTGTTATGCAGTTCAATATTGGCCTGATTACTGCCTGTGACATATGATTCGATAGCCTTAGCTACGTACTCAGATCGGGATAATCCGCTTTTATGCGCCTCTTCGTCTGCTTTAATCAGGGTTGAATCAGTAAGGGAGACTGTCACGCGAGGCATGGGTTATGCATAGGTTATGCGAGGTGATTAAGTTTTGCATAACGTTGTTGTGTTGAATAATGTTTAGTAATCCGATAGCAAAGAATTAATTCCTACAAATCAAAACTTTGATAAGAATCAATAGCTATTGGCCACAATGTCTCGAATTATTCAACACAGCATCTATAAAACCTGCATTCCGCACTTTGAGTTCTGGATTTAGTATTTTTGCCGCTACCGATTTAGTTAATTAAATGAAAATATTTTAATTAATTAGGATTTTCTTGCTAGATAATTTTACACTATGTTGGTTTGGATCGATTTTCTCTTGAGGGATAAGATGGCAAAAAGGTCCTCTCAATTGACGCGATATGGCAA
>Ga0208825_1002592_pt1 | contig 11716 bp, 9 predicted proteins | sample AD_UKC113_MetaG_FD_184450 | JGI IMG/M metagenome (GOLD analysis project Ga0208825, IMG submission 184450) | Active sludge microbial communities of municipal wastewater-treating anaerobic digesters from Hong Kong - AD_UKC113_MetaG (SPAdes)... | ecosystem: Engineered > Bioreactor > Anaerobic >...
TGAGAAGAGACTAACTGAAACGACAGAGAATGACGGAGGACCGGCATTACCTTTGGGATCGTGCCTAAATGATTTTCAGAAAAAATTATTTTAGGAAATTATGTGATTCGGCCGTTCTTTTCAGCCGGTTCATGAACAGTTCAATGACCAGATCATATTCACCTAATCCTTTGGTTTCAACGGTGACAGAACAGCCAATGGATTCTAACTGTTTCTGCCATGACTTTTTATTTGCATCGCCGGAAAGTTCTATCCATGCATGAATTCCCGGGACAATGGTGAGTGGTACCAGTTTTACGCTCTTCGCCCCGATATGGGAAAGACGCTTTTTCACCTTCTCAAAATCCGGATAACCGTTCACCGTTCCAATAATAATCTGACCACCAGGACAGATATCATCAAGGATCATCTGCAACTGACAAAGAGCAGGTTCGGCTCCTCCCTCTGCTGTAGGAGATACCAGAACAACGGCCTCATCTTTTTCTTTCGGAGAATAGATTGATTCGATTGCTTTTGCAGTGTCAACATAGTCCTCCGGGTTCATGAGAAGTGAGGAACTGATAAGGATGCCGTCAAAACCAACCGCCCCATGTGCCCCGGCAAGGTCATTGAGGGCAGTGATAATCGGATATAATTCATGATACCGTGCACCGGATGTAATGAATAACGGCTGCACAACAACCTGTGAATGTCCTTTATCCAAAAGAGACGTAATTGCCGCCAGTGGTCCCTGGATATATTCATTCTGCTCCCGCAGAACAAGTCTGACCGGTTCGGATGTGAATGAATAGGCAACCTCTGCTTTTGGGTATTCTTTCTGAATTCTTTTTACACAGGAGTCAATTACTGCTCTTCCTTCTGCCTGGGTCGTTCCGATAGAGACCAGTAATACTGCTCCATGACTCTCAATTTTCTTGCCATGACCTTTCATTATGTCACCCTATAAATTTATGAGCTAAAAATTTTTTAGATTTACAAGTTTATAAATTTATTTATTTTATTTAATTTATTTTAAATTAGTAATAATTTTAAATTATTTATAATTAAAATAAAATTAGATAAAATTGTCTTTTTATTTTTTTTAAACTAAATTTTTTTAATTATATTAAAAAATATTTCATATGTGGATATATATAGTTAATGATATGTACTGCCTGACTCTGCATTGTTGCAAAAACATACATACCATATACCCTGATGATACATTGTGAACCATGGATTTTTCCTTGACCACTGAAAGAATATGCAATATCAGAAATTTTCTACCCAGTATTCCATGGAAAAAGCACACATGAACGAATATCTCATCCTTGGATCCGAATAGCCCTCATTCAGTCATTACATTGCAGATATATGATACCCCAGGTTTATCAAAAACCCGGAACGTTAATTTGTGCCAGATTATTATTAACAAAAAGGAAGTTCTATGAGAGTTAACACCCATTCTAAATTATTTCAAGGATTGAGTCATTCATGAATGGAGTTTAAGAGTTCATTTTTAAATTTTAAAGAGATTACATAGAAATTTTAAACATAATTTGTCCGACATAAATTTTTGACAGTGGCGAATATTATAAACACTATATGCATAACCTGCGAGCAGTAATCAATAACCTATTATGATATGAAAACAAATAATTTGTATCAAATTAAATATTTTTTTAGTAAGATCATACGAGATTTTAAAGGAGAGCATAAATGGCTAAATTTCAACCAAATACCATCCAGATAAAGATTTCAACACCATCAACATAGTATAGGATCCTTGTTGGATTATGCGTTATTGTTTATTCGTAGTTCAGTTTAGCAGCCCTTCCTGCAAAATTTGCAGAAGAAATACTGGTAATCCGATATATGATAAAATTTACCAAAATCAAGAAAATAGTAAATGAACAACTTCCTGGCGCTGACACACTGTCGGCATACTTTTCAGCGAATTATCAAAGTTATCAGCGCTCACGTGAATATGCAACCGAATTTTTCAAACTGGTACTACCTCAAAAACCTGATTTTTTAGGATTGTTCATAGAATTTGTTTAAATTACGTTGTCAAATCTTGCAAAATTCCAGATCTGATCTTTATGTATTCTATCCTGTGTGTTGATGATGAACCAATAATCCGGGAACTCATCAGTTTATTCCTCCCGAAATTTGGTGAATTCTCCATAGACCTTGAAGATCCTGATACCGGTCTGATAATGCATCAGGAAAAGAAATATGATGCAATTATTTCAGATTTTGATATGCCTGGATCAAATGGCATTACCTTTCTTATCAATCTTCGATCAACTGGTGACAAAACTCCATTTATTCTTTTTACCGGGAAAAGCAGGGAAGAGATAGCGGTAGAAGCCCTGAACTGGGGTGCAGATCACTATCTCCATAAAGGTGGAGGCTCTGATCAGTTCCGTGAACTTGCTCATGTTACCATACATGCCATCCAGCGGCATCAATCAATTGAAGAAGTAAAACGATCCAGGCAGGAGATGAAAGATATTATCAGTCATCTTCCGGATCCAACGTTTGCAATCAATACAAACGGAACGGTAATCGCCTGGAATGAAGCAATGGTTGAATTAACCGGTGTAAACGCAGAATCCATGCTGGGTACAGGGGATTATGCGTACTCAATCCCCTTTTTTGGTGAGAAAAGACCGCTATTATTAAATTACCTTCTCACTCATGACCTTCCAGAACCTGAAAAATACCAGAAAGTCGTGCGAAATCATACCGGTATAACCGGTACCTGCTCTATTCAGATGGATGGAATAGAGAGAATATTCTGGATTAAAACTACTCTTCTCAGGGATTCAGAAGGGAATATTACCGGAGCGATAGAATCTCTCCGGGATACTACTGAGCGGGTTCGGCTTCTCCGGTCAATGCGGGATTCAAGAAAAAATTTGGAGAATATTATCAATCATCTTCCTGATGCTGCGTTTGTAATTAATCATACAGGAACGGTAATTGCATGGAATAAAGAGATTGAACGAATCACCGGAGTCCCTCAAAGTGCTGCCATTGGAAATAATGATGGGATTCATGCATTATCTCTGTATGGTGACAAACAAAAAACTCTTGCAGATCATTTGTTGTCCGGTACTCATCCCCCTCCAGAGGATTATGAATTCCTCAATTACAGTGACAATAGTATAACCGGATTATCGGACGGACGTTTTCTCTACAAAGAATCAGTTTCATACCTGAAGACTGCTTCAGTCCTTCATACGACAACCGGAGAGGTTTTTGGTGTTATCGAAACGCTTCGTGATGTGACGCAATTACGAACCATGGAAAAGGAGTTTCAGAGACAGCAGGAAGCCCTTACCCAGTCATATGAAGAACTTGAACTTGCCCAGGAAGAACTACGGGAGAGTTACCAGACTCTTGCAGAATGGCAACGGGCACTTGAAGAGAGTGAACTGAAATACCGCACTCTTGTTGAAAACAGTAATGATGGCATTTTCATCATTCAGGATTACCGGATACTCTATATGAACCCGACATGTGCAGAAATGACAGGATATGGTGAGGGGGACATATATCAGATGGATTTATGGGACATTATTCTTCCGGAGGATAGGAAGTCCATGATCCAGGAGATGGAAAATTCACTCAAAGAAAAAAAGCGAACTTTCAGACATACAGCAAGGATATTATCACGTACAGGGGATATAAAAACAATAGAGTTTGCTTTTGGCATTGTGGAATATAAGGGGAAAGAAGCCCTGCTGGGAAGAGGGAGAGACGTATCTGAAAAAATCAGAATTGAGCAGGCACTGGAAAGGGCAAATAAAAAACTCCATCTCATGTCAGGAATAACACGCCATGACATTAAAAATCACCTGACATTACTCATGGGTTCACTTTCCCTGATTGGAGAATCGAACCTCAGTGAAGAAAATCGGAACCTCATTAATTATGGATTGGATGCTGCAAAATTAATTGATCGTGATATCTCATTCACCTCGATATACCAGGATATTGGTTCTGCTTCTCCAATGTGGATGTCAGTCCAAAAAGAGTTTTTATTACTTTCATCACTTATGGAATCACATCAGATCAAGTTTTATTCTACTATTCCAGAATCCTTGGAGATCTATATGGATTCATTATTTACAAAAGTCTGCTATAACCTGATTGAAAATGCTATCCGCCACGGAGACATTTCACAAATTACTCTTTCTTCAGAAGAAAAAAACGGCTATATGTATATTTATTTGAGTGATAACGGCATCGGTGTTCCGGAAAAGGAGAAATTAAAGATATTCCACCGGGGGCATGGAAAAAATACCGGAATGGGATTATTTCTTACCCGTGACATTCTCGACATTACGGGCATTTCCATACGTGAGATCGGAAAAGAGGGATGTGGTGCTGTGTTTCAACTTCTCATTCCACCGGGAGGATTCAGATATGCCAACGATCTCAATCTGTAATCTGAAGGAAATATTTTTGAAAAATTATCACAACAAAACATGAAAGAAATTATCAATATATCTGGATATTCCGTTGATTTGGAACGGTATAACAACTCCTGGGAAGAAGTCAGGAGATTTGTAAAGGATATGGAATGTTCAGGTGTTGAACTCCTGATGGGGGGAGAATATGACGAAACAATCCCAAGGGATCTCATATCATCGGTTCACCTTCCCGGCTGGCTTGGATGGGTACGCCTCTGGCGGGAACCTGAATCAGTTCCTGCGAAATGTGATCCATTCAAACAGGCATACTATTATGGAGCTGCAACGCCGGATACACTCATCCGGACATTTTGTGATAACCTGGAAAAAGCCGGAAAACTGGGTGCAGTATATGCGGTGTTTCATATCACCCATATTGAACTTGACGAATTTTTTACCCGGAACCACCGGTATTCCTATCACGAAGTCCTCTCCTCTGCTGCCTCATTTTTAAATGCCGTCTGTAGGAATTATCCAGGTGGTGAGCCCCCGGTGACTATTGGATTTGAAAACCTCTGGTGGCCTGGGCTGACGTTCTTATCACAGGCTGAAGTGGATTTTTTTACGGGGCAACTTGAATTTAATAACTGGATCTTTGTCCTTGATACCGGACATATGATGAATGCTGGAGATATCCGGACTGAACAGGATGGAATTGTATATGTTATATCAGCTCTTGATGGGTTATCTGAGAGAACGATAAGACGGATTCGATCAGTTCATTTCCAATGTAGCACCTCCGGAGCATATCAAAGAGAACACTTTTTCAGGGAACCCCCATCCGGTTTTTCGAGTCTCTCATATGGGGATCAAATTTCTCTGCTCATGCCAATGGTTGCTAAACTTGATGAACACCGGCCATTTTTAAATCCTTGGTGTAAAAGGATTATTGACATGATTAATCCGGACTACCTGGTTCATGAATTTCTCAGTCGAACAAGAGATGAATTTCAGGAAAAGATCATGGCTCAGAAAAATACTCTAAAAAGGAGTATAGAAGTTACAATTCCCTGATTTTCGGGGCAATCTCCTCTAACAGATCCCACAGACGCGGACCGGCACGATCTGCAATATCACTGTCAACCATGATGGTTTTATTTGAAGCAATTGCTGACAACCCGGATAATCGTGGCTCGGTCATGAAATATTCCAGGATATCAGTTTTATCACTTCCCATTCCACTTCCTGAGTTTACCATGATGATATCCGGTTTCTTACTGATAAATTCCTCAATATTTGCGATTGCATGACTGTTCTTATCTGAAAAGGCATTCAATCCCCCGGCAATCTGAATAAGTTCATCCTGGAATGTCCCTTTCCCACTTACGTAGATCGGATCATACCAGATAACATGGGCAATAATCGGTTTTTTCGTCAAGGCTTCTCCCTCTTTCCGGACTTTTTCTTCCCTGGCTTTCAGTTCAGCAATTATTTCCGATGCCTTATCAGATGTTCCGGTGATGTATCCCAGTTTTTCAAAAGTGGCATATATACCAGCAAGGTTCTGGGCATCTGCAAAATAAACCGGAATACCAAGGTCTTTGATCCGATCAACCGCTTCCTGGTTATTTCCTGGAGAGGCAATAACAAGGTCAGGGTGTAATGCAACGACTCTCTCGATACTCACCGTAGAAAATCCGCCTATTTTACTTTTTTCTAATGCTTCTGCCGGATAATTACAAAAATCGGTGACTCCGACGATCCGGTCACCAAGTCCGAGGGCAAAAAGAACTTCGGTATTCGATGGGGCAAGGGAGACGATACGTTGAGGTTCAGAAGATACCAGTACTGATTGCTGTTGATCATCCTGAATTGTCCGCGGCCATGGATCAGAATTCCCTTCCTGAAGAGTACCTAAAAGAGGAGAACACAGAAGAGATATGAAAATTATACAATAAATCGCCGCTTTCAGCCATTTCAAACTGAAATTAGATCTTATATCAGATTCGGATTTTCTCTTCATCATAACACAATCACTTATCTTACATTAAGTAAAAATTAATTTAATAATTTCCCACTCATCATATGAATACCATTCGAAATTCACTGATACTAATCGGACTCTTTTGTGCGGTGATTATAGCGATCCTGCTATCTGTCATCACCGGCCCGGTTGAAATATCATTGATCGAAATTCTGACCGGTATAATGCAGGATACCACGCATTCGCAGATCCTTTTTGAGATCCGCCTGCCACGGGCTATCGCAGCGTCGCTTGTAGGTGCCGGACTTGCCTGTGCAGGAGCAGCCATGCAGACATTATTCCGCAATGATCTTGCTGATCCGTATACGCTTGGAACATCAGCAGGTGGGGCGGTTGGTGTATCCCTTGCCATAATCACCGGTGCTGTTTTGCTGGCACCGATTGCAGCATTTTGCGGCGCAATAGGTTCGGCATTTCTCGTGTATCTACTGGCAGCACAAAAGAGACGACTCAGTACAGGAAATCTTCTCCTTACCGGGATCGCGGTTTCCATGTTTTTCTCGTCGGTGGTTTCTGTATGTCTGGTATTTTCCGGAAAGAACATGCACCAGATAATGTTCTGGCTGATGGGAGGACTGTGGAATGCATCATGGGCAGATATTCCCCTCCTTCTCATAACCCTCATCCCTGCCGGGATACTTGCACTTTTTTCCCGTGACCTGAACATCATGTCTTGTGGAGAGGCAGAGACACGAACGCTTGGCATTGATCCAGAGAAAACAAAACTCCTTCTCCTTGCGGTATCAGCAGGAATCACCGGCCTGGTGGTTTCAGTATCCGGATCAATCGGGTTTATCGGGCTTGTATCTCCCCATATTATGCGTATCATCACAGGTCCGGATCACCGGGTCCTGATTCCTGCATCGCTGGGATGTGGAGCACTCCTGTTGGTCTGTGCAGACACTATCTCCCGGACATGGCTTGGAGATCTGCCGGTTGGAATTGTTACCGCATTTTTTGGGGCACCATTCTTCCTCATGCTCATCAGACGGAGATCAGATTTATGACTGGACAGATCCTCGAAATATCAGATCTCTCTACCGGTTATGATGAGAATGATATTCTTCATGAGATCTCACTGCTCGTCAGGGAGAAAAGTTTTATTGGAATCATAGGACCGAACGGCTCAGGAAAAAGTACGTTTATGCAGGTGCTTGCCCGATCACTTCCGGTCAGGGAAGGGGACATTATGCTTCTGGGTGATTCCCTTCAATCCTATTCATTTCGTGATTTTGGGATGAAAGTGGGCTATGTACCACAGGAATCGGAAATAAAATTCAAATATCCGGTTTATGATGTGGTTATGATGGGCAGGAATCCACATATCGAGCGATTTCGTTCTCCATCAGAAGAAGATCATGAGGCAGTCAGAAGGGCTCTAACGCAGACCGGGACCCTCGAACTTGCAGACCGACCAATTACCGCACTCTCCGGAGGAGAACGGCAACGAGTTATGATCGCCCGGGTGCTTGCACAGGACCCAGTTCTTCTTCTGCTTGATGAACCCTTTGCCCATATTGATATTCACCACCAGTATGAACTCATCCGGATTATTCGTGAGACATCCAAGGATAAAAGAGCAGTAATCGGGGTTTTTCATGATATCAACCTTGCTGCGGCCTACTGTGATGACCTGGTACTTATGCATGATGGCAGGATACGGGCATGTGGAAAACCAGAAGAGGTCCTGACCACCGAACTTATACATGAGGTATTCAGGATAAGACCGGTTATCAATATCAATCCCATCACCGGAACACCCTTTGTATATGTAGAGGAGGAGTGGAAAGAACCAGATGTGCACAAACCCAGTATTCACCTGATTTCAGGGGGAGGAACGGGTTCATACCTTATCTCACTTCTGAGCAGATCCGGATATTCGCTCAGTTGCGGAGTATTGGCTGAAAATGATTCAGACTGCCTGATGGCAAGAAAAAATAAAGTTCCAACTCTTGCAGAACCACCTTTTTCCCGTCTCTCCCTGGAAATGGAAGAAAAACTTAGCGAACAAGTACAAAAAGCTGATGTTGTCATCGTAACATCAATGCCGGTCGGGTGGGGGAATTATCCAAATATCAGGGTTCTTGAACAGATTGATCCAAAAAAGATAATTTGCATTCTCCCTTCGTCAGAACCATTTCTTCCGGATTTTACAAGCGGGGTTGCAACCGAAACCATAAAAAGGCTTTTGTCAGCCGGTGCACATAAGATATCAAACCCGGCTGAACTTCTGGAGATGATGCAATCAAAAATTTTCTCTAAAGATACAATGCAATAATTATGCATCATTATTACTCTCAGTCACCTAATATCCTGAACGCCCCTCATTATGATAACGACACCGGAGATTTCTATACAACAAGCCGCAAAATTACTTGGATTTTCTAATAAAGCCAGCCTGATGGAAATCAGGAAAAGATATCATAAATTAGTCAGAGAATGGCACCCGGATGTATCAGTACATGAACCTGATGAATCCCATGAGATGATGATACGGTATAAAGAAGCATATGAAATCCTTGTAGATTACTGTATGAATTACCCGGTCATCTTTACCGATGAAGGAAAAAATAAAAGGCATATTTCCCGATCAATGGAATACTGGCAGGAACATTTTGGTGATGATCCAATTTGGGGATAACCGGCTGATGTATGGACTATTTTTTAGATTTTGTCACGCTTATTAAATTTCAGGATACAAAACCCCAGTCTGCAATCGATTGATGTGATTTGAAATCCGGTCCCGGTGATCATGTGAATCACCTCATCATGCTCATAAAACCGGGCATGCGAAAGAAATCTGCCCTTATCCGGACGGGCCAGATATCGCTCTGCAATGACCCCTCCTTTTTCAATAAATGCAACGAGAAGGTTCCCATCATGCTTGAGTATCCGATGAACCTCACGGAAAGTCTCTTCCGGTTTTGTCAAGAAACAGAGAACGGTTATCATAACGACCATCCAGTATATTCTGGGCTTAATCGGAACTGCTTCTCCCACAGCACGGATAACCTCAATACCCCTGTCTTTCGCCATCAAACCAAGAGCACGGGATGGTTCAATGCCAGACCGGATACCAAGTGGCTCTGAAAAACGTCCGCTGCCAACCCCGATTTCAAGAGCAGAAGAGGGGATATCCCCTATAGCCTCCCGAATCCGTTTTAATTCCTCCAGATAAACATCGCGATTATCTAAAAACCACTGATCATACTCATCAGCATACTCTTCAAAGACGGAAAAAGACATGAAATCAGGATGAATTACCATATAACCGGGTTTTCACACGCTCCATGAGAGCGGCATCACGATAGTTAAATCCAGAAAATCAGGAGTGACTTCTGTATCAAGGATGAATTCTTTCATAAACGAACCATCAGCACAATATTTATGGTGATTAGATCTGAGAATCCGCATGGTGGGCAATCTCCTTTATAGCATCAGCGGCGATCTGGCATTCTTCATCAGTCGTAAACCATGACGGACTGATTCGTACGCATCCGGCTCCATCATCTATTGCATTATGCAGCAGTGGAGCACAATGAAGACCGGTTCTGACAACGATATTATCTTTCCTGGCAAGAATATACCCCACATCATCATTATCAAGTCCGGTAATATTACACTCAATTATCGGAAGATTAGGCTCAGGATTATAGATGGTAATCCCTGGTTCTGATGAGAGTTTCTTCATGAAGATCTCAATCTGACGATCTGATCTCCTCCGAAGAGCATCCATCCCGATTGTCTGGAGGAAGGAAATACCTGCAATCAGCGATGCAACTCCCGGATAGTTGTGAGTTCCGATCTCATACCGCTCCGGCAGATCACCCGGTTGATCAAGGGATTTGGAATTAGTGCCAGTCCCACCCATCCGAACCGGAAGAACCGGATCAGGATTTCGAATACAGAACCCGCCAATACCGGGCATTCCAAAGAGACCTTTATGCCCGGTAAACACAAAGGCATCTAGTTCGAGAGAAGAGAGATTCTGGGAAATATGTCCAGCGGTTTGTGATCCGTCAACAATAAAGAAAATTCCTTTATCATGCAGATACTCCCCAACCGCACGGATGTCCTGCACCGATCCAAGGACATTGCTTCCATGATTCATTACCACCAGATGGGTTTTATCGGTCACCGCTTCAATGATGGACTCAGGATTTACCTGTGCATTGGAAAAAGGGATATAATCCAGATAAATCATCCCTGTTTTTTCCAGATAATGAAGAGGCCGGAGCACAGAGTTATGTTCAAGGGCGGTTGTAATCACGTGGAATTTTTCGGTCTGTGATGCAGCAAACCCATGAATGAGAGTGTTTAAGGCATCGGTTGCATTCAACGAGAAGACGATTGTATCCGGAGAATCTTTACCAAAAAATTGTGCTACCGTTTCCCGGCCTTCGGTCAGATAATCCCTCTGTGCTCTGCCAGTTCCCCTTCCTCCCCCACCGAAGGGTAATTCCAATGATTCCTGAACGGCCTGAATAACTTCCGGCGGTTTTGGCCAGCTGGTTGCAGCGTTATTCAGATAGATAAGGGGGTTTTCTTGTTTCAATAATACATACTAAGGGATAAGGTCGCAAAAAGGTTTTGCAGAGTGAAAATTTCTAACAAATGTCACAATTGAGATAGTTGACTGAAAATGGAGAGATGGTCCTGGGGTTATGTCCCGATGATCTCTGTTCGTTACAAACGAATAAATAATCAGAAAATAACATATCATAATTGTGCTCAAAAGTGCCCTGAGACAAACCATCATTGATCAACAAAAAATCCTGGACTTTGATGAACAGTATGTCCCCCGGGACATTCCTCTTGAATCACTCCTTCAGTCAGAAGAAATCATCGTATTATCCGGGATTCGCAGGTGTGGTAAGAGTACAATCCTTACCCAGTTGTCAAAAATACTTGATGGCAAGTTTCTTTATATTAATTTTGATGATATCAGGTTTTCAGATTTTAATCAAGAAAACTTTCAGCATATTTATGAAATTTTGGGCGAACTCTTTGGACCTGATGCACACGTGATCCTACTTTTCGATGAGATCCAGAATATCCACGGTTGGGAACGCTGGCTTAACAATCTCCATACTTTTAAGATCAAAACCATTGTGACTGGATCAAATGCATCGGTTCTCAGCTCTGAACTTAGTACATTTCTTACCGGACGACACAAAACAATCAGGATCCACCCGTTTTCATTCAGGGAATACCTTCGTTATTACTCCATATCCTGTGAGAATCCTGAATACGTCTCATCAACACAGAA
>Ga0208825_1002604_pt1 | contig 11676 bp, 9 predicted proteins | sample AD_UKC113_MetaG_FD_184450 | JGI IMG/M metagenome (GOLD analysis project Ga0208825, IMG submission 184450) | Active sludge microbial communities of municipal wastewater-treating anaerobic digesters from Hong Kong - AD_UKC113_MetaG (SPAdes)... | ecosystem: Engineered > Bioreactor > Anaerobic >...
CTCGATCTCCGGGTCTTCCTCGCGGCAGCGCGCCAGCAGCGCCGGCAGGCGCGAGGGGGTGATGCCGTCGGACAGCGCCACGCGCAACCGGCCGTGAAAGCCATTGGCTGCCGCCTTCACGCTCTCACGCGCCTGGTCCAGCGCCAGCAGCACGCGAGGCGCGTTCTCCATCAGCAGCTTGCCCGCCAGCGTCAGGCGCGTGCTGCGGCTGGTACGCACGAACAGTTGCGCGCCCAATTCCTCTTCCAATTCCCTGATGGCGCGCGACAGTGGTGACTGTTCGATATGCAGCCGCTCCGCAGCGCGGGCGAAGTGAAGCTCTTCGGCAACGGCCAGAAAGTACCGGAGGTGACGCAATTCCATGAGTCGATGTCCCTGTAAAGCTTGAAGGAGTCTGTCGTGGTGCCGTAACGGCGTTCATCGTTGTTCCTTTCAAGCGGCTACGCCCTCATGTGCAGGCTCTGCCGTGACATCCTCTTCCTGCTCGTCCGGGCGATGGGCCAGCCGATACAGAATCGGTAACACCAGCAGCGTCAGCACCGTGGAAGACAAGATGCCTCCGATCACTACGGTAGCCAGGGGGCGCTGCACTTCCGCGCCTGTTCCCGTGGCAATTGCCATCGGGATAAAACCCAGCGACGCCACCAGGGCTGTCATCAGCACCGGCCGCAAGCGCGTCAGCGCGCCCGCGCGGATGGCTTCATCCAGTGGTGTTCCGTCCTCGCGCAAGCTGCGGATGTAGGAAATCATCACTAGGCCATTGAGCACGGCCACACCTGACAGCGCGATGAAGCCCACGGCAGCGGAAATGGACAGAGGAATGTCGCGCAGCCACAGCGCCAAGATGCCGCCGGTCAGCGCGAACGGAATGCCAGTGAAGACCAGCAAGCCGTCTTTGACGTTGCCGAACATGGCGAACAACAGCAGGAAGACCAGCAGCAGCGACACCGGCACGACGATCTGCAAACGCTGCGTGGCTGATTGCAGGTTCTCGAAAGTGCCGCCCCAACTCGTCCAGTAGCCCGTGGGAATCTTGACCTGTGCCAGCGCCGCCTCGGCGTCAGCCACGAATGAGCCCACGTCACGGCCGCGCACGTTGGCGCTCACCACGATGCGGCGCTTGCCGTTTTCGCGGCTGACCTGGTTGGGGCCGGGTGCCAGTTCAAAGCTCGCCACCTCGGCCAGTTGGATGAAGTTCGTCCGTCCTTCGGCACTGCCGGTGCCACCCGTTCCGCGCGGCAGCGGAATCGGCAGGCGCTTCATGCTTTCCAGGTCGTTGCGCAAGGACTCCGGCAGGCGAACCAGGATGTCGAAGCGGCGGTCGCCTTCGAACAGCGTGCCAGCCTCGCGCCCGCCGATGGCGGTGGCCACGGCGTCCTGGATGTCGGCCACGTTCAGCCCATAGCGCGAGGCTTTTTGGCGGTCGATATTCACGGTCAGCATGGGCAAGCCGGTGGTCTGCTCCACCTTGACCTCGGACGCGCCGGGAATCTTCTGCAACATGGACGAGATTTCTTCACCTGTCTTATTCAGGACATCCATGTCGTCGCCAAAAATCTTCACCGCCACATCGCTGCGAACCCCTGAGATAAGTTCGTTGAAGCGCAATTGGATCGGCTGCGAGAACTCGTAGTTGTTGCCCGGCACCTTGCCCACGACCTCCTGAATGGCCGCCAGCAATTCGTCGCGCGACTTGCGCGGCTCCGGCCACTCGGACACCGGCTTAAGCATGATGTAGCCGTCGGAAATGTTCGGCGGCATGGGGTCGGACGCGATTTCCGCCGTGCCGGTGCGCGCGAAAACGCGGTCGATCTCGGAGAACTTAGCCTTCAGCGTCGCCTCCAGGCGCTGCTGCATCGCGACCGATTGCGACAGGCTGGTACCGGGAATGCGCAGGGCCTGGATGGCGAAGTCGCCTTCGTTCAGGCTGGGCACGAACTCGCTGCCCATGCGGGTGGCGATCAGGCCGCACAGCACCACTGCCACGGCGGCTGCCGCGAGCACCACCGCTTTGGCCGCCATCACGCGATCCAGCAGCGGGCCATACCAGCGCTTGGCCTGCACAACCAGGAAGTTTTCCGTCTCGCTGACCCGATGGCCGATGAACAGGGCGACCGCTGCCGGAATGAAAGTCACCGACAGGATCATGGCCCCCACGAGCGCAGCCACCACCGTGAACGCCATCGGGTGGAACATCTTCCCTTCCACGCCCGTCAGGGCGAAGATGGGTAAGTACACCACCATGATGATGAGCTGTCCGAACAGCAGCGCGCGGCGCGATTCCTTGGACGCCAGGAATACCTCATGAAAGCGTTCTGCCCGTGTCAAGGGCCTGCCATAGTGCGCCTGCGCATGAGCCAGGCGGCGCACGCAGTTCTCGACGATCACCACCGCTCCGTCGATGATGATGCCGAAGTCCAGCGCCCCGAGGCTCATCAGGTTGGCGCTCACCTTGTAATGCACCATGCCAGTGAAGGTGAACAGCATCGACAAGGGAATCACTGTCGCCGTGATGATGGCCGCGCGGATGTTGCCCAGGAACAGGAACAGGATCACGATCACCAGGATCGCACCTTCCAGCAGGTTCTTCTTCACTGTGGCGATGGCCTTGTCCACCAGCACAGTGCGGTCGTAGACCGTCACCGCATGCACGCCCTCGGGCAAGCTGCGGTTGATCTCCACCATCTTCTTGTCCACGGCCTGCGAAACCGTACGGCTGTTCTGGCCGATGAGCATGAACACAGTGCCCAGCACCACCTCGCGGCCGTTGTCCGTGGCCGCGCCGGTGCGCAGTTCACGCCCCAGCCCCACGTCCGCCACGTCACGCACCCGTATCGGCACGCCGCCCGCACTGCTGAGGATAACGTTGCCAATGTCCTCCAGGGTCTTGACTTGCCCAGGCGCACGGATCAGGTACTGCTCGCCGCGCTTCTCGATATAGCCCGCACCCACGTTGCCGTTGTTGCGATCCAGTGCCGTCACGATGTCTTGCAGGGTAACGCCGAGCGAAGCCAAGCGAGCGGGTATAGGTGCGATCTGATACTCCTTGGCATAACCGCCAATCGAGTTGATTTCAGTCACACCGGGCACGTTGCGCAACTGCGGCTTGATGATCCAATCCTGAATCTCGCGCAGGTCTGTTGCCGTGTAGGGCATGCCGTCGGGTTTCTTCGCACCGTCCTTCGCCTCGACCGTCCACAGGTAAATCTCCCCCAGGCCGGTGGAGATCGGCCCCAGCGCAGGTGTGATGCCGACCGGCAATTTATCCCGTGCTTCCTGGATGCGCTCATTGACCAACTGGCGCGCAAAGTAAATGTCGGTGCCGTCCTTGAAGATCACGGTCACTTGCGAGAGGCCATAGCGCGAAAGAGAGCGGGTTTGCTCCAGGTTGGGCAGGCCCGCCATCACGGTTTCAATGGGGTAGGTCACCCGTTGCTCGGTCTCCAACGGTGAATAGCCCGGCGCCTGGGTATTGATCTGCACTTGGACGTTGGTGATGTCCGGCACGGCGTCGATGGGCAACTTCTGGTAGCTGAACACGCCGACGGCGGCCATGCCAATGGCAGCTAACAACACTAGCCATCGGTGCTCGATGGCCGCGCGAATAAGTTTTTCAAACATGGGCGTAGCTCCGGCATCAATGGGTGTGCTCGGCAGAGGCTTTGCCGAGTTCAGACTTCACGACGAAACTGCCTGCGGCCGCATATGCCGCCCCTGCTTGAAGACCTTGCAGTACCTCGACCCGCTTGCCATCGCTGCGACCCAACTGCACAGGCTGGGCCACAAAGCCGTCCTTCACCTTGACGAAAACGACCGGCTTGTCCCCCACGCTCTGAATAGCGTCGCTAGCCACGCTGACTGGCACGGCGGTTTCGGACGCGATCACTTCCACATTGACGAACAGGCCGGGACGCCACGCGCCCTGGGGATTGGCCAAGACCACACGAGCCTTGGCCATGCGGGTTTGTTCGCCGATCAGCGCACCCACGAAAGTGATGGTCCCTTGCGCGCTGGCATCGAATGCCGTGGCTTTGATGCTGACCTTTTCACCCACTCTGACCAGCGGCAAATCCTTGGCGGGCACGTTGATCTCTGCCCAGACCTGGCCCAGGTCGGACACCGTGAACACGGCGGCGTCTTCCTTGACGGCCTCGCCCAGGCTGAGGTGCTTTTCAATCACCACGCCATCGAAAGGCGCACGCAGCTCGAAGCGGTTCAGCCCGCCCGAGGAACCTGGGGCCAAGCCCACGGCCGACAGCTTCTGCTGCGCGTTGGCCACGGCGACCTGCGCCTCGTTCAGTGCCTGGCCGGCTTGCAGGTAGTCCTGCTCGGCGGAAATCTTCTGTTCCCACAGCCGCTTCTCGCGTTCAAAAGTTGTCTGGGCCAAGGCCAGCCGCTTTTGCGCCGTCTGCAACTCGCTGCGCTGCTCGGATGCGGCAGGGCTGGCGATAACGGCGAGCACCTGTCCCTTCTTGACCGTTTGCCCCAAACTGGCCTGCACACTTTCGACAACACCCGCAATGCGCGGAACAACGTGCGAGGTGCGGTCTTCATTCAGTCTAATCTCACCCGGCAATTGCAGGGCGGACTTGATGCTTGCAGCCCCTGCGGTGTCAATGCCGATGGATGCAGCCTTGATTTGCGGATCGCTGAGTTCGACTTTTCCTTCCTCCTGGCTGAAGCTGAACGTGAAAGGCGCGTTGGCCGTCTGAGCCACGATGTTGATCTCGAACGCATGGGGTTCCGGCACAATCTCTCGACTCAACAGGCTGTCCTTGTCGGGCGTGAAGTTGAGCGCCTGCTTCTCCCCAGTCAAGCGTGTAACGGTAGCGCTGACCTTGGCGGCGCTGCTGGCTAGCGCCTTTTCCTTTTCGTAAAGCCAGATTCGCAGACGTGGTTCGCCGCCGTCCTCAGCGAGTAAGGCTTCCAATCCAAAGTCCCCTTCTTTGAACAGCTTGCCGCCATGCGGGCCCTTGCTTGATCCCTCGTGGTGCTCGCCGTCCGCATGGCCTTTGTCATCCTCGTGGGAGTCTGCGCCTGTCTTGCCATGATGCTCACCATCACTGTGGGCCTTGGCTTCAACGTGGCTGCCGTGGCCCTCGCCCTCGGCGCTCTTGCCCGTCTTGCCGCCGAGAATGGCGCTGCCCAGTCCTATGCCCACTGCGGCGATCACGACGATGGCAATCCACTGCTTCTTGCCGACGTTCAGTTTGTTCGTTTCGGGTTTCATGTTCATTCCTTATTTGCAGGCGGGGTGATCGTGGGTTCGGATGCGCCGATCACGCGATCCATGTCCGCCGCCGCGCGATGCGCATCGGCGAGCGCCTTGAGGTACTGGGACTTGGCGGCAAAGTAAGTGCGTTGCGCGTCCAGCATTTCCAGAAAGTTGAACTTGCCGTACCCAAAACCCACGGTGGCCGCGTCATAGGCGCTCTTGGCCCCTGGCAGCACCTCTCGCTGCAATACGTCGATCTCGCCGCGAACCGACGCCAGCCGCTCGCGGGCTTGCGACACTTCTGTGCTGAGGCGTAGATTCAACGCCTGGAGTTCATCCCGCGCCTTGTCTTCACGCTTCAGCGCTTCCAGCAGATTGCCCTGATTGCGATCGAACAAAGGCAGCGGCACGGAAATGCCGAGCACTAACTGATTGCGCGCTAACTCGTTCGGACGCTTCACACCCAGGCTGACCGTGACGTCGGGCGTCTGCTTGCTGCGCTCCACGTCGGCCAGCGACCGACGGCGTTCGACCTCCAACTGCGCCCGGCGCAGTGCCGATGAGGCCGACAGGCGCTGCTGGATGTCATCCAGTGAAGGGACGGCCGGAAGATCGTCCACACTGCCTGCCACTTGGGTGAATCGCGGTGGATTGGCTCCCAGCAAACCCGCCAGCCGTGCGCGGGTGCTGCGTTGCTCGCTCTGAGCCTGCGCCAGTTCAACTCGCACGCCAGCTTCGGCCACCCGAGCCTTGGTCTCCTCGACTGGGGACACCTTGCCCGCCGTCACGCGCTTTGCGACTGCATCCGTCGCTTTCTTGGCCAGATCGACGCTGTCCTGAGCCAGCATCGTGCGATCCTGGGCAGCCAACGCCTCGAAAAAGGCGGAGACCACTGCGGCGCGAATTTCGACACGCCGCGTGTTCAGTTCTTCAACTGCGACGTCACGCCCCCGCTCTGCCGCGGCAATGCGGGCAGCGCGCTTGCCCCCCAGTTCGATGGGTAGATTGATCTGGACGCTTTGCGTGCGGGTTGGCGTGCGTTGGTCTTCGAGCGAGTACGTCAGTTCGGGATTGGGACGTACTCGTCCCTGAATTACCTGGCCTTCCACGGCCTCGATTTCCCGTTGGGCGACGGTCAGGTCAAGATTCCCCTCCAAAGCCAGCGCGATGGCCTCTTGCAGGCTCAGAGGCGTCGCCGCTTCAATCTGCTCCCCGCCGTTGGCGCTCCGCGCATGGCCAGGCACCGTCGGCAGTGCCTGGGCGGAAGCCGTCCCCGCCGTGAGCGCAAAGACCAAGCCTGCCGCGACCGCGCTCGCCCTGCGATTGTGAATACCCTTCAACATCCGATTCTCCAGTGACTTGAAATACACGAGGGAATCGGCGGGGGGCGATCCAGATGATCGCCAGCAACGTCGTCACATCAGCCGCACGAAGCCGGCTGGATACCGTAGCGCGCCATGCGCGACGGTAGTGGTGAGGACGAAGGGAAAGGAACGCGCTCCCCGCCGATCAGGCGAGGGCACGCCACTGAGGGCGCTCTAGACGTTCGGGTGGAGGCGCGGCAAGGCGCTCCGGGTGGTACGCTGTATCCAGGGACGGGCTGATCGACGACGCCAGCTTGATCTCCCCGGACAAGACCGAGAAGCACCCGGCATGACAGGACGCGCAATCAGGATCGCCGCCCAGGGTCTTGGCCGGATCAGGGCTGGCGTCCTTGCCGTCGGCCGCCTTGTGCTGGTGCGCATGGTGGCCGAAGTGCTTGGCCGCGGCCCCGGTTTCATGCTGGCAATAACTGGCCACAGCCGCCCAACTGAATTGGAGCGGCAAGAACACCAGCAAGACGATAGCCAGCCATTTGCGCATAGGGGTAACAGTGTAGCAGCTACAGGCTTCAATCCGCCACTCCTCGCTGCTTGGGTTTGTTTCAGAGTCCTCTGCGCGTAGCGTGCCTCCTCGCGGGTTCATCCAGAATGAAATAAGGACCGCTTCTATATTCGAATAGCTGTGGTCGCTTGACGCAACTAAGCGACACGAGGGGCACGGCAGCGCAGGGTATTGGCAGCAGTGTCAACCGCCGGAATACATTTCGAGCCGCGCACGCCGCGCTTCTGGTGATTCGCTGCGCATCTCATCGACAACCTGCTGGCGCGTCTTCGGCGCTTCGGAACTCTTGATGGGCAACGGTGCTCCACGTTGCAGGATTGCCAGCGTACCGTCCTTGAGGGCTGCCTCGACTTCGGCCATCACCTGGGCGCGTGTCTTGGTACTCTGGAAGTGATCCGGGTGGTACGTGAAGCCCTCCTCGGTGGGGGCCGGATGCCACATCGAACTGGCCTGGGCCGTCAGGGGGAGTGCCGTAGCCAGGACGATGGCCTTCAAGGCAGCAATATGGGGCAGTTTCATTTCATGGTCCTTTCCATTGCTAAGTACAGATAATCGATATGCCCGAAGGCATGAGGACAATGTAAGAACCGGCACCGAACGGGAGTAAAACGTGCAGATGACAATTTGGACAGGTTGCGAGAGACCGCGGCAGGAACGCTGCGCATGAAGCTGCTGATCGTGGAAGACGAAGCCAAGCTCGCGGACTATCTTCGCAAGGGACTCTCTGAAGAAGGCTATGTGATCGATGTGGCTGTCAACGGCATCGATGGCCTCCACATGGCCTCTGACGGCCACTACGACCTGATCGTTCTCGACACCATGCTGCCGGGCATCGACGGCTTTGGCTTGCTGGCCGCGCTGCGACAGAACAAGCAGACGCCGGTGATCATGTTGACGGCCCGTCATCGTATCGAGGATCGCGTGCGCGGACTGAAGACGGGAGCGGACGACTACCTCGTTAAGCCGTTCGCCTTTTCCGAACTGGTGGCACGCATCGAGGTGCTGCTGCGCCGCGCTGCTGGTACTGCACCCGCGCCTGATGCGCTGGTGCTGTGCCTTGGGGATTTGCAAGTGGACCTGGCGAGGCGGCGCGCTACTCGGGCCGGCCAGCGCATCGACCTGTCCGCAAAGGAGTTCCAACTGCTGACGCTGCTCTTGCGCCGCAAGGGCGAGGTTCTGTCACGTACCGAAATCGCGGAGCAAGTATGGGACGTGAACTTCGATCACGGTACCAACGTGATCGACGTCGCTGTGCGTCGCCTTCGGAGCAAGCTCGACCTGCCCTTCGAGCGCCCACTGCTGCACACCGTCCGTGGCATGGGCTACGTACTCGAAGATCGGCAGTCGTGAGACCCAGGCGTGCCGGATCGCTGGGACGGCGGCTTGCCCGTTGGCTCGCACTTCTCACACTGGTCGGGCTGGCCTTAACCTGCCTGGGCATTTACACCGTCACCGCGCTGAGCTTCAAGGAGCGGCAGATGGACACGCTGCGGCAACAGCAGACCCAGGTGAACCATCTTATTGCCGAGGCAGCAGAGTTAGACAGCGGCACGCTCGCACACAAGCTCGACGATGGCATGGTCGGCCGACAGGACATGAAATTGATCCTGACCCGTGCCGACGGCAGCGTCATCTATGCCAGCGCCGGCATTCCAGTGCATCACCGCGTGATCGACATGCGATTCGAGGCTACGACCGGCATCCCCCCCATCCAGGCGGTGCTGAGTCTTGATGTCAGCGAGGACGATCGTGTGCTAGAACGCCTAGCCCGCACGCTCGTCGCCGCCGCACTCGCTGGCGCAGTGGTGATTGCTGCTGGCGGATTTACGCTGGTGCAAATCGGGCTGCGTCCCGTGCGCGACCTCTCGGCTCAGATCCAGGCACTGGAGGCCGATACTCTGCACCGGCTTCTGGATGGCTCCGCTCAACCCGACGAACTGGCTCCGCTGGTGGCTCACGTCAACGAGTTGCTGAAGCGTCTGCACAAAGCCTACGAACAACTGGAAGCCTTCAATGCTGACGTTGCGCATGAACTGTTCACGCCGTTGGCGACGTTGATGGGGGGCACTGAAGTTGCTTTGCGCAAAGCACGCGATGCCGACACGTTGCGAGACGTGTTGGGCTCGCACCTCGAAGATCTCCAGCGCATGTCGATGATCGTGCAGGACATGCTCTTTCTGTCGCAAGCCGACCGTGGGGCTGAGGCCCGCCGCGAGCACGTCGCCAGCATGGCAGGCGTTGCGCGCACGGTGGTGGAATTGCACGAGGCAGCCATTGAGGAAGCCGGGCTGAAAGTTCGTATCAATGGTGATGCCACTGGCTTGGCCGACGTGCGCCTATTGCAGCGCGCATTGTCCAACCTGATCGGCAACGCAACCCGGCACGCGCATCCGCACAGCACCGTTGTCGTGCAAATCGACCGGCTGGACGGCGAGATCGCCCTGCGGGTGGTGAACGAGGGGCAGACGATTTCAGCCGAGCATTTGCCCAATCTGTTCAACCGCTTCTACCGGGCAGATGCAGCGCGGTCGGATGCCGCCCGCAATCATGGACTGGGCTTGGCCATCGTGGCTGCCATCGCCCGCATGCACGGAGGGCGGACGATGGTCGATTCGAGCAACGGCATCACGTCTATCGGGCTCATGGTGCCCACCCCGCGCGCGCAATAGTCAACGGATCGGGCACCACCAACAGACTGGCTCCACTAGCCAATTACTTCTTCCAGCAGGAGAAGCGCCAGAAAGCCGACAAAGAACATCGCCGTCACCCAGGGGCGATCTGGCGTTTCGTGTGCTTCGATCAGCAGTTCTTCGGTCACGAGGTAGAGCAACGCAATCAGACCAAACGCGAAGAAGCCAGTCAGAAGAGGGTTGGGCAACAGCGCCACCGGCGCTCCAAGCAAGGCCCCGATCGGCAGCAAGAGCACGAGCGCGGCCGTGATCCAGACGACCCTGGCACGGGAGCGAACGCTCTCGCCGAGTTCCGTGGCCACTGTCAATCCCAGGAACAGAACCTCGATGGTCAGGGCGATGGTCAGAAGCAAGCCGACCTTTGGGCCAGCCGCAAACCCGATACCAAGCACCAAGCCATCAATCAGGATGTCGATGCCGATCACGGTCAGGAGACCGGCCGGCCCCTTCGCCAACGCTTCCAGATGCTTCACCAGCAGCATGGTGGCGACGCCGATTCCGCCGCCGATCATCGTCGCCCAAGGCGAGGCCCGGTGCATGATGTCGGGCAAGATTTCGCCGGCCGCCGCCGCGAACACGACGCCAGCGGCGAAATGCTGAATCGCGCTGACCAGTGTTGGCCCCGGCCGCACGTTCACCGCGACCGCAGCTCCGATGATGGCGGCCGCTGCCGGGATCAAGGTGTAGATCCAGGCCGAGATCACCATGACTTACTGACCAGTGCACCAAATAGTGCGGTAAAGCGTTAGGGGTTGATGAAAGTCGATGGACGCAAACTGGATCGGGCGACGCAGGCGCACTTGCGTAGACAAGTAGTGCTGGCAGTGCGAGGCGGCATGACGCAAACGCAGGCCGCGCGGGTGCATGGACTGAGCCTGAGAGCGGTACAAAAAGCCTGTGCGCGGGCGCGTGAGGGCTCGCTGCGAGCCCTCAAGGGCGATGACCGGGGCCGCCCTGCGGGCCACACGCTGCTGAGCCAGGCGCAGCAGGCCAAGGTGCGCGGCATGATCTTGGGCAAACTGCCCGACCAGCTCAAGCTGCCCTTCTATCTCTGGACTCGCCAAGCCGTGGCGCAGTTGGCCAAGCGCGAGTGTGGCGTTGATTTGTCGCTCACGACCGTGGGTCGCTACCTCAAGGATTGGGGCATGACGGCGCAAAAGCCGGTGCGCCGAGCCTACGAGCGCAACGACGCGGCCATCGCGACATGGCTTGCCGAGCAGTATCCATTGATTGCCAGGCAAGCCAAGCGTGAGGGCGCCCAGATTTACTGGGGCGACGAGATGGGACTGCGCAGCGACCATGTCAGCGGCAAGAGCTACGCGCCGGCGGGCTGCACGCCGCTGATCCGCGCCACGGGACAGCGCTTTGGCTGCAACATGATCTCGGCCATCACCAACAAGGGGGCTTTGGCCTTTATGGTCTTCGAGGGCAAATTCAGGGCGCCACTGTTCGTGGAGTTCCTGGGCCGATTGCTCAAGCAAGTCCCAGGCAAGGTCTATCTGATCGTGGACGGCCACCCAGTTCACAAGTCGGGCATCGTCAAGGCGTTTGTGCAAGCCAACGGGCAGCGGCTGCGTCTGATATTGCTGCCGGGCTATTGCCCCGAGCTCAACCCGGACGAGTTGCTCAATCAGGATGTCAAGACCAATGCGCTGGGCAAGAGCCGGCCGGCCAACAAGGGCGAAATGATCAAGGCCGTGCGCAGCCATTTGCACCGCCGCCAGAAGCAGCCCACGGTCATCCGCAATCTGTTCAAGGAAAAACATGTCCAGTACGCCGCTTGATTCGTTACGCACTATTTATGGGCCGGCTCAGTAAGTTACCGCGTTGCCGCACTGAGCACAGAATTTCGCGCCGATCGGAATGACGCTACTGCACTTCGTGCAC